>JAABUN010002869.1_pt1 | contig 28761 bp, 30 predicted proteins | sample 5559311 | NCBI WGS metagenome assembly JAABUN01 (sample SAMN10711877, study PRJNA513370) | rock metagenome | isolation source: Antarctica rocks | place: Antarctica: Victoria Land, Siegfried Peak sud | reverse complement strand
GTCGGTTTTCGCGCCATTAATTCGCCTATAGCCGCGCGGTTTCGTTGCCTGATGTCGAGATATCGGCAGTTCACGTCCCCAACTGCGTAACTCCTATCTTGTTCTTCTCCTTCCTATCATTCTCTGGTACTTTCCATGCGCGCCCTCTGTTGGCAGGGCCGGAAGACCGTCACCGTCGAGACGGTCCCCGACCCGAAAATCCTCAACCCCCGCGACGCGATCATCAAGATCACGACGACGGCCATCTGCGGCAGTGACTTGCACCTGTACGACGGCTACATCCCGACGATGGTGCCGGGGGACATCCTCGGCCACGAGTTCATGGGCGAGGTCGTCGAGACCGGGTCCGGGGTGACCAACCTCAAAAAGGGGGACCGGGTCGTCGTCCCGTTCGAGATTTCGTGCGGGGCCTGCTTCTTCTGTCAAAAGAAGCTGTACTCGGCCTGCGACAACTCGAACCCGAACGCCGGCATCGCCGAGAAGATGTACGGCTACGCCGGGGCCGCCGCGTTCGGCTTCTCGCACATGATGGGCGGGTACGCCGGCGGCCAGGCCGAGTACGCCCGGGTTCCGTTCGCCGACATCGGGCCGGTCAAGGTGCCGAGCCACCTGTCCGACGAGCAGGTCTTGTTCCTGACCGACATCTTCCCGACCGGGTACATGGCGGCCGAGAACGCCAACATCGAACCGGGCGACACGGTGGCCGTCTGGGGCTGCGGCCCGGTCGGCATGTTCGCCATCAAGAGTGCGTTCATGCTCGGGGCGGGGCGGGTCATCGGCATCGATCCGGTGGCCGGCCGGCGCAAGAAAGCCGCCGCGTTGTGCGGGGCCGAGGTGGTCGACCCGGACGCCGTCGACCTGCAGGAGTGGCTGGCCAACGCGACCGGCGGCATGGGGCCGGACTCGTGCATTGAGGCGGTCGGCCTGGAAGCCCACGGCACGACCATCGGGGCCGTCGTCGACCGGGTGAAGGCCGCGACCATGCTGGCGACCGACCGGCCGACGGCCCTGCGCCACGCGGTCATGGCCTGTCGCAAGGGCGGGACGGTTTCCATCCCCGGCGTGTACGGCATGTACGTCGACAAGATGCCGATGGGGGCGGCGTTCGCCAAGGGACTGACGTTCAAGATGGGCCAGACCCACGTCCAGAGGTACATCAAACCGCTCCTGGCGCGGATCGAGAAGGGCGAGATCGACCCGACGTTCGTCATCTCCCACCGGTTCAACCTGAACGACGCCCCGACGGCGTACAAGAAGTTCGCCACCGAACAGGACGACTACACCAAGGTCGTCCTCAAGCCGTAGACATCGCTCCGCCGCGGGTGACCTGTATCACCCGCGGCGGCCTCGTCTAACGCATCACGTCGGCCGCGAACCGCTCCATCTCCTCGTACTGCGGGCTGCACTGCAGCAGCAACAAGTCCACCCCCGCCGCCGCGAACGCCCCGACCTGGTCCTGCACCCGTCCCGGCGTCCCGATCAGGCCGGCACGCAGGCCCCGGTTCGACACCGAGTAGTCTTCGAGCGACACCCGTTGTTCGAGCCGCGTTCCGGCTAACCACTGCTGATAATTCTCGTACCCGGCCTTCGACTGGTTCACGTCGGTGATCCGGGCCAACTCCCGGTGCGCTTCGGCTTCGGTGGGCCGGACGATGGCATAGGCCGCCACCCCGTAAAGCATCGGCGGCAGGCCGAGCCGGTCCCGGCGGGCACGCATGTCGTTGATCTTGTCGGCGACGCGCTCGGGCGGGTCGCCGTGCATGACATAAGCGTCGCAGGTCCGGGCGATCAGCTCCTTGGCCGTCTCGGATTCGCCGCCGGCGTAGAGCGTCGGCCGTGGCCGGGTCAACGGCTTCGGCTGGAGTACGGTGTCGCGGACCTGGTAGTACTTGCCGTCGAACGTGACGCCGTCCCGCTCCCACATCTGGGTGAGGACCGTGAGCCACTCGGCCGTCCGGGCGTAGCGGTCGTCGTGCTGCTCGAAGTGGACGCCGTACCGCTCGGCTTCGTCCTTCCACCAGCTCGACACGACGTTCAGGCTCAGTCGCCCCCCCCCGCCGATGTGGTCGATGTTGGCCGCCTGCTTGGCGAGTAACGCCGGGTTGTGGAACGTCGGCCGCACCGCGACCATCAGTTCGAGCGTGTCGGTAACGGCCGTCAGGGCCGCGGCCGTACTCCAGGCGTCGAGGGCCGGCTCGGTCACCCCTTTGGTGTCGTTCAGGTTCAACTCGGCGACGAGCGACAGGGAGTAGCCGATCTGCTCGCTACGGATAGCCAACTTCTTGGCGTAGTCCCACGACGCCGTCATGTTCTCGTCGTCGACATTCCGCAACCACCCGCCGAACACCGGCAGCCAGTACCCGTAGCGCATCGGTCCATGTCCTCTTAAAGGGCGGCGTCCCAGTCGGCCGTAGCCCCCGCCGCCCGGTGCGTGCGGTCCGGCCGGGCCGTGGCCCCGGTCCGGGCGACCCGTTCGAGGTAGTCGGCCAGCCGGACGACCGGGTCGAACCCGACCACATTCACCGCGTCGGCGACGAAGTTCGACAGGGCGTTGATGTCGTAGTAGACCAGCCGTCCGTCCCGGTCGTCGACCATGTACTCGATCCCGCCGACGTGGACGCCGGCCGCCTGCATGATCGCCTCGCACGCCGAAATGACCTCGGGGGGCGGCGTATACCCCTCGACCCGCAGGCCGGTCTTCGGCGCGTCGACGGCGCAGGCGGACCGCTCGAGGGTGACCCCGTCGGCCCGCTGGCAGATGTCGGCCGGGCAGAGGTTGAAGCTGTCGCCGTTGGTGTAAACGTTGATCGCGTACAGGAACCGGCCGCCGAGCGTCTCGACCCGGGTGATATGCCCGCCGCGGGCCGGGACGAACTCTTGCACGAGGGCGGTGTGGTCGACGCCGAAGTCAAGCCGCCCCTCGTTGGCAGCCCGGGCCAGGTCGTCGGCGTTGTCGAACCGGACGATGCCGGCCCCACTGCCGCCGATGTTCGCTTTTACCACGACGGGGTAGCGTAGCGATCTTGACGCGGACATGACCTGCGAGATGTGGTTGATGACCACGGCCTTCGGGTACGGCAGGCCAAGCGATTCGAGCAGCGTCAGTTGCCGGGCCTTCGACGTTTCGAGGGCGAACGCCGGCAGGCTGTTGACGACCGGCACCCCCAGGCGGTCGAGGTGGTCGAGCCACGAGAGGGTGTAGAACATCCCCTGGACGCCGCCGCGCAGGTACGCCGACGGACTCATCCGGTTGAACACGAGCGAGTACGGCGACTCGGTTTCGGCCGGGTCGTAGTAGTGGGCGCGGGGATCGAGACGAACGTAGGAAACGCCGCGGCGGTCGAGTTCGGTGAACAGCGGCCGGAACCAGTCCGGGTGTTCGTGGTAGATGGCCATCGGCCGGCGGTCGGGCATCGGGCGGGCCTCTGAAGAAGTACTCCGGTAGTGTAGGGACGGAGCGGCCGGTACACTAGCGGCATGAAGACCGCCGCCGCCATCGCCGGGCTGTACGCGCTATTGGCCGCCGCGTGGGTGCTGAACGCCGGCGTCGTCCGCACCGACCCGGCCGCCGTCGAGTTATTGAACGCCGCCTGCGACCCGACCCGCGAGTTGTGGCGCGAGATCAACGCCGACTTCGTCGCGGATTACGAGCGGCGGACCGGGGTGCGGGTCCGCGTCGACCAGTCGCACGGCGGGTCGTCCAGCCAGGCCCGGGAGGTCAGTGCCGGGAAGCCGGCGGATGTCGTCACCCTCGGCATGTTCCCCGACACCGATGCTGTTCGTCAAGCGGGCCGGATCGATCCGGGGTGGGAGGAGCGGCTGCCGAACCGCAGTCTCCCCTATGTGTCGACCATCGTCATGGTCGTCCGCCGGGGGAACCCCAAGGGCATCCGCGACTGGCCGGACCTGGGTCGGCCGGACGTGGCGGCGATCGTCCCGAACCCGAAGACGAGCGGCAACGGCAAGTGGGCGTTCCTGGCCGTATGGGGGTCGGTCACCGGCCGGGGCGGGTCGGCGGCCGAGGCCGAGGCGTTCACGGCGGATGTCTTCCGCCGGGTGCCGGTCCTCGACACGTCGGCCCGGGGGGCGTCACACACGTTCCTGCGGGCCGCCAAGGGGGACGTGCATCTGACGTGGGAGAACGAGGCGTACCTGGAGGTGGCCCACTCGCGTGGGGCGCTCGAGATCGTCTACCCGCCGCGGAGCATCCTGGCCGAAGCCCCGGTGGCCGTCGTGGATGCGGTGGTCCGGGACCGGGGAACGGCCGACGTGGCCCGGGCGTACCTCGAATACCTGTACACCGAACCGGCCCAAGAAGTCATCGCCAAGCACTACTTCCGGCCGACGCACCCAGCGGTCGCGGCCCGGACGGTGGCGCGGTTCCCGGCGGTCGAATTGTACCCGGTCACGGCCGTGGTACCGTCGTGGGCCGAGGCGCAGGCGCGGTTCTTCGCGGAGGGGGCGGCGTTCGACCGGGCGTTCCAGGGGAAGCGGTAGCGGACGAGCATGTCTAACGCTTTGTTAGGCTTGTCCGTCCGCGCCTGGGCACAGGTCTGATACGCTTCCGAGTTGATTTCGTCCCGGCAACCGGGACGATATCAACTCGGAAGCGTATCAGACGCCCGCCGCCAGGTGCCGCACCCACTGACGCAGCAACCGCACCAACTCCCCCCGCTCCGCTTCGTTCATCGCTGGCAAAGCGGCATCGGCCTCGGCGAACCGGGCAGCGGCCGCCGCGTCGATCCGTTTCTTCCCCTTGGCCGTCAGGGCGACGACCACCCCCCGCCGGTCCGCGGGGTCGGCCGTGCGGGCGACCAGCCCGACCTCGGCCAGCCGGTCGAGCCGACTGGTCATCCCGCCGGACGACAGGATGACGCTCTTCAAGAGTTGCGACGGGGACAGCCGATGGCCCGGCTGCCGGCGCAGAGTGGCCAGGATGTCGAACTGGCCGAGGGTCATTTCGTGCTTGGCCAGCGCCCCGTCGGCTCGCTTTTCGAGCCGCCCCGCCAGCACCATGACCCGGCCGACGAGGTCGAGGGCGGCCGGGTCGAGGCCGGGCAGGGCCACGCGCCACGCGGCCTGCATGGCGTCGATCGCGTCGGGGCCGCCGGCCGGGTCGGTCATGCCCTGAGCATAACCGATAGAATCTCGCCGTCAAGATTGTTGACAGCAAGATACCGCACCGATACCCTGGTATCCGCACCCCACTCCGAGGCCACGCTGATGAAAGAGACCACGATCGGGTCCGTCCACGAAACCGCCGTCGAGCGCGCCGACTACCCGCCGGCCCGCGTCCAGCAAATCCTCGGCGGCGAAACCGTCGCGGTTCTGGGGTACGGCGTCCAAGGCCGCGGCCAGTCGCAGAACATGCGGGACAACGGTGTCAACGTCATCGTCGGCCAGCGTGGCGGTGGCAAAGCCTACGACCTGTGCCTCGAAGACGGCTGGGTTCCCGGCCACACCCTGTTCGACCCCGAGGAAGCCGCCGCCCAGGGGACCGTCGTCCAGTACTTGCTGTCCGACGCCGGCCAGAAGGAGATGTGGCCGACGATCAAGCCGCACCTGACGGCCGGCAAGGCGCTCTACTTCAGCCACGGCTTCGCCGTCGTCTACAGCGACCAAACCGGGGTCGTGCCGCCGACGGACATCGACGTGATGCTGGTAGCCCCGAAGGGGTCCGGGACGACGGTCCGCCGGCTGTTCCTCGAAGGCCGCGGCATCAATTCGAGCTTCGCCGTCCACCAGGACGCCACCGGCCGGGCGCGGGACCGCTGCCTGGCCCTGGGCGTGGCGATCGGCTCCGGCTACCTGTTCGAGACGACGTTCCAGAAGGAGGTCTACTCCGACCTGACCGGCGAACGGGGCGTGTTGATGGGGGCCATCTACGGCCTGTGGCTCGCCCAGTACGAGGTGCTGCGGGCCAACGGCCACAGCCCCAGTGAAGCGTTCAACGAGACGGTCGAGGAGGCCACGCAGTCCTTGTACCCCCTGATCGCCGAGAAGGGGATGGACTGGATGTACGCCAACTGCTCGACGACCGCCCAGCGCGGGGCGCTCGACTGGTTCGAGAAGTTCCGGGACGCGAGCAAGCCGGTCTTCGAGAAGCTCTACGAGTCGGTCAAGAGTGGCATCGAGACGAAGCGGGTGCTGGACGTGAACAGCAAGCCGGACTACCGAACGAAACTCGAAGTCGAACTCAAACAGATCGCCGACAGCGAATTGTGGACGGCCGGCACCTGGGTGCGGTCGTTACGCCCGGAGCGGTCCGGGGGAGTAGGTGGGTAATATGGGAAGTGGACCGGCTCAGCACATGGGCCGATGAAACTCTACTGACTAGATCGAGTTAGTCGATCTTTCTCGATCTCTTTATACCCGGTAGGGATTTGCGCATCGTCTGTTCGTGGGCAATCATACCGTCTTCCCACGCGACGGCCGAGCAGGATGGGATTACCGCGAAAAAGTCCCGCCGGGTAACGGCCGCCGTAACTCGGCGGCCGCGCGTCGGTTCGGCCGTCGGGTCTGCTACCGTACCGACCGCCGACGGTCCCGACCCGCTGGCGACCCTTGACAGCCCCAAGGCAGCAGTCCTAAGATGCCTCGGCCTAACGAAACTCTGCACCCGCCGCCGACTGAGTTCGGCGGACTGTGTCTCCGGCTCGACTGCTGAGCTGTCGGTTGAGTCCTCGGCCGGTTATTGTGACGCCTGAATCGATTCCCCACGCCTACGTGTCGGTGCGGCCGGTCCGCGCTGCGAGGGTTACCCGATGCTCACCGCTAACGCCCTCGCCGAGTTTCGGGCCGTCTGGCTGCCGAACACGTCCGACGCCGGGTTGGCCCGGCTGGTCGACTTGCTAGCCGGGGCTAGCCCGATGCTGATCCACGGGGCCTTCACACGGGCTATCCCGATGGGCTGCCTGGCGACGCACATTGCCTGGAACCATCCGGCGACCGAACACCACCAAGACGAGGCGGGGGTCTGCTGGCTGACGCGGGTAGCCCGGCTCAACCCGGCCACGTCGCGGGTCATCCTGGAATGGGATCGGGCCGGCGTCCACGACCACGAGTTGCGCGCCGATCTGCTCACCGCCTGCCGGGCCGAACAGGACGGCCGTACGGTCCCCGCCGGCCCACCAATACGCCGGCCGGCCGCGGCCTGCGTGTAGCCATGATCGACCGGGTACTCGAACCCGAGGTCATGGACACGGCCGAGGACGCCGCCGACTATGACGCGATGGACCACGCGACCGTCAACCGGGCGTTCGCCTTCGATTTCGTTGCGTTCGCAGGGTCTATCACCTCGCCGCTCCTCGACATCGGCACCGGCACGGCCCTCATCCCGGTCGAACTCTGCCGACAGCTTGCCGCCCTCGAAGTCGTCGCCGTGGACGCGGCCGCGGAGATGCTCGGCGTCGCCCGGCGGAACCTCGACCGGGCCGGGCTAACCCACCGCGTTCGCGTCGAACTCGTCACCGCCCAGACCATGCCGTTTGCGGACGGAGCATTCCCGGCGGTGGTGTCGAACAGCCTCATCCACCACGTCCCGGACCCCGCTCCGGTCCTCGCCGAGATGGTCCGCGTCTGCCGGGTCGGCGGCGTGTTATTCGTCCGCGATTTGGTCCGGCCGGATTCCGAAGCGGCGCTCGCCGGGCTGGTCGAAACCTACGCCGGCGACGCCAACCCACACCAGCGGCGACTGTTCGCCGACTCGCTGCGGGCCGCGCTGACCCTTGCCGAAATCCGCGTCCACGTCGGCCGGCTCGGGTTCGCCCCGGACACGGTGTCGATCACGTCCGACCGGCACTGGACGTGGGCGGCCCGCCGTGCTTGACGGCGTCGCCCGCGTCGGCGAGTGGGCGTACTTCGCCGGTAAAAGCTTACCCCCGCTGCTGGCGGCCGTGCCACGTCCGGCCCTCTGGGTGCGGCCCCTTTACGGCGTGCTGGTCGGCGCGTTGCCGCTCGCCGGCGTCCTCGGCGTGTCGCTCGGGCCCGTCATCTGGATGCAGACGCGCGGCATCCTCGACCGCACCGCCGGCGCGACGGAACTCCTGCCGACCGTGCTGGCGGCCGCCGTCCTGCTCGAACTCGCGCCGATCGGGGCGGGTTTGATCGTGGCCGCCCGGACGGGGGCCAGCCTGGGGGCCGAACTCTCCGCCATGCGCGTCGGCGAGCAGGTCGACGCACTCGAACTCTTGGGCGTGTCGCCGTGGCGGCGGCTGGTCGGGCCGCGGGTGCTGGCGTGCGTGCTGGCCACGCCGGTCCTGCATGTGTTGATCGCGGCGTTGGCGTTAGGCAGCGGGTTCGCGGCCGAGCTGTTGACCGGGCATACGACGTGGCTGAAGTACCGGGCAGCGGTGACGGCCGAGCTGCGGTTGGCCGATGTCGTCCCGGCGGGCTTGAAAACTGTGGCGTTCGGCTGGCTGGTCGGGGTGACCGGGGCGTTCACCGGGCTGACCGCCCGGGGCGGGTCGGAGGGCGTCGGCCGGGCGGCGACGGACAGCGTCGTCGCGTGCTGCTTGTTAGTCCTGGCGGCCGATGTGGTCCTCGTTGGGCTGATCCGGGCGGTATGAGCGGCTGACCACGACGCCCGCCTCCGGGAACCGCCCGCGCAATTGCGCCGCCAGCCGAGCCGCCGTGGCCGCGTCCGGGCAGATGGCGAACGCCGTCGGCCCCCACGACGACTGCCCGGCCGCCGGCACCCCGGCCGCCCGGGCGGCGTCGATCACCGCCTCGATTTCCTCGGACGCATAGATGCCCCCCTGGTCGGCCGCGAACGGCTCGCCGGCGGCGCGGTTGTACTCGAACAGCGCATCGGCGAACCGCGGGTAGTCGGCCGTGGCCACGGCGGGGGCGACGCCTAACATGAGCAGCCGACACATGCGGTCCGTTAGGCGGGCCGCGTCGGCAGCCGGACGGGGCCGACCGAACGCCTGCCGCTCGGCCGCCCCGTGCCACCGGGCAGCGGCCGATGTTTGGATCAGCACGACCGGCCAGTCGGGGAACGTGAGCCGGCCAACGCATGCCCCGACCGGGTCGTCCCCCGCCTTGCCGCCATCGATGATGAACCCGCCGAGGGCCGACCCGTGGACGCCGACGGCGGACCGCTCGCCCCGGCCGGCCAACAAGGCCAACTCGGTCGTCGTGTACGGTCCGGCCCCGACTTCGGTGGCCACGGCCCGGGCGACGGCCAGCCCCAGCGCGGTCCCGACGCCCAAGCCCGCGTGTTCCGGCGGGCACGCTTCGACCGCCACCGTAACCGGCTGCTGGCACTGCGCCGGCAACCCGGCGACCACCCGGCGGGCGAAGGCCAGCGCCCGGTCGGCGACCGGTCCGGTCGCGCCCCAGTCGTCCGACTTGCTCACGGACACCGTCACCCGCGGGGCGGCGAGCATCAGCCCGCAGCCGCCGAACCGGCGGGCCGTCGGGTCGGCGTCGGTGGCGACGTGAAGCAGACCGAAGTGCAGCCGGGTCGGGGCGGAGACGTGAATCATAGTCGCTCCGGCGGCCGGTACGCGGCCCGGTAGTCGTCGAGGAAGTCGAACGCCTCGTGTTCCGCGGCCCCGCCGGTCTTGTCGACCAGCACCTTGAGCCTAACGAACTCGGCAGCGACCTCGGCGGCCGGCAGCAGGTGCAGCCGGGTGGCCAGGATGGCGGCTTCGAGGACGGCGTGCTTGCCCCGGTTGAAACCGAAGAAGTCGCGGAGCGTCGCCGCCCGGACCACTTCCGCCTCCAGAATTATCCGTTCCGAACGGTCGTCAATGCCGATGACGCGGAACTCGAACGCCCGGCACGCCCCGGTCAGGACGAACCCGTCCACGAGTTCGGCCGGGGTGTGCGGCGGGGGGTCGAGCCGGCCGACGGCGGAGTGGGCTAACATCAATACGTCGTCGGTGACGTGCAGCACGCCCTCGCCGTGGCGGGCCAGATTCTGGTACGTCGTCGACGTGGCGAACGGCTTCAGCGTGAAGCGCCGCATGGCCGCGTCGACCCGCGGCCCCATCGGGGCGACGTGCATCGACCCGTCGGCCGCGCGGGTCGTCACCAGCCCTTCGAGGATCACGGCCGCAGCGCCTCCAATAGCCCGGCCGCCTTGTGTAGCGTCTCGGCGTACTCGCGGGCGGGGTCCGAGTCGGCGACGACGCCGCCCCCGACCGGGAACTGCACATACCCTCCCGCGGCCGTGAACGTGCGGATCAAGATGTTCGTGTCGAGGGCCCCGTCGAACCCGACGAACCCGAGACTGCCGCAGTACGCCCCGCGGGCCGTCGTTTCGAGTTCGGCGATGACCTGCATGGCCCGCACCTTGGGTGCCCCGGTCACCGACCCGCCGGGCAGCGCTGCCTTCAACAAGTCCCACCGGCTAACATCCGGGCCGAGCCTACCCCGCACCTCACTCACGAGGTGGTGGACGTACCGGAACGACTCCGGCTCGCACACCACCGGCACCCGCACCGACCCGACTTCCGCCACCCGGCCGATGTCGTTCCGCATCAGGTCGACGATCATGACGTTCTCGGCCCGGTCCTTCGCATTCGTCGTCAGGTCGAGTAGCTGGGCGGCGTCCTCGGCCGGCGTCCGCCCGCGGGGCCGAGTCCCCTTGATCGGCCGGGTGACGATGTCGCCGGCGGGATTCACCTGCAAAAACCGCTCCGGCGACGCACTGATGATTTGGGCGTCGCCCGTGTCGAAGTAGCCGCCGAACGGGGCCGGGTTGATCCGCCGCAGCCTTTGCCACAAGGCGAACGGGGGTTCGCGGAGCGGGGCCAGGAGCCGCTGCGACAGGTTGACCTGGAAGCAGTCGCCGGCGTGGACGTACTCGATCGCCCGCCGCACCGCGGCCATGTAGCCGTCGCGTGAGAAGTTGCTGGTGACGCCGGGGTAATCGGCCAGAGGGTACTGGGGGGCGAGTGCCTCCGGTGGGCGAAAGGCCACGGACTGCAGTCCGTGGCCTTTGGGCGACGCGTGCGTCACCACCCACGCCCGGCCCTGCGCGTGGTCGAACGCCACCACCCGGTCATAGCGGCCGACGGCCAGGGTCGGCAGCCGGAACTCGTCGAACCGCGGCGAGGGCGTCGGCTCCCACTCGGCCGACAGGCCGTAGCCGAACAGCCCGGCGTACCCGCCTTGGAACGGCGGCAGCCCCGGTATCGTCGGCACCCGCGGGACTCGAACCGCGGCTTCGACTAACTCGGCGAACGTCCCGGTGTGCCACTCGCTCGGGGCCGCGCACACATGGGAGTAGCGGCCGCGCTCGCCGCCGGTGCCGGCCGAGTCGAGGACCAGCAACCGCGGGAGGCCGGACAGCGCCCGGGCGACAGCGTCCACCCCCGGGGCCGGGGTCAATTCCTCGACCAGTGGCGGGGCCGGCGGCGTCATGTCGGCAGTATATCGTCGGCTCCCGGACGGCTCACGGCCGGGTTCCGGTGACTCACCTCGGGCACCGTCAGGAACCCCCATTCGAGGGCTTGGTCCTGGGCGTAATTCTTAGCGAGTGTCAAGGCGGTGACGGCCTTGGCCATCTCGTACCCGAGGTAGAAGGCGTGGCGCACGTCGAGCTTCGGGTCGCGCCGGGCTAACTCGGCGAACACTGCGAACGGGTCGGCCCCGCGGGCGTGGCCGAGGCCGTTGATGGCGTGGACCTCGCCGCGCTCGGCGACGACGCGGTAGTTGCGGTCGGTGACCCGGGCCGCCAACTCCGCAAGGGCCGCGTCGCCGAGGTCGGGGAGGAGTTTATCGCGGAGCATCAGCAGCCCGGGTTCGAGGTGCTTGGGCGGCACTCCCTCCGTCACCGCGTGGAATACGAGGCGGCGGGCCAGGTCGAGTTCCCGGACTGACGACCGCGCCCAGTTCGCCACCTCGGTCGTCAGCACGCTGCGGATGCCGAGTTCCTGGCAGAAGCCGGCGAGCAGGACGTTGACCCCGGCCGAGTCGACGCCGGTCAGTTCGGTCAGGTTGCCAACGCCCATCATCATCCGGGCTTCGGGGTACTGGTCCCGGACGGCGGCGTACCGGGCCAGCGACCGGGCGAAGCCGAAGCCGATCGGTTCGAGGATCGGGTCGAGGCGGTGCGGGACGCCCCACGCGACGAGCTTGCGCACGGTTGCATCGAAGCTAGCGAGGTCCGTCGGCGTATCCGGGATGGCGACGACCTCGGCGGCCGGGTAGCGGCGGTGCCAGGCTTCGGCGTGGTCGACGTTGCTGCCGTTGACGCTCAGCACCAACTCGGCACCGGCACCGAGCGCGGCCTCGACTTCGACGGGGTCGAACGAATCGACCGACACGCGGAACCCGTCCGCCCGCAGCGCCCGGACCGCGTCCCCGACGCCGGGCCAGGTCGCGCCGGGGTCGCAGCCGACATCGATGACATCCGCCCCGTTGACCCGGTGTCGGCGGGCGAGGGCCATAATCGCGTCGAGACTTAGCGTCGGGGCGTGGTTGATCTCGGCGAGGATGTCGATGTCGAACGCCCCGTAGTTTTCGGGCCGGCCGCGGCGTTTGCCGAACCGCTCCGGCAGGTCGCGCAGGTCTTTGGGGCCGCGCTCGACCGGGACGCCGAACCCGGTGGCGAGGGTATCAATATCGCCGCGGCAGAAGCCGGGGAGCATGACGGAATCGATGCCGGCGGGGACGGTCAGCTTGCGGCCGACCCAGTCGGTCGTGAGCAGGGCCGCGACGGTGATCGGCAGGACGGCGACCTCGGCGGTGAAGCCGGCCGTGGGTGCGAGGGCGGCGAGGGTCCGCCGCAAGGCCGGCTCGGCCAGCCGGCCGGTGACGAACAGGATCGTCGGGGCGTCAGGCATGGGCGGGTGCGGGGGCCGCCGCCGGGTCGACCAGGGGGACCGCCGGCGGGTGGAAGTGCGGGTCGCGGAAGATGCGCCCCGAATCGGCCCAGTCGCACGGCGGAACCGGTTCGGGCTTGGGCGTCAGCGGAACTTCGTCGAGGATTTGCGTCAGGAACGTGAGTTTCGCCACGAGTTCCATGTGGACGAACCCGCCGTCGGACTGGACCGGGAACTGGCCGAGAGCCTCGCGGCGGACGAGTTGGAACGAACAGTCCGGGTCGGTCAGCGGGTTGCCGTAGACGAGCCACGCCCGCCAGGCCCGCCAGTGGGTGCGGAGGCCCAGCCAGCCGGGGAGGGGGTCGGTCGGGTAACCCAGGGCGACGCGGCTGAACAGGCGGAAGGCGACGCCGACGGCCCGCCACGCCGCCGGCACCGGCCGGCCGGTCCGGCATCCGGCGACCAGCGCCGGGGGGACGTGTAGCACGGCGTCGGGCAGGGCGATGCGTTCGAGGAATGCCTTCAGGTCGGCCGGCGTGTAGGGGTAGTCGAGACCGACCGTACAGACGAGCGGCAACGTGGCATGGGGCAGGGCGGTTTTCAGGCACGCGCCGAACCCGCCCGGGCTGGGGTGCCGCAGCAGTATCACCTGCGGCCGGCCGGCGGCAAGGGTTTCGAGCGCCAGGGCGGCGTCCGGCGGGCAGCCGTCGTCGACGAGGATGAGGGCGTGGTCGCGGCGTAACTGAACAAGGGCGTCGAGCCAGCGAGGGACGGCCGTCGATGCGGCAGCAGCCGTGGCGGCGGTCACCGGCATCACCAGGGTGACGCCGTCGGGGGCGGGCGGGGACATGCGTGACTCGGGCGGGGCAGGAGCGGCTGGCCGTAGTTTACGGAACCGTCACGCCGCGTCGTCGGCCAGCCGCAGCGAATCCGGCCCGCCCCCCTGGGCGTCGTACAGCCGGCGGTAGAGGCCACACCCCGCGTACAGTTCGGCGTGGGTTCCGGTCGCCACCACCTGGCCGGCGTCCATGACGACGATCCGGTCGGCCAGGTCGAGGGTACTCATCCGGTGGGTGATCAGGAAGGTGGTGCGGCCGCGGACGAACTCCCGCAACACCTGGTGGATTTTGCCCTCGCTCTCGGCGTCGATCTGGCTCGTGAACTCGTCCAGGATGAGGATGCGCGGGTCGCGGAGGATGGCCCGGGCCAGGGCGATGCGCTGCTTCTGGCCGCCGGAGAGTTGCGACCCGGCGTCGCCGACGGGTTCCTGATACCCGAGCGGCTTGTCGACGATGAACTCGTGGGCCAGAGCTTTCCGGGCCGCCGCCTCGACCTCGGCGGCGGTCGCCCCCGGCCGGCCGTAGGCGATGTTAAACGCGATCGTGTCGTTGAACAGGACCGTGTCCTGGGTCACCAGGCCGATCTGCTTGCGCAGCGAGCGTAGGTTGGCCGTGCGCAGGTTGACGCCGTCGACGTACACGGCCCCGTGGTCCGGATCGGCGAACCGAGGCAGCAGGCCCAACAGGGTGGACTTGCCGCAGCCGTTCGGGCCGACAAGGGCAATCGTTTCCCCGGCCCGGACGCGCAAGGAAATGTCGTTGAGCGTGCCGGGGTCCTGGCCGGGGACGTAGTTGAAGCAGACGTGGCGGAACTCGATGCTCTCGGCGTGCCGAGGGACACTTGGCCCGGTGGCGTTCGGGGGGACGCCCGGCAACCGGTCCTGGAGGGCGAAGATGCGGTCGGCGGCGGCGGCCCCGGACTGGATTTTGTTGTACACGCTCGACAGCCGCCGGACCGGGTCGGCGATCATCCCCAGGAACAGGTACAGGGTCAGAAGCGTCTCGATCTCCATCGGCTTGTCGGCCATGCGGACGCCGAAGATGTGCGTCTGCTGCTCCATCACCAGGTACGCCCCGGCCAGGAGGGCGATGCTGACCGCGGCGAACCCGAGGACTTCGACGACCGGGCCGGTGATCGCGTCGAGCTTGATGACCCGCATCGAGCGTTTGAAGTAGTCGTCGGTCGCCCGGCGGAACCGGCGGCGCTCGGCCGCCTCGTTGGTGAACGCCTTGACCACCTTGATGCCGTCGAACGTCTCGCGGACGATCTTGTACAGGCCCGACATCTGTTCGAGGACGCGCCGGGTCGCCTTCTTCATCTTCCGACTGACGCGGGCCAGGGCGAACACGGCCGGGACGACGAGGACGACGAATAGGAGCGTCAACTGCCAGCTAATCAGGCACGCCCCGACGACGCAGCCGATCATCTTGAGCGGCTCGACGATGACCTTGCCGTACAGAACCTTCATCCCGGCCCCGACCTGCTCGGCGTCGTTGGTGACGCGGGCCATGAGTTCCCCGGTGCCGACCTCCTGGACCTGCCGTGGGGCCTGGTGGACGGCCGCCTGGAAGAACCGGTTGCGCAGTTGCAACAGCGACCGGGACACGACCCCGCCGACGAGAAAGTCCTGCCAGAACTCGAAGAACCCCTTGACGACCATGCCGGCGAAGACGGCCGCGGAGATGACCAGGAACGTGTCGAACCGGCCGGCCGGTAGGTGGCGGATGACGAGGTCGTTGAGCTGCTGCATCCGCCACAACTTGGTACTCGCGTCGGCCAGCTCCCGCTCGGCCGTGGCCAACGCCCGGGAGTCGGTCGTCCGCTGGGCGAGCAGGTACGGGCTGGCCGGGTCGGCCTGGAGCTGTTTGGTCAGCGAGTCGATCCGGGCGTGCATGTTGACGATGTCCCGGACCTTGTCGGGGTTGGTCGCCTGCTTCTGGTAGTCCTTGATCTCGTCGGCCGCCCACGTCTGCAGGTTCTTCTTGTCCTTCAACATGATCTTGAGGACGGGGTAGATCGCCGACAGGTTCGTAAACCAAAGCAACCCGACGCACCCGGCGGCGGCGAACGACAGCCCGAGCCGGAGCGAGTACGGCCGGGAGTACGCCAGCGCCCGGTAGAAGTTCCGCATAGACGTGGGGCCGGTGGGGCGGTCGGAGCGATCAGAGACGCGGCCCGGTTGTAGCAAATCGGGCGGGTTTTCACAAGGCGGAACCCCGGCGAGATGGACACGACCCGGCTCAGCGCGTGGCTCGATTTGCCCCCCGGCCCCTGGCCGCCGGACGCCCGGACGCTGCTCGCCCTCGGCCCCGGCCCGGTGTCCGCGGCCGACGCCGAGCGGGCGGCGATGGCTCGGATGGCAATGCTGCGGCCGCACCAACTCGTCGACCCGGACCTCGTCACCGAGGGGATGAACCGGCTGGCCCAGGCAATGCTCGCCGTTTCCGTCGCCGCCCCGGCCCCGTTGCCCGTCGCCAGGCCCGTCGCCGAGTCGGTCGTCACGCTGACACCGGTCGCGCCGGACCCGGTCGACGTGCCGCCGATCCCGCTCGGGGTGGGGCGGGAGGGGCGGCGGCTGGCGTACCGGGAACTGGCCGGCCTGCGGGCCGTCGCCGCCGCGTGGGAGGCGTTGAAGCCGGTGGCGGCCGACCCGGGCGAGGCGTTCGCCACCCCGTCGGCCGTGTGTTCCCTGCTCGAAGCGACCGCGCAGTTCCGCGCGGCCCTGGCCCACCCCGGCGTCGACCGGGCGGAACTGATGCGGTTCGCCCCGCGCCTCGTGGCCGTGTTCGGCCACCCGCAGGCGTTGGCCGTGGCCCGGTCGTTGACCCGGCCGCAGCGGCAGGCCGTGGCCCGCGAATGGGCGGTCGGCCGCAAGCACCTCGCCGCGTGGCGGTCCGCGGTGCGAAAAGCGCTGCACGTCAGCCGGCCGGGCGGTACCATCGGGCCGATCGCCGCCCGGCTGGCTAGAATCGTTGCCACCAACCCCGAGTGGGTACTCGGGTTCCTCGGGGGGGTCGGACTGGCGGTGGCGGCCGCGAGAGTCTTCCGGCGGCCCGGATAGCGGCGGACGTGAGTTGTAACTTGACATTAACTGTTGGTAGGATTAGACTTCCAACGCGAACCGGGTCGGCGGGCCGGTCAACATCCACCGACGGGGGACGGGTCACATGACTAAGAAGGAAATCGTCAAACACATCGCGGAGCAGACCCGGCAGCCGCAACTCCAGACCAAGCGCATCGTCGACATGACGTTCGACGCCATCGTCGCCACGCTCGTCGCCGAGGGGCGGATCGAACTCCGCAACTTCGGCGTGTTCGTTGTCAAGACCCGCAAGCCGCGCCGGGCACGCAACCCGCGGACGAACGAGCAAGTCGAGGTCGAGGCCAAGAACGTCGTCACCTTCCAGCCGGGCAAACTGATGGAAGAGCGGGTCCGCCTCACCCCGGCCAGCTACCCCGGCAAGAAGGGGCGGAAGAAGCTGGCCGAACCGGCGAGCGTCGGCGGCGGGTTCAGCGGAAACGGCCGGCACGAGCCGTCGGAGTTGCCGCGGAAGCCGCGGTAACGTTGCCCGCTCGCCCCGCGAGCGGATTCAACCACTTCGAGCCGAATGAATTAGAATCCGCTCGCGGAGCGAGCGGGCCACGTTGTGCCCTCCCCCGCTTCGGCCGTCACTTCCCACAGATTCCATTCAAGCCGTCCAGCCGGTCGTGCCGATGGTAGCGGTGACACGCCCGCCTCACAGGTCCGGGCGGGCGGACCATCTCGGCCAAGCACGGAGGCGGGCGATGCGGAAAACCACCAAGCGGGTGATGCTGGCCGGACTCGCGGCCGTCGCGCTCGGCGGCGCGAACACCGGCTGCGTCGTCAACCAGTACGCGGCCGACCCGAATACTCGGATGGACCAGCTCCTCAACCAGTCGGAAGACTACCGACAGATCGGCGAAATCTGGCGGCGGTTCTGGTTCAACGACATGCCGAGCCACATGACACCCGAGCGCATCCACGGCGGCATCATGTAGCCGAGCGGGCGGCGGCGAAGGCGACCAACTGCGGGTAGAACTCGTGGAAGTCGGCTGCCAGCTCGCGGTCGAGCCGCACCAGGAGCGGGACCGCGTCGGCCAGCGGCAACGCCTTGTTCGGCAGCCGGACGGCGATCCGTCGGGCCGTCCGGGCCAGCGTTTCCGTGATGCCGTCGCGGGTGGCGTAGGCGACCAGCCGGTCGCTCCGGATCAAGCCGGCCAGGAACCCGCGGGCCTCGTCGCCCAGGTGCGGCAGGCCGGTTTCGAGGACCGCGTACATCCGGTCGGCGAACGCCCGCAGCGGCTCATCGGAGTAGCGCGGCCACGACCGGGCCAGGATGTGGTCGAAGTAAATATCGACGATGATGCCCGAGAACCACCCCCACTCCGGGCCGATCCGGGAAATGGCGCGGACGACGGCCGGGTGGGAGTCGGTGAACGCATCCACCTGCCGGTGCAGCACGACCCCGGCCCGCACGGCCGGCGGCAGGGCGGCCACGTCCGGCCCCTTCACCAGGTCCGCCAGTACCCCGCCAACCTGCCACCCCGGCTCGTCCGGGGCGACGTGCAGGTGGGCCAGGAAGTTCACAACACGCCCTTGGTACTCGGGACGCCGACCCCACGCGGGTCGGGTTCGACGGCCTGCCGCAAGGCCCGGGCGACGGCCTTGAACGTCGCCTCGATCAGGTGGTGGGCGTTGTGGCCGTGGTGGGCGACGACGTGCAGGTTGAACGCCCCGGCGCTCGACGCGGCCCGCCAGAACTCCTCGGCGAGGGGCGAGGCGAACGTGCCGAGCAGTTCGTTGGGAATGCCTGCCTTCCAGACTAGGAACGGCCGGCCGCTCAGGTCGACGGCGGCGGTGACCAGCGCGTCGTCCATTGGCACGGTGGCGTCCCCGTACCGGCGGATGCCGGCCTTCGTCCCCACCGCCTCGGCGAGTGCCCGCCCCACGCACAGGCCGACATCTTCGACGGTGTGGTGGGCGTCGATGTGCAGATCGCCCTGGCAGCGCACCCGCAGGTCGAACAGGCCGTGCTTGGCGAGGTGCGTCAGCATGTGGTCGAGGAAGCCGACGCCGGTCGAAACGTCGGCGGCCCCCCGGCCGTCGAGGTCGAGGGTCAGCTCGATACTGGTTTCGGTCGTCGCCCGGGCGACCGCCGCCGTCCGGCTCATTTCAGCCCCTTCAACAGCATGACCGCTTCTTCGACTAACGCCTCGCCGACACCGGGGGCGTAGGGGGAGTTGACTGTCTCGTAGCTCCCCTCGGCGAAGGCCTTTTTGGTGGGGACGTACACGTCGACATCGTTGGCCAGCGTCCCGACCAGGGTGATCCGGAACGGCGACCGGGCCTTGATGGCGAGGCCGAGTTCGACGAACACCTCGTGCGGCAGCGTCACCACGGCCGTGTCCGGCGACAGGGCGAACGCCTGCACGGCGAGCGGCCGGGCCGGGCCGTTCTGCCGGTGCATGGTGTGGACCATCAGCACCGTGTACGCCTCGACGTGGTCGAGGAACTGGGTTTTCTTGTAGCGCTCGCCGACGAGCGTGTCCCGGCTCACGTCCAGGTCGGCCGGCCGGTCGGCCTTGAGCAGTGCCTCCACCACCCCGGCGGCGGTGCGGACGCGGGCCGGCGTTGGGGCCGTCTTGGTGGCCACGAACGCCTTGGCCAAGGCCGCGGCGCACGCTGCCGGCGTCGGGTCCGGGGTGCGGACCGACACGTTGAAGTGGTTCACGTCCCCGGCGCACCCCTCGGCAAACAGGCTGACGAACTCCGGGCCGTACTCCTTCCGCAGGGCGGTCTGCAAGTGGCCGGGGTAGTCGGCACTCACGGCCGACCCGGTGTAGACGGCCGTGTGCATGGCGAACGCGCACAGCGACGCGAACGGCTTGCCGGTGCCGGCGTCGAGGAGCTTGACTAGCGGCAGCGATTCGTCGACCGGGCCGGCCGGGCGGACGATGCCAGGGTTGAGCTTGCCGGGGTTGAACTGGACGCTGCTGTCCTTCATGTGGAACCGGCGGTTGAACGCCAGGCCGGAGACGGTGCCGACGCCGGCCTCGATCGTGGCCGGCCGGGCACCCTTGACCGCCGCGACGCCGGCCGCGACCACGCTATCGACGAACTTGGTCGGGTAGTCGCCGAGAACGTGCAGGTCCACCACCCCGACCGCCATCGACCGGGCGGCGAGCAGCGGGACGAACACCGGGTCGGCGTGGGCCGGCCCGCCGTGGGTGTGGGTGGCGGTGACCGAAATGGCGGCCCGCGGGATGCCGGTTTCCTTGGCGATGCGGTCGCGGGCCGGCCCGGTCAGGGCCGGATTCAGCCCGCACACGTCGCAGACGATCAGGAGGAACTTGGCGTCCCCCTGAGCGACGTATAAGGCTTTGGCGAACAGGGGGTCTGCGGTGCCGGTCGAGCGGCGCTCGGCGAAGTTTCCGGCCATCCGGTAACCCACCGGCGGCGTGACATCGACGGCCGCGACGCCCGCCATCAACGGGGCGTCGGCCCGGACGGCGGGGGTGATAACCGCGGCCGCGATCAGAACCAGCCAGCGGTTCATCATGTCAACCTCCTCCGCGCGACTCAGACGATCTCGCGTAACGCCGCCAGCAACTTCTCGATCTCAATCGGCGTCCCGACGCTGATGCGGAGGCCGTCGCCGGACGGGTAGCTCATGTACCGCACCAGAATCTTCCGCTCCTTGAGGGCGTCGGCGATCGGCTTCAGCGGCCGGTCGGCCCGGCGGCACCAAACAAAGTTGGCCTGGCTCGGCGTCACCTCGAACCCCAGGTCGATGAGGGCGACGGCCAGCCGGCCGCGGGTGGCCAGCACCCGACTGCGCACGTCGGCGTAGTACGCCTGGTCGCCGACGGCGGCCGTGGCGGCGGCCAGGCTCAGCACGTCGCAGTTATAGGAATCCTTGACCTTGTTCAGCTCGCGGACGACCTCCGCCGGGGCGACGGCGAACCCGAACCGCACCCCGGCGAGGGCGTAATACTTGCTGAAACTGCGGGTGACGATCACATTCGGCACCGCCCCCACCAGGCCCAGCCCGTTCCACTCGGCGAAGTCGGCATACGCCTCGTCGAGGACCAAGGGGCCGCGCAGTTGCCCGGCCAGCCGCCGGACGGCGTCGAGGCGGACCAGTGTCCCGGACGGCGAGTTCGGGTTCGGCAAGAACGTCAGGTCTGCGTCGGGGAGCGGCCACGGGTCGGGGAGTTGCCAGTCGGCGGCGAACGGCACCGCCTCGAACCGCGCCCCCTGGATGTCGGCGAGCGTCTTGTACAGCAAATAACTCGGCGTCGGCGATGCGACCAGTCCCCCCTCGGGGACGAACGCCCGGGTCAGAATGGTGAGCAGGTCGTCCGACCCGTTGCCCGGCAGGATCATGTCCGGGTCAATGCCGTACACATCCGCTGCGGCCCGGCGGAACGTGTCGCCGAGCGGTTGGGGGTACTTGCGGAGGTTGTCGGCAGTGAGGGCGGCCCGAACGGCGTCGGCGACGCGGGGGGACGGCGGGTACGGGCACTCGTTGGTGTTGAGTTTGACGACGGCCGGGTCGTTCCACTGCTCGCCGGGGGCGTACCCGGCCATCTTGCGGACGGCGGGGCGGATGGGGGTGGTCATGGGGCGTCATCGACCCGAAACGAGACATCGCCGGTGCGTGGAAAGACTTGCAAGTCCTTGACGGGTCTTTCGGAGCCGTCGTCGAACACGGCCTTGACGACAACCGCGCCAATCTTGTCTTGGATGTCGTCGAGGAAGACGAACATCTGCCCGTCGACGACCTCCTCGAACTCGTCGAAGAGCGCGCGGAGGGAGGGCGGCGTCAGCCGGAGGTCAACGGTTCCGCCGAAGTGATTCCCCTCGTCGGTGACGCGGGCCGTCGCCAGGACGGCCCGGGCCGGGTCGAGGAGTCGGACGCCCCGCGTGGTCATAACTAGTGCCCCGTCGTGGTACGGAAGGCTTCGGCGAGTCGGGCGAGGTTGGCGTCGGTGAACCCGACGACGCCGTCGGGGTGGATGATTCGGTGGTGGTTCGGCAGGGCGGCCGATGGCGTCGGGACGATGTCGAACCCGGCACCCCGGATGTCCGCCTCACTTGCCGTCCCGATCGTTCTGGCCTGCTCGTGTAAGTCCTTGGCCCTGGGTAAGCCGGTTCGCATCTCCTCAGCGGCCGCGCCGGGCGTGGGGGCTTTGATGACCGAAATACCGGGAACGTCGAGGTCCGCTTCGCGCGGCTTGAGCCGCAGGTTCTCAACGCTCGCCCCACCGATGCGGTGGATGTCGCCTGGTGGTTCGACTTCGCGGCCCATCCCACCTCACCAAATGGTTGGTCGGGACACCTACTACGCAAGCCGCGCTCAACGAAGGCGGAAACTGCCGGCCCGGCAGTAGGCGACGAACTCGCGGAGAGAGGCCACCTCCTCGGGGCTGAAATGCCGCCCCTTGAGCTTGCCTCGCTTGGGCGGGGGCCGTTCCGGGATCGAAGCGAGCGCCCGTCCGAGGGCATCAGCAAAGCGGACCGCATCGCGGGCGTAAAACCGCTGGCCGTCATTGGACCAGTACAATCCGTCGCCGTGCCATTCGGCTTTGAGTATACCGCGTGGCGGTCCGGTTCGAGATGGCACCCATCCGAACTCTTCGGCTAAGTCCGTGACCCGCTGCCATCCGGTATTGGTCCAGCGGAAATACCCGCCGGCCCCGTCCAAGTCCATGCCCACCCGGCAACCCTCTAAGCACCTATTCCGCCTTCTGACTACTTGCTCTTAACCACCTTCTCCGGCTTCGGCTTCGGCCGCCCCGCCGGCCCGGTGTCCGCCGCCCGCACTTCCACACTCAAGGCGTGACCGGTCAGCCCCTCGCGGTGCGCCAGGAAGGCCACGTCCGGGGCGATGTCCTTCAGGCCGTTGCGGGTGAACCGCATGATGCTCGTCCGCTTGCGGAAGTCGTTGGCGCTCAACCCGCTGGCGAACTTGGCCGTGCCACCGGTCGGCAGCACATGGCTCGGGCCGGCCCCGTAGTCGCCCAGGGCCACCGGGGTGTACGGGCCGATGAAGATGGCCCCGGCGTGTTCGACCTCGTCCGTGAACGCATCCGGGTCGCGGGTCTGGACGTGCAGGTGTTCGGGGGCGATTTCGTTGACGAAGTCGATGGCCGCGTGCTTGTCCGGGGCCAGGACGAACGCCCCGTACCGCTCCAGGCAGTCGCGGGCCTGGTCGGCCCGGCCGATCTTCGCGAGCCGCTTTTCGAGGGCGTCCCGGACCTCGTCGAGCAGCGGCTCCCACCAGGTGACCAGCACCGCCACGCCGGGGGAATGCTCGGCCTGGGCGATCAGGTCCAGGGCGATGTAGTGCGGGTGGGCCGAGTCGTCGGCGACGACCACCACCTCGCTCGGCCCGGCCAGGCAGTCGATGGCCACCCGGCCGTACATGTGCCGCTTGGCCAGGGCCACGAACTGGCTCCCCGGGCCGACGATCATGTCCACCGCGGGGATGCCGTCGACCCCGTAGGCGAAGGCGGCAATCGCCTGCGCCCCGCCCATCTTGTACACCTCGCTGATGCCGAGTTCGTGGCACGCGGCCAGCATGTCGGGGTTGTCCGCCCCGTTCGGGGTGGGGGGCATGGCCACGGCGATGGTCTTGACCCCGGCGGCTTGGGCCGGGCAGACGGTCATGAGCAGGGTGGACGGGTACGCCGCCGCCCCGCCGGGGCAGTAGACGCCGACGCGGTTGTACGGCCGGTAGCGCTGGTGAAGTTCGTAGGCCCCGGACACGCGCAGTTCGGCGTCGCGGTGCATCAGGCCCGACTGGAACGAATCAATGTTGTAGCGCAGCCGCCGCAGCGTGTCGAGGTACTGCGTGTCGGCCGCGGCGTGGGCGGCGGCGATGGCGGCCGGCGGCACCCGGACCGCGTCCGGCTTGAGCTTCACCTTGTCGAACTGCTCGGTGTACTTCAGGAGCGCGGGCAGGCCGTGGTCGCGGATGTCGTCGCAGATGCGCTCGACCGCCTGGACCGGCGTCAGGGCCGACCCGAACACGGCCTGGGTCAGCTTTTTGGCCTGCGGCGAGACGATTTCGGCGTCCACGCGGAACTGGTCGCGGAGCTTGGCCACCTGGGCGGCGGCCGTGGCGGCGGCCAGGTCGATCCGCCGGACCTTCAGAGACGACATTGCAAATAACCTCGGCGGCAGCGGCTGCTGCCGGCAAAAGCCGAACGACGGGCCAGGCCGCCGACAGGAGATGTCTGCACCCAATCTACGAAATCCGCCCCGGCCCAGCAAGGAAGCGGCCCGGTCGTCCGCCCGAATCGACTGCATAACCCGTGATGAGTGTAGCTGTTGCGCTGGTTGCACGGGGCGGCGTTTGGTCGTCTTCGCTCCGGTGCGGTCGGGGCGGCGGGGCGAAAATCCCCGCCGCACCCCTTGCCCCGGGGGCGGCCGGTCGGTTCTACTGGGGCCGCGGCGGACGGCTCCCCGCGGCCCGGAGGTGGGGCGATGCTCACGGCGACCGACTCTCTCGAACCCAACACCCGGCACTGGCGCGCCCGGCTGGCGGTCAGCGTCGAGTTCATGCGCGAGCTGAGCCGGTACTCCGACCCCGAGCCGATGTACCGGGTGTTCGCCCGGCGGATGAACCAACTCTACCCGACGGCCCGGCAGGTGACGCTCTGCCGGCGCGACCTGGAACAACCGGGGTTCCGAGTGACGCGGTTCAACCTCTGGGCGGACCACGTCAACCCGTACCGCGAGCCGCACCGGTTGCCGGTCTACGCGGGCGGCGTCCTGGCCGACGTGCTGTATGCCGACGAGCCGACGGTCATCGACGACCTCGATCTCGGCCCCGACGACCCGGCGGCCGAGTACCTCGACGGCCAGCAGTCGCTGCTGGCAATCCCGCTGTACGAACAGGGCGAGGCGGCGACGACGCTGGTCGTCACCCGCGAGGAGCCGAAGGCATTCCCGCGCGAGCAGATACCCGAACTGGTGTGGATGACCAACCTGTTCGGCCGGGCGGTGCAGACGCTGGCCCTCACCGAACAGTTGAAAGTGGCGCACCAGACGGCCGACTACGAGTTGCGGGTGATCGCCGACTTGCAGCACAGTCTGCTGCCGGCCGGGGTGCCGGCGGTGGCCGGGCTGGACGTGGCCGCCCACTACCGGACCGCCAACACGGCCGGCGGCGATTACTACGATTTCTTTCCCCTCCCGGACGGCAAGCTCGGGGTTCTGATCGCCGACGTGAGTGGCCACGGGTCGCCGGCGGCGGTGCTGATGGCGATTACGCACAGCCTGGCCCACACGTTCCCGGCCAGCCCGACCAGCCCGGGCGCGTTCCTCGGCCACCTGAACGCCCACCTGACGCGGCGGTACGTCGGCACGACCGGCCACTTCGTGACGGCGTTTTACGCGGTGTTCGACGTGGCCCGGAACGAACTGACCTATGCCAACGCCGGCCACATTCCCCCCCGGCTCTCCGTCGGCGGGCAGGTCGGGTGGCGGCCGCTGCCGACCCACCAGCGCCTCCCCTTGGGGGTCAACGCCCGCCAAGAGGTCTATCCCGAACACGTCGTCCCGTTCGGCGTCGGCGACCGGGTGGCGCTGTTCACCGACGGCCTGACCGAGGCGCTGGACCGCAACGGCGACCCGTTCGGCCTCGAAGGCGTCGGCCGGAACTGGGCCACTCCGGCCGCGACCGCAGACGAGGTGATCCGCCGGGTACTGGGCGAACTCGACGCCTTCACGGCCGGGGTGCCGGTGGCCGACGACCGGACTCTGGTCGTGGTCGGGCGGGTGTGAGCTGCTGGCGTGGATGACTCGGAGGTGCGACCGTGGGCCGAAGGTGGAAAATCCGCGTTGCCGTCCTCGTGGCCCTCGTAGCTGTCATGGCCATGGGTGTCGTTTACACCCTGTCTACTCCCGGCCGGCGACTGGTGACGGCCGACGAGGCGTCACTGGTCCACGGCGGGATGACTGAGGACGAAGCGGCCGCAGCCTTCGGTAGCCCCGGCCGTCCGGTCGAGTTCGTCATCGACCCGGAGACAGGAAGGTATCGTCCCGTGGGCAATTTTGACGGCTCTTTGACATACCCGGCCTCGTTCATGAGTGACCCGGCCATGATGGTCCGGCAGTGGGAGGGGGACGGGGTAGTCTGGTTCCTCGAGTTTCGCAACGGGCGAGTGTCGGCGAAAAGCTGGTTGAGTCATCCGCGTCTTGAAAAGGCTTCGCGGCTCGACCGGGCGGCCGGCAGCGTACGGGCCAAGCGGCTGACAGGCTGGCGGTAAATGCTGGCCCCCACCCCCGGCCGGGGTACAATCGCCGGCAGCCCCGGCCGTTCGGTGCCGGCGCTTCTCTCCCTGGAGTTTAGCCCATGATGATGACCCGCCGGGCGTGGGCCGCGGCCGCCGTCGCCTGCCTGCTCGCGTCGCCCCTGTTCGCCGCCGACCCGCCGGCCAAGCCGGGCCTCAAGCGCGTCCTGCTCGTCACCCACAGCGGCGGGTTCGTGCATGATTCGGTCGGCGTCGCCGAGGACGTGCTCAAGAAGATCGGCCCGGACCACGGGATGACCGTCACCTGCTGGCGGTTCACCGGCGACCCGGCCAAGCGGACGACGGTCAAGCAGAAGGGGAAGCCGGACCGCGAGATGAGCGCCCTCGAAGCCTACAACGCCAACTTCCGCGACCGGGCCGGGCGGCCGGTCGAAGCCGAGAACTGCGGGCGGATCAACAAAAATACGCTCAAGAACTTCGACCTGGTGCTGTTCTTCACGACCGGCGATCCGGTCACCAAGGCCGAGTTGAAAGACCTGACCGACTGGGTGAAAGCCGGCGGGGCGTTCGCCGGGACGCATTGCGCGACCGACACGCTTTACAGCCAAGCGGCTTACGGCGAGATGATCGGGGCGTACTTCAAGGGGCACCCCTCGGGGTTGCAGGACTTCAGGTTCCACGTCGAAGACCCGAAGCACCCGGCCGCCGCCGCGTTCGCCGACGAGAAGCCGTACAAGGACGAGATGTACATCTTCAAGGACGCCCCGTACAGCCGGGACAAGCTGCACCTGATCCTGAGCGCCCGCGGCCTGAACCCGGGTGACAAGCTAGCCCGCACCGACGACGACTACGCCGTGTCGTGGTGCCGCGATTACGGCCAGGGGAAGGTGTTCTACACGTCGCTCGGCCACCAGCAGAAAGTGTGGAACGACCCGGCGTACCAGAAGCACCTGGTCGGCGGGCTGAAGTGGGCGATGGGCGAGTTGCCGGGCGACGCGACGCCGAGCGGGGCGAAGAAGTAAACGGCAGACATTCAGGAGCCGGATGCGTCAGCGTCCGGGTTCTTCCTCCCGCGTGGGAAGAACCCGGACGCTGACGCATCCGGCTCTCGCATATACACTCACTTCCGCTCGTCGTACACCACTTTGCCACCAACAATCGTCATTTCCACCTTGCACCCCGCCCAATCGAACACCCCGCCGGCCGGGACTGCGATGGGGTCACTGCTCAGCACTACAAAGTCCGCCAGTTTGCCGACTTCGAGCGTCCCGCGCTCCTTCTCCTGCCCGGCCGCGTAGGCGCTGCCGGCCGTGTAGGCGGCGATGGCCTCGGCTGCTGTCAAGCGCTGTTCGGGATACCAGCCGTTCGGGTGCTTGCCGTCGAGGGTCTGCCGGGTGACGGCGGCCGCAATCCCCGTCATCGGGTCGAGCGGGGCGACCGGCCAGTCCGACCCGAACGCCAGCTTCCCGCCCGCGTCCAGCACCGACCGGTACGCATACGACGATTTACACCGGGTCTCGCCGATCCGTAGGGCGGCCCACCGGCCGTCATCGACGACGTGGTAGGGTTGCATCGACGCGACCACGTCCAGTTCCTTGAACCGCCGATAGTCTTGCGGCCGCAGGTGTTGCGCGTGCTCGATGCGGAACCGGCGGTCGCGCGGGCCGTTCGCCTTGGCGGCCTCGGCGAACACGTCGAACAGGTCCGAGTTAGCCCGGTCGCCGATGGCGTGGATGGCCACGGACAGCCCGGCCGCGTCGGCGTTACGGACGAGGGACCGCATCGCGGCCGGTTCCGTAACGTACACTCCGGTGTTCTTCGGGTCGAGGAAATACGGGTCAAACATCTTGGCCGTCGCACTGCCGAGCGACCCGTCCATGAACCCCTTGACCCCGCCGATGCGGACGAAGTCGCCGCCGAAGTTCGCCTCGACGCCGAGTTGCGCGAGTTCCTTGTGCAGCGAAATCGGCCAGCGCACGTCGATGCGGCAGGTCAATTCCCCGCGGCGGTCGAGGTTTTGCAGGATGCGCATCAGCTTGCGGCGGCCGGCGGGCGAGGTCCCTTCCATGTCCTGCACGCTCGTCACGCCGAACCGGGCGGCCTCGCGCATCGACGCCCGGACCGCCTCGGCGATCTCGTCGTCGGCCGGGTCGGGGATGACCTTTTCGACCAGGTCCATTGCGTTGTCCTTGAGTACGCCGGACGGGGTTTTGCCGTCCGCGAGGCGGTACACCACCCCCCCGGCCGGGTCGGCGGTCGCGGGCGTAATGTTGGCGAGCTTCAGCGCCGCGGAGTTGGCGACGCCCATGTGCCCGTCGTAGCGGCGGATGAACACCGGCCGGTTCGGGGCGTACTTGTCGAGCATCGCCACGGTCGGGAGTGTACCGTTGAACGTGCGGTCGTGGTCCCAGTTGCCGCCGAGCATCCAGCGGTCGCGGGGCATCTGCTTATCGAACGCTGTAAGCCGTTTGCCGAACTCGGCTTCGGTCGCCGCGTCCTTGAGTTCGACGCGGGCCAGTTGCAGCCCGCCCCCGAGCCAGTGGACGTGGCTATCGTGGAACCCGGGCAGTAGGCGTTTGCCTTTGAGGTCGATGATTTTGGGCGTCCCCGTCCGCATGACGCCTTCGAGCGCGCCGCGGCTGCCGACGAACGTGATCCGCCCGCGGGTGACGGCCAGCGAGTCCGCCTCGCCGACCTTGCCGTTGAGGAAAATCAACTCCGCGTCGGCAACGCCTGCCGCCGGCAGGGCTTGTGGCGGGGCGGAGGCCAGGAGCAGCATCAGGGCGGCGACCATACGAAGTCCCTCGCGGTGAACGGTGCCCCGGCGATGATACGGACTCGCAGGGCGTCGTGTGGCATC
>JAABUN010002868.1_pt1 | contig 28802 bp, 24 predicted proteins | sample 5559311 | NCBI WGS metagenome assembly JAABUN01 (sample SAMN10711877, study PRJNA513370) | rock metagenome | isolation source: Antarctica rocks | place: Antarctica: Victoria Land, Siegfried Peak sud | reverse complement strand
CATTTCGCTATGAAAGCAAAAATTTATCAAGCAGCCTTGGTTGCAGCCAATAATGAACTAAAAAAATTATCCACACCTTTACTATCAAAAGCAAATTTTTAATAGGTTGATTGCGTAAGGTGAGTTACTCAATACAACGTCGATAGTGTATTTCACATTAATGTCGCAAAATTTAAAATCAATATCGTTATCATTCAACATATACATCTTATCTTTTTGACGCCTGTAAACCGTTAGTTGAAATTTTGAGTTGGTGCTTATTTGAGTGAAATAGCAGCTAATACCAGTTGCTTTTTTTGCCCATATTTTAAAATCCAGCCTTACTTCATATTCGCCTAAAGGAACATAGGTGTTTGTAAAGGGATATGCTCGTGGTTCATATCCGAACTCTAGCGCTACATTCCAGGAGAGTACATTAGATTCCATGGTTACTTACTGTTTAAGGTTTTTAATTTTTCACTTAAGTCCGTTAATCCCGCCTTCTTTAGACAGTCATCAGCTAATGCCGTAATTTCTTGTAAAATTTCTTTAGGCACAATATCTAATATGTTAGAAGACTTATCATCCTGCTTAATCGCTAATCCTCTTTCAATAACCCTGGTTAAAAGCAAAACATTTTTACGCGAAATTTTCAAGTCAATTTTTACCGTGTCATTCATTCCCGGGATACTTAATATAGTATCATAAACCTGGGTGATTTCATTTGTTGTTAACATGAGTGCACATTTAAAAGTTATCAAATATTATCACTGCAAAAATATTTTCCTTACCTGATAATAACCCATTCAGAATTTGAACAGGATAGTTAAGTAGGCGGTTGACTTTTAAATTTGTCTCCGTTATGATAAATTTTATTAACCGTAAATGTGTGTTATGACTTTTAGAAAAAAAACGCCCTCATGTGAGGAAGTAAAAGGAATGGATATGGTTATTTACTTATCTAAATTAGGGTATGAACCAGTAAAAATTATCAACGTCGATTATTGGTATTTATCCCCGCTACGAAATGAGAAAACGCCATCATTTAAAATTAATAGACGAATCAACAAATGGTTCGACCATGGATTAGGCAGGGGAGGCAATTTAATTGACTTTGCTATCGTGTTTCATAACTGCACGGTAGGGGAGTTTTTACAATTGATTAATGGAAATATTTCCTTTCAAAAGCCAGTCATCCATCAAAATGAGGAGTCATTGACTGAACACAAATTAACTGTGCTCGGTGAATTTATGCTCAGCTCTTTTGGGTTGTTAAACTACCTGCAGGAAAGAAGAATACCTATTGACATTGCCAATCAATTTTGCAGGGAGGTACGATACGAGTTAAACAATAAAGTCTATTACGGGATCGGTTTCAAAAATGATTCTGGCGGATATGAAATCCGCAATCGTTATTTCAAAGGCAGTACTTCTGCCAAGAACATCACAACCATAGACAATAAAGCAAAGGAGGTTGCCGTCTTCGAAGGTTTTTTCGACTTTCTTTCCTTCATGGCTATTCATCAGAACCAAGAACAAGTTAACATGAATTTTATGATCTTAAATTCTGTTTCCATGTTTCACAGGGCACGACCATTTATGGAAAATCATGACACCATCAGGCTTTACTTAGATCGTGATTCCACCGGACAAAATTTCAGTCAGAAAGCTCTCTCTTTTGGTAATAAATATATCGATGAAAGCTGCTTATATAAAGGATATAAGGACATCAATGACTGGTTGGTAAATATGAGAAAGAATAAGCCAGCATCGGACATGTGATTAATAGAATTATAAAATAACATCCATAATGAAGGATCGGGAGCCGAATACAGGGTATTGAATACTCTTAAACTAATCTTAATGACTAAGAAAGACATGAAGGATATAAGGAAAGCAGGAAGATTGCCTCTTTTCAGCAATCGGCCAGATGTCCGGTTGTATCACAACCGAATCTGGCCGCCCCTTACTCCGAAGTCGTGGGTGGTGAACTAGAAAGAAAATATTTATGAATATGTAAATGATAATAGTGATGAGTGAACAAAATAACAATCGAACGAAGTGGCTCCATCTTCGACTGAAGGAAGATGAATACGCCAGGCTTCATAAACACTTTAGTAAAACCACCTGCCGAAAAATAAGTGACTATTCGCGTAAAATCTTACTTGGTAAACCCGTAGTATCCACTTACCGGAACCAATCCTTAGATGACTTTATGACAGAGATGATGCAGCTTAGAAGTGAATTAAATAGCGTCGGGAATAACTTCAATCAAGCAGTTAAGAAACTTAATTCGCTTACACAGGTTTCAGAATTTCGAAGCTGGCTAATCACTTATGAATTGGAGAAACAGACCGTGCTTAACAAGATAGATGAAATCAAAAATCGCATCAATAAAATAGCTGACCAATGGTTGCAATAATAAAAACCGGATCCTCCATTCACCGCATTTTTAATTATAATGAACAGAAAGTTATAGAGGCAAAAGCCGAGTGTATTATGGCTGGTAATTATCCAAAGGATGTAGAATTTCTTACCACTAATAATAAGCTAAATAGACTGCTTAATCAAGCCGCATTAAATCAAAATGTAACACGCAACAGCGTACACATTTCTCTCAATTTCGATCCTTCAGAAAATCTTTCCCGTGATAAATTACGGGAAATTGCAGAGGCATATATGAGCAAAATAGGTTTTGGAAAGCAACCCTATTTAGTTTATGAGCACCATGATGCAGGTCATCCTCACATCCATATCGTATCCATTAAAGTAAAATCTGATGGGAGTAGAATAGACATGCAAAATATCGGGCGTAACCAGTCAGAAACCGCCCGAAAAGATATCGAAGAATCGTTTGGGTTGGTCAAGGCGACTGACAAAAAACGAAGGCAGGTTTACGAACTTAAACCGGTCAATGTACAAAAGGTTCAGTATGGAAAATCAGAGACAAAAAGAGCTATTACGAATGTGCTGGATGCTGTACTGAATAGTTATAAATATGCTTCGTTACCGGAATTAAACGCGATTCTTCAGCAATATAATGTCATGGCAGACAGGGGAACTGAAAACTCACGCATCTTCCAAAACAACGGCCTTGTTTACCGCATATTAGATTCCGATGGGAATAAAGTTGGTGTTCCTGTCAAAGCCAGTGATTTATATAGCAAGCCTACTTTGAAACACTTGCAGGAAAAGTTTAAATTAAATGAAACAGCCAGGCAACCTTACAAAGCCAGGCTTAAGAATGCTATTGATTTAGCGCTGTTAAAGAACATCAATCAATCGATTCAAAGTCTGGGTAAGGCATTGGAAAGAGAGGGTATTGAAGTTGTTTTAAGACAAAATAATAATGGAATTATTTATGGGGTTACTTACGTTGATCACCAAACAAAATGTGTGTATAATGGAAGTGACTTGGGAAAACAATACAGTGCTAATGTTATCCAGGAAAGATGTAATTCGAGGAAGAATTTGCAGCCCGACGAAACTGCCAAATTGCATCCAGTGTTACAGCGAAGCGACTCAAATCCCAATATTGAGAAAGGACTAAAGTTTTCTAATGAGCCGGAAGGCATATCCTATGTGGCTAACCCCTTAGTTGATTTATTACAACCTTCGCAAACCAATAATTACCTGCCCCATCAACTGAAGAAACCAAAAAGAAAAAAGCGTAAACACCAATCAAATAATCAATAAACATTAAAATTATGGCTATGCATACAGGTGAAAATGAACAGGCGTTGAGAAAGATCCTGGATATGACCAGGCTGATCAGCATTATTCTTTTAGGATTGCACTTTTATTATTATTGCTATTCGGCTTTTGAGGAATGGCATCTTAATGCAACCCTTACTGAGCGGTTAATTAGTAATATCAGTCGTACCGGATTGTTTCAACCCTTCTATAAATCCAAAGTATTTGCTTTGGGTTTTTTATTCATTTCCTTTCTAGGAGCAAGAGGCAGGAAAGATGACAAAGTAAGTTATAAGAATGCCCTTACTTACTTAGTTGTTGGCCTCATCATTTATTTTGTAAGTTATTGTAGCTTATTACTCAAATTGCCATTGACAACAGTAGCGATTATCTACATGAGCATAACAACAATGGGTTTTATGCTAGTATTATCCGGTGGTATGTTAATCTCTCGTGTGATAAAACTGAAATTAAATACTAAAGACATTTTCAATAAGGAAAATGAAACTTTTCCCCAGGAAGAAAGGCTGCTTCAAAACGAATATTCAATCAACCTTCCGGCACGATATAATCTAAGAGGAGAGAGACGGAAAAGTTGGATTAATATCATTAATCCGTTTCGTGCTGTTATGGTTCTCGGTTCCCCCGGATCAGGTAAGTCTTATTTCGTGATCCGGCATGTTATTACACAACATATCAGGAAGGGATTTACCATGTTTGTTTATGATTTTAAGTTTGACGACCTTTCTAGAATCGTATATAATACATGGTTAAAGTACAAGATTAAATACCCAGTAGAACCACAGTTTTTTGTAATCAATTTTGATGATCTTACTCGCAGCCACCGCTGTAATCCGCTGGACCATGCAACCATGAGCGATATCACTGATGCGGCCGAATCAGCCAGAACTATTCTCATGGGTTTAAACCGGGAATGGATCAAGCGGCAGGGAGATTTTTTTGTTGAATCCCCTATTAATTTTCTAACGGCAATTATCTGGTACTTACGAAAATACAAGAACGGGGAATTTTGTACGTTGCCGCATGTTATAGAGCTAATGCAGGTTGATTATGATAGTTTGTTTACCGTACTGAGGACCGAAAAAGAAATCGATGTATTGATTAACCCGTTTGTAAACGCTTATCTCAATGATGTAATGGAACAATTGGAAGGCCAGATTGCCGCCGCCAAAGTAGCAATGGCCAGGCTTTCTTCTCCGCAATTATATTATGTGTTGTCGGGTAACGACTTTATGCTGGATATTAATAACCCTGACAGACCGAAGATTGTTTGTATGGGTAATAACCCGCAGAAGATACAAATTTACGGAGCAGTTTTATCGCTATATGTTACGCGCCTGATCAAACTCGTAAATAAGAAAGGGAAGCAAAAAAGCAGTCTCGTTTTTGATGAATTTCCTACAATTTATCTCAATAATATGGACAGTCTCATAGCGACCGCACGTAGTAATAAAGTAGCTACCTGTTTGGGTGTGCAGGACTTCAGCCAGCTTCGTAAAGACTATGGTAAAGAACAGGCCGACGTCATCATGAACATCACCGGCAACATCGTTAGCGGACAAGTAACCGGTGATACTGCCAAACAACTCAGCGAGCGTTTCGGAAAGATTATGCAGGACCGGGAAAGTCATTCAATTAACAGTGCTGACACTTCCATCAGCCGCTCCAAACAACTGGAATCTGCAGTACCACCATCTAAAATTGCGGCATTATCATCCGGTGAATTCGTTGGAATGGTAGCGGATGATCCGGATAATAAAATTGAACTGAAAACTTTCCATTGTGAGATTGTAAATGATCATGAAGCGTTAAAACAGGAACAAGATAGTTATAAGGAGATACCTGTTATCCGTAAGCTGGATAATGCAATGGTGCAACGAAATTATTTACAGATTAAGCAGGATGTACAGGATATAATTCAATCGGAAATGGAGCGGGTGTTAAATGATCCGGGATTAAAACACTTGCTGATCAAAAAAGATTAGTAAGTAACATGACGAATGCAATAATTTGCAAATAGCAAAGATTTAAAGATTATATTTTGGAACAGAATAAGAGTATACTTTTGAGCGCCTGTCGCAAAAAAAGAGGCGGTGCCTATACTTTACAAGGGGTAAATTAGTGGATTTTGAGTATCAAAGAATTGGAATTTTAAAGTTAGTAACGATTTAAGTTCTTGTTGAAAATTTTGGTTGATATTGCTAAAAAAGTTTTGAATTGCCTCATGAAAGTCTTTTGGGTTGTTATAATACTTAGCATACAGAATTTCTTTCTTAGTAAATTTCCATAATCGTTCAATAATATTGAGATTAGGAGAATATGGAGGCAAAAAGAGCAAATAAATGCCAAGGGATTTGGCTACGGTCTTTACCACAAAGCAGTGTTGATAGCGGGCATTATCTAATACAATAGCTATTGTCTTATCACTGAACTTTTTTTTGATCATTTTTAAGAATTCAATAAGTTTGCATAACGCTTATCTACCGCCCATTTTCGTTCCAAAAATTCTTGCCTTAAAAACCTATCGAACCATTGTATATTAGAATTTTCATTTTACTAAATTCTAATAATTTGCTCCTTCAATATATTCTGAGATGTTTTGCAGCATTCTATCAATGAGCGCAATAAAGAAGTTACCAGCAAGCATTACAATTCTAAAATCAGGGTCTATATCAGTTTTTCATACTTTCAGGAATCATGTTGCCAACTTCAATAATACCAACATTAAAAGTTTTGTAAACCAACGATGAACTGCGTATTGTTATATACTGAAAATGGCATGCTATTGATAGACAATAACCCGGTGGAAAACAGTATCCGGCCAATGGCATTGGGACAAAAAACCTATCTGTTCTGCGGATCACATGAGGCAGCGCAGTGTACTGCCATGATGTACAGCCTGATTGGCTGTTGCAAGCTGCAGTGCATCAATGCTCGTGTCTGGCTAAAAAATGTACTTACAAGAATTCCAATGCATCCAATCAACAAAATCAAAGAACTTCTTCCTCATAACTGGACTTTAATGACTGGACTAAATTATTAAATTGACTATGTAATTTGAGATTCGTCGACAAGTATATTCATTTCTGTAGCCTCTATAGGTGAAAAATCCCTATTAGCTAAAAAGTTTGGACGTAGTGATTCTTTATATGTCAATGTATTATTAATACTATTATATGTAACTAAAAAAGTATGTCTGTCCCAAGGCGACATATTGTTGGAAGATGAATGAAATATATTACCGTGAAAAAAAAGCACAGACCCTGCAGGACCTTTTGCAGAATAGATTCCATTTTTCTCAGCCAAACTGCGAACAATAGATTGGCTTAAGGTATATTTTAAGTTAGACGTAAGTGAAGACATGTACTGTGTACTTTTCTGGTAATCTTCGAACCAATCAGGCTGTTCAGATTGAGTATTAATCTTATTTTCGTCAATTACTCCAAGTTTATGAGATCCTGGAATCAAAAGCATTGGGCCATTATATTCATTTACCTCATTTAGAAATATCATAGCCGTAAGCACATTGCAGTCAGGCATTCCATCATCCTTTTTCCAATAAATATAATCCTGATGCCATTCCCACCAGTCGCCAATTAAGGCATGTTTAGAATTGATCTTAGTCTGGTGTATGTAGACCTTATTGCCTAATAACTGTTCGGTAGGTTTTATTAATCTTATTGAATTAACTACTTTTTTAAATACTGGACTAAAGCTTTCAGGTGCGAAAAATGAACGAACTGCTCCAGACTTTTCCAAGATACGTTCAGGGGTGTCTTTTTTTATCACTTGTTTCATTTCGTCAACGAGTGCTTTTGACTCCCGCAGTGTAAAAACGCTTTGAAGTAACAAAAAGCCGTTTTGTTCATAAAAGATTATCTGATCGGCACTTAAACACATGTTAAAATATTTTAATTTATTACACCTTATAAAATTTCCTTAATAAGCGAAAATTAAAAAGACTTTTCATAATTAATACTATCTAAATACTCTGAACAATAAATAGTCCAACGATGAGTTGTATGTCTCTTCACACTCAAAATATAAAGATAAAAACATTAAAAAAATAATCTTTCCATAACAAAAATAAACTTAGCTTTAGTTCTTAGTATCTTCCAAGTGCTTGAATATCTTTCAAGCGCTTGGAAGAATTTCTTAATTCAAAATATTTAAAAAATGAATCAGAACAAAAACTTTTCCATTAAGCCGGAAAACAAGGATGCTATCAATCAGGCGAAAGCTGCTCTTAGCACCAACAACGAAGGGTTTAACCTGTTAAACCTCCTGACCAGCAGTCAGCGCGTAACAGCTTCATCATTCCCTGATGGAACGTATCTAAGACATTGATTGCTGATGGTTATTGAATAGGAGATACAGTATTAGTTCATGTATCTCCTATTTTTTCTTTACGGACTGTAAATACTCTGATGAAAACCTTTCTTGCGTATGAAAGGATTACAATCACTCATTGTCAAAGTCGCCAGCAGATGTAACCTTAACTGCTCCTATTGCTATGTGTATAATAAAGGCGACCTCACCTACCGTGACCAGCCGAAGTACATGAGCCAGGACACTGTGGATGCCCTGCTCCTTCGCGTCAAGAACCATATACTATCGAACAGACTTGACGTATTCCAGTTCGTTTTCCACGGCGGTGAACCGCTGCTGGCTTCCAAAGAATTTTACCGCTATTTCGTGGAAAAGGCGAACAGGAAACTTGCTCGCTTCGCAGCCATCACCTATTCTGTACAAACCAATGGCGTTCTGCTGGATGATGAATGGGGCACCTTGTTAAAAGAGCTTTCCATTTACATTGGTATAAGCTTCGATGGCACCAGGGAGATCCATAACCGTTACCGCGTCAACCACGCAGGTAAAGGTTCTTTCGACGAGGTGGTCAGGGGTATCGGCATCTGCAACAGGCACCAGCCTGCTTCCATTCTTTCCGTTGTCAATATTGAAAGCGATCCTGCGGAAGTGTATGAGACCATCAGGTCCATCGGCGCCGTGAGCTACGACCTGCTGTTGCCAGATGCTACCTACGACGCACCCGAACCTCAAATGAATTTTGATCCGGGCAATGACGATACGCCCTACGGCGACTGGCTGGTGAGACTGTATGAATACTGGAAGTGCGACCGTTGCCAACCACGCATCACCATACAGTTTTTCGAAAGCATCATCAAGATGCTGATCGGAGAGAAATCCGGCAATGCACTCATCGGGAACATGATCAATAACATTCTCGTTATACAAACGGATGGCAGCTACGAATCGCCGCTCAAAACCGGTATTCACGGTTTTACCCGCACCAATTACAATGTATTCAAGACCGAGTTCGACGAAATCTTCGACGACTGGAAGGTGAAGCTCTATCATGATGCGCACCTCAATATCTGCGATACATGTGCGTCCTGCCCCGTCCATTCGGTGTGCGGCGGCGGGCTCGTGTCGCACCGCTTCTCACGAAAAGACGGTTTCAACAACCCTTCGGTTTATTGCAAAGACCTGATGCGGATCATTACGCATATCCAGAACGATTTTGTTTCCTCCATGCCAGAGGAGACGGCCCACGCACTTGGCCTGGAACGGCTCACGTACGGGCAGGCCAGGTCTGCATTAAAGAATTCTTTAAACATGCTTCATGAATTGCAATGAGAAAAAAGTCTCAGAATTTGTCATCAAGGTAGCAAGCCGCTGTAACCTGAATTGCAGCTATTGTTATATTTATAACAAAGGAGATTTTACGTACAAGACGCAACCCAAATTCATCAGCCAGCAAAATATAGACAGCCTTATGGCCCGCGTAAAGGAGCATTTGACTGCACACGACATCCCTCACGTAAGCTTTATTTTCCACGGAGGCGAACCACTGCTGGCAGGCCTGGATTTTTTTCGCGAGTTCCGGCAGAAATGCGACGACATGCTTTCGGGAATGGTCTCCGTTGACTACCACATGCAGACCAACGGCGTACTCTTGGACGAAGCTACCTGCTGCCTGCTTACGGAGCTGAACGTACAGGTTGGGATTAGCATCGACGGAGTAAAGGAAATCCATAACCAATCAAGGGTTTATCATTCGGGCAAAGGCTCTTTCGATGATGTGATGCTTGGGCTTGCAATATTAAAGAACTATCAGCCGCTCTCCGTCATTTCAGTGATCAACATTAACAGCGACCCAAAGGCGCTCTATCAGTTCGTCAGGCATGTAGGTGTGGATAGGTTTTCGGTGTTGCTCCCGGATTGCACTTACGATAATCCCGATCCTTCGTTGAACATGTCAGACGATAACCACCACGCGCCGTATGGCGAATGGCTTGTCGCGCTGTTTGAAGAATGGATAAAGGACAACTCCAGTGACAGGCCGGTGATCAGCCTTTTCCGCAACATCATCAACCTGCTGCTGGGGGAGGAGGCCGGCGACGAGGGCATCGGGCGCAGGATGAACCATGCATTGACCATTCAGACAGATGGCAGCTATGAGATCCATGATGTGCTGAAGATCTGCGGCGATGGTTTCTCCCATTCCTCAATGACGGTCGACGATTCATCCATTGACCGGCTGCTGGGAACCGCACTGGCGGATGCTTATTACTTGAGCCATCAGAATTTATGTGCCCGATGTCAGGCATGCCCGGTCGGGGAAATTTGCGGAGGTGGTTTTGTTGCCCACCGCTATTCTTCCGGCCGCGGTTTCGACAATGCTTCCGTTTATTGCAAGGACCTGATGCGGATCATCACACATATACAAAATAGGTTGATCCGGCTTTTGCCGGCAGCAGTATTGCAGGCGGCGAATTTATATCCCATGAGCTATCGCGAAGGACGTGCACAATTGATGGCCTCGGAAGGCTGTACAACGCAACCATCAGAAAAGCTCATGGCAACATATTCAGAAACATGAGCGCGCGCCATCCTTGCATGGCTGTTCATTCATCGAATCAAATGAGGATTGGATATGACATTAGTTTATTCCGCAAATATCAAACAGGTTACCAATGATTGGCAGGAAGCATTCCTGAACAGGTTGCCGTTCCGGATGCAAAATAAATTCCATGCATTCCGGAAAGAGGCCGATGCAACACGTTTTCTGCTGGGAAAGGCTTTGCTGATGGAAGGGTTCAAAAAATTTGGCATGACGCAGGAAAGCCTGGACGACCTGCGGTTCACTGAATTCAACAAGCCGTACATGGAAGACAGCATTTTTTTCAATATTTCTCACTCGGGCGATTATGTGCTGTGTGCTTTCTCCGAGGAAGGGCCTGTGGGTGTGGATGTGGAATATGTTCAGACAATCGACCTGAATGTATTTTCCAGAGTGCTGTCGGGAAAGGAAAAGTGCAGGCTGCTTGAAAATGAGAACAGGACATCGTTTTTCTATTACCTGTGGACAAGGAAGGAAGCAGTAGCTAAGGCCGATAGCAGGGGCACATCCGTTGTGATGAATGACCTGGATGTGCTGGAAGATGAAGTGATGGTGCCGCCAAGGAAATGGCACCTCGCCACCGTTGTGCTGCCCGACAACTACATGGCGCATGTGGCTACAACTACTAGGATCGATCGTCCGGTGATACCTAAGTTAATTATGCTAAAAGAAGAAAACGATATGCTGATTGCCAACCCAACCTTAAGGATAACGGACCTAACAACAACCCTGATCAGTCTTGAGAGTTCAACGACTCTCTACCTTGAACGCGTGAAAAATAAAAAGCTGAAGGTGTGGATCGAAACGCAGGAGCAAGCTATGGATGTGATACAAAGAGCAACGCGGCTTTATTTCAGTTCCAGCGAGTTGCCCTCTTTATACTGCATCAGCCATTTGGAAGCAGCGATGCTTTCACCTGAGGAGCGCTGCCTGATCCTGCATTCCGAAATGCCCCTGGGTCTCATCTTCCTGCAAAACAATCCGCCCGCCATCATCAGGAAAAAAAATCTTGAAACGGTAGAAGAAGACAATGCCGATGTTGCGCGACGGCTGCAGATAGACTCCAGCCTTCTTTACCGCAAATCATACGAATACTGGATCGGCGACAGGAATATAGGAACGATCATTGAATTTTTCAATGAAGAAACCTTGCAAAGAATATGACGGATAGCCCCCGCGATATGAACCTAAAGGAGACATCCATTATTCGCCTGTGGGACGACAGCAGCCGGCGCATGGTGTCTTATGATCTGTCCACGGTGTTTGCTTCCCTTGATGTTGCGCTCGCTGGCGCAGAAAATTGCCAGTGCCTGTATGTTGAACTGGAAAATACACCTGCAAGTGCGCTGCTTGCTTTTTACCTCCTGCACAGAAAGGTGAACTGTCATTTTTCAAAAAAACAGGAGCCTGGTCACATGCCTCCGTTCTGCAATAGCCAGGTGCACCCCGGCGGCGCTTTCGTTGATGAGCTCAGGATGGCAAGGTTGCTGAATAATGAAGACGGTCATGCCGTGCACAACGACCTACAGAACACACGGGGACTGGTGCTGTTCCAGTCGTCCGGTACCACCGGCGATGTGAAGTTCGTATGCTTCCGCTCCGAAGTACTGCTGGAAAATGCACGCAACTTCGCAAAGTTTTTTGGGCTGCATGCCGGCACTACCATCCTGGTACCTGTACCCATCTACCATATGTTCGGACTGGGTGTTGGCCTGTTGCCGGCCATGCTGTCTGGAGCGGCAATTGTTTTGCCCGCACACACCCATATCGTAACGTTATACCAGCATTGTTTTCTTTCCGTACCCGATGTTGTATTGCTGACGCCTTCCATCTGCAAGATGATGCTGGCATATAAAAAACAATTGACCTGCCGGCCACGGTTTATTTCGGCAGGAGAAAGCATCAGCGAAAAACTGTACAGCGAATTTGAAATGCAATACGGAACGCTTGTTAACCTCTATGGAAGTACGGAAATGGGCGCAATGGCCACAACGCCATTGACAGCAAGTGGAGCGGAAAGATGGCAGGGAACAGTACAATCACTTCCCGGCGTGGAGATCACCCTGTGTGAAGAGAACGGCGAGGTCCTTTGCAGGCATCATGCAGGCTTTTGGGGCTATCTCATGAAAGGGACAGATCTGGTAAAATATGATCCGCACACTTGGTTCCAGACAAGGGACTGGGGCACATGGCTTTCAACAGACCGCTTTGTTGTAAAAGGGCGCATTGATAACTGCATCAACCGGCTGGGGTTTCTCGTATCACTTGAGCAGGTTGAGATGTTGCTGGAACGTTTGTTGACAGGTGTGGCAAAGGTTGCGGTTTGCGACATAGATAAACCTACCATGAAGGGAGGCACACTTGTGGCCTTTCTCTGCAACGAAAAAGACAGCACCTATACAACGCAGCAAGTGAAGGACCTGTGCAGAAAGCACCTCGCCCGTCAGCTCATTCCGGATGAATTTGTTTTTACCAGGTCGCTGCCCAAACTTGGTACGGGAAAGCTAGACCGCCATTCACTTAACCAATTTTATCATCATCTGACCTCCATAAAACTATAAGCCTTGGAAACAATTACCAGCCTCGAAACGATAAAGTCAAAACTAAAGTCCATTATTGCTCAGGACCTGGACATAAATATTGACCTCGCGAAAATACGCGACGACGTTTCACTCTACGAAGAAGGCGTTGGACTTGACTCGATCAGCATCGTGAATTTTATTATTCTTATCGAGAACAGGTTCGGCATATATTTTTCCGAAACCGACCTCAATCACAAGATGTTCAGCACCCTCGATAACCTGGCCGATGTGATCAGCCGCAAGCTCGCCTGAGCTCCGGCAAATCAGAAACTATGTCAAATACCAACTCTGCCATATTGCCCGATCTTCTTTCCGTATCACAATGTTTCAGCCTGTGCGCATCCTTGTATCCGGAACGCATTGCCGTGGAATACAAGAATATTCGGCTGGACTATCAATCGCTTGAGCTGGAAGCCACGGCGCTGGCCGGGCATCTTCATAAAGCAGGTGTAGAAAAGGACAGTCTCGTTGCCGTGTATTTGCACCGCTCACCGCAGTTGATCATCGCACTGCTGGCCATCCTGAAAACAGGCGCCGCCTATAGTCCTATCGATCCCTCTTATCCTCCCGAAAGAATTGCGCTCATGCTCGAAGCAGCTAACGTGGACAGGGTGCTCACAAGCACCGATTATGAAAGCAAGGTGTGTGCGATACTGCCCCGCGTGCAGGTGCTGACGATAGAGGATACTTGCACGGTACATCGCTTTTCAGGGAGCTTTGAGGACTGCTCTTCCGGATCTTCTCTCGCGTACGTGATGTTTACCTCTGGGTCAACTGGCAAACCGAAAGGTGTGATGATCGGGCATGAAAGCATTGTCGATCTTGTTACGCGTCAGAACTTTGTTCGCTGGCATCCCGGAAGCTCGGTGCTTTCTACAGGCTCGCCTTCTTTTGATGCCACCACATTCGAATATTGGGGCCCGCTGCTCAATGGAGGACGGCTGGTGCTTTGCAATGAAAAAGACGTGCTCGACCCGAAAGCCCTTGCACTCTTGATTCGCAGGCACAAGATCAATATGATGTGGTTTACGGCAGGACTTTTCCACCAGCTGGTGGATGCCGACATTGCATTATTTGCTCAACTGGATACTGTCATTGCAGGAGGCGACCGCCTTTCGGTTCCTCATGTGCGCAAGTTCCGCAGCACACATCCCGGTATTCAACTCGTGAACGGTTATGGTCCCACGGAAGGCTGTACATTTTCACTGACCCACCCTGTACAGGATGTGCCGGATACCGGCATTCCCATCGGCCGGCCGCTCAACAACAGGTGTGCTTTTGTGCTGAACGAAAATCTCGAGCCATGCGGACCGGGAGAGACCGGCGAGCTGTTTATCGGTGGCTCCGGTTTGGCACAGGGTTATCTGAACGAAGCGGTACTGACTGCGGACCGCTTCATGGTGATCGAATTGCTCCCTGGAAATAGAATGCGTTTGTACCGCACCGGGGACCTTTGCCGAAAAAATGATGCCGGTCTTTTTGAATTTATGGGAAGAGCAGACGACCAGGTGAAGATCTCGGGCTACCGTGTTGAGCCTGCAGAGATTGAGCGCACAATCAGGGAAAGTGGAATCGTGGCGGATGTTTTGGTACTTGCAACAGATGATGGAGGCGCAAAACGCCTTGTCGCATTCATAAAACCCTTGCAAACAGGAAACGACGTTGCGCGAGCTGTCAACGACTTTTTAAAAAAAAGGCTGCCCGCTTACATGATACCACGGGAAATTTTTTCTGTGGAAACATGGCCGCTCATGCCCAACGGAAAGGTTGACAGAGAAAAGCTTCTGAAAGGCATCCGGAAAGAAATATCCAGTTCACTTCCTGCGGATCAAACGCAAGGAACTGCGCAGGAAAAAATGCTCGCCATCTGGAAGCAATTGCTTCAGGTGCCGCACGTCAAACCCCAAGACGATTTTTTTGATCTGGGCGGCCATAGCTTGCTGCTCGTGAAGTTGAGCAGTGAGATCAGCAAGACATTCGGCAGGAAAATTCCAGCAGGCGTTTTCTTCGACAATCCCACTGTTGAAAAACTAGTACAGTGCCTTGAAGAAAACGCTACACAGGAGCACGTGGAACCGGCAGCGCCTCCGGCCGTTACCGGTGTTACTGCTTCTGAAAAAGTTTTTTTCCTGCGCAACAAGCTCTATCCAGGAGAGTATTTTCCCAATTCGTCAGTGGTGTATGAAATGCTGGGTGACGTGGATATGAACAGGCTCGAATCGTGCTTTGTGTCTGTGATCAGGCGGCACGATGCATTGCGTACCCATTACCATTACGACAGCGGTGAAGTTTATGCTGGCGTACAGAAAAACGCAACCTTCCGGATGTTCAGGATGGAAACAACGGAAAGCGATATCAATACCATCATAGCGAACATCACCAAGCCATTTGTTTTGTCGGAAGCACCACTGCTGCGCGTGACCTGCATCAGTATTTCAGATGACCGCCAGTTCCTTTATGTTGACATGCCGCATATTAATTCCGATGGACTGACTCTCAGGATCATGATTGAGGAAGTGGTGGCCCGCTACTGCGCCCTGCCGGTAAGTGAAGCGGAGCTTTCGTTCGACATTTTCCGGCGGTGCGTGCAACAATTTCTGGCTTCGGAACAATATGTCCGCGACAAACAGTTCTGGCTCGGTCATTTGAAAGGAGCAATGCCTGTGCCTGTGTTTGTACAGAAAAGACCGACAGATTGCAATGGTGTTTCTATCGTTACAAAATTGCCTGAGTGGTTTGCAGCTCTCATGTGGTCGGAGCTGAAAATAACGGGTCTCAACCGTTTCCAATTTTTCCTGGCAGCCTTCGTGGCATTCAAATACCAATGGACGGGAAGCCGCACTTTGTTCATACAGATGCCCGTTCACAACAGGAACTATCCCGGATGCGATCAACTGATCGGTCTCTGCGCCAACACCATGCTGCTTCGTTTTGAGCTGGATGATGAAATGTATGTTGCTGATTTTCTGCAACAATGCAGGCAGGTGCTGATGCAGGTGCTCCCGCACCAAGCATTCCCCTTTGAGAACCTACAAAAAGAATGGAAGGCTTCCAGCCACTACCCCTTTCCTGCGCAAGACATCAGTTTCTTCAACTATCATCACGTAGAAGCACAATATAATCTCGGAGATGGAGCATTGAAACGGTACACGCATATCCGTTACAAGGAGGTGCTTCCCTTGTCGATAGACCTTTATGACGACAATACGGGTCTGGAGCTGCGCCTCCTGACCGCACATTTTACCGCCCCGGAGCTCCAAAGGTTCGCCGGCGAATATGTTGATGTGGCAGGCTTTTTATTGAATTACCCGGAAAAGCGGCTGAAGGCGTTCCGGCCCGAAGCTGCTGCTCTAAAACCAGTCGAAACATGAAAGATTCAATGAAAATCATCTGTGCCTCTTTTTTAAGCCTTGCCATGACGGTGGCCCACGCCCAATCCAACTATGGCTCCAATCAGGCTGCGGCAAAATATGTGGAGAACAAGGGTGCGCGGATCTACTACGAAGTCTATGGAAGCGGCAGGCCTTTGTTGCTGCTGCATGGAGATCTTTTTGGCTACATCGATGAATATGCGGCCTACATTCCCGTCTTGAGCAGGCATTTCAAAGTGATCGCCATGGCCACGCGTGGGCATGGCCGTTCAACGCTCGGCACCGAAGCTTTCAGCTATCCCCTGATGGCGGAAGATGCCTTCAAAGTATTGAGGCAGGAATCTTTCGACAGTGCCGTAGTCATCGGTTTCAGCGGGGGTGGGATAACAGGACTGAACCTTGCGGCCAATCATGCAGGCGCTGTGCGACAACTCGTAATCATGGGCAGCGCAATGAGTACTTCGGACTACAGACCAGAGGCGCTTGCCGAACTGCAAAAAACAAACGCCGATACGCTGCAAAAAAGATATTCGGGCCTAATCGCGTCGCGTATAAAGCTGATGCCGGATGCTGCACGTTTTCCAGACCTGATTGAAAAACTGAAAGCCAAATGGGCCAGTGGTGATTTTGTGCTGCCCGGCAAAGTATCTGACATTCAATGTCAGGTGCTGGTTATCGGCGGTGACAGCGACGAATATTTTCCCATCGAAAGTTTTGTTGCGACGTATCGAAAGCTCAATCGCCCCAGGCTGGCCATCGTGCCCGGAACAACGCATGTGGGACTGCTGCAGAATCCGTGGATCCTTGACAGGATAATACTTCCGTTCCTGAATATTCAAAGTGGTACAAATAACATAACCGATTAGCGTGCACAATCAAAGACCCAAAGGTTTTTTTTTCAGTCTTCCTTCTATAAGCGTTGACAAGACGCTCATGCCGCTATTGGAAGTACTGGCCCTGAACGGTTACGAGATCATTTACTACAATACGGAAGCTTTTCGTCCTGATATACCGCACCACTTCACCTTCAAACCCTATCCGAACAGCTATTGCGGCTACGATACGAAGGCATTGAACGGGACTACCACTTATTATGAATTTGGCGAAATGTTGCTGGATACTACAACAAGCCTGATGGATTTTTTACTGACCGAGGCGCAGGCAGGGCAACCGGATTTTATCCTTCATTCCCACCTGGCCGTATGGGGCAAATTGCTGGCGCTGCACCTGAAGCTTCCGCAGGTAACGCTGTACACCACCTTTGTACTCGACGAAAAAATAGTGTTGCCACATCTGCAGAAAACAAAAAAGATGAGGGACGCAGAACATACCGGTAGCGCCATACATTTTTACCGGCGATACCAGAAGATCTTCCAACGGATGGCACTAAGCACACAGCCATCCATTTGGGATATTTATGTGAATGAGGGACCGCTGAACCTTTGTTGTACACTAGAAGCCTTGCAGCCGTGCCGGGAAGTGATCGGGCCGCATTTTCATTTCATAGGCTACCCGTTTTCTGCGAGCATTGAAGCGCATGACCGCACACTAATCTATGTGTCCATGGGGACTATTTTCGAAGGAGATATTTCTTTTTACAAAAGCTGCCTGCGTGTGCTTACCATGATTCCACATTCGTCTGTTGTTGTACTCGGCAAAAAGCTCGATCCCAATGAACTGTGTCCCGTGCCTCCGCACATTCAAATGTGCCGCTTCACAAACCAGGCTTCCGTGTTACAAAGATCACTGGTGTTCGTCAGCAGGGGCGGTATGGCTAGCGTTATGGAAGCCGTATATAGCCTCACGCCCCTCATTGTTGTTCCGCAGATCCCGGAGCAACAGTTAAGCGCAGAAAGGATAGAGGCATTAGGGATAGGCATGGTGATCCGGCCCGAAGATTTCAACGATGAGCAATTTCATGCGGCACTTCAGCATGTGCTGGCACACCGCGATCAATACGTGAAGCAACTGCAGCGGCTGAGGGATGACATTCCTGAGGAAGCAACTGCTTTGCTTGCTCTGAAACACATCAACCAATATTTGGAAACTTATGCAGTTTGCTATCAGTAAATATCAGAACAAGGAGACCAGGTGCCTGGCGGCCACGATCCAGCAGCAGGGCATATGGTTTCATGCCATGGCTCATTCAGCTGCTCACTGGAACTTCATCAAATTCCAGCGGTTCCATGGGCAGCTGGAAGAACAAAGGCTTTTACAAGCAATCGAAAAGCTTTGTAGCAGACATGCATCACTCCGAACGAACCTCGAACTTCGCGGTACCACCCTTTGCCAGGTCATCAGCGACGAAGTGGACCCTTATGTTTTTTTCCGGTGGCGTCATTATCCTGCCTCCACCGACCTGGAACAGCTAGTGAGAAAGCGCATTGCCGAAATGCTAGCCATCGAACTTGACCTTAGCAGGGATGTGTTGTTCCGCTTCGAGGTGATTTCATGCGGGGCAGATCACTATTTTTTGCTGCTGCTGCACCACAGCATTGCAGATGGACTATCGCTCCAAATAATATGGAAGGACCTCGCCGATTCTTACAATGACCCCGATGCTCCCGATACCGAAGTACACCAACGACAATATGAAGCGTTTTTCTCCGATCAGCAGAAGTTCCTTCAGTCTGCAAAATACCTTGAGTCGAGATCGTACTGGCTGAACAAACTAGATGCGCTGCCCCCCCCTATACCGCTTCCTTTTTTCTCGGTGGCAGAAAAAACGTCTATCCATCACAGCGACATCGCGGTCCCCGAAGAACTTACACTTCAGCTTCGGTCCTTTGCGCTGAGCAACCGTGTGTATTTCTCCAGCCTCCTGATCTCAGCCTATCAGCTGCTCATCTACAAATATTCCGGTCAGTCGAAAATGGTGATCGGGAATGTGGTGAGCGGAAGGGGATTCGGGACCAACAGGTACAAAGGCATCGTCGGTCATTTCGCCAACCGATTACCGCATTTGCTGGACTTGGACAATGAACTTCCATTCGCCGTTTTTCTCAGGAATGTACAGCAGGAAGTTTCCCGCTCCTTCGATTATGGCGAGTTACCTTATGAAGAGATGATCCGGCAGTTGGGCGAAACGAGGAAGAACGGCATACCGCTGTTCAACGCTGCATTCAACCTGATCAAAGAAACTTCCGCCGCCCCTGATTTCAATGGACTGGTCCCGGACAGCACTACATCTTTTGCCGAATCACACAAATACGATTCCCAGTACGATATTTATCTCTGCGTTCTGGACGGCGCTACGTCAATGAAGTGCAAACTCGCATTGCGTTGCAGCGAGCCGTGGATGCCTGTAATCGATTTTATGTTGCAATCCTATTTGTCCTTACTGCAACATTGCATCCTTTATCCAGATCGTCCACTGAAAGATATTCCGCTCGTTTGTCCTGCTGAGAAAGCCTTATTGAAAAAAATCAACAGCACATCCACCCACGGACAAAAGCAGACTTTGGTATCAGATCTGTTCTGCAGACAGGCAAGCCTGCTGGCACAACATCCTGCATTGCGCTTTGATGGAAATTGTTTTTCCTATGAGCAGTTGAGCTACCGGGTAAGCAGTATCATGGGTGGACTTCGCTCGACAGGCGTAAAAAAAGGAGACCGCATAGGCATACTGATGAAGCGTTCGCAAGGCATCATCGAGGTGATGCTGGCGGCATTAAAGACGGGAGCAGTTTATGTGCCGCTGGATCCTGCCTATCCGGCACAGCGGCTGGAATATATCTGTGAAGATGCCGCATTGCATTTCGTGGTAAGTGATGATCCGGACCACAACGGATTGTCTGTGGCCGCACGCAAGCTTTCGTATCCGGTGCTTTTATCTTCTGCAGTACCTGCCACTCAGGACGCAACGGCTTTTGGTAAGGACGGGGATGCACTGGCCTATATCCTTTATACATCGGGATCAACCGGCCGGCCAAAAGGTGTGATGATCGGGCATCAGGCATTGGCCAATTTCACAACGTTCATGACAGACTTCTTGCCCTTCAGCGGCAGTCGTGTGTATTCACTGACCACATTCTGCTTCGATATTTTTTTCCTCGAATCAATTGTTGCGCTTTGCGGCGGCGCGGAGGTTGTAGTATCAACGGCCGACGAGCAGATGAATCCGCTGCTGTCTATTCAGAAAATAAAAACCTCCAAAGCGGATATACTCCAGGTTACTCCATCAAGACTGCGCCTGATGCTGGATGCGGACAACGGCTTTTTGTCCTCCTTGCAGGTGCTGATCGTGGGTGGCGAACCATTCCCCGAAGACCTGTTCGTTAGGATCAGAAAACATTACCATGGAAAACTGATCAACATGTATGGCCCGACGGAAACAACCATCTGGTCCACGGTCAAAGAGCTGCCGCTCAGCGGTGCGGTAACGGCAGGTGTGCCGCTGGCCAATACTGAGGTTTATGTACTCGATGGTGAAAAAAACGTTTCAGGCATTGGCATGTATGGTGAGGTTGTCATTGGAGGCAGCGGACTCGCCCTTGGGTACTGGAACCAGCCAGAGAAAACAAGTATGCAATTTATTCATCACGCCGCGCTGGGAAAACTGCTGTACAGGACAGGAGACATCGGGCGCTGGCATCCTGCCGGTGAACTCGAGATCAGCGGCCGCGAGGACGACCAGATCAAGTTGCATGGCTATCGAATTGAAACAGGTGAAATCGAATACTGGCTTCAGCAGGTGCAAGGGGTGAAAAAAGCAGTGGTGATTTGCAGGCGTGGGCCGCGCAGCCACAGCCTGCATGCTTTCTTTCAGAGTACGGAACCCATATTGGGCAAAGAGCTCAGGAAATTTTTGAAGCAGCATCTGCCCGATTACATGATCCCGGACACTTTCCGTTGGATGTCTGCATTTCCACTGACACCTAATGGCAAAACGGACAAGCTGATGCTTCACGAAGCACTCGCTGATGAAGAGGTGCAGGAAAAAGAAGATGCAGCAGTTAATCTTTCCGAAGACAGCCTTGTGCGGCTTTGGAACAATATCCTTGAAAGCGATTCGGGTGATACCGATGATTTTTTCGACGCTGGCGGACACTCGCTGAAGGCGTTGTACCTGCTGGAAGTGATTGAGAACAGGTATGGCGTAAAAATAGCTGTCAGGGATTTTTTCAAAAATCCTACGCTCACCTACCTGCATGAAACCCTGGACGGTGTTCCGGCATCGAGGTGATAGTATTAACAATAGAAACATTGAGTATGATACACGAAATTACCACAGCACTTCCTCCGTTCTCCTTCGATGACGATTTGGTGATCCAAACCGGCAACGGGGAAGAAAAGGCTACGAGAGAAGAATTTTATACTAACTATCCGTTCTTCAAATACTGGAAAACGGATGCCAACAATAAACTGCTGAATCCCGAAGGCATCAACATCTACCTGCATATCCCGTTCTGCATTCAGATCTGCGATTATTGTTTTTATATGAAGGAGCTGGTGAAATCAAAAAGCCAAGTCGATGACTATATTGAAAACCTCTGCCGCGAGATCCGGCTGGTCAGTGAAAAGTTCTCATTGCGTCACCGCAACGTGAATACCATTTACATGGGAGGAGGCACACCCTCCGTACTAACGGAGTCGCAATTCCGAAGGCTAATCAACACGCTGCGGCAATACCACAACATTGACCAACCCGAATTTACTTTCGAGGCAGAACCCGGCACCTTCACCGCACCCAAGCTCAAATGGTACAAGGACAGCGGTGTCAATCGCATAAGCATGGGCGTGCAGTCGTTCGTGGACGACATCATCAAACGCAGCAGCCGCAAACACACGGTGCGGCAAGCAATGGACTCTATCCGCATGGTAAAGGAAGAGGGCGGTTTCCATCTGAATGTTGACTTGCTGAGCGGTCTTGCCGGTGAAACCATGGACAGCTGGGAAGAAACGATGAAGGTCGCCTTGTCGCAACCGATTGACATGGTCACCATCTACAAGATGAAGGCATATGCCAACACGGCCTTCTTCAAAAAAGGCGTTCAACAAAATGAAATTGTGTTGCCCTCCGCGGATGAAGAGCTGCAGTTCATCACTTCGGCGCTGGATCTGCTTTCATCGGCGGGCTATCAGCGCTGGAGCAGTTTTGCCTTTACCAAAGATGGTTACTGTCATCAGTACATCGAAAATACCTGGCGCGGACAGGACCTCGTGGCTTATGGCGTTTCTTCATTTGGAAAAATGGGTGCCATCAACTACCAGAACGTGAACAACCTGGCTTCATACAGCCAGAAAGTGCAGGAAAACACGCTGCCTGTATTTCGCAGCTTCCAGCTGTCTTTCAAAGACCAGATGGTGAGAGAACTGCTGCTTTGTGCAACAAGGCTGTCTTCCTACCGCAAAAAAGAATTCATCGAAAAATTCGGCTTCGACTATGCAAGGATGATCCCTGAAAAGATGCACCAGCTAATGGAAAAGGGTTTTCTGCAGGAAGGGCTGGACGAAATACGGCTCACAAAAAAAGGCATCATTTATGCCGATTTCGTGAGCAAGACGATTGCGTCCGCGGCAAAGGAAGCGCTGGAGCCGGACAACATCGGTTTTACCTATTAAAACAAGACCCATGGACGATCAAAAAATTCAGCTCATCGCCATTCCATTTGGTGGCGGCAATCGGTATTCCCTGAATCCGGTCCGGAAGTCGCTTCCGGACGGAGTGGAATTGGTGGTTCTGGAATTGCCGGGACGTGGCGCGAGAACCGATGAGCCGCTGCTACAGCACGCCGGTGACCTTGCTGAGAACATGCTGCACCAGATGCTGCCGCTGCTGCGGCCTCCCTATATTCTGTACGGTCACTGCATGAGCGGACTACTGGTGTTTCTGATGGCCCGGAGGATGCGGGAACTAGATATGCCATTGCCGAAACAGTTGCTGATCTCCGGATGCACTGCGCCGTCGCTTGTGGAAAAGAACCGTTTAGAACGGGTTGACCAAACGATCATCAGGCAGCTAGTGCTTGACCTCGGTATTTCGGAAAGGCTCATTGAAGACGACAGCTTCTATGAGATGATAGAACCCATTATGCTTGCAGACATCCAGGTCACCAACACATATGTTCACCGGCAGAAGCCTGCGATCCCGGTCCCTGTTGTGCTTTTGCAGCAGGAAGGTTTTTTATTATCGCCTGAAGAGCTGGAGCAGTGGCAGGAAGAAACCTGCTACCCTGTTGAAGTGCGGTCCTTTGGCGGACGCTTTACAACGCCATCCGAAAGCTTTAAACAATTTTTGCAGCACATTCTTCATCCACAGGCAGAGCGGAAAGCTGTAAACTACTGATATATGGAAACGACTACAGAAGCCATCGCAAAAAAATGGTTTGAAGACCAGGAGCTATGGGAGATGAAGGGAACTATCATCTTCAACAGGGATCATCTGCGCTTTGCTTTTATGGAGGTGCATCAGCTGTTGCGCCTCACAGGCATGAAGGAGGAGATGTCGGTCCTTGATCTGTGTTGTGGTGTAGGACGCCATAGCCTAAGTCTCGCCAAAAGCGGTTTAAGCGTTACGGGTGTGGACATCACGGCTTCTTATCTCGAAAAAGCCAGGGAAAATGCGCACAGGGAAGGTTTGAACATCGAGTACGTGCAGGAGGATGCCAGAACATTCCGCCGTCGTGAGGCGTTTGACCTGATCATTAACATGTTCACTTCCTTCGGATATTTTGAAACACCCGAAGAAGACAAACAGTTGTTGGAGAACTGCTACGATTCACTGCGGCCTGGCGGCAGGCTCGTCATCGAATTACTGACTAGGGAAACGGTGATAAAACAATTCAGAGAACAGTTCGACATAGCCGGTAATGGTTATTCCGTAAACGTTCGCCAGCAGATCAGTGCTGGTGCGGACAGGCTGCTATCATGGTGGACAATCTCGTACAACGGTTGGGAAAAAGAAGTGGCTTTTTCGGTGCGGCTTTATTCCGCCGATCAGCTCGAGCAGCTGCTGACGGATTGCGGGTTCAGGAATTTTAAGGCCTGGGGTGATCTGCACGGAAGCGCATATGACCACCGGGCGAAAAAGCTTGTGGCAGTTTGTGAGAAGCCGCAGTTGCATCAGGATGCGGTTCCGACATCAGTGAAACAATCATAATGATGAAAATCTTTTTTCTGCCCTTCGCGGGCGGCAACAAATATTCTTACCGGCCTTTCATGCGACATGATACGGATAATCTTGCCATAGAAGTGCTGGAATATGCAGGACGTGGGGCGAGATCTCACGAGGCGCTTCCGCTGTATCTCGGGGCCATGGTTGACGATGTGGCATCACAGCTTCAGAAGAAGGCAGCGGGTGCTGCTTATTGTGTGTATGGTCACAGCATGGGGGCGCTGCTTGCCTGTCTCGCAACGCGAAAATTAAGGTCATCAGGAGATGTCTTGTCAACCCGACTGTTCGTATCTGGACTTCCCGGTCCTGCTGCGCTTTCCATTTATGGCAGGAAGCGCCACCTGATGGACAAGGAAAATTTTTTAAAGGAAGTGGCCCGTTATGGGAATTTTTCTTCAGACATGTTTGATGAAGAACTCCTAAGTTACCTCGAGCCTATTCTGCGTTCTGACTTCCGCGCCATTGAAACATATCGTTATGTTACTGAAGCGCCGTTGCCTGTTTCCATGACTGTTTTTGCCGGTGCCGGCGATGAGGATACCAGTGATGCGGGGCTGTTGCTGTGGCAGCAAGAAACGCAGTGGCCGGTGGAGATCATTAAAATGCCGGGTAGCCATTTTTTCATTTTCAACAACGTCAGAGGGATGCTGAAAATAATGTCGGAACAACTCACCAATAAAATCGTGTTATGAAAGATGTACCTCTTTATCTCAAGCCCAATGTGGTGATGGAGCCGCTGGTGTGCGGATGGTACGCGTGGAGCCATTTGATCTCACCCGCGACAGCCGCCATGAATGTGGCGCACCGCCACCTCGAAATCATGGACTCGTTTATTTCCTTTCCGGAGTTTCACGAGGAGGCGGTCCGGAACCCGAAGATGCGCGGCGGTCCTTTCATGGAATTGCCTGCGAGCCGCCTTGGTGATGTGCAGTCGCTCAGGGAAAAGACCCTGTACCTTCAGGACGACCTCATTCAGTTTGCGGCGGCCGTCGCAAGGCTCGAAACGATGTTGGAAGCGGAAGCGAAAGGATATTCGATGGAAGCCCTTTACGCAAAAGTGCCATCACTGCTTCACGGTTATGTGGAACTGTTTTACGACCGCAACAACCATCCGTCGTTCCGTTTTTTTGAGTCGCTGTTGTACCAGAGTCCTTTTTACAAAAAACACCTGCAAAGTGTAGCGCTGTGGATCACCGACAATGACCATCGTGATTTCTGTCTCAGCACGCCACGCGTTTCGAATGACGGCGTGCTTCATCTGCCTCTTCCCTTCGATCACGTGGGACTTGACGAACTGGCAGCAATGAAGCGGGTGCCACAGACCCTGAGCTATATACGTGAGAAGTTGGGACTTGAGGAAGTAGATGAGTTGATGCTGGCGCCTTTTTTTACCGAAAGTGCGCCTGCACCTTATCAGAAATACAAAGGTGATAAGATCCGCATGCGCTATTTCGGCCATGCCTGCATACTGATCGAGACGGCTGATGTGAGTATCCTTGTGGATCCGCTTATCAGCTATTACGGTTACCATTCGGACGTAGAACATTTTTCCGATGCCGACCTTCCAGATGTGATCGATTATGTACTCATCACGCATAATCATCAGGACCATATCCTCTTTGAAACGCTGCTGCCTTTGCGGCATAAGATAAAGACGGTTATCGTGCCGCGTACATCGGGCGGAAGGTTGGAAGATCCGGACCTCCAACTCATGTTCAGGGCAATCGCGTTTAAGCATGTTGTAGCATTGGGAGAGATGGAGGAGGTCAGGTTCTTCGACACCGTGATCACCGCCATACCGTTCATTGGCGAGCACAGCGACCTAAATATTCTCACCAAGGCCTGTTACCTAGTAAGGGTGGGAGGTTTCAAGCTGCTGTTCCTTGCCGATTCAAGGATTCTGGAGCCCCGGTTGTATGAGCACATCGTAGGGCATACGGGTTCTGTGGATGTGATGTTCCTTGGCATGGAATGCGATGGCGCCCCACTCAGTTGGCTGTATGGCCCGTTGATGAAGAACAAACTAACGCGTGAGCAGGATCAAAGCCGTCGGCTGTCCGGATCCGATTGTGAAAAAGGCATGGCCCTAGTGAATGTGTTTCAGCCCCGCGAAGTGTATGTCTATGCCATGGGCATGGAGCCCTGGGTGGAATTCATCACCAGCGTAAAATATACCGATGCTTCCAACCCGATCGTGCAATCCAACCAGTTGTTGAGGTTCTGTGAAGGCCGGGGGATCACCGCTGAGCGGTTGTATGGTGAAAAGGAGCTGCTCTACGAAAAGCAAGGCAGCCTCGTCGTATGACGTTGTGAAGTGCTACCGGTAAATAGACAAAATAGTCAACATATATGTATTGAAATATAAATATTTTTAATAGGGGAACATAGCTGTCCGGAGTGAAGTGAAGCGAAGTGCGGATAAATTTCCACATTTCTGAGGTTCAGTAAGTATAGTAGTCCCGTGAGTGATGATTGCCGTGTCTTAAATGCAGAACGTATGAAGCGATTTTCTGATCAGCATGTGTTGCGCGAAGCCACAGTGTTCGACAAAGTGGAAGATATCTGGAAGCAGTTGCTGGGCGCAGACTGCTGTTCGGCCAGGGATGATTTTTTCGAATGTGGCGGTGATTCCCTGTTGGCCCAGCAACTGATCACTTCTGTCGATGAAGTTTTTGGTGTGCGGATGTCTTTCAAAGAAGTTTTCAGCCGTCCTGTGCTGCAGCAAATGGTGGAATTGATACAGGCAAAACAAGACGGGAGCGTGGAGAAGGATTTGCCTGCAAAAATCACAGAACCTGTATTGTCTTTTTTTCAGGAGCGTATGTGGTTCCTCGATAAGCTTCATGGAAGTGTGAACTATCACCTGCCGTTGGCACTGCGGCTAAAAGGTGAGCTTGATGTGCAGGCCCTCGAAAATACTTTCAGGAACATTGTGGCTCATTATCCGGTTTTCAGAACTGTTGTTCAGGATGAAGAAGGAAAACCGTTGGCTGCAGAATTACCGTCCGGAGGATGGCGGCTTACGGTGAAGGACGGATGGGCGAACGATCAGGAACTAAAAAAGCTGTTGGTTTCTTTCACCGCCTGTCCTTTTGATCTGGCGCGCGATTTCCTGCTTCGTGCTATCGTGATCCGTGTAGGCGCTGGTGAGTGGGTGCTGCTGGTGGTGCTGCACCACATGGCTGCCGATGGCTGGTCGTTGGAGCTTCTTTCCGGAAAATTGTCTACATATTATTCGGCTGCGTTAAAGAATGTTGTGATCAGTAAAGATGCTTCGGATACAGATTACCGCTCATTCGCAGCCTGGCAGCGTGCATGGACAGCTTCATCTGCGTTGGACGAACAGCTTTCATACTGGAAGAAAAAGCTTGAGGGTGCAGAAGTACTGCAATTGCCCACGGATGCACCGTGGCGCAGCATCCTGTCCGCCAATGGTGCCATTTACCGGTGGGATATGAATGATGATCTCTACGAACGCCTCATACAATTTTCCGCGCAGCATGATTGCACCTTGTTCGTTAGTCTCCTTACCATATTCAAGATTGTTTTATTTCGTTATACGCGACAGTCATGCGTTTGCGTAGGCGTACCTGTGGGCGGACGTTCCCGGAAATGGATGGAGCAGGTGATGGGCCCTTGCATCAACACGCTGGTGATGCGCGACGAACTACGGGGAGAGGCCTCTGTAAAAGAAGTGCTGGAGGAAGTAAAGCAAACCGTGATCGAAGCAATGCAGCATCAGGACCTGCCTTTTGAAAAAGTGGTGGATGCTGTTTGGGAACAGAGGAGCGATGGCATGGTGTCTCCAGTAATGTTTTCCCTCGACAGCTTTTCCAATCTTGACGGCCTTCATCTGGAAGGATTGCAATTAACATCCGAGCCGCTGGATGTTTCGGTTGCGCAGTCTGAGCTGGGTTTTTATTTCCGGCTCCGCAACCACCAGTTAAGCTGCTATGTTAGCTACAGCACTGATATTTTCAAAGCATCCACCATTGGTCGTTTTTGCGGACATTTTCTTCATGTACTGGATGAGGTATTGATGGATGGGGGTATGCTGGTGGATGCTTTATCATTACTTGATTTCAGGGAGCGGGAGCTTCTGCTTGACTACAACG
>JAABUN010002867.1_pt1 | contig 28803 bp, 35 predicted proteins | sample 5559311 | NCBI WGS metagenome assembly JAABUN01 (sample SAMN10711877, study PRJNA513370) | rock metagenome | isolation source: Antarctica rocks | place: Antarctica: Victoria Land, Siegfried Peak sud | reverse complement strand
CTCGGCCAGGCGTGGCTCAGGCCCATGGCGCGCTCACCGTGCTGGCCTCGTAGACCCCCCTGCTGGACTCCACTCCGGCGGCGCCGGCACCCGAGCTGGTGTGAGCCAGGTACTGCCGAGCTAGGCCTGAGCTGAGCTAGTGGCGTGTCGCGTAAGTCTTCTGCTGATGAGGTGAGAGATTGGAGGCATGCGTGCGAAGCCTCTGGGATTGCGGGACGGCGACCATCAAGAACTGAGCCGGTGGTTGCGGTCCTCGACGATCCGGGCGGGGTTGGCGCAGCGGGCTCGGATCGTGCTGCTGGCCGCGGATGGGTACTCGAACGTGGACGTGGCCGCCCAGGTCGGGGTGTCGCTGCCCACGGTGCGGCAGTGGCGGCAGCGCTACGCCCGTAGCGGGCTGGCCGGGTTGTCGGACGCGGAGCGGTCGGAGCGGCCGAAGACCGTGGATGACCGGAAGATCGTGGAGGCCACGTTGCGGCCGCCGCCGAAGAAGCTGGGCGTGACGCACTGGTCGAGCCGGCTGATCGCGCCCCGGCTCGGGGTCGACCACGCCACGGTGGCTCGGGCGTGGAAGGCCTACGGGGTCCAGCCGTGGCGCAGCGAGACGTTCAAGTTCTCCACCGACCCGGAGCTGGTCGCGAAGGTCACCGATGTGGTCGGGTTGTACCTGGCCCCGCCGGAGAACGCGGTCGTGCTGTGCGTGGACGAGAAGAGCCAGATCCAGGCGTTGGACCGGACCGCGCCGATGCTGCCGATGCAGCCGGTCCTGCCTGAGCGGCGCACCCACGACTACAAGCGCAACGGCACCACGACGCTGTTCGCGGCCCTGGACATCGCCACCGGCCAGGTGACCGCCGCGTGCAGCCTCGGCACCGCCACCAGGAGTTCCTGGCCTTCCTCAAGCAGGTCGCGAAGGCCTACCCCGACCAGCCCGGCCCCGACGGCCGAAGCCAGGAGCTGCACCTGGTGATGGACAACTACGCCGCCCACAAGCGCGTCGAGGTCCGCGACTGGGTCGCCGCGAACCCCCGGATCCACGTCCACTACACCCCGACGTCCGGGTCCTGGCTGAACCTGGTGGAGGTCTGGTTCGGCATCATCGAACGCCAAGCCATCCACCGCGGCAGCTTCCGAAGCGTCCGGGAGCTCAACGCCAAAATCCGCACCTTCATCGACGCCTGGAACGAACGAAGCCATCCCTTCGTCTGGACCAAGACCGCGGAGGAAATCCTCAAGAGGGCCGACCGCCGCAACCGGAAGACAACTTCAGCGACGCGCCAATAGGACAGGGCCATATCGATAGGACTGGCTCTCTATTTGTCAGACGCGCGCTCCTGGGGGCGCCGCGCTCTGGATCGGTTGCTGCGCTGCGCTGGGGTGGTGAGGCGAATGCTGGCCATGCGAGAGAACGCGAGGGACGCCTCGGTGACCGCGGACCGGTCGGAGGGCTTGGGCGAGCGGCTCCTGGGGACCAGGATCGAGCGGGCCCACGAGATGCCGCCCCAGCTCATCGCCCCGCTCGTCGCCGAGGTCATCGCCGCAATAGGTGGCGGCGACGTGAGCGTCCTGCTGTAGGACTACGACCAGAGGGTTCTGGTTCCGCTACCCGGCAAGGGCCTGAAGGTGGGGACCGCGGAGCCGATCCAGGACCCCACCGCCGGGGAGGCGTTCCCGAGTGACGCGACGGTCGAGTAGTCGGCGCCCGGTGGCGTGCGGTTGTTCCTGCCGCTGCTGGACGGCACCGACCGGGTCGGGGTGGGTTGCGGGTTCCACGCCTGGGTGATGCGCGCTACCGGGAGGGGGGCGTGTGGCGCTGCGGAGATGTGGTCGTCGGCGAGGGCAGTGCGGCGACGAGCATCAGGGCTGCGGTGACGGACCACAGGGCAATGTTCAGGCTGGTGGCGTGGGCGAGTAGGCCGACCAGGGGCGGGCCGGCGAGCAGGGAGCCGTAGGCCGTGGCGCTGACGGCGGCGATCGCGGTTGCTGGCGCCATACCGGGCAGGCGTCCGGCCCCGCTCATCGTGAGCGGGAAGATGGCCGCGAGGCCGACGCCGCCGCCGGCGAATCCGGTCACCGCCACGAGCGGATCGGTGGTCAACAACGCGGTCGTCATCCCGACGGCGGCCAGGGCGGCTCCGCAACGTCGTACGGCCGCCTCCCCGACCCGGGAAACCACGGGGTCTTGGACCAGGCGTCCGATCACCATCAGCGCGGAGAACGCCACGAAGCCCCCGGCAGCGAAGGCGGTGGAGCTGCCGAGCGTTTCGACGAGGTACAGCGTGCTCCAGTCGGCGACGGCCCCCTCGGCGAAGGCCGCGCACAAGCCGACGAGGAGCAGGAGCAGCAACGGCCTCGACACGCCAGCCGTGCGCGCTGCTCGCCTCGGGTGCTGTGCGACCACGCAGTGAGCACCCCGGCGGAGATCTGGTAGGTCGGCGAGGCACCGACCGGCGAGGACGGCGACCACGGCGAGGACCACGGCTGCGGCCGTGAAGTGCAGCGCCGACGTGATGCCTGCGCCGGCGGCGAGGCCTCCGGCCAGCGCACCGGCGGCGCCGCCGGCGCTGAACGCCGCGTGCAGCGTCCCCATCACCGGGCGTCCGAGCGCTCGCTCCACGCGGCTGCCGTTGTCGTTCATGCTTACGTCGAGCGCGCCGTTGGCTGCCCCGAAGACGATCAGCGCTCCGGCCAGAGCGGGCAGACTTGGCGCCAGGCCCAGTAGCGGCAGGCTCGCGCAGAAAGCGGTCGCCGCCGTCGTCGTGACCTTGCGGCTGCCGAAGCGGCGCACGGCGGGGGCGACCAGGGGCATGGCGGCGATGGCCCCGACGGCGATGCCGAGCAGGGCCAGGCCAAGCAGGGCCTCGCCCAGGCGCAGTCGGGCGCTGACGTCCGGGATGCGCGAGACCCAGCTGCCGAAGACAGTGCCGTTGATGAGGAACATCAGGGTCACCGCACCGCGAGCCGGGGCGAGACGCGTCACCGGTGCGGCAGACGACGCTGTCATCTCCCTCCCTTCTTGAGCGCTAAAGAAAAGGCTGACGCTAGCATCGACCCGTGGCCGGAGACGAACGACAAGGTCACCGCAGCAAGGTCACCCTGGCCACGGTGGCCGCGGCGCTCGGCGTCTCTGCCACGACGGTCTCGAACGCCTTTAGCCGGCCGGACCAGCTCTCGGCCGGGCTGCGGGACCAGATCTTCGCCACCGCGGCCGAGCTGGGCTACCGCGGTCCCGACCCGGTCGCCCGGGCGCTGACGCGCGGGCGCACCGGGCTGGTCGGCCTGCTGCTGACCGAATCACTCTCCTTCGCGCTCCGCGACCCGGCGGCGGTCCTGGTGCTGCAGGGGCTTGGCGCCGCGTGCGACGAGGCCGGTGTCGGCCTGGTGCTGCTACCCGTGGTCGCGGGTGAGCGAGCTCCCGTACTGGAGTCCCGCGCCGGCGTGGACGGGTACGTCGTCTACTCCATGCCTGACGACGACCCGAGCGTCATGGCCTTGGTCGCCGGCGAACGCCCCGTAGTCACGGTGGACCAGCCGCAGGTCGACGGCGTGAGCTTCGTGGGGGTGGACGACCGTGAGGTCGCACGACTCCAGCTGAGTCACCTGCTGGGTCTCGGGCACCGCGAGGTCGGCGTCCTGGCCTACCGCCTGGCCCCGCAGCGCAGCGACCACGCTCTGACCAGCGAGCAGCAGGCGACCGCCCCCTATCGCCTGACCCGGCTGCGTCAGGCGGGCTACCGCGAGGCGCTTACCGAGGCCGGGTTGCCACCCGAGGCCCTGATCTACGAGGAGAGCCCCACCAACGACGCCGCCGGCGGTCGGTCGGCCGCGCTCAGCCTGCTCACGCGCCGGCCGACACTGACGGCTCTGCTGGCCGATGGCGACCAGATCGCCATCGGCGGCATGCAGGCCGCGGCCGACCACGCTCTCCACGTGCCGGACCAACTCTCCATCGTCAGCGCGGATGACACCCCCGCCGCCGCGCTCACCTCTCCACCGCTCACCACCGCCTCCCAGCCCTTCGCCGACAAAGGGCGCGCCGCAGGCGAGGAGCTCGTACGACTCCTGGCCACTACCGGAACCACTTCGCGCACCACGCTTCTCCCCACGCAGCTCGTCGCGAGAAGCACCACGGGCCGACCTCAGGACGGAGGCGCCAATTGGGCCAAGTCGAGTTGACAAACGCAGTGCGGTGGCAGCGGCGTCCGGTGAGGAAGAATAGTTGCGTGCTGGCCGTGCCCGAGGTGTTCGCCGCAGCCCCACGAGCGCGGGAGGGTGTCGCCGGGGGACGAGTGGGTTCGAGTTGGCACATGGCCGAAGGTGAACGTCCGCAGGAACGTGCCCAGCGTCGACGGGGCTCGAATCCCGGTGAAGAACTGGCGCATCCCGCCGCGGCGGAGCAGGTCCATGTCGTCGATGCTGTCCGCGCCGGCGACCATCCCGGCGATGAGGGCGGGGACCTTCAGGACCGCGTTCACCCCACCCGCGCCGGGCAGGGTGAGCAGGGTGGCGACCAGGCTCTTCAGGCCGCAGCGCTGGGCCAGGGCCACTATTGGTACCAGGCTCGCGCACGACACGAGGTTCGGATCGTCGAAGACCGCCGAGACAGCGGATCCAGCATGAGAAACTGGCATCCATTGGATGCCTTTCTGTGGGGTCGATCAGGTCCTCGAGGCGCACCGACGCGTGCAATTGCTTGCGCGGGAGTCTGGGCGCTGACCGGCGGGCCCGACCACTCGTAGCCGGCCGTCTCGAGGCTCACTCACCTCGAGCACGTAGACGAGACCGGGGGTCCAAGCCTCGACTCCACCCTGGATTGTGATGAGCCAAGAATGCGTCGGCGGAGACGGAGATCGGCCAGGAAGGTCGCGGCAGCGGCGGTCAGTTCCGATGCGCGCTCGACCGACGGCAGGTGCGCCGTGCCAGCGAGATCAACTCGCTGGGCGCCATATATATCTGCTGTCAGGACGTCGGCGAGTTCCTGGATCCAAGTGCACGTGCGTCAGGGCTTGCACTGGTCGGAGGGCCGCCTGCAGTTCCTGCCGCCGAAGACGAGGCGGTCTCGGCGGACGGTTCCGTTGCCGCGCCTGTGCATTGAGGGAGATCTTCCAGCCCGTTGACCACAAGCGTCGGTGCGCCAACCTCAGCCAGCCAGCCAGCCGGCCGACCGCAGGCGGGTCGAGCCACCCTGGTGGCCCAGGACGTCGCGTTCGACCCCCGGCCCGCCCGCCTCCAGGCCGCCCTGGACGACCGGATCTACGGTCTGGAGTCGGACTACTTCAGCAACGACGAGGCGGTCGCCAGGATCGACGCCGACCTCCAAAGGCTGGGCCTGCTGGGTGGGCGACGCGGTACGAGGACAACGGAAGCCGAGAGGTACCCGCGGACGGTGTCCGCACCTGCGCCCGGGCGTTCATCCCCTCAGGCGACGTGTCCGCCCGAGAGGTGATAGTGCGCGGCGCCGTCACGGATGGGTCACAGCGGATCTCCCTGGACCAGCCGGACGAGGAGGAGCTGCGCGTCTACTTCACTAAGGAGTTCCAGTCTGGGGTGGAGTCTGGCCAGTTCAACGATCTTCCCGAGCATGGGTACGTAGGGGAGTCAGTCTCGGTCATTCTTTTCGGTGAGGTCTGAGCTGCAAGGGTTCCGCGACACCTTCGTCTACCGGTCGGCGTGTGAGACGTCGGCCCCGGTGAGGGGACGGGGTGGCCCTCCCGGTTCGGCGGCGTCTGGCTCATACACTCGATCCCACCTCCAGAGGGCTGGTGGGGCGGCGTCGGGGATGCCGGGAGCGGAGCGTTTCTCCGTCCCGGTGGCGGGACCTGCGAGGGGTGACTACCAGGACGGAGTGCGAACTGTGCGGATCGCGCTGTTGGCGGACGTGCACGGCAACACGGTTGCGCTCGACGCTGCCCTCGAGGCGGTCGCGCTGCGCGACGTAGACGCCGCGGTCTTTCTCGGGGACCTAGCTGCCGGTGGGCCAGACCCGGCCGGTGCCGTGGAACGCATCGCTGCCATGGACGCTGTCTCGGTGCGCGGCAACACCGATGACGATCTCGTCAGGCCACCCGCATGGTGGGCCGACCCAGCGGCGGCGGGCATGAGTGCCGGAGCTCAGCGCCTTGGTGCCATCTGTAGTTGGGGTGCAGGACAACTGACGGTCGAACACACCCGCTACTTGGACACGCTCCCGACAACAGCAAAAGTGCCCCTTGGCCGAGCCGGTCGCCTTCTCGCCTTCCATGGGTCGCCGACGGGGCTGCGGGACGTCCTGACCCCGACCACGCCGGAACAGGAGGTCAGCGCCGCGCTCGGCGACGCGAGCCACGAGTTCCTGGTCGGCGGGCACTCACCTACCTATGCTTCGTCGCCACCTGTCGCAGGCGATCATCAACCCGGGCAGCGTCGGGGCCCGTTCTCCAGCTACGGATCCAGTGGTGACGTGAGTGTGGACACCCACGCGGCCTTCGCCCTCCTGGAGGTGCTGGGTGACGAGTGGAGCGTCGAGTTCCGTCAGATCGCTGTAGATACGGAGCTGATGCGTCACCAGGCGACCCAGAGTGAGATGCCTCATGCCGACTGGTGGCTAGCGCTGCGAGGACTTGAACCGGGTCCACCGCACGAGTAGGAGACACCAGCTCTGTGTGGAGCCTGGCCTGTGCCGCGCCCCGGAGACCAATCGTCTCCGGGCCGGGGTCCCATGGGTCGTTGGCGGGCTCGCGGGGGCACCGACGCCGGGAGCTACAGAGATCCGACAACGTCGCCGCGGGGGGTTGGGCTAACGGACTCTGATCCCGATGAGTTACCACCGCTTGGGAGCGGACGAGGGCCAACAGCGTTCGACGACAGACCCACATGTCGATCCGCACCCGCTGCTGGCGGGAAGGTCCTGGAATCAGCCGGGCGCCAGGCAGTCGGGACAGTGCTCCGGTCAGGTCGCGGTGGCGCACGGCGGCGCCGAGGAGGTCGGCGGGCGGATTCGGCGCGACGAGCGAGACCAGCCCTCCGGGTCTCATCAACTGCGCGAGGGGGACGACGTCGGCGCAGGTGCCCTCTCGGTACTGCGCCTGCTGCCACGCGCGCCAGGATTCCAATTAGTCGCCAAAGACGTCGTCGGGCATGCCCGGACGGTACGGCGACCGTGGGCAATCAGCCGCCCCCCGGAGCGAGATAGATCCGCACGCGGTGACGCAGTCCCTCGGGAGTCGTCCAGTCAGCGTCTCGATGGTCGACCAGTCGCCACCCGAGCCGCTCGTACAGGAGACGGCCGGAGCGCCGTCGTCGACGACGTCGAGCATCAGGTGGAGGCCCTGTCCTCGCGTCCACTTCTGCGCCGCTGCGAGTAGCTGGGCGCCCAGGCCGAGGCCCAAGCCACGGACAGCGGGGGAAGTAAACAGGCGGGAGATGCTTGCCAGATGCTCGGTCGGCGCTCCGACCAGGGATGCAACCATCGGGTCGTCGACGCCGCGGATGACGCAGATGTGGCCGAGAACGGTCTCGTCATCCCCGCAGGCCACCCATGCAGCCGCGAAGCCAGCAGGGCTGAGCCAGGCGGCGGGGTCTTTTGGCCACCAGGTCGGGTAGCCGTTGGACTCGTGCACTGCACGGAGGGCTTCAATGCAACCGTCGAGGTGCTGGTCATGTCGGCGCTCAATGTCCACACGCTCGAGTGTGGCGTTCCCTCCCTACTGCGCTGCGAGGGGACCGCCTTCGGTCCTCGAGACGGGCGCTGAGCAAGCGCAACCTGCGCCCAGCGGGGACACGTGTCCTGCTGGGCGATCGCCCGCCGGAAAGGATTGGTCCGGTGAGTGTGGGCTGGCGTGCGCCGCCCCTGACTAGCCTGACTTCCGTGACGTACCGAGTTGTCGACCCCATCTCGATCACCGCTGGACCAGGACCTCACCCCGCCGCCAGTCCGTTCGACAAGCGGATCAGCGAACAGCTCGGTGTGAGCGCGTTCGAGGTCTATCAGGTCGAGCTACCGTCCGGCGCGGAGACCGTCCGGCATGACCACCTCGATGACCGGGTTGAGGACGTCTACGCCATCCTTCGCGGTGGGGGCTGGGTGATCGTGGACGAGGAGTCGGTACCTGTCGAGCCGGGTCAGTTCATCGCGGTAACGGTAGAATCCGTTCGGCAGGTCCGGGCGGGCAAGACCGGCCTTGACTTCATCGCGCTCTGCGCAGCGCCACGCTGACCAGGGAGAGCGTCAGTGCACCGCCCCACCCGCAAAAGGAACCCGCCGCGGCGACGTCGCTGGGTGCCGGTAGCTCCGGCGCCGGTGTCTCGTAGAGGATCATCGCTCACGGGGACCCCAGGGATCACTGACCCACGCGGCCGTCGATGCGCTCCCTCAGGAGATCGGCGTGACCGCAGTGACGCGCGTACTCCTCGACCCGGTGAACCAACAGCTCGCGCACAGCGATCCCCTGAACCCCCAGACGCTCCCCCAGGTCCAAGTGCTCGGCCAACGCAGCATCGGTCGCAGCCTGCTCGCGAACAAGGTCGGCGTACGCGTCGTCCACCAGGGCCTGATCGCTCGCCGCCCCTTTGAAGTCGCCGTCACCAGCGCCGTACAGCCGTGCGGCAGGCTCGCCGGGGACAACCCAGCTGCGCCAGTCCCGCTCCGCCTCGGCCAGATGACGCAACAACCCGAGCAGGGACATCAACGACGGTGGCACCGACCGTCGGGCCAGCTGCTCGGCGTCCAGACCCTCGCACTTCATGAGCAGGGTCATCCGGTACTTGCCCAGGTAGTCCAGCAGAGTCGCTAGCTCGCCGTCCGGGCTCACCCCCTCGCTGTTGCGAGGATCCTGGTCCGGGTCCGCCCACATGTCGGGGTACACGCTGGCTGCCGTCCACCGCTGCAGTGGGTCTGTTCGGCGCCCACGATCGTTCTGGCCGGCTCGTGCTTCCGGCGGTCCGACGTTCCCCGTCGCCCGTTCGAGGATCTCGTTGATGACGTCGGTCTTGGCCTCGGCGTACTGGTTCATCGTCGGCCAGTCCCGACGAGCAAGCTCCCGCTTGGTCTCCGCGTACAGGTCTCGGTCCACGGCGTCAGCGCGCAGCCTGTCCCGAAACGCCAGGTTGGCTCTCGCGGCCGCCGAATCCTGCGGCCGTACGTGGACGTGGACGTCCAGGTCGGGGGTGCGCAGCATCCTGTGTCCGGGTTCGCGCACCCGCAGGAGGTAGCCAGCCTTGACCAGCGCGGGCAGGTAACGGGCTTCGTCCTCGACGTCCTCCAGCGTGACAAGGATGTCGATGATGGGCTTGGCCAGCAGGCCCGGCACTGCCGTCGACCCGATGTGCTCCACCTGCTGCGCGATCGACCCCAGGGCCGCCTCGAGCCTGGCCCGTTCCTGCTGGAACCGGTCCGGCCAGCTGCGGTCGTAACCGGCCAAGACGATGTCGCGGTACTCGGGCCCACCAATCAGAAAGGAGTCGTCGACAGGTTCTTGTGCGTCGCTCACGTGCACCAGCATCCCGGCAATACGCGCTCGGTGTCACGCTTGTCGCGGTTGAAGGGCCTCCCGAGGTCCCACGGGCGGTGGTCAGCGGACACGGCAGTCGTTGCAGAATGTGGACGTGAAGACCGATGACGCGTCGGTGGTGGCCGTCAGCCGCGATGCCGAGCACCGCTTCAGCAAGGCTGTCGCCAAGCAGATCACCCTGGTCGCCGGGCTGGGCGTCGTCGGTGACGCCCACGCCGGGGTCACGGTGCAGCACCGCTCCCGGGTGGCAGCCGATCCGACGCAACTCAACCTTCGCCAGGTCCACCTCATCCACGCCGAGCTGTTCGCCGAACTCGGTGAACAGGGCTTCGAGGTGGCACCCGGACAGCTCGGGGAGAACATCACCACCACGGGGGTGGACCTGCTCGCCCTGGCGCGCGGGACGCTTCTTCACCTGGGTGAAGAAGCGGTGGTCGAGATCACGGGCCTGCGCAATCCATGCGCACAGATCGAGGCCTTCGGTCCTGGCCTGCTCAAGGCCGTCCTGGGCCGAGACGCGGACGGCGGGTTGGTACGCAAGACCGGGGTGATGGGCGTGGTCGTCACTGGAGGGGTAGTCACGGCAGGAGCCAGCATCGACGTGCATCGGCCCGCACCACCACACCAGGCACTCGAGCGAGTCTGAGCCGGCCCGTATCGGGATGGGCTCCCGGACGGCGGGGACCGCGGGGCAGGATGCCTCCGTGAGCGACCCTCGGTACCCGCCGATCGAGCCCTTCGAGACCGGCCATCTCGACGTCGGCGACGGCCACCGTCTGTATTGGGAGCAGTGCGGCAACCCGGACGGGAAGCCCGCTGTCGTGTTGCACGGCGGGCCGGGCTCGGGCTGCCACCCGCGCATGCGCCGTCAGTTCGATCCGGCGCGGTACCGGGTGGTGCTGTTCGACCAGCGCAATGCCGGGCGCAGCACGCCGTGGGCCGGGGAGCCGGAGGTCGACCTGTCGGTGAACACCACACCCCACCTGCTCGCCGACATCGAGCGGCTGCGCCTGCACCTGGGAATTGACCGCTGGCTGGTGTGGGGCGGTTCGTGGGGTGTGACGCTCGGGCTGGCCTACGCCCAGGCCCACCCTGAGCGGGTGACCGAGCTGGCGTTGGCCGCGATCACCAGCCCCGACCAGGGGTTGATCCGCTGGATCACCCGCGACATGGGCCGCGTCTTCCCGCGCGAGTGGGAGCGCTTCCGAGGCGGCGTCCCGGCCGCCGACCGCGATGGCGACCTCGCCGCGGCCTACGACCGGCTGCTGCACTCCGGCGATCCGACGGTGCGCGCTAAGGCCGCGCAGGCGTGGTGCGACTGGGAGGACACGCACGTCTCCCTCGCCCCAGACGCCGAACCGTCGCTGTCGGTGGCGGACCCGGCGTTCCAACTGGCGTTCTCGCGGGTGGTGACCCACTACTGGGCCCACGGGTGCTTCATCGAGGACGGTTAGCTGCTGCGTGCCGCACACCGGTTGGCCGGCATCCCAGGGATGATGGCGCATGGGCGCTACGACGTCAGCGGTCCGCTTGACGTCGCCTGGCAGCTAGCGAAGGTCTGGCCGGACCGCGAACTGGTGGTCGTCGGCGACGCCGGTCATTCCGGTGGTGGCCTGACACCGGTGATGATCGAGTACCTGGACCGGGTCGCCGGCTCCCGCTGAGCACGCCGCCTTCACCACGTCGCCCGCAGTCAGTTGACGATCGCCACACGGGACAGGCGCGGATCCTGTTAGTGCACGCGTGGCGAGGGTTGGATCAGGTGCTCTGGACGGTGTCAGTGAAGGGGCGGTACCCGGTCGGCCTCGCTGTCCCCGCCTCGACCCGGGCCACCGGCTCTGGTCAGGGGCGATCGCCAATCGGTGGTCGTGGCCGCCCCAGATCAGGCCGGTGCCTGCAGCACGACGGCGAAGACGGTGACCACCGCCGTGAACGGCACCCGTGCCAGGTCCGCCAGCCATGCCGCGCTGCGGGCCTGCTCCAGGTGGCCGCCGGCGACCGCCGCCATAGTGTTGCGGGTCACTCCCAGCACCGCGTCAGCCTGCTCGAGGTCCTCGAACACCGCAGGGAACGCGCGGACCGCGGCGACCTCGAAGCCGGCGGCGGCGCCCAGGCGCGGCAGCTGCCGTCCGATGCGGGCGTTGCACACTACCGGGGTCACGGTGTGGTCGGTGAAGGCCTGGGAGGCCTCCAGGTCATCGGCGGCGATGGCCAGGGTCGCCCAGTCCGGTTCGGCCAACCCCACCAGAGCGCCCGGGCGCACGACCCGTGCCAGCTCGGTCAGGACCCCGGCTGGGTCGGCCACGTGCTCCAGGACCCGGTCGGCGTGGGCACGGTCGATGCTGGCAGAGGCGAGGGGCAGGGCGTGGGCGTCGCCGAGGGCGACGTCGACGGCCGCGCAGTCGGCGGGCAGGGCGGCGGTGCGCTTCTGGGCACCGGTGACCATCGTGGGGCTGTGGTCTAGGGCGCTGACGCGGCCGGTGGGCCCGACGGCCGCGGCGAAGGCGGGCAAGTCGGCGCCGGGACCGCACCCGACCTCCAGGACGTGGTGGCCGGGGCGAAGGTCCATCGCCGCCAGCAGTGCCTGCTTGTAGGCCTGTCCTTGGCGGGAGGAGGCGACCTGGTCCATGTAGGCGGCAGGGTCAGGGCGATCGGTGACCGGCATCGAGCCATCTCAGCACCGCGGGCTGGACCGTGGAAGCCCTGCGCCGGCTGAGGATCGGTCACCGGACGCGTCGATCAGGCGACATCGAGGACGAGCTTTCCGACGTGCTGTCCGCGGGTGAAGTGGCCCTGGGCTGTGGCGATGTCGTCCAGGGCGTAGCGGGCGGCGATCACGGGCTGGACCGCGCCGCTGCGAGCAGCCTCCAGCAGCGTGGCGAAGTGCCCGCGGGTGTGCATCGAGGAGCCGATCAAGCTGATGTTGTGCAGGTACAGCCGGCGCAGGTCGACGTCGACCACCGGGCCGGCGACTGCTCCGGCGATGACCCACCGGCCGTCGTCGCGGATGAGCGGCATCAGCCGAGCGAGCAGTGGCCCACCCGCGACGTCGGCGACCGCGTCGAGACCGCCGGGACTGTGTCGACCGATCTGCTGGGCAAGGTCCTCGGCCGTGCGGTCGACGGTGTGGGATGCGCCAGCAGCGGACACGTCGGCGGCCTTGCTGGCGCTGGTCACCGCGATGACCTTCGCACCACGGGCTGCCGCAAGCTGGACCAGCGCCAAACCGACCCCACCCGAGGCACCTGTGACCACCAGAGTCTCGCCCTGGGTGATGCTGGCGCGTTCGAGCATCCCGATCGCGGTGCCGTAGGCCACGGGCAGGGCGGCCAGCTGCTCATCCGAGAGCGGTGAGTCGGTCACGTCGTGGGCCTGCTCGGCGCTCACGGCCACGAACTCGGCGAAACCGCCGTCGGCCTCGCTGCCGAGCAGGCCGACCGGCCGCGCATCGCGCGCCTCGTCGCGGTACAGGGCCGGATCGACCACAACCCGCTGTCCGACCCGATCGGCGTCGACACCGACTCCGACCTCGACCACCTCACCCGCGATGTCGCCGCCCTGCACCCGCGGAAAGCAGACGGACCCCCGCCAGCCCGCCTTCGCCTCCGGGTCGCCGGGTCGCCGGGTCGCCGGGTCGCCGGGTCGCCGGGTCGCCGGGTCGCCGGGTCGCCGGGTCGCCGGGTCGCCGGGTCGCCGGGTCGCCGGGAACACCGTAGGAGCCCTCACGGGTCCAGATGTCGGTGTTGTTCACCGCCGCTGCGCGCACCCGCATCAGCACCTGTCCAGCGCCCGGTTCGGGTCGAGGCCAGTGGCTGTGCAGCTGCAGAACCTCAGGACCGCCATGGGCGGTCAGCACCACCGCTCGCATCTCACCCATGCACCCATCGTGACACCACCTCGTGCTGGCCAGACCGTCCCGGTGGTGGATCGTCAAGCGGAGTTGGTGGCCGGGACGTTCCCTGCGTCCGCCCAGTCTCCGGTTCTGTTCGGCTAGGAGGGGTCGCGTGACCAGCGGTAGTCGCGTCGGGTGCCTGCTTCCTTGTACCCCGCCCGCGCGAACGCTCGCCGCATCGCCGAGTTGGCCTGGTCCGTGTGGGCTCGGATCGGCGTGTTGCCGCCTGCGTCCAGCACAGTGGTGCCGTAGGTCAGCAGCTGGTCGACGATCCGGCGGCCGCGATACGCCTCCACCACGCCCACTTCGGCCAGTACGGCCCGACCGTTGATCAGCGCTGACTGCACGTAGCCGACCGGCGTGCTCGAAGCGTCTCTGGCGATGGCGAACCAGTGGTGTTCATGGGTCCGTCGCCGTGCCGCTCTCAACCGCATGGCCGCCTCTTCCCGGCGACCGAGGTCGATCCTGCCGGATCGCATGCCGTGGTCGACGGAGCCTTCCCCCACCGCGGCGAAGATCTCGATGAGGTCTTCCTCGTCCGTAACCGCGGCGGGATGGAACGTCAACGCCGGGTCGACGGTCGGTAGCAACCCCCCTGCCCAGAGTGCGCTGACGCGGTCGACGAGGAGCTCGAAACCGGACGACAGCAGGACGTGATGCTGGTCCTGTCGCAGAAGACGAAGCTCCGGCGTGGCGTCTGCGTCGGACGACAGGTTGGCCTGGACGCGGGTCGCGCGAAAGCGCTCCAGGTCGTTGGTGAGGAGGGCGATGGCCGCGGTGGGGTCGGTGTCGCCCAGGAGGCTGACGAACGTCGGCACGTCAGCCGGTGGCCTGTCGGGCGACCACGAGTCCAAGATATGCGCCGCGAGCACGTGATCGCCCTCCAGTGCCATGCGGCACCAGCTCAGGCGCGAGTCGCCTCGTTCGAGCAGGCCACGCACCCAGCGGCCGCTGTCGGCGACCTTGCCGCTCCTTGAGACCAGGAGTCCGACCTCGTCAGGCTGAACGCTGCGCAGGATCACCCGGCGCCTCCCTTCCCAGCTCATCCGGTGTGTCCCCGACAGCGTTCCGCTAGTTAAGACCGCGGGGCGCGCGTCTGGGGAGCCGACCAGTCGACGCGCGTCGGCAATCTAGGGTCCTCGGTATGGATCGAACCATGATCAGCGACCTTGCCCACGCTGAGCATCCGGTGGCCGCACCTCTGGACGACGAGACGGTCAACCACCTCCTGCGCCTAACCCTTGACGAGCAGCGCTCGGTGCTCGATCTCGGATGCGGTGACGGGACCTGGTTGCTGCGGGCACTGCGCCGTGACCGACGACTGCGCGCGGTCGGAGTCGACCTCTCCGGTGCCGGCTTCGACCGTGTGCAGGCCGAGGCCGAACAGGCTGGCCTGGGGCCCGGGCTTGAACTGCACCAGGCCGATGCGCAGGAGTGGACGAGTCCCGAACGCTTCGACGTCGTCATCAGCATTGGTGCCACACACGCCTTCGGCGGCCTGATCCCCACGCTGGCCGCCGCCGGGAAGCACCTGCGGCCCGGCGGACGTCTCCTGGTCGGAGAGTGCTTCTGGGAACAAGCTCCCAGCGAGGAGATGCTGAGCCTGCTGGGGGCCGAACCGGAGGACTATGAGGATCTCGCTGGCACCATCGCCGCGGTCACAGCAGCCGGCTGGGTGCCGCTGCACGGCCACGTCAGCAGCCTGCAGGAATGGGATGCCTACGAGTGGTCCTGGACGGGCTCCCTCACGCGCTGGGCCACAGACCACCCTCAGCACCCGGACAGCGCCGAGGTCCTGGCGGTCGCCACGGAGCACCGGCGCGTGTGGCTGGAGGGCTACCGGGGCACGCTCGGCTTCCTCACCTTGCTCCTGGCGCCGCGCCCTGCGGACCTTCACCAGTAGCCGGCAAGCGATCGCCCTGCGGAACAGTCGCGGACAGGCACGCCCGACGGTCCTTGTGTGTCCGTCAGTCACCTCCAGCCCGTCGGCGCATGCGCTTGACATGGCTAGGTGTCAGCGCGCATCGGCTACCGCCTCTGGACCGACAACGGCGAGTCGCGCTCGGAGCACGTGCAGCTCTCGCTGCGTGGCGCCCGCTGCGAGCAGGACCTCCGCGACGTCGATCCCGCGTAGGAGCTGCAGGATGACCTCACGTGCGGTCGTGCCTTGCTCTTCCAGGAGCCGCTCGATGATGGGTCCTTCATCCCGCCGACCCATGCCTTGAAAGACAGGCGTGAGTCGCGCTGTCGATGCGGTGTAGTCCTCGGCGATCGCTTCTGCCTCGACGTCAGCAAGAGCGAGAAGCAGCAGCGCCACCACGCCGGTCCTGTCGCGCCCCGCACCACAGTGAAACAGGACCCCGCCAGGTTCTGCCTCGGCGAGAACCCTCAAAACCTCGACGCACTTCTCCGCCTTGTGCTCGAGGAAGGGCCGCATGTACAGGGGAGTGCCATCCAGCTGCTCCTCGCGGATCCGCGCCCAGAAGTCGACGTCGGCCACGTCGTCGAGGGCCACCCGTACGCGACGGAAGTCAGCAGCTGGCCCTTTATGGCGGTCCGAGTCATCGCGCGCCACCTCGTCGTCGTTGCGGAGGTCAACGATGGTCCGGAGGCCTGCACTTCGAGCCGCGAGCCATCCAGTCTTGGTTACGAATCCCAGGTCACCGGACCTGATGAAGACTCCTGTCGCTGTTCGGGCTCCGGACCCGGTGGGCAGGCCACCAAGGTCACGAGCGTTGACGAACCCGTCCCATGTGACGTCGCGATCGCCGAGCATCGGACCACCCAACGGGATCACCAGACGGCTGTCCACCCGGTCCTCGCCTTCGCGGCCAGGCCTTCCGTCAGGCCACCCGCTGCTTGGTTGGTGCGAACGTAGCGCGGTTGAACGTTCTTGCCTGCAGGCAGGCAATGCGCTGCAGAACCTGCGCGTCCGTCCGGTCACGGACCGCCGGCGCCGCCAGCCAGACCACGAAGAACCCCGCCACTCAGCAGCGAAAGGCACACCTGTCCGTGGACCTGCTGAGACAGCTCGTGCCGACTTCACCCGTGGCTTGAGGCCAGTCGGGGATTGGCTGGCGACCGGGGCAGCTGCCCGAGCCACTCGGATGCGAGGTCACCGGCAGGCGATCAGGTGCGGCGCCAGTGCTCGTACGGCGTGGGCCCGGGGCGAAAGCCGTGGGCGGCCACCACCGCGGCTGTCTGCGCAAACTGGCGGGCGACGTCGTCGGGTCGATGAGCATCGCTTCCGAAGACGACAGACTCGCCACCGGCTTCGTGCCACCAGTCCAGCACCCGTGCCGCGAGGGGCAGGCGAGTGTTGACCTCCAGGGCGCGTCCGGACGCGGCCGTGGCCTCCAGGGCGGCGCGGAAGTCGTCCTCGAGCGCCACCCACGGCATCTCGCCGGCCGAGGCGGGCCAGGACCGCAGCGGGTCGTCGATGTGACCGAGGACCTCGAAGGGCGCGTCGCTGAGGCTCATCGCGCGCACCTCCGCCAGGTAGGACCGGACAACCTCGACCGGCTCACGCTGGTCATAGCCGTCGCTGACCTCAACGTGATCGCCGAGCGCCGCGTCCGGGTGCACGTCGGCCAGGGCGTGCACCGACCCGACCACGCGCTGGGGTCGCACAGCGGACATCAGGTCCGCGACGGCGTCCGGGTGCCAGTGGCCCTCGCTGAGCTCGATACCGGACCAGATGCGCAGGTCGGGGAAGGCGTGGCGGCACCGGTCGACCTCCTCGAGGTAGGCGTCGACCTCCAGGGGGCCGCCGAGGAAACGGCCGTGCCCGTCGAGGGACCCTCGGTACGTCGACGGCACGGATCGGTAGTGAAGGGACCACGCGGTCAAGTCGACGTGCTCGGTGAACGCCAAAGCCGGCAGACCGATGGCAACAGCTCGGGCGCACGTGGCGTGCATGTCTCCCTGCGGGGCGTCCCAGGAGAACTGGCTGTGGACGTGCCCATCGGCCGGCAGCATCCAATGACGCTAGCCGCGAAGGGTGGCGCCGTTCCTACCGGCGGTCGCGCCGGCGGTAGCCGTTCCAGCTGACGACCGGTAGCCGAACCCGCCGCGGCGACGTCCCGGGGACTCGGCAGCTCCGGCGGCGGTGTCCCGCACGGGATCGGCCGTCCGGACGGCCTCGACGCTACGGATCCGATCCACGCCTAGTCCGAGAGGAGTGCAAGAACCGCTGCCATCGCCTCCACCGCTGACTCTCGGACCACGTATCTAGTGATGTGGAGCTCTTCCGCTTGACGCCGCATCTGAGCGGCCATCTCCTCCACCGTCCCGATCAGCACGAACGGTGTCTCGGCCACATCCTCCGCCGATGCCCCGGTGAGACGCCCGGCCAGCTCCTCGATGCTGCCCGAGCGGTCCCCCGTCACGATCACCGCCTGGACGAGAGCCTCGAGCTCAGGGGCGTTCCCAGCACGCTGAGCCTCCTGCTGGACGAGTCGCAACTGCTGGTGCAGGTCGGCGCCGGTCCAGCGGACCTGGTGGCGTTGCCCGTCCGGCAAGGTGCGACCGAGGCCGCTCAACCCCACGACGTCAGCGCAGGCAGCCGCGACCTGCAGCACCCCCCGGTTGCCACCACCGACGACGAGGCCGACACGACGGCCACCGACCGGCAGACCCTCGAGTCGAGCCTCCACCAGACGCAGGTAGCGGCCATCGATGGTCACCGTCTCCCCGTCCAGGAGCTGGGCCACGGCATGGACGAACTCCACCAGTCGTCCGGCACGGTCGACCGGCGCAGGGCGCTGCCGTCCCGTCTCCTCCCACTCGCGGAAGGTGTGACCGGCACCGAGGCCCAGCAGCACCCGGCCCGGCGCCAGGATGTCCAAGGTGGCGGCGTCGGACGCCGCGTGCACCGGCTCCCTGACCCCAGCCTGCAGCACATAGGTACCCAGCCGCAGGGTTCGTGTCACGGCCGCCGCAGCGCCCAGAGCAGGCCACGGCGCTGCGCCCGAACCCGGGTGGTCGCCCATCAGCAACGCGTAGAACCCGCTGCTCTCCAGCTGACGAGACAGCGACAACCAGGAATCGAGGTCACGAGGCTCGGCCTGCACGCTCACCTTGATCTCGGACACGACGACCACTCTGCCGACCCCTGCAGTCGGCACGTCCACACCGTTCACCCTGGGCCGAACCCAGACGACGGGGGCGGGCAGCCCTGTCGCCCCTCCCCGTCGACAATCCCGTGCGGGACGCGCGGCTGAACTGATCAAGAAGTGCAGGTTGCAGGCTCATCACAATCGAGGGTGTAGCCAGCGGGTCCCCGGTCCCCGGTCCTCGTGGCTCGTCCCGCAGCCCCGGCTGTCGCGAGCCGACCGACTGTCGGCCCGTTGGGGCATCGTGGGCGCCGTGCAGAAGCCGACGCTCCTCGACATCGAGTCCGCCGTCCGTGCTTCCTGGGGAGCGGATACCGCCTACGCGAGCGACGCCTACATGACCCGGGGAGCCGGCCTGCTCTCACGCGGGTAGTGCGGTACGACCGCACTGGTCGTGCAGGAGCTGCTGGGCGGTGACCTGATGGTGGCCGACCTCGAGCACGAGGGACGCGTCGACGGCGTGCACTACTGGAACGTGACGCACGACGGCGTCGAACTGGACCTCACGCGGGACCAGCTGACCCCGCACGAGCGCCTGATCAACCCGCGCCGGGTAGCTGTCCCAGCGAGGAACCCGTCCTCACCGGGCGAGCCGGCGTTCCTGGTGCTGCGCGCTCGGGTGGCCCTTGCTCTCGGGCGGGCGGCAGGTGACAGGGCCCCGGTCACGGACTGACTGCTGAGACTCTGAAACGGCCTCACCGCAACCCGGGGCGTGGGCCCTGGCGCCCATCGTCGCATCGTGCCTCAGCGGCGCTGCGTCGACGCCAAAATCCTGCAGTTGCACGTGTCTGACTCCCTGTCAGGTGACATCCGACGAAAAGTGCTCCGTAAGCCGACCGGTAAGCCGAACCTCCGTCGGGGCAGTCGATGACGGGTGGCCGGCCCCGCCCTGTGTCCGAAAGGGACCGGATAGTGACACGGCGGCTGCCGCCGCCCGTTGTCGTGTGGCAGCGTCGGTGGGGTGGCGGTCACGAAGGACTGGCAGGCCTGGCACGAGTTGTACGCGGACGCGACCTCGCCGCTGTCGCAGCGGCTGCGGCTGGTCCAGCGCCATATCGGCATGTGGCTGGACGACCGCCAGGGCGAGGCGCTGACCGCAGTCAGTGCCTGTGCCGGGCAGGGCCACGACCTGCTCGGCGTTCTCGCCACCCGCGCCGACGCGCACCGAGTTCGCGCCACGCTGCTGGAGGGCGATGAGCGCAACGTCGCCGCCGCCCAGACCGCCGCTGCCGACCTGCCCAACGTGAAGGTCGTCCAGGTGGACGCCGGTGACCTGGCCGCCTACGTCGGGGCGGTGCCTGCTGACCTGGTGCTGACGGCCGGGGTGTTCGGCAACCTCAGCGACGCCGACGTCCACCGCTCGATCCATGCCCTGCCTCAGTTCTGCGCTTCAGGCGCCACCGTCATCTGGACCCGCAGCCGGCGTGCACCGGACCTGACCCCCACTGTGCGCTGCTGGTTGAAGGAGGCAGGTTTCGTCGAGCAGGCGTTCCACGAACCGGACGGGGTGGTGTTCTCCGTCGGCGTGCACCGCTTCGCCGGCGACCCTGTGCCGCTGTCTGCGCCGGGCCGGCTGTTCCAGTTCCTGACCTGACCCGCGCATGTCGGTAACCGATCGGCTACTGGGATGCCGCCCGCCGACCGCAAGGTGACCGGGACCTTAGTCGTCGTCTTGGCAGGGCGCGCCGTTGGTGGTGATAGGTCCGACCCGGGTTATGCGCCGCGCGCCGGGCTCCGGCAACAGCACGATCCGGGTCGCGCCGGGTGGGCCGTGGTCGGCTGCACTTGTCTCAGTGCGGCAAGGACCGAAGACGACGTGCCTTGGCCCGATGTCGAGCTGCTGGCCCAGGACCTCTTCTGGCCCGTAGTCCTCGACCAACAGGTAGCCGCTGTCCGTGAGAGATGGCGCTCCGGGGAGCAGCGTCATGGTGAACGAGTCGAAGGCTGGCTCGTCGGCGACTCCTTCACGCAGGACCTTCTCCCACCGAGCGACGTCCGCGACCTCCATCGGCGTTACCGACGGAGGCAGAGCGAAGGGCGTCCGCGTGAGGTCCTGCAGCGAAGCGAGGCTCTCCACAAACGGCAGGTACGGCGACGGGGTCGCGTCCGTCGGCGTGTGCGTGGTTCCGCACGGGAGAGTCTTCACCGCCCGGGTCGAGCACGATGTCCAGTTCGGCGCCCAGGCGCGCCTCCTCGGCGAGTCGCAGCGCCGGCAGTACGGAGACAGGAAGGACGCCAGCCGGCGGTGTACAAGACATCGAGAACATGACCTTTGGAGGACCGAATCGACCGTGGAAGGTCAGGGTTCCCGTCGTGTCGTGGCCGGCGAACGAGACGCCTACTTCGCCGGCGCCTAGATGGTCCAGCGCCACGGGAAGGCTCGCGACCCGTCTGTCGCCCCGGCGGCAGACGAGCCGACCGGTACTCGACCCTGGGCCGGGCGTTCGCTTGGTGAAGGTCAGCGTCGCAGGGCCGACCAGCCCGCCGAGACCCCCGGGCGCGGAGTGCTCGGTGACCTCAACGACCTGCGGAGTCATCTCACCGGGTTCACCCCAGGCGTGGATGCCTTCCCATACGGCCACTGCTGCGCGCCCTTCGCCCGTGTCCGGAAATCGCAACGCGACAGTCATCTTGGGGACGTCGGAGTCGCGGGCGGCGCCGGGGTACCGCGGCATGACCGCGATGGTGACGGGACCGATGGCGGTCGGACGCTGCGCGTACATGACCGCTCCGGCACAGGCGGTGACCGCTTCGACCAGTGGAAGCGTCGTCAGCTCCAGGACCAGGTGCGGATCGAGCAGCCGGACCCGCGCCTTCAGCACATCGAGCCGGCCAAGGGCCGCGCCGATGTCGGCCGCCGCCGCCCCCAGCGCGTCGCTCTCCCGTAGGAGATCGAGCACCGCGTTCCGTTCGTCCGCGACGTAGTACCGGCTCACTTCGGGGTGCTCGGCCAGCTGGCCATCAAGCCAAGTCAGACCCCACCAGGCAAGAGGGAAGTCGTACCGGCTCCGCAAGCGGTCGAACCATGCCTCCTCGTCGTCTGTCGGGTCAACGGGCACGACGAGCGTCCAAGACCGCGGGGACCGCTTCGCGGGCTGCGCCAAGGATCGCTCGACCTGAGATCGCCGCCCGCGACGGGAGTCGATCCGGTCCGCGAAGGACTTGATCTCGTAGAAGTCGACCCCGGCGTCGGCCCTTCGGAACTGTGCGTCCCGGCCGCCGTCGCCTCCCCGTCCATCGATCCGCTGCACGTCCGGGTTGTTCAGGGACAGGAGCACGGCGGACATCCGCTCAATGGTGTCGGGGTCCAGCCGCTCCCAAAGCACCCTCATCCGCCGACCGTACGCTCATTCAACTGGCCGAGAGCCCCGGGCGCATCTGTCACAGACAGACGAACCCGCACCGGCACGCTTCGCAAGCCGATCGGCTTCCGACAGAGCCGAGGACTCCGGGGGGCGAGTACAGGTCAACGGTAGATCGCGAGAATGTCCAGCATGACCGCTGGACCTGAGAGGTACTCGTTTTCCTTACCCGGAGCAGGCGGCTGGCCCTCCATTCTCCGCCGCTCCTCCCGCGGTACGAGGTTCATGCCAGGGAAGGTCAGGTACGGCTTCCAACGCCCCACAGGTACGACCTTGGAGACCTTGCCAACAACGCGCGCCCTGCCTTCGAGGTCCCCGTGTAGTGACTCTTCATCCAGCTGGCCCGCCACCCGCCACTCTGTCTCGTCGTCCTCGCCGACGACGAGAAGGCTCGCGTTCATCCCGCTGATGAAGCCGGACACCGCTCCCATCTCATCGTCGTTGGGCAGCCCCTCGGTGTCCAGTCCGAGACGCCTCGCCATCGGCAGCAGGTTCTGCATCATCCCTATGGCCCCCAGAGCCTCACCAGATCGGGCAAGGGCCTGAACGATCTCAGGAATGTAAAGGTCGCACTCCCAGGCAAGCATGGCCCCGAGCCCGATCCCATCGAGGTCCGCGTCTGGTTGCACGACCTCGACCCAGCCCAGGGCTTCCGGGTCGTCGAGCGCTGCTCGAAGGAGCCGGTCGAATTGCGCCTCGTCCGTGTCTGCGAGGGTCTTTGATTCCTCTTCTTCCCGTAACTTTTCACCGGACGCGCTAATCAACTTTGCATCAAATCCACCCGAGCCGGTGCCGGTGCGCATGAGGCGCGTTGTCGAACCAGTCGTGCGACCGCCCTCCATGGCGGTCACGTACTGATCAAGGGCTGTCCTGTCCAGGAAGAGGAAACGCCGCAGCATGAAGTGAGGGTACTTCAGCAAGCGGGGTTATTTCTGGCTCGAGGTCGACCGAATGTTCGGCGAGACGAGCGCTCAGAGGGACGGCGCTTACGGATCAGCGGCTACGGCGCTTATGCGATCAGTCAGAGCCCGGGGAGCCCACGGGGAGCCCCGACGCACGCCTTCGTCCGCGGCGCACCCGCGCGAGCGTTGCGGTCCGGCCTAGTCAGACTCGATGGGCCAGCGGGGTGTGCGGTCGTCGATGACGTACGAGTCGTCGCGGTCGCGCGGCTGCCAGCGTCCCTGCGGGCCCATCACGAGGTCGGCTTCGTGTGACATCCGCCGCCCAGCACCCTCAGCGACGAGCAGCCGACCACTCGGTTCAACGACGACGCGGCCGTCGAGCATGCCGGTCAGTTCGACGTCGCCCCCACAAGTGAGCATGCCGCTTACCCTCGCATGGCCTCCCGGCCGCACATTCAGGCCACGCTGCGCCATGCTGCTCAGCCAGAGGCTGCCGCCGTCGAGGACGGTGATGGTCTCCGTCGCCATGCCGCTCAGTGCGAGTTCGTCGGAGACGGTGAGAGGGGCACGTCGATGCGGCTGTTCTCCCGGCAGGCCATGCTCGAAGGCTACGCCGACAGCGGCGGTCGGCGGCGCCGGTTCGTCGGGTCAGCGGCGTGTCTCGCAACGCCGGTCAGCGCCGGCTATCCGCTGCCGGTCCGTGTCACCGATAGACGACCGGTAGACGAACGACGCACGACCACCGAACGTCCGCTAGCTGGACGACTCACTCGAGGGGCCCCCGGGAACCCAGCTGCCACCCCGGACGGCCAAGAGCAGCTCGGCCGCTCGCAGAGCCGCCAACTCTTTCGTTGGAAGCCGCTCATCCAGTGCGGCCTCGCGGTTGGAGTCAACGACCAAGGGTCGGATCACGACCCGCCAGTCCTTGCGCCCCTGCAGTCGGTACGAGACCCATAGCCAAGCCCTCGGGACGGCGCTGTAGATCGAGAACCCGGCCAACAAGTTGACGCTTCCCGGGTCCAGGGGATTCCGCAGCCGCATCAGCCGCCCTTGGCCCGGCCAACCCCGCCATGCGTTGCCACGCAGGAGTCGTACCTGCCACTCCGAGCCGTCCGGGGCGGTCGCGTCTCGGATGGGGCTAGCAAGAAAAGAGACCACACCTTCAGCATGCCTCCTGCTTGCCGCTGGCGGAGACGCAACTCACGCACGAGCTTACACAGTCCCCCACCCGAGACACGGGTCTGCTGCACGGATAGGTGACACCTGACCTGTGGTGCCCCGGGGCGTTCTGTTCCGGTAGCCGAACCTCTACCGGGAACGCCGCAGGTCAGCGGGAGGCATATGCGACCTTGTCCCGTAGGACCCGCCCGGTCCGGATTCTCGCTCGCCGGGCGTCATGCGGAGCATTATCGGTGTCTCATATCCAAGGATCTGCGACGAGCGCAGTGAGACACGACCCGCCAGAGGACTCGCCGAGACTGGGTGTCTGAGAAGTACGTCTCCAAGCTCGGCTGACGCGGCTGGCGAGGGCGCCAGCTTCTGAGACCCCTCGGCAGCCCGGCTGCCGGGGTCGATCCAGCCCAGGAGCTTTCTGCTGCGTTGTGCCGCTCGAGGCCGCAGTCCTTGAGGAGGGAAGGATTAAGCACATGAGGCTTCTGCTGATCCATCCTCCGCTGCTGGCGCCAGCGGTGTTCTGGCGCCTGGCCCCGCTGCTCCAGGCGGGCGGGCACGAGGTCGCGGTGCCGGATCTGCGGGAGGCCATCACCGCAGGCCCGGTGGGCACGTGGTGGCGGCGAGCAGTGGACGTCGCGGCCACCTTTATGCCGCAGGCCCAGGTGGTCCTGGCCCACTCCGGAGCCGGGGCACTGGTCCCACCGCTCATACAGCGCCTGCCGCGGGCCGCGGCGGTGGTCCTCATCGACGCCGTGCTGCCCCCAGCCGCCGGGGTGCACACGACGTCCCCGCAGGTTCGCGCGATGGTGGCCGACCTCGCCGCAGACGGCGTCCTGCCGGCGTGGACGTCGTGGTGGCCGCCCGGGGAGCTGGAGGCCCAGGTCCCGGACGAGGAGGACCGCGCGGCCCTGGTCGAAGCGACCCCCGCCCTAACGGAGGCCTTGTACGACGTCGACGTACCCGCCCCGACCGGCTGGGAGCCAGCCTCGCGGTCCTACCTCCGCCTCTCCCCCGCCTACATGGCCGAGCTAGAGCACGCAGCCGAGCGCGGCTGGCGCGTCGAGCACCGCGACGGCAACCACCTCGATGTCCTGCCTAGGCGAGCACCGTGGCCGCCGCGGTGGAGCGGCTACTGCGGCCCTGACCGGCCCTCAGCCCCGCTGGACGACCGATCACGGAGGAAACGACGCATCTGGACCAGCGTCTGAGGTACACCCCAGAAGCGCGCCCACCGAGGCCGCGACGCGCGTGCGGCTAGGGTCCGGATCCGGCTTGAAGCACAGTTCTGGTCGAGGGTCTAGATGTGGCGGGGCAGGTCGCGGGCGAGTCCTACGTCCGGGTCTCCGGCGCCGACTAGAACTCCGCCCGCCAGGTCGCCTCGCCGAGCGAACCGCGCTGGCCACGATGCCGCTCCACATCCGCCGCAGCGACACCGTCATCGACCTACTCGATGACGTCGGAGTCCTCCCGTAAAGCCTCGGCCAGCTCGTCGGTACTGGGTACGACGTCCTGGGTCGCGGCTGGGAGGGCGTCGTAGGTGTCCACGGCCAGCGGGGCTGCACTGCCGGCCAGGGAGTAGCGCACCACCCGGTGGTGCACCTCGCGGGCCACCTAGCCGTCACGTGGAGTCGATGTCCTCGTGGTCGACTGGAGCGATGAGCCCCGAACCCGTCGAGCCCGGACCGGACACCCCCGCCGTGCAGAGCGAGGGCTATGACGAGGCGTTCCTGGGCCCCCTGGCCCCGCTGCCGGTGGTGGTGGGTGATCGACCGGTGGTGCGACTGGACTACGCGCACTTCACCGTGGTCCTGGACCTCGCGCGTCGCCTCGCTGTGACCGCCGCGGTGAACATCGACGGTGCGGCGCTGCTGGACCTCGAGCGTGGTGACGACTGGCATTACGACCCCCGCGTCCCCGAGACCGGACAGGTCGGGGAGGAGGTCTACGCCCGCAACGACCTCGACCGCGGCCATCTCGTCCGCCGCCGCGACCCCGTCTGGGGCACCCCTACCGTCGCCGCCCAAGCCAACTACGACTCCTTCGCCTACCCCAACGCGGCCCCGCAGGCCGCGGTGTTCAACCAGTCCAAGGACCTGTGGCTGGGGCTTGAGGACTACCTCCTGGACGCCGTCCGCGCCGCACGAGCACGGTTGAGCGTGATCACCGGGCCGGTCCTCACCGCCGAGGACCCCACCTACCGGGGCGCGCGGATCCCCCGCCGCTTCTACAAAATCGCCGCCTGGGCCGACGTCGAGTCCGGCACTGACCGTCACGGCGCCCTCGCCGCCACCGGCTACGTCCTCGACCAGTCCGAGCAGCTCGACCGCATCGACCTCACCACCGACGCCACCACCCAGACCACACCACGCAACCTGGACCTCGGCGCCTACCGGACCTACCAGCTGCCCGTCGCCGACGTCGCCCAGCTGGCCGGCCTCGACGTCGGCCCCCTCGCGGCCGCGGACCGGTTGCCCGCCCTGGTGGGTGCATCAACGACCGAGAGGACTGGTGGGCAACCACCGGGGTGGAGGCTGCTGGCCTCCACCGACGACCTAGTCATCTGAGCCTGGTCATCTGAGCCTGGTCATCTGAGCGGCTCGGTCGCCGAATCGGGCTGAGCCTCAGCCCTTGGGCGGGGACGGGTCGTTGCCGTAGGAGTTGCGTTCCCCGATCTGCCCGTCCTTGTTGTGGATCAGGTGCTCGACCCCGTCCTTCAGGGCCTGTACCCGGCCGACCGGGCGGGCCTCGGCCTTCGTGGCGTGAGTGCTGAAGGGACGCTCCTCCCCCTCGCGGCGGTTCGCCCAGCCGGTGTCGGTGGGGACCGTGTGGATGTTCTTCTTCGCTGCCATGACGACCCCTTCGTGACGCTGCCGATAGCGGATCTCGCAGGGTGTCACGTCTCGGCCTGCCCGACGCCGGTTCTTCAGGACTCTTCGGTAGCCGGGTCGGTCGGGGTCTCGAGATCGTCGCCGTCGAGGGCGTCGTCGAGGGCTTGGGCGAGCTGTCTTCTGCTGGGCAGGACGTCCTGCACGGCCGGCGGCAGGGTGTCGTAGGTCGCGACCGCCATCGGGGCGGCGGCCCCGGCCAGGGAGTAGCGCACGACGCGGTCGTTGCGGTCCCCGCACAACAGGATCCCGACCGTCTCCGCGTGCTGGTCGGCCCGGCGCAGGTTGTCCTCGACCCAGGCGATGTAGAACCCGAGCTGGCCGGCGTGCTCGGGCGCGAACCTGCCGGTCTTGAGCTCGATCACGACGAAACGGGACTGGACCCAGTTGAAGAACAGCAGGTCGATGTAGAAGTCGTCGCCGTCGACCGCGAAGTGCCACTGCCGGCCCACGAACGCGAACCCGTGCCCGAGCTCGAGCATGAAAGCCTGCAACCGGTCCACCAACGCGGCCTCGACCTCCCGCTCGTGCGCCCGCTCGGTGAGGTCGAGGAAGTCGAACACGTACGGGTCCCGCAGCATCTGCCGCGCCAGGTCGCTGTCGGCGGCGGGGAGCCGATCCTCGAAGTTTGACGGGGCGGCCCCGACCCGCTCCCGCAGCCCGGAAGTGATCTGGTGGGCCAGGACCGCCCGGGACCAGCCGTTCTCGACCGCACGGGCGCCGTACCAGTCCCGCGCCACGGACCCGTCGAGCTTGTCTAGCAGGACCGTGACGTGACCCCACGGCAATCGTCCAACGGCCTGTTGGACGATTGCCTCTGGCTCCCAGGCGGCCGCGAAGGACCGCATGTAGAACAAGTTGCTGCGGGACAGGCCCTTCATGCCAGGGAACTCCGCCCGCAGGTCCGCCGCGAGACGTTCGATGACCTTGCTGCCCCACCCGTCCTCGCTCTGCCGGTCCAGGATCAACCGCCCCAGCCGCCAGTACAGGCCCACCAGCTCGGTGTTCGCCGCCCGCGTCGCCCGCAGCCGCGCCGTCCGGACCTCGACCTTCACCTGCTCCAGCAGGTCCCCGTAGCCCGCCGGCAGCACCTCGCCCGTCACGCCCCCTTCCCCCGCCGACGGGTCGCTGCCGGCTTCACGACCGGCTTCACGACCGGCTTCGCCTGGGACGAGGGCGCTTTAACCGGTGCCAGCGCCAGCACGGACGACGTGGCGGCTCCGTCCTGTTCCAGGGTGCGGTAAATCGTGGTCCGGCTGACCCCGAGGACCTGAGCGATCTGCTCGACGGTGAGGTCGCGGGCGTCGTACATCCGCCGCGCCTGCCGGCGCTGCTCCGCTGACAGCTTGCTCGGCCGGCCACCGACCCGGCCCCGGGCACGTGCCGCGGTGAGGCCGGCCACGGTGCGGTCTCGAATGATCTCCCGCTCGAACTGCGCCAACGCCCCGAACAGGTGGAACACCAGCCGACCCCCCGGGGTCGTGGTGTCGATGCTCTCCCGCAGCGACCGGAACCCGACCTGCCGCTCGTCCAGGGCGTTCACGGTGTCGATGAGGTGCCGCAAGGACCGGCCCAGCCGGTCCAACCGCCACACCACCAGGGTGTCGCCCGGCGCGAGCCGGTCCAGCACCTCGTCCAGCTCCGGGCGCCGCTCCAAGGTCCCCGACGCGTGGTCGGTCCACACCCGCCAGCAGCCCGCCGCGGTCAACTCGTCTACCTGCAGGTCGACGTTCTGCTCCGTCGTCGACACCCTCGCGTACCCCAGAAGATGACCCACCCCGCAAACGTAGCAAAACCGTCAGCACGCGCCTCGGGCGACACGTTGATTGCGGACGGCAGTTCTGCCACGACCCGACCTGGGTTGTGACTCACAGCGGTATCTGGCCGCGTTGCGGCAGCGCTGATTGGCCGAGCGGGCGGGTCAGCGGCCGATGAGCAAGGCCTCTCGGGCGGCCTCGACGACCTCGGGGGTGATGGTGTCGAGGTG
>JAABUN010002866.1_pt1 | contig 28807 bp, 1 predicted proteins | sample 5559311 | NCBI WGS metagenome assembly JAABUN01 (sample SAMN10711877, study PRJNA513370) | rock metagenome | isolation source: Antarctica rocks | place: Antarctica: Victoria Land, Siegfried Peak sud | reverse complement strand
ATAATTAAAATAAATATAACCTATTTTCTAAATAACTTTATAAAGATCTAATATATATTATATTATATAGCCCTAGACCTTAAGGCTATATAGTATAAGTATATAAAGGATATATTAAAGGATAAGTAGTCTTAGATATACTTTAATAGTTTTTTAATATATTAAATAGAGGATCCTTAAAATTAATATCTTATAACTAATAAGTAGTACTTAGAAGCTAAGTAAAAGGAATATTAAAAGATTATAAACTTTATAAATTACTTTACTAAGTTAAAAAGATAGTTTAAGCTATTAATAAAGTATATACTTTATAATAACTTATTAAATAAGTTATATAAAGATCTTTATAATTATCTTATAATATAACTTAATATCCCTAAGATAAGAGATACCCTTATTATATTAATAACTTAATTAGAACCTTATATAATAGTACTTATATATAAAGATTAAAGGGATAATACTCCTATTAAAGGTTAATATTTATAAAGAGGAAGAAGGAATTTTCTAAAGATAAAAAGATAATAGCCTATATATAAAATAAAAAGGGAGGGGTATTACGAGCTTATTATTATACCTTTTATAAAGGCCTAAGCCTAACCTTTCTACTATTAAATATTATAATTATTAAAAGAAGGGATATATAATAAAGGATTATTAAAGTATAAAATTAATAATTGTAAGTATTATAACTAATAAGCCTATACCTAATAATAAGCTAGTTAAAAAAAGCTTAAATTTAAAAAACCCCTAAGTACTATAATTATATCTACTATTATAATATAAGGGAAAGAATAGATATAATAACTTATTATTATAATATAAGTAGAGTATAAGTAAGTATAAAGAGAATTTATTATATTAATTAACTTTAAAGTAGATATTAACTATATTAATATATACTTAATAAAAGAGTAGGAGTAGGAAATAGATCCTAGCTCTAATAATACCTTATATAATAGGGTTAAAAACCTAATATTATTACTAGGTTTTTATATAAGGTAAATTAAACTTATTAACTTTATAAATATTATATAATATTATAAGGGCGCCTTTTATATAATAACAAACTTTAATTATAACTTCTACTTAAGGTATTTATAATTAGAAGAATAAAATCCCTAAGTAGATTAGCTTATATAAAACTAATAATTCCTTATTAAGAAAAGTAATATTAAGGAGTACTTTAATACTATTAAAGGTTTAGAAGAGTAACTTAATAGTATTATATTTATTATAATATACTTAAGAGTAGGTAATAAAAGCTTACTATTTAAAATTAAGCTCCCTTTAAAATTTTAAGAATTTTAAGATATTTTTGAATTAAGAATATTAGGGCGCTACTAACTTATATACCTTATAATTATATAATTAATATAAAGGAGAATAAAGAACCTCCCTTTAACCTACTTTATAATTTATTAGAAAAGAGTTACGCGTATTAAAAGAATATTTTAAGTAGTCTTTAAAAAAAGATTAGATTTAATATTTTATAAGCCTAGTAGGTATATTAATCCTTTTTATACTAAAAAAAAGATAGAATATTATACTTATATATTAATTATAAGGTACTTAATAAATTATAATTAAAAATTAATATCCCCTTCTATTAATTAATAAAATATTAATAAGATTAATTAATATTAAGTACTTAACTAAGTTAGACCTTAAGGATATATATTATTACTTATAAATAAGAAAGGATAATAAATAGAAGATTATATTTTATATAAAGTATAACTATTTTAAATATATAATTATACCTTTTAAATATATTAATATACCTACCTTATTTTAAGTATATATTAATAAGGCCTTAGTAGGATTACTTAATATTATATATATTATTTATCTAGATAATATTCTTATTTATTCCTAAGATAAAGAGTCTTATATTAGAATTATAAAGGTTATACTTTAATATCTTTATAAATTTAAACTTTATATTAGCTTAAAGAAATATAAATTTATAATAGTAGAAGTAGAATTCTTTAACTTTATTATTAGTTATAATAATATATATATAAATCCGCGTAGAGTAGATATTATAATAAAATAGCTAGAATTAGGGAGTATTAAAGATATTTAAATCTTTTTAAGATTTACTAATTTCTATTATTATTTTATTAAATATTATTCCTCTATTACCGCGGCGTTAATAGACTATTTAAAAAATACTTATTTATATATTAAAAATAGAAAATTAATATTAAGTAATATTATAAGAGTAGTATTTAAGTAGTTAAAGTAATTCTTTTAAGAGGTACTACTACTTATATATTTTAACTTAATAGGGGAAATTTAACTAGAGATTAATACTTTAATTCTAGTTATTATAACTATTTTATTATAAAAGTTCTTAATTAATATTAAAGGGGTAGAAGTAGAATAGTATCCTGTTACCTTCTACTCTTATAAATTATATTTAATAGAAACTAGATATAAGACTTATAACTAGGAATTACTTATAATAGTTAAGGTATTCTAGGTATAAAGGTACTTCTTAGAAGGTAGTTTATACCTAATTATAATAATTACTAATTATAATAACTTAAGGTATTTCTAGATAATATTATTATTAATAAGGAGATAAATATATTAGGTAATAAAGCTTATAATATATAACTTTAAAATATATTATTATATAAATACTAAGAACCTAGCTAATACCATATTAAGGTAATTAAATTATATATTAATAATAAATAAAGAATATATTTATTTATTAATATTATAAAATAAGTTAAAGAATATTAGGTATATTCCTTTTAATAAGTATTATATATATAGTATTTATAAAGGTTTATAAAATAATAAGGCCTATAGTTATAAATAGTATAAAAGGTTAGAGATAGGGCTTAAAAAGCCTTATACCCTAAAAATAGGGGAGAGTAACGCGCTTTTAAGGATATAAAGTAATATAGGTAATAGCCTAAATCCTATTATAAGATAATTTAATATTAATTAAATAGTACCTTAAAGGTATATTATAACCGCGTTAATAATAGAGTATATATAAAATAAATATAATAACTTAATATTAAAGATACTCTAATATCTCTAAGAGGGAGATAAGGATATTTATAATAAAAAATAATTATTAAAGTCTTAAGGTTATAAAAAGGCCGCTAATATATCTTTATTAATAAATAAAATAGGGGTCCTTTATAAGGATAGTATAATTTTTATACCTAGTAATAAAGTAATTAGATAAGAAATCTTAAAGCTTTATTATAATAACCCTTATATTAGCTATTATTTATAAAAGTATATATAGGAGCTTATTAAGCGGAAGTTCTATTAGAAATTAATAGGATAAGATATTTATAATTATATATAAAAATACTTAACCTATTAATTAATAAAGCTATATAGATATACTATTTATAATATACTATTATTACTACTAATATTTATAAGACCTTTTTAGGAAATTATAATAGATTTTATTATAAATCTCCCTTTAATTAAATAAAAGGATAGTATTTATAATATAATCTTAGTAGTTATAAACTATTATATTAAAGTAGCTAGGTATTTACCTATTATAAAGATAGTTAATACTATTAGTATTATTAACTTATTATATTATAAAATCTTCTTAAAGTTTAATTAGCTAGAAGGTATTATTAGTAATTAAAGAATAATATTTATAAGTAGCTTCTAGGTAGCTATATATTATTGTATTAATATAAAAAGAAAGCTTAATACTACTTTTTATCCCTAAATAGATAGTTAAATAGAGAGATAAAATAATATACTTAAGTAATATTTATACTACTATTCTACTTAAAGATAAGATAACTAAGTAGAGTTACTTTATTTAATAGAGTTTATATAATATTATATAAAGTATATTAATACTAGGTTACCTTTATATAAGGCGCTTTATAACTATTTACTTAAGTTAAATATAAAGTTTTTAAAGCTATTATTAAGAGAAGTCCTATTAATATAAAAAGGATTAAATTACTCTAAAAATAAAAGGAAGATTTAAAGTAGTACTTATACTAAATATAAGTTATATAAGTAGAGTATATAAATAAATAATAAAAGTAAAGATAATATAATATAAGTAATTATATCTTATTAAATATAAAGTATATTAAATTAGTATAAATAATTAAAAAATTATTATAATATTATTTAAGGCCTTTAAGGTCCTTAATTATATTAGTAATTAGGTATATAAGTTATAACTACTTAATACCTTTTATATATATAATATCTTTTATATCTTACTTATAAAGTTATATAAGGGTAATAGTAAGAGTATTATAAAAGCTATATAAGTAGAGCTTATAAATAATAAAGATAAATAGGAAGTTAAAGCTATTCTTAATTATAAAATCTCTTATAATAAACCTTAGTATTTAATAAAGTAGAAGGGTTAGTCTTATAATTATAATTAATAGTTATATAAGTAGGACTTAGTTAATATACTAAATATATTAGAAAGATTTAAGTAGGATTACCCTAAAATATAAAATTTATATTATATAAGAGGGGAAGTAATTTCTATTATTATTAATAAAAAAGAAAAGATACCTAATATAACTAGATTATAAAAGGCGTTATAAGAGAGGGCTATTATATTATACTAGTAGTAGTACTAGGCCTATTACTATTACTACTACTATTAATAGGATCCTCCTCCTTATTTTTATCTTTATCCTTTATAATAGGAGGAAGGTATTTTTATAATATATTAGTAAGGCTTTAATAAGGTTTTAAAAGGGGAGATAGAGTAATATATATATACTAGTAGAGGATATTAAAAATGCCCTTAAGGGTATTTATAATATAACTAGTAATAGTAGGATCTACCCTAGCTAAGGTAGTAGTAATAGAGGGGGTAGGGGTATAATAGAGGTAGTAGCGGTATTAATAGATAAGCCTATTAAAGGTTTATTAATATCTAGCGAGCTAAGGAAGATTAAAGCTAGTATTAGAGGTAATTATAATATTAGAGGCGTATAAGAGGTATAAGTAGGAGTAGTAAGTAAGGATAGGGATTTTTAATTATATTTTATATTAAGGTCTTCATAATAGTTATATCTTATTAAGCTAGGGGAGGCGCGTATATAAAATATACTATTAAAGGGGTAAGTAAAGCCTTAATTAAAAATATTAGACTTATAACTCTTTACTTTAAAATATAATATACTAGAGGTATATTATATAAGATAATATAAGAATAGGTTATAAATAACTTAATAAAGGAGGTTAAGTACTATTATAAGGGGGGATAATAAGAGTCTTCTTTAATTAGTAGAGGATAAGTTAATTATTAAGGATTACTTATAAAGTAACTACTAGGATTATAAGGAGGTATAATAAGGCGTAGAGGGGGTAATAATATAAATAAAAATTAAAAAGGACTTAATATAATTTATAAAAAATAAAGATATTATAATTAAAAGAATAATATTAAAGTTATATAAAAGAGATATACTTTAAGTACTTAATAAACCCTTAATAATAATAACTTCCTATTTACTTTAAAATACTAAGACTTCTAACTACTTTTATAATAAATTAATAAAGAATAATAAGAAGTATAATAAGAATATATTATAATATAAGGATTATATCTAAGAGTATTATCTATAATTATTATAATTTAACAAAACTATATATTCCTTAAGGCTTAGCTTAGAGGGCCTTATAATTAATTATATTATTACACTCTTATTAGAGGTATATTCTATTATTAAGGGAGTATCTTTTATAAATTATAACCTTTTATACTCTTAAAGCCTAAGAGCCTAGATAGGGAGATAATTATAAGGACTAGTTAGGAATATAATACTATTATTAACGTGGTATCTATAATATATAGTAGTACTACGCTACCCCTTTACCTATAATATATAGAGGAGGGAATTCCCCCTTAAAAGGAAGGGTAGTAATTAATCTTACTATTAATAAGAATAGAGAATTCTATATATAAGTATATACGTACTATTTATAGTACTTAATAGCCACGTTATTACGTAGTACCCTTATAAATTATTAGTATTATAAGGGTAGCTGTAATATTTTTAATAGTTTAAGATAATTAATTAGTATTATAAAGCCTTTTATATAGTATTACTACTATATTAATAGAGATATTTCTAATTTATATAGATTAATTAATTAAGTAAGCTATTAAGGCTATTAAGAATAATAAAGTACTAGGAAGGTAGAAGCTATTCTACTATTACTAAGCGAAATGTATAAGATTCTATATTACTACCCCTATAACCTTAAAGCAAGCTTTCTTAGCTTATAGCCCTAGGGCTAGCCCTAAGTACCCCTCTAGGTTTTTAGAAATTACTAATATAGTATTAAGATATATATTAAGTTCCTTCTACCTTTAAGTAGAGTTAAAGTTTATATATAATACTAGATAAATAGTTTATTTACGATAAATAAGTAAATAAGTAAATTATAACTATAATTTTAGTATTACTAGTATAGTATTAAAAAAAACCTATACCTTATATAAATATATAAAATATTTTTTTTTTTTTATATATTTATACTCTACTATCTAGCTACTTAGAGCTAATAAGGGCGTTCTAACTCTAGCTTATTAAAAGGAAATTATAATATATAGAAGAAAACCTCTCTTACCTACCTAATTTATTATAATACTTCTAGGCCTCTAAATATTATATACTATCCTCTCCCTTATACTTTATACTACCTTAGTATTAGATCCTAATACTTATATACTCCTTTCTCTTATTAAGGCCTTACCCCTTTCTTTATACTATTTCCTAATAGTACCTCTTAAAAGGTCTATTCCCCCTTAATTACCCTCTTATCCTTCTTTATATAATTTAATTAATATAAGTACCCTTAACCCTCCTATTAGTTATTACTACCTTAGCTACTCCTTTCTTATATTATTTAGTAATATAATATCCTTATCTACTTAACTTATAATATATAGGCCTTAATTACTATTATATTCTCTAGTTAAGTAGCTTAATAGAAGGCTTATAATACTCTTATTAGGAATTACCGCGTATCTTTTCCTAATATATAAGAGGGGACTATTATAATTATTAAGAGGTATAAATATACTTTATCGCCGTTATTATATTATTATTTCCTAGTACTAAGCTATATAGTAATCCGCTTATAAAGGAAAGTAGATTATATTAAAATCCCGCCGGTTATACCTATAATTATAGGGTTACTACTCCTACTCTTATATATAGTTATAATTCTCCTAGCTAATTAGGGTAGCCCTAGCCTTTTATTCTATCTTTTCTACTTAGTATACCTTCTATCTCTTAACCTAGAGTCTCTTATATATTAAGCTAATACTATTAATAAGAACTAAAGTAGGTATTATTATATATACTAAAGGCGCGCTTATAATATATATAAAAACTCTATATTATAAGCTCTACTACTATATAATATCCTAGTTTTATTCTAACTCTATTTAGAGAGACCTCTTAGCTCTATTAATAAGTAATAGGTTTATAGCTAGTACTATATATAGGTAGATCTTATTACTAGCTATATAAAATATATTATATACTATTTATACTATTTATACTACTTATACCTTATATTACTTAGTCTCTTAGCCCCTTATATAGGATCTAGCTAAATTACTTATATTTAAGGTTAGATTTTATATAATATTAATAAGATTTATAACCTTAAACTTCTAAGTAGTAGACTTAATAGCCTTAGTAATAATTTAGTTAAAGATAATATTAATCTAGAACTATACTAGGCTAAAGTATATAGTAGCCCTAAGACTAAAGTATAACTACTTACTTTAAGATATAATTAATAACCTTAAATATTCTAAATAAAAGATGAAATAGCGAATATTTACTCTACTACTAGTAGGATACTATACTTATATCTACTACTGCTAAAATACAGTACCTTCAGCTTATAGGCATCCGCTAAGGTAGATACTATAGTAGGGGTAGCTGCTAGTTACGGTAAGTGCGCGGCCCGGTCTTTTTGCCCTATGGGGTCATGCTATACCTGATCTGGGAGGCTGTGGTTGTAATATTTCCCAGTATAAATCCTTTTGATTGTGCTCGTCAGCACAAATGGCTCACTGCAAACCGAATCACCTGCCTTGATTCTTGGTACCAGTACTCACTATGGGTCTCTCACTCTACGTGCGTACACCGCCGTCCGAGGCGTCGGCCTTCATCACGCATCGTTCAAGATCCAGGATATCGGCATCGATATCCAAAGGAATATGCCGATGCCCTAGATTGCTCGTGGCATCAAGAGCTGCATTTTCGACGGGAAAGGCTAGGAACCAAGAAGACAGTACGTCGCAGAAAAGCAAGCTGTCAGTCGCTACTTCTTTCTGTCATAGCCATTTGCTGACAATCACGCGATTGAGCAGACCTGATATGGCCTCACCTCCTGTAATCCCAAAATTCAGCCCAGTAGAGTACGCAGCTCTATTGCAATGGTACAAGCATCGCTCAGACTGATTACAGGGCCTCTGTAGACGATCCTGGGGCTCGGTGGACCGGATCATCCCACCAGCCTTCACAAACCGTTCTGGCGGTAATCCAGGAAGGCTCGACACCGGAGCGAGACCGAAGCAAGGACCCACGACTACCGCGAAGTGTACAAGCAATATACCTCAAACCTCTGAAGCGAAAAGCGGACTTCGGCATGCCATCCTGTGATCTACAGCTTCGATCTTACAACGTGCGGAACGTAGAGTTCTTTGCAGATTTCGCCCTCAGGGCAGCTTACTATCTAAACCTGCCTGCTGCTGGGCCAATTCCTCTACCCCGGATCACTGAGCGATGGACGGTGCCCCGGAGTAACTTCATCTACAAAAAGAGTCAGGAGAACTTCGAAAGGATCACACTCCGGCGGCTGATACAGATACAAGACGGTCACCCCGAAAATGTGCAGATCTGGTTGGCGTTTCTTAGAAAGCATGCATACTATGGTGTTGGCATGAAAGCCAATGTATGGCAACATGAAAGCCTTGGTGAGTGATCCAACATCGCATCTTTACGTGTCTAGCTGACATTGCGTGTAGGCATTGGCAAGATGATGGACGTCAGTCTTGAAAATATAAGGCGGACGATGGAGCCTAGGTGGGCACACTTTGGTAGACGAAAAACGCTAGAAACTTCGGAGCGAGCCTATGAGATAATAAAGGGGCGTTTATATAGCTAATTAACGTACTAGTAAATACTACCGTCTTAGATATTACGAGTATTATATCTCTAAGCTATTATTTAATTATATTAATTATAAGGAAGTCCTCTTACTTAGTAGCTTTAAGAGAAGCTACTTATTACTTAATTCTAATTAATTCCTTTTTTAAAGAAGGGTAAAGATACTAAGTTTTAGCTTTAAGATATATTTATCTATCCTTTAATAAGAAGTTATATATAAGAGCTTATACTTTAAGGTTTAATAGCTAGATAAGCTAATAGTTTAAGATTTAATACTTATATTATTAAAACTTATAAGAGCTAGCTTATCTAGCTATTAATTCTTAAATTATAAGCTTTTATATATATACTAGAAAATACCTGTAAAATTTCAAGATTTTTAAATAAGTAAAGTATATTTAAAAGTATAATTCTTTTATTCTTTAATAAGTAATAGTAGTTATAAGGTAAGTTTAATTCTAAATATAATAGATATATATATAAACTATTATAGATACTAAGACCTTCCTTAAGTATTATAAGAGTTATAAGGTAAATATTACTAAAAATATTAATTTTAAATTATAGGAATTATTTATAATAGTTATCTAATTAGGGCCCTCCTAGTTATAAGCTCCTAGAAGTAATTAGCTACTAGTTATTACTACTTAAATAATATTTTTTCTATATATCTATATCTTCTTAGCTATAACTTTCTTATCCTTTTACTTTTATACCTTTTACTTATAGAAGGTTATAGATACCCTTCTAATACGCTTTATAATATCTTTCTAGGGCTATTTAACTATCTAAACTATCTTAATTTACTTCTTTTTTACTTTTACTTATTCCTTCTTTAATTTAGCCTCTATACTATTTATTAGACTAACTGTTTTTTAGTACTTAGGGGTTATTTTTAGTATTAATTTAAATTACTAAACTACTTACAGCTAGCTTATACCCTATATAGGTTTAGCGTTATATAACTTTATAAATTCTATTTTAAATTTAATTTCTCGCGGTTAGTCTACTATTTATAGCCTTCTAGGCTTTATCTACCTTATTATTATCCCGTTTTTACTTAGTAGTACATATTATACCTATAGTAATAACTCTAGACTTCGTAGTATATATCCCTTTAAGCCTATCCCGTCTTATCTTTACTAGTTAGTAGGTATAAGAATTTTATAAATCCCGCTTTATAAGCTCCCTTAAGTAGGCTAATATAGTACTTCCCTTAATATAGTACTTAAGGGCTAACTTAAAGTTACTTAATAGTAACTTATTAGTATAGATTAAGGCTAATAGATTTCTCTATAATTAATAACTTCCTTAAACCCTTAGGGTATCTATTTAAGTAGTAGGGGTTTTAGGGGTAGTATAATAGAATAATACTTCTCCTTAATTATATAGATTTTACTAAGAATTATATCTAGATTATATAAGATAAGGTCTACTTTCTCTTATACTAACCTAACTATCTTAAGAATAAATATTTGTTTATATATATAAGGAAAAGGTTTAAAAAAAATTAAGTTTATTAAACTTAGTCTAACTATACTATATAGCCTTATTAACGCCCTTAGTATACTGGTATTTATATAACTAAAAGATACTAATATCTAGGGGTTATAAGAGGTATAGACTAACCGCGTCAAGTAAGTACTTTAAACTCGAGTCAGGTACCTAACTTAAGTCTTAGTAATTTAATACTAAAATCTAGTACTAAGTATTTAAGTTAGTACTAATAGTTACTACTAAGTATTTAGGTTAGTACCTAGGTAGGTACTAAGTATTAATACTAAAGTATTAACTTAAATTACTAAGACTTTAATTTTAATTTTAATATTTTATTAAGATTATAATATTAAGAATAGACTAATCGCGTCGAGTTAGTACTTTAAACTTAATTTAGGTACCTGACTTAAGTCTTAGTAATTTAATACTAAAATCTAGTACTAAGTATTTAAGTTAGTACTAATAGTTAGTACTAAGTATTAGTACTAAAGTATTAACTTAAATTACTAAGACTTTAGTTTTAATAAGGGTATTCTACTAGACTATAATATTAGGAATACTTTATAGTAATATAAAAAGGTAATATAATTATTTAATAATCTTTAATAGATATAAGTATTATTTATAAATTAACTATAAAAGATAATCTTTAAAAGCCTTAATAAAACTTACTTTAATACGGTGAGATAAGTCCTAATATTAGGATATAGTATTAGGGGAGGAGCTATAAGAGAGGGTAGTAATAGTAAAGATAGAAGAGGTAGGCTAGGAAGTAGAGGAGAGATACCTATATAAGGGCTAGGAAGCCTAGCGGGGGGAAAGGAACCTAAAGATAAGGGAATATATATTAAAAGAACATTAATAAAGGCCTTAAAAGCTATTATAATTATATAAGATATATTAAAGGATAGAATAAAATATAAAATAAAAAGGATAATAGGGGTAAAATTTAAATATATAAAGAAATTTATTATAAAGGTAAATCAATAGCTTAAAGAGATATATAAATTTAAAAAGATAATAGAAAAGTAATCTTAAAGAGGGAAAATATAAGGGGGTAGAAGGAGCTAGGTATAACTAGCTAGTTAAAGCCTAATAAGTATAAGAATAAATAATATAAGCTTTAAGGGGATATTTATTATAATACTAATAAGTAATACTACTAGGAAGGGATCTAGAGTAGTAAATAATAAGAAGGCTAGGACTTTAATAATTTAAATTAATAATAGGATTAAGAGAGAAATAATAAGGGCGCTTATTAATATATAATTAATTAAGAGATTTAAGATAATTATATTTTTAAAGATATAAGAGATTATAATAATAAAGTATTTAATTAGAGGTAACGTAATACTATTTATAATAAAGATAGAGGTAAGAGAGGAGTTAAGAGAGAATAATAATTAAATAAAGAAAGTATATAAATTAATAAAGATATTAAGGTAGACCTTTTTAATTATAATATATAAGGTATTAAAGAAGGTAGTAGATATATTAAAATAAAAAGAAGTAAAAGAGGTAATTATTTAATAAAATAAAAAGAAGCTCTTAGGATTAAAGATTATAAGGATAGCTTAACTATAAGTAGTTATATAAGAGAGGAGAGAGGGAGAGGTAGTAAAGGAAAGGGCCTTACTATTATTAAAATTACTTATATTAGAGATAATAGATAAAGTAATTAAAAAGGGCTTAATAAAGGGATATAACCTCTTAAAATATAAGAGATAAGAGAGGAATAAGGTAATAATATAATACTTTAACTATTAATAGTATAAGTATATAATAAGATATTATAAGAGCTTAATATAATATAATATAAAATTTATATTAATAGGTATAACTTAAGGAAATATAAAGTAAAGGAAGAGGAAGTTAAAAGGTATAATAATTATAAAAAGAATATTATATAATCTAAGAGTAAAAGTATATAATTAAAGTAAAGGAATTAAATAAGTTTTATTAAAAAATTATAAAAAATAAGAAGAAGTTATATAAAAGCTTTATAAGAGGAAATAAATAATAAGATACCTTAAAGTAGCTTAAAAGGGAGTAGATAATAATAATAATAAAAAAGAGGAGGAAGCTTATATTAGAATTTAAAAACCTTAATAAAATTATAATATAAATAAGTTCTTAAAGGGATGTAAAGGAAAAGGGAATTATATTACTATTAATAGTAATATTATAAAATAGGCTAAGAAGACTAATTACTCTTTAAATAAAAGAAATAGGCTAGTAGATATTAAAGGATATATTAATATAAGAGGCCCTAATTAATATAAAGATAAAAGTTATAAGAGATATCTAATAAAGGCCTTTATAAAGGTATAAAAAATAATAAAATTATTATAATATAATATATAAAAGGAGTAGATTATAATAATAATAATATTATTAAAAGATAAAGAGGTATAATAGATAAATATCCTAGCTATTTAAAAACTATTATATATAAAGAGGATAGGTTTAATATATAACTTAAATAAGGGAGTATTCTACTTAATATATAAAGTTAAAAGAGATATAAAGATATATTTCTTTATAAATAAATATTAAAACATTAATAAATAAGGAGTTAAATTTATATTAAAGGACTTATACTCCCTAGAAATATAAGTTATAAAGAAGGAAGGGGAAATATTAATATATTATTAGATATATAATATATATAACCCTAGCCTAGAATTTAAGACTTTAATAAATAGCCCCTTTATATTACTAGAAATAAAGGAGTAGTTAAATTAATTTAAGAAATATATATTAATAAAGGACTTTAACCTTTATTACTTAAATTAAAATAATAGGGGTAGGTATATATATTATAAAGTAGTAGATATTTTAATAAATATTATAGAGGAAAAGGGAATAAAATTAACTCTATTAGAGGATATAATAATTTAAAGGGTAAAGAAAGTAAAAAGTACTATTAATCTAATATTTATAATAGAGGTTATTAAATAAATATTATTAAAATATTATATTAAAATAAACCTCTATTATAAATCTAATTATATCTTAATATATATTAAGGTTAACCTTAAAGTAGAGGTAATAATCTTATATTTATAAAAGGTATAAAAGATAATAGACTTAAAGGAAGTAAAGAGGTAAATAGATACCCTTTAATATTTATTATTAAAAGGGGAGTTAATAATTAGGAAATAAATAAATAGCTATTTAATTAAAATACTTTAAAGCCTAATAAGAATTATAAAGAAGGTAGTATTAAAGCTTAAGATAAAATATAATTATAAAAAAAGCTAGGGGAGTCTAATAATATAATAAGAGGCTTAAAAGATTAAGGAGAGGATATTAAAAAAGGTAAAAGTATTCCATTTTAAAGAGGAAGTATATAAGATATCTTAATTACTTAAAGGGCTTTAAAAGCTAGTTAAATAAGGCTAAGAAAGAAATATACTACTTTAAGAACTCTTAAGGTTCCCTACCCTTAAAAAAGGTCCTTTAAAAGACCTTCTTCCCTTTACCCCTAAAGATAGATTTAAGTAATATTTAAAGGTTCTAATATAATATACCTTTAATAATAGATATAAAGGTTATTAAAGAGGAAGTTTATAAAGTAATTAATAAGTTAAAATAAGATAAAATATTAGAGGTAAATAAGATCTTAAATAAATATTTAAAGATAGTAGAGAAGGAGTTATTACCTAGTTTTATATACTTATTCTAAGCTTATCTAAGGATTAGGTACTATTTAATAGAGTTTAAAAAGGCTAATATAATTATTTTAAAGAAATTAAAGAAAGAGGATTATTTTAAGCTAAAATTATATTATTTAATTACCCTACTTAATACTCTAAGGAAGGTATTAAAAGTAGTTATTATAAAGAAGCTAAGTAATTTTATAAAGAAATATAAATTACTACCCTTACAATAAATAAGAGTAAAGAAGGGAAGGTTAATAATAATATCCCTTAAAATAATAATAAAAGTAATATATATAATATAAAATTATAATAAGTCTATATTATTAGATATTATAAGGGCCTTTAATAATATCTCTTATAAGAGGTTATTATATAACTTAAAAAAGAAAGGGGTCTTAATTCTTATTATAAAATAGATATAAAGCTTTTTAATAAAAAGGGCTATAATAATTATATTAAGCTAAGAGATAAATAAGATAAAGATAATAAAAACTAAGATCTTTTAAGAATCTTTAATATTATTTATTTTATTTTAATTTTTTTAACTCCCTACTAATAAAGGAGTATATAAAGATAAAACTTTAAGTGTGTATTAAAGGCTTTATTAATAATATTTACTTAATAATATATAATAAAAGTATTAAAGAGAATTATAAGATCTTAATAAAAGTATATAAAGTATACCTTTATTAAGTAGATATATATAAAGTAACTTTTACCCCTTATAAATATAAATTAATCTACTTATTAAAGAGCTTAAAAAGGGTTAATATAAAAGTAATAATAAACCTTAAAATAATAATAATATATTTAGAGGTATTAATAAAAGTCTTTAAACTTTATGTTAATAATAAATTAAGGTAGAGCTTATATATTAATAAAATAAAATAAAAAATAGAGATATAAAAACTAGCCTTATTAATTATTACTAACTTAATATAAAGTATTATATTTAATAAAATAAGATAAGTTTATAATAGAATAATTTAACTAGTAATAACTTATATAATAAAGATATAATATAACTTAATAAGGATATTAAAAGTAAAGAAGGTAAATATTATAATACTAGAAATTATATAAAATAAGTACTTAAGAATAGTACTTAAAGCCTTTAAAATAACTAGTATATAAATATTAAAGGCGGAATTAGGGGTCTTATTAATAAGGATAGGCTTTAAGTAGTTAATATTATATATATTAATAAAATAGGGGATCTACTTATTAATTAAAGAAGGGAATATAAGGATCTATTATAAATTAAGGGGGAAAAGGGGAAGGGAAAAGAAGGTTATAATAACTATAATAAAAGAGAAGTAATCTTAAGTAAAGGAAACCCTCTAAGTAATAATAGGGGGAGGAGATATAAGGATAGTAGCTTAGGGCCCTAAAGATAAGGGAATTATAAGGGGAGATAGCCTTACCCTTAAAGAAATTAAGAGGTAAATAAAGGAGAAGTAGAAAGAGAGGTAATAAAGATATTAAAGGGGCATCCTTAATTATATAAAGATAGTAGTATAAAGGGGAGGAATTTAAGAAATAAAAATTAACTTTTATATAAGGCTTTTTAAGGCTAAGAGCTTTATAAGTATTTAATTATATATAAAAAAGATAGGACTATATACCTTCTTATATAAGAGGAGGGTACTAAGTGTTAATAGTACTAGTTATAAATATAAATAAAGATATTAAGATATTAAGTATATACTTATATTCTACTTTAATTATATAAAAGGGAGGAGGTTAATACTTTAAAGGAAAAAGTTAAATAACTTCTATTAAATAATATTAACTTTAAAGGGGTTAAAGGTAATAATTAAGTAAGTTATTTAATAAGATATACTTAGCTAATTTATACTAATAAAGGAATAACTCTTTAAGGTTATTAAAGAGTAAAAAGGCCCTAATTAAAAGATAAAGGGGTAAGTAACCCTAATAAAAGAAGGAAATAAGATAATATAAAGAATTTAAAATAGGATAGTATATAATTTCTAAAGATTTAGAAATATAATAATAAGTAGAGTAAGGGATAAGGTTTTCTTTTATAAATTGTAGTTTCCTCTAGTAAGCTAGATATAAACCGCCCTTATTAGCTCTAGGTAGCTAGATAGTAGAGTATAAAATATAAATATAAATATAAATATAAATATAATCTTTAATAGATAGTCTATCTATTTAGTTAGATATCTTTATAACTTTATACTTATAATCCTTCTATTTATTACTATCCTCTTTATTATTATTATATTTACTATTATTATCCTTATTATTACTACTAGTCTTACTAGTATTTTTTAACTTATATTCCCTATCCTCTTTATCCTTCTTAGTAGTATACTTAATTTTTTTCCTATTAACCTTAACTTTAATTAAGATATCCTCTTTATCTTAATTCCTTTATAAAGTATAAGGTTAGGTATAATATAATCCTTTAAATTAAATATATTAGTATACTCTTATATAAACTTAATATAAGTATTTATAATATTAAGGTCTTATATATCTTTTAACTCCTTTAAACCCTTATAATATATAATCCTTTACTTAATAAATTATATAATAGGTAGATTAAATCTAATAAATTTTAACTTAATAGTATTTATATCTTCCTTAAAAGTATTTTAAAAGTTAAGTTAATTAGAAGATAGAATTAAAATAGATTATATATTTACCTCTTTTATAAAACTAGTTATATTATTTATATTTTATATATAATTTACTAGTTTATCTAGCTTAGCTTATTCTTTAATAGCCTCTTTATTATCTTTAAGGCGTAACTCTATCTTAAAATATTCTATTATATAATATTAATTATTTAATAAATATTCTATTACTTAATTATATTATTATAAATCCCTCTTCTTATCTTTCCTCTTTTATAATATCTTTAACCTTAAATATTAGCTTTATATAATCCTCTTTAATAGCTATTTATTATATATTTAATTCCTTTAACTTCTTAATTCTTTTTAATACTACTACGCGGTTATTAGATACTTTTATATATAAGAGTTTTTTATTATTATCCTAGTCTTTTACCTATTCTCTACTTATAATTAATATAGGATTCTAGTTATAAAAACTTAATATTATATTAATATTATATTAATATATCTATTTAGTAATATATTTAAGTAGTATAATTAGTAATAAATACTTATTATATATTAATAACCTATTTTACTATAATATCTTAAGTATATAAAGGTAGGAAGAGTTAGAAAAAAGATTTTAAGGGGTAATTATACTTATAATTATACTATAATTATTTAAAGTATTCTACTTAATATTATTTTACCTTATATTAAAACTTTTAAACCTTATATTCCTTATTTTATCTATTATTAAATATCTTTAATAACTTTAATAATAGCTTATATTAAGTAGACTTATAATGTTATTTAGTAATATATTTCTTACTTTATATATTAATAGGTAGATAGTATAAGTAGCTAATAAAATACTATAATTACTAGCTAAGAAAGTTAGAGGGCTAAAGCCTATATAAGGTAGGAGGGGGAATATATTATTAAGAGGGAAGGGAAAGGTAATATAAATAGATAATATATTAAAGTATAAAGAATATAATTATCTTAAATATTATAAAAGAAGGAGAATTAATACTTAATCTAAATTTACTTTAATATATAGTAAGACGAGTCCTAATATTAGGATATAATATAAGGGGAGGAATTATAAGGGGTAGTAGTAGTAGAGGTAGTAGGCTAGGGAGTAGAGGAGAAATACCTATATAGGGGCTAGGGAGCCTAGTAGGGGGGAAGGAACTTAAAGATAAGGGAATACGCGTTAAGAGAATATTAATAAAGGCCTTAAAAGTTATAATAGTTATATAAAATATATTATAGGGAAGAATAATATATAAAATAAGAAGGATAATAGGGGTAGGGCTTAAATATATAAAAGAGTTTATTATAAAGGTAAATTAATAATAAAAAAAGGTATATAAGTTTAAGAAAATAGTAGAAGAGTAATTTTAAAGAGGGAAGATATAAAGGGGTAAAAGGAGCTAGGTATAAATAATTAGTTAAAACTTAATAGGTATAAAAATAAGTAATATAAACCCTAGGGAGATATTTATTATAATAATAATAGGTAATATTATAAGGAAGGAATTTAAAGTAATAAATAATAAAAAGGCTAGGATCTTAATAATTTAAATTAAAGATAAGATTAAGAGAGAAATAGTAAAGATACTTATTAAAGAGTAGCTAATTAAGAGGTTTAAGATAATTATATTTTTAAGGATATAAGAAATTATAATAATAAGGTACTTAATTGAAGGTAACTTAATACTATTTATAATAGATATAAAATAAGGGAGGAGTTAAAGGAGAATAATAACTAGGTAAAAAAGGTATATAAGTTAATAAAGGTATTAAGATAGACCTTTCTAATTATAATATATAAAGTATTAAAGAAGGTAGTAGATATATTAAAATAAAAAGAGGTAAAGGAGGTAATTATTTAATAGAATAAAAAGAACCTTTTAAGGTTAAAGATTATAAAAGTAGCTTAATTATAAGTAATTATATAAGAGAAGAGAGAGGGAGAGGTAGAAAAAGAGAGAGCTTTATTATTATTAAAGCTCCTTATATTAAAGATAATAAATAAAGTAATTAAAAAGGGCTTAATAAAGGGATATAACCTCTTAGAATATAAGAGGTAAGAGAGGAATAAGATTATATTATAATACTTTAACTACTAGTAATATAAATATATAATAGGATATTATAAGAACTTAATATAATATAAAATCTATATTAATAAGTATAACTTAAGGGAATATAAGGTAAAAGAAGGGGAGATTAAGAGGTATAATAATTATAAGAAGAATAGTTATATAACTTAAAAGTAAGGGTATATAATTAAAGTAAGGGAATTAAATAAGCTCTATTAAAAGATAATAAAAAATATAAAGAAGTTATATAAAGGCTTTATAAGAGGAAATAAGTAATAAGATACTTAAAAGTAACTTTAAAGGGAGTAGATAATAGTAGTAATAAAGAAGAAGAGGAAGCTTATATTAAGATTTAAAGACTTTAATAAGGTTATAGTATAAATAGATTCTTAAAAGAATATAAAGGAAAGGGGAGTTATATTACTATTAATAATAATATTATAAAATAGGCTAAAAAGACTAATTACTCTTTAAATAATAAAGATAGGTTAATAGATATTAAAAGAAATATTAATATAAAAGGCTTTAATTATTAAGGGAGTAGAGGTTATAAAGGATATTTAATAAAGATCTTTATAAAGGTATAAAAGATAATAAAACTATTATAATATAATATATAAAGGGAGTAGATTATAATAATAATAATACTATTAAAAGATAAAGAGATATAATAATAGATATCCTAGCTATTTAAAAGCTATTATATATAAAGAGGATAGGTTTAATATATAATCTAAGTAGAGGAGTATTCTACTTAATATATAAAGTAGGGAGGGATATAAAGATATATTTCTTTATAAATAAATATTAGAATATTAATAAATAGAGAATTAAATTTATATTAAGGGACTTATACTCCCTAGAGATATAAGTTATAAAGAAGGAAGGGGGAGTATTAATATACCTTTAGATATATAATATATATAACCTTAGCTTAAAGTCTAAGACCTTAATAAATAGCCCTTTTATACTATTAGAAGTAAAGGAGTTATTAAGTTAGCTTAGGGAATATATATTAATAAGAGACTTTAACCTTTATTATTTAAATTAGAATAATAAGGATAGATATATATATTATAAAGTAGTAGATATATTAATAAATATTATAAAAAAAAGGGAATAAAGCTTATCTTATTAAAAGATATAATAATTTAAAGGATAAAGAAAGTAAAAAGTACTATTAACCTAATATTTATAATAAAGGTTATTAAGTAAATATTATTAAAATATTATATCAAGATCTTTATTATAAGTTTAATTATATCTTAATATATATTAAAGTTAACTTTAAAGTAGAGGTAGTAATTTTATAATTATAAAAGGTATAAAAGATAATAGACTTAAAGGAGATAAAAAGGTAAATAAGTACCCTTTAATACTTATTATTAAAAGGGGAGCTAATAACTAAGAGGTAGATAAATAGCTACTTAGCTAAAATACTTTAAAGCTTAATAAAAATTATAAAAAAGGAGGTATTATAAATAAAACCCTCTTTAAAAGTAAAGTCCTTTTAAAACTTAAATTATATAAAGGTTATAAAGATAGTATTAAAGCTTAAAGTAAAATATAATTATAAGAGAAGTTAAAGGAGTTTAAAGGTATAATAAGAGGCTTAAAAGATTAAAGGGAAGGTATTAAAATAAATAAAGGTACTCTATTTTAAAGAGGTAGTATATAAAGTATCTTAGATACTTAATAGACTTTAAAAGCTAGTTAAATAGGGCTAAGAGAGAGATATATTACTTTAAGAACCCCTAAAGTTCCCTACCTTTAAGAAGGATAGGGAAGGTCTTAAAATAAAGTTATTTTAAAAAAAGGTAGAGGTCTTTTAAAAGACCTTCTTCCTCCTACTTTTAAGAGTAGATCTAAGTAATATCTAGGGGTTTTAATATAAAATACCTTTAATAATAAATATAAGAGTTATTAAGGAGGTTTATAAGGTAATTAATAAGTTAAAATAAAATAAAATATTAGAGATAAATAGAATATTAGATAAGTTTTTAAAAATAGTAGAAAAAGAGCTACTACCTAGCTTTATATATTTATTCTAAGTATATTTAAGAGTTAGATATTACTTAATAAAAATTAAAAAAGCTAATATAATTATCTTAAAAAAGTTAAAAAAAGAGGATTATTTAAAGTTAAAATTATACTATTTAATTACCCTACTTAATACTTTAAAGAAGGTATTAAAGGTAATTATTAAAAAAAGTTAAATAACTTTATAAAAGAATATAAGCTACTACCCTTATAATAAATAAAGATAAAGAAGGGAAGGTTAATAATCATATCCTTTAAAATAATAATAGAGGTAATATATATAATATAAAATTATAATAAATTTAATTTAATATAATAAATATATTATTATTAGATATTATAAGAGCCTTTAATAATATCTCTTATAAAAGGTTACTTTATAACTTAAAGAAGAAAGGGGTCTTAACCCTTATTATAAAGTAGATATAAAGCTTTTTAATAAAAAGAGATATAATAATTATATTAAGCTAAAAGATAAATAAGATAGAGATAATAAAGACTAAGATCCTTTAAAGATCCTTAATATTTTTATTTTTATTTTTATTTTTTAACTCCCTACTTATAAAAGAGTATATAAGGATAAAGTTTTAAATATAAATTAAAGGCTTTATTAATAATATTTACTTAATAGTATATAATTAATTATTTATACTCTTATACTAGCTAAAGCTAATAAGGGTAGACTTTTTAGGAGGTACGCCTAGCGTACCTATTATTCGGGGAGAAACCTAGCTAAGGGATAAAAACTCCACCTACTATCTATAAGCCATACTATTATTCGGCTCCTTCCCTCCCCCCCCTAATAGGCCTGCTATCGGGGCGGTATATTAAGGGGTCGGGTCTACCGTCTATAATACTAAGGTTTCGTCGACTATATTCTCTTCTCTTTAGTTAGGGCGGAGCCCTTCCTCTCTATTAGTTCTCGCTAATATCTCTTTTACTAGTATAAACTAGTAGAGGGCGCCTGACCTAGTTAACCACCTCGCCGCCGCCCTTATCCCTATTAGTAATAAGAGAATAGTACTATAGTCTTCTAACCTAGCCTCTAGTAATATCTGACTCCTACTAGTATAATAGTCGGGATAGAATAGTAGGATATATTTACCGGTCTACCTCGCCGCCCCGTACGGGTAGCTAGGACTTAGGATCCTAGAAACCTTCCTAATAAATAAGAAGTAGTTAAACCTAATCTTATCCGTATATAACTAGACCGCTACAGAGCTCTCCGGCTTCTTTAGGCCCTTATAGAGGTCCCATCTCCCTCCTACTAGGTCACCCTTCTATACTAGGCTCGTGTTTCGGCCCTCTAATCCCCGCTAGTAGTAGCGCCACCGGCCCTACTACCGGCCTTCCTACTAGGTTAGTATCCTTTTCTATAGCGTCGGGCTATTAAGTACCCCGTTTAGCGACCGCTTCGCCTAAGACTCCTTCTTAGCTAACGGGGGTAGCGGAGGGCGTAGCCTCCTACCTCTTTTTAGTTATAACCGAGACTTAATCTTCGCGTTCCCTTTCAGGACTATCTTATATATCCCTTAGAGGATCTTACTCTATAGTAAGGCCTTATTAAAGAAGTCTCTTACTAACGGGATTCCCGCCTCTACTTTAAAGACCGGAATTAAGGTGGCCTTATACGCCCTTAGTACTTTACGTAGTCCTTTATTCTAGATTATCGTCAGGGTCTTTACGTGCTTCCCTACTACCCCGGGGGTATTTTTAGGGCTATATTATATTAGCGCCGCGAATATTATTATAGGCCTTACTACTACCGCGTATATAAGCCTATTAACCGGTAGAACCGCGCCTTATATTAAGCCGGCGACGTAGTAGAGCGCCTGAATCTAGTTATCTATCTTAGCTTATACCTTCCTTAGGTGTATATTCTAATTTAGCTTATTATTAAGTATAAGTCCTAAGACCCTAATTAACGTCTTTAGTTTAACTTTAATTCCTTTAAGCTTAACTATTATATCTATCTTTATACCCTTTATTCTACGGGTTATATAAATAAGCTCGTACTTCTTCGGTATACCTTATAAGCTTTATCTAGAACCTCGTAGTTCCGTTTAGTACTCCTATTATAGGCTAGACTTAATAGTATATAATAAAAGTATTAAAGAGAATTATAAGATCTTAATAAAGGTATATAAGATATACTTTTATTAGGTAAATATATATAAAGTAACCTTTACCTTTTATAAGTATAAGTTAGTCTATTTATTAAAGAGCTTAAAGAGGTTTAATATAAAGGTAATAATAGACCTTAAAATAGTATTAATATACTTTAAAGTATTAATATAAATCTTTAAACTTTATATTAATAATAAATTAAGGTAGGGCTTATATATTAATAAGATAAGGTTAAAGATAGAAATATAAAAGTTAATTCTATTAATTATTATTAACTTAATATAAAGTATTATACTTAATAGGATAAGATAGATATATAATATTATAATCTAGTTAGTAATAACCTATATAATAAAGATATAATATAACTTAAAAGAGATATTAGAGGTAAAGAAGGTAAATATTATAATATTAAAAATTATATAAAATAAGTACTTAAAGATAATACTTAAGGCCTTTAAAGTAATTAATATATAAGTATTAGAGGTAGAGTTAAAGGTCCTATTAATAAGGATAAGCCTTAATTAATTAATTTTATAAGTATTAATAATATAAGGGATCTACCTACTAATTAAAGAAGGGAACGCGAGGATCTACTATAAATTAAGAGGGAAGAGGGGAAGAGAGAAGAGGGTTATAAAGACTCTAATAGAAGAGAAGTAGTCCTAGGTAAGGGGAGCCCTCTAGGTAGTAAAAAGGGGAGGGGATAATAGAATAATAGACTAAAGCCCTAGAGGTAGGGAAATAATAAAGAGGGATAACCCTACCCCTAAAGAGATTAGAAGGTAAGTAAAGGAGAAGTAGAAAGAGAGGTAGCTAGGATACTAAGAGGATATCCTTAGTTATATAAAGATAATAGTATAAAAAGGGGAGATTTAAAAGATAAGAGTTAATTTTTATATAAGGCTTTTAAAGGTTAAAAGCTTTATAAGTATTTAGTTATATATAAAGAAGATAGGACTACGCGCCTTCTTATATAAGAGGAGGGTATTTAAGGTTAATAATATTAGTTATAAATATAAATAAAGGTATTAAGATATTAAATATATATTTATATTCTACCTTAATTATATAAAGGGGAGGAGGTAGATACTTTAAAAAGTAGGGTTAAGTAACTTCTATTAAATAATATTAACCTTAAAAGGGTTAAAAGTAATAACTAAATAGGTAATTTAATAAGGTATACTTAACTAGTTTATATTAATAAGGGAATAACTCTTTAAGGTAGTATAAGAGTAGATAGGCTCTAACTAAAAAATAAAGGGATAGGTAATCCTAATAAAAAAAGAGAATAAAATAATATAAAGAATATAAAAAAGGGTAGTATATAATATCTAAAAATCTAGAAGTATAATAGTAAGTAGAGTAAGGGATAAGGTTTTCTTTTCTAATTTATAGTTTCCTCTAGTAAGTTAGATATAAACTACCCTTATTAGCTCTAGGTAGCTAGATAGTAGAGTATAAAATATAAATATAAATATAAATATTAAAGTATAATTAATTAATCCTTTATAATTAATAGGACTTATAAGATAAAAGTATAAGGTTAATATAAGTCTTAAAGCTCTAAGAGAGATAAGATAATATTAAAAGTCTATTAATAACCTTATCTTAAAGCTACTATTTAACTATCTTATAAGGGAGGTAATAGTAGATATTATAAGAGTTAGTATATACTTATATTAAATTTAAAGTTTAATTTTAATAGTATTTATAAGATATTATAAAAGTATTTATAATATCCTTTCTTTCTAATAAGTATATTACTATTTTATATTACTATTTAATCCTTATAATAATTACTTATTAATATATCTTATAATATAGAATTAAATCTACTTTATATTTATACTAAATATAATAGGGACTCTTTTAATTTATATAGATTAATTAATTAAGAAAGCTATTAAGGCTATTAAGAAATAACAAAGTATTAGGAAGGCGGAACCTATTCCGCTATTACTAAGCGAAACGTCTAAGTAGAGTAGATTCTATATTAGTATACTAGTGAATTAGAAAAAGTAAATAACCCTATTTACTTATTACCTTATTTAGCTAGTAGCTATCTATCCTTATACTTCTTTACTAAATTACTAGCCTTAGATAGATCTACTAGGTTATATCATAAATTATCCTTATTATTATAACTAACCTATTTTACTAAGTACTAAGTTTTCACCCTTAAATATTAAAATAGGTAGAATAGTAATAGTTATTATATTACTAGCTATATATTAAAATATAGGGTCTTACTAAGATACTAGTATACTTAGTAATATATAACTAAGTAGTCTCTTAGTATTTATACTTAGTTTTTATATATCTAGACTTAGTAACCTAATTAATTATTCTACTATATATTTTAATAAGTTATAAGCCTAGAGGTATAAGTATTTATTCTAATTATAGCTATTATTTACCCTATCCTAGCTAATATAATACTAAAGTCTTAGTAGCCTCTAGTATCCTTTAGTAATTTAATAATTATTATTATTATATATATTACCTAAAATTTATTAACTTCTTATTAAAGTACTTAGCTTCTACTATTATAAGTAACTTTAGATAAATAAGTAAATTTAATTAATTTATAATTATAAGGTCTAGAGACTAGTTATAAGGGCTATTTTAGTATTATTATTAATATATATACTACTAAATAATTATACTTAGCCCCTTAAGTAAATACCTACTTCTAACCTTATTATTATAATAAATATTAATTTTATAAGTAGAAATCCTATTAATCCTCCCTCTATTAAGCCTTCTTAGGTAGACTACTACTACCTTATACTTAAGGAAAGAATAATACTTCCTCCTCCTAAATAATTATAATAGATACTATTTTTAATAGTAATCTCTACTTTACTATATTACGCCTTTTAGTATTATTTAGCTATTTCCCCCTAGAAAAATCTCTTTAAAGGAGGTTAGGCCCCCTAGAAAAATCTTTATAAAAGGAGGTTAGGCCTTAACTATCTTAATTCTTCTAAATCTTATTAAGTAACTATTAACTACCTAACTAGGCCTAAAGCTAGCTTTTCCTATTATTATAATTACTAACTTAGCTATTCTTATTAAGTTAGCCCCTTAAAGTTTATATCCTTAGGAATATAAGGATAACTTATTATAATAAATAACTTATTAATCCTCCTCTTATTTCTAAGTTAAACTAGTTTAAGTTAATACTCTTTAAATCCTATTTTTATTCTAATATCTTAATAGCTATCTATTAATATTCTAGGTTAAAGTTTTTCCCTTACTTATTAAAAATTATTATAAAGGAAGATAATAATAATTATAAACTATTATAATTGCCCTTAAGTTATAATAATTCTAAGTTAAAAGCTAGTAAACTATTATTAAATACTCCTAGTAAAACTATTCTCTTTAATTTATAAGTTAAAGGTAATAGACTTATACCTCCTCCCTTAATATCCTTATCCTTAGTAACCTTATTAGTAGAATCTTTTTAAGACTTTATAAAAAATATATTAAGCTTAACTAACTAATTACTATCTAAAGTTAAATCCTTAAAAGTAGACTCTTAGTAAAATAATTAATAGTTAAAGTAATAATAGGAGCTTTCCCCTTACTTTAATTATAATCCTTAAGTCTAACTTAGGTTATAACTATTAGGTTAAAGAAATTAATAATTAATTAGTTCTAAATAACTTTAAGCCCTTTTTAAAGGTTATATAAATTAAAGTATATATTATAATTTATAACTATCTTAAGTTTAATACTTATAAACTTATTAAAGATCCTACTTACTTTAACTTATAAGCTTAGGTTATCCTTAATAAAATTAAGACTAACTTTAAGCTTATAAGCTTTAAAGTTTATATTAAATTAATTTATTACCTTTATATAATCTACTTTAATAGGTCTACTATTAAGGATATAAATAATTATACCTACTAATTTTAAGAGGTTAATATTAAACTTAAAGAGTAAGATAAAAAGGTAGTTATATTAAAGGCTTATATAATCTAGCTCTATTTTATAAAATTAAGTAATACCTTTAATACCTTTTAAACTACTTATACCTAGAGTTATACCTTCTTTAACTTAAGAAAGGTCCCCCTTAATTAAGTTATACTTACTACTTATAATAAGGAGTAATATTAATAAGCCTTAAAAAAAATATTATTATTATATTTAAAGCTTACTATACCTAAGGAAAGGGTAAGGGGGATAATAAGTTATAGTAGAATTATAGCTATTATAAGGATATCTTATATAAGTCTTATTATACTTATATTATAAATTAATACTAGGAGTAGTTCCCTTACTTAAAGCCTAATAAATTTAAAAAAGCTTTAATAAAGGCTACTACTACTTAAGCTAGTAGTAACTTAAAGAAGTAAAAGCTTAATAATACTCTTATTAAATCTAACCTTATAAGTTATACTAATAAGTTTAATATCTAGGGAATAACTAGTAATAAAGTTATTATCTTAATAGTAGCTTCTAAGAAATTACTCTTAAATTTAAATAATATAATTTTTATAAACTCTAATTATAATTAATATACCTTCTAAGATTAGAGTATATTTATTAACTTATAACTAATTAAGACCTCTTATATTATTAGTAGTATTAGCTGCGTCTAATATATCTTATAAGGTAGTAGGACTATTAAATTTAATTATAATATTAATAATAACCTTAAATTAATACTTATACCTAATATTATATAAATACTTAATCTAGGTATTAATAGTCTCTTATCTATTAGTTAGCTCTTTAATATTAATATAAATATAACTTATATTAAAGTAGGTTATATTATCTTAAAGGGACTAATAGCCTTTAATACTAACTAATTTATAAGAGTCTTTACTCTAGACTTATAAAAGCCTTTAGCCCTTAATATTTATAATATTACTTTAAATAAAGTTTAATAGTTATAATATACCTATTTAAAGTACTTTAAATAGTAAAGTATTAATAAATTATTAGTTATATTAACTAGAATTAATTTCTTAAAGCCTATCTCTAATAAGCTTATATATAAATATTATATCTAAGGCTATTAAAAGGTAGTACCTTATAAGGATACTATTTAGCTTGGGGAGTATTTAATAAAATTCATTTATAATAATATTATTAACCCTTTTAATTTAATAGGGTTTAAAGGGAGTTAATACTTTATAATATTTAAAGATAATTTTATATATATCTTAATTATTATTTACTTTAAGTATAAGAGTAGAACTAATAGCGGAAAACGGCTTGGACGTATAGGTACTAGGCGGCGAAGCGTTTGAGAAACGCGTATAAGAGACGAGTAGAGGAGTAACAGGATGGCCTAATCCTAATCGGGGGCCTAATAGAGGCGGAGGTAGTGGAACTAGGGAGGAAGGGGAGAGTAGAGGACCACGCGTTAGGGTAGAGGTTACGGGGGCCTTTACCCTACCTACGGACTCAGCGAATACGATAATACTTAGATTACGACGTATAAACGATATTAGAGCTATAAATAGGCTAAGTAGCTAGGCTACTATAATAATAACGGCCCTTAAGGCTATTAAAAACACGCGATTTAAGGACTTAAACGCGTCTAGATAGAAGATTTTAATAGCGGGTATTAG
>JAABUN010002865.1_pt1 | contig 28810 bp, 34 predicted proteins | sample 5559311 | NCBI WGS metagenome assembly JAABUN01 (sample SAMN10711877, study PRJNA513370) | rock metagenome | isolation source: Antarctica rocks | place: Antarctica: Victoria Land, Siegfried Peak sud | reverse complement strand
CGGGCGTGGGTGTTCCCGGCTTTGGTGATCGACCCCTGGCTGCGGCTGCCGCCGCTGGAGTGTTCGGTCGGGACCAGACCGAGGAACGCCCCGATGCTCGAGCCGGTGAACCGCGACCAGTCGCCGACCTCCACCGCCAGGCCGAACGCGGTCAACGTCGACACTCCCCGCAGACATTGCAGCCGGGTGACCAGCGCCGACCAGGCCGGGTCCCCGGCCATCTCAACGATCACCTTGTCCAGGCGGTCCCGGCGGTCGGCCGAGAGCAGCACCGTCTCCAGGGCGCTGTCGTAGGCCACGGCCAGCGCCGGCGCCGTGAAGGCCTGCCGACGCAGCCAGTCGTGGTGCGCGACCGTCCAGGCCGTCCCGCCCGACCACACGATCCCTTGCCGCAGCAGTAGCTTGGAGGTCCGGTGCCGGGCCCGCATCAAGTCGCCCCGGACGTCCTCGCGGGCCCGGACGAGGTCCCGGGCGGCTTCCTGCGCAACGCTCGGCACCGCCACCGGCGTGATCTGACCCAGGCGCAGCAGCCGGGCCAGCAGCAGCGCGTCCCGCGCGTCGGTCTTGACCCGGTCCCCGGAAGGGCGCTGCAGCTTCGACGGCGCCGCCACCACGCACCGCAGCCCGTGGTCGGTCAGGAAGCGGGCCAGCCCATACCCGGTCGGTCCGGCCTCGTAGACCACCGCGACCGGGCCCGGCAGCTCCCGCAACCAGCCTAGGATCGCCTTCGGTTCCGGGCACAGCCGCGCCCGGAACATCTCACCCGTCTGGTCGTCGATGCCGCATGCCACCACCGATCGTGCGTGCGCATCCAGACCGACACTCGTACGCTCTCGTTCCACCGGGGCCTCCCGCAAATGTAGGCACTACCGGCCAGGTTCACCCCGACCGGCAACCCACGACAACTTGCGAGCGAGGCCCCGGCCCGAACGACCGGGCACCTCCATACCGTCTAGAGGTGACCTTAGACGCCGTACGCCCACGGAATCAGCGCTGGCGCGGCGATCACGACCGGCGCGGGAGCCAGAACGGGCTCAGCGACGGCAAATCGGCGAGCTCTGGGTTCGGTGCAGCGGGGTCTCGCCGTCGTCGGGGATCGCGCACCTGGCTACGAATCCGTGTTGAGCTCATCGAAGGGGCGGCGGCCGAACGTTGTGAGCGCGCCCGCCTGACCGAGGCCGACCGATACTGTTAGACAATCTTCTAACCATCGTACTATGCTCCTGTCGTGGACCGTCCCGTGCACCCCGGGCTCGAGCAAGTCGAGTTATCTCACGTCCTGCACGCGCTCTCAGACCCGACTCGGCTCGCGATCGTCTGCGCGTTGGCGCACGGGAGCGAGCGAACGTGCGGTCAGTTCGACCTGGGGCTATCGAAGGCCACCTGGACCCACCACTTCCGAGTGCTCCGTGAGGCGGGTCTCACCAGGACCCGAATCGAAGGCAAGCATCGCTACATCTCACTGCGCCGTGACGAGATCGACCAGCGCTTCCCCGACCTCCTGGCCTCGGTCCTTCGCAATGCCCATCCCCCGGTGCCCGACTTGATCAGGAGCTAACCATGAGCATCCAGCAGCCCGGCCGCGCGACCCCGCGGGTTCTCGTTCGCGCCTACTCCAACCCCGAGCAGCTCGACGCGTCGATCGCGTTCTATGAACGAGTCCTCGGAGTTGCCCGAGGCATGCGCTTCACGTTTCCAGAGGCGGACCTCGAACTCGCTGCGATCGGCTCGATCCTGCTCGTCTGCGGCAGCGAGCAGGCGTTAGCTCGGGTCCGCGCGACGGCGGCGACCATCCTGGTGGATCGTCTCGACGACCACGCGACGCTGTTGCGTGACGCTGGGGCCGAGATCCTCGATGGACCGACCCCCGTTCCCACTGGACGCAACCTGCACGCCCGCCACCCCGACGGTCTCCTCGTGGAGTACGTCGAGCATCGTCCCAACTCCCGCGCCCAACCGGAGTGAATACAGCGCGGGAATGCAGGAGACCGCCACCGCCGCCGTCGCTGCACGAGCTGGGACGGATTGCCTTCTCGGTCCAGCCTGCCGAGGGCAGCGGACCCGAGCGGTCGCCAGGCGACGCCGCAAGCGGTCGCATCCCTCGCTCGAGTCGACGGAGAGCACGGGTCCTGCGGCGCGGCATAACGTCCCGGCGACTGTTCATCTTCCCGGACCGGGCACAAGCTGGACCAGCAGCACCGCCAGGATTCCCGACCTCGCGATCCTCGCCGCGCCGCGGGAGGTGACCACGTCGGCGGGTGCGGTGCCGGTCCTCGCGCCGCGGGTCAACGACAGGCGCACCGATGAGGCCACTGGTGAGCGCAGGCGGTTCGCCTCGGCGATCTTGCCGGCGTGGTCGCGTAAGTCGCCGCGGGTGGCGGAGGTGTTGCCGCTGCTGTACTTGCACGGCCTGTCCACCTCGGACTTCGCGCCGGCGTTGGAGCAGTTCCTCGGCTCCGGCGCTGGGCTGTCGCCCACGACGATCAACCGGCTCACCACCGGGTGGCAGCAGGAGGCGGCGGCGTTCAACAAGCGGCCTTTGGTCGACACCGACTACGTCTACTGCTGGGTCGACGGCATCCATCTCAAGGTCCGCCTCGAGCAGGACAAGGTCTGCCTGCTGGTGATGATCGGGGTCCGCGGGCGATGGCCGCAAGGAGCTGATCGCGCTCGCCGACGGCTACCGCGAGTCGACCGACTCGTGGGCTGATCTGCTGCGCTCGTGCAAGCGGCGGGGCATGGCCGCGCCGGTCCTTGCGGTCGGCGACGGCGCGCTGGGGTTCTGGGCGGCGCTGCGTGAGGTGTTCCCGGCCACCCGCGAGCAGCGGTGCTGGTTCCACGCTGGCGGCAACGTGCTCAATGCACTGCCCACCTCCGCGCAGCCGGGCGCGGAGACCGCGCTGGCGGAGATCTACAACGCTGAGGACCGCGAGCATGCGCTCGCCGCGGTGAAGACCTTCGAAGCCGACTACGGCGCCAAGTGGCCGAAGGCGGTCGCGAAGATCACCGAGCATGTCGATGTGCTGCTGGAGTTCTACAACTACCCGGCCGAGCACTGGGTGCATCTGCGGACCACCAACCCCATCGAGTCCACCTTCGCCACCGTCCGCCTGCGGCAGCGGGTGACCAAGGGACCCGGCTCACGGGCCGCCGGGGTGGCGACGGCGTTCAAGCTGATGGAGTCCGCGCAGACCCGCTGGCGGGCTGTGAACGCCCCACACCTGGTCGCCCTCGTCCGCGCCGGCGCCCGATTCGAGAAGGGCAAGCTCGTCGAACGACCCGACCACCCTGGCGGTGATCAACTAGCCGCGTGAACCGCCAATCCACAGGCCTTGACAATTGCTCCTCGACTCAACCGACGAAACTTCGGGTTAGCGGAGGATCCTGCGCGGTTGCTGCTCACACCCGAAAAAGCGGCAGCATCATGCGCAGTGCGAGACGGTGTCAGGTGTCGCTCGTTCTCGCCTTGCTGGGCGTTCCGACGCCAACGGAGGAGCGGCGATGCCGCTGTCGGGACTGCTGCAGTTGCTCTAATCTCGGCAGTGCCGGAGCGAGCCTCGAGAGCTCGTTCATCCCGCGAAAGGGACAGCGGCCACGACGCTGCTCCCCGTTCTCGTGAGCGCCAGCCACCTCAGGGCCGGCCGCACGTCCGCTTCGACGAGCCCAGTGCTTGTGGCGGTGGCGACTGGACGGTGGTCGCATCGCGATGCGGGCGAACTGGCGTCGAGGGGTGCGTTGCGGACTGGGCCGAACGGCTGCTCTCAGCGTAGGACGGTGATGCGCGGCGGTTGGGTGAGCATGGGTGCGCAGTCGGCGAGGAACCCTTTCAGTGCTGGGGATTGCTCGTGCTGACGGAAGGCGGCCTCGTCGGCGTATCGCTCGTAGAAGCAGCGCTGCCGGGGATGGCCGTCTACTCGGTGGATCTCGTAGACGTGCGTCCCGGGCTCATCGTGTGCGGCGGCCTGGATAGTGCTGGCGAGGACGTCGAAGCGGTCTTCGCTGCCGGGTTGTAGGTCGAAGAAGACCACCAGTCCGTACATGGCGCTGTTTGTCATGTGAGGTGCTCGGTGAGGAAGTCGGCAGCTTGTGGGAGCCATTGCCAGCGGGCGTTGCCGACGAGGTGGTCACCGTCGGGGACGAGGAGGTACTCGCCGTGCGGTGCGTGGGTCGCAAGCGGTTCCCCGTTGACATAGCCGGGGATGGTGTCGAGTTCGCCGTCCACCACGAGCAGCGGTTGCTCGATGGTTTGGGCGATCCCGTCCAGTTCGACTTGCGCGCTGAACGCTTGTGCTGCTGGCTCACTGCCGGCGCGGATGGTAAGGATGGCTTGCAGGATCGGAGGGAGTTCGTCCCAGGTGAGCCGCGACGGGCCGCTGACGGTGACGCCGGCGGCGAGGCGTGGCTCGCGAGCGAGGCTGATCGCGCCATAGAAGCCACCCAGACTGAGCGCCATCAGTCCTATGGCGCGGGGTCGCAGGCCTGCGGCTAGGACGGCATCGAGGGCCTGGCCGACGACGGTTTCATAATCCGCGCGGATCGTAGTGTCGGGCGCGAGCTCTCCTTGGGCAGGGCCGTCGATGGTCAGCGTCGCGAGGCCGCGGTGTCGCAGTGAGGTGGCATTGGCGAGAAACTCGACCTGGCTTGAGTCAAGCCCCGGGACGATGACGACCAGGGGCGCGTGAGGGTTGTCGGGCTGGCCGATCAGGACGCCACGGAAGTCCCGTCCCGTCAGCTGCTGGGCCGAGGGCTGGAGCAACGTGAGGGCGCGGCGCATGGCGTCGGCGGCCTCTCGGTGCCCGGCGTGATCGGTTGAGGGGACGGTTGTCGCGATGTGGCAGCAGGCTGCGGAGGCGAGGAACGCCTCGCCGGCCGTCACGCGGCGGTTGACCTGCTCGGCCGCCTCGGCGCGAACGCGATGAGCGGCCCCGGCCGCGCGAAAGCCGCCAGGCCAATCGCGCGCACTGCTGAACTGCGCGCAGATGGCGTCATATTCATTCGCGTCAACGCCGGCAGCGATTGCGCGCGAGCGGCCGGACTGAATGATCGGCGCGAGAAGCTCCGGATTGTCAAGCGCTGCTGTCATGGGATGTCTCCGGTATGGGTTGAAGGCGGTTGCTGCGATGCGGGTACGGACGAGAGCGTCGCCCTCGACGTCGTGCCGAAGCCGACAGGTCTTTGCACGAGACCGATCACGGAAGTCCATCTGATCGGTAGCTGGGTCAGGGCATGACCGAACCCGAGGGGGACCGACGATCGCAGTTGGCGCTCGCGGTACCCGGCACGCGCCTGAGCCTTCGAGATTCGACCCCGCGGGACTCGCGGCCCACAGCCGCACCTGACGTGGCTGCTCCGGAAGCGGCCCCTCCTGCGATCCCCCGTTCACGCTGGAGTGTCCGCCAGCGCGTGTTGCTCGTTGATCCATTCGGCGACAGTGGAGAAGAAGCCAGCCGGGTCTTCGACCGGCAGCCCGTGCCCGCCGTCCATCTCGCGATATCGCGCGCCGGGAATCGCTTCGGCCAAGGCTCGCTGATGTGGCGGCGGGATGATCCGGTCCTCGGCGCTGGCCAGCACCAGTGTCGTCGCCCGGATGTCGGGCAGAACCGCGGCCAGATCGATCCGACCGTTGAGCTCGATCTGGCCCGCGATGGCGGGGTCCAGCATCGAAGCGAACCCGACGACCAGCTCGTCCAGCTCGGAGATGGTCGCCTGCTGGAGCAGCGCTGGGCTCATGGCCTCGAGCACCAGATGCCGGGCCAGCAGTTCGACGTCGGCGCTGAGCAGCCGAGACCACAGGTCGAACATGAGCGCCTCGCGGGGCCCGGTGGTGGCCCAGCCGGCGTGGACAAGCAGGGAGCGAACCTCACCGGGTTGTCGGGCAGCCACCGCCGCGGCCACCTCCGCGCCGAGGGAATGGCCGACCAGATGGAAGCCCTCGGCGACACCGGCGGCACGAACGGTGGCGACCACCTGGTCGGCCAGCTCGTCGAGGTCGAGCTGTTGACTGCGTGCCGGAGTTCCGCCCGCTCCGGGCAGGTTGGGCGCGACCACCCGGTACCGGGCACCGAGCGTCTCCATTAGGGGGGCCCAGTTGGACTCGGCGTCGGCGCCGGTCCCGTGGATGAGGACCACGGCGGGGCCGCTCCCGGTGGCGAGATAGTGCAGCGGTTGGTGGGCTTCGGCGGTCATCGAGTGGTCGCGGTCTCGCGGGTGTCGGACACCCAGTCGGGGTCGGTGCTGTCAGAGCGGGCGCCGACGACACGGTCGGCGAGCTGGTCGAGCACCAGGCGCTGGCCGGCGTCGAGGTCGACGAGCAGCGCGGCGACGTTCTCATCGATCCGGGCTGCCCGGCGGGTGCCGGGGATAGGGATGACGGGCAGGCCGAGGTCCTCACCGTGCGTGCGCAGCCAGGCGAGACCGATCTGGGCGGGGGTGGCGTCGAGGTCGGCGGCGATCTTTTGGACGGCGTGGACGACGGCCTGGTTCGCCGTGAACGCGTCGGTGGAGAACCGCGCCAGTCCGGCGCGCCAGTCACCGCTGAAGGCGGAACGGTCGGTCAGCGTGCCGGTGAGGAACCCGCGGCCCAGCGGCGCGTAGGGCACGAACCCGACACCGAGCTCGGCGGCGGTCGGGACGACCGCGCGCTCGACGTCGCGGCTCCACAGTGACCACTCGCTTTGCACGGCAGCGATCGGGTGAACAGCATGAGCGCGGCGAAGCTCGTCCGCGGTCACCTCCGACAGGCCGAGGTGACGGACTTTCCCCTGCCCGACCAGTTCGGCCATCGCGCCGACGGTCTCCTCGATCGGGATCGAGACCTGCCGGCGGTGCAGGTAGTACAAGTCGATGGTGTCGATCCCGAGACGCTGCAGGCTGGCCTCGCACGCCTGCTGGACGTAGGCGGCATCGCCGCGGGTAGACATGTCCGCAGGCCCCGCGTCGCCGAGCACGATCCCGAACTTGGTGGCCACGGTGACCTCGACGCGTCGGTCGACCAGCAGCCGGCCGATCAGCCGTTCGTTGGATCCGGCGCCGTACATGTCGGCGGTGTCGATGAACGTGACGCCGGCGTCGACGGCGTGATGCAGGGTGGCCAGCGCCTGCTGCTCGTCGGCCGGTCCGTATACCTCGGCCAGGCCCATCGCGCCGTAGCCCAGCGCGCTGACCTCCAGGCCGTCGCCGAGCGTGATGGAGGGGACCGGTATGGTCGTGGGGACGTTCGTCATCGGGCTGCTCCTTGTCGTTGCCGCGCTGCGGTGGCCTGGTCGACGGGCTCGCCGACGCAGTCCAGGCCCTGGTCGATGAGTTCGCGGTAGTGCTCGATCTTGTGTTGAACAGTGGCGAGGTCGTCGTGCAGTTCGCTCATCTGACGGCGGATGAGGGTGGCCTGCTGCTCAAGCAGGGCCATCCGGCGCCCGTGGGATGCGGCACCCTCGTCCATGAGGCGCACGAACCGCCGAACATCGGCCACCGACATCCCGGTCCGCCGCAACGCCTGCACCAGCCGCACGAAGCCGACCGCTGCGGCCGAATACGCCCGGCGCCCGTCGCCTGAGCGGTCGACCGGCGGCAGCAGGCCCTCCCGCTCGTACCACCGCAGCGTGTCCAAGCTCAGACCCGTCTGCCCGGACACGGCGCGGATCCCGACCAGCTCATCCTGCGCTGCAGTAACCATGACCCTGACGCTATGCGCTGGAGTCCACTCCAGCGCAACCCCCAGCCCCTGTGCCAGCCAATCCGTGATGGATGCAGGCCACGCACCGCAAGCCGATCCTTATCCGTTCACCCCTGCGGCCGCCATTCGCTCGAGACGAGGGTGGTTGTGGCTGCTGTGTCGGGCTGAGACCGGCTCAGCGCCGCGAGCAGGGCGACATGAGTCGCCGTCGCGACTTGGTAGAGGTCAAAGGGAAAGTCACCCGGGAGCCGACGGTCCCGGCTGATTCGCCACAGCAACCTCGGCCACATGTACCCGTGGGCAAGGCCGCTGTAGGTTTTCCAAAGCCAGTTGCTGTGGTCCCGCAGGATGTCGGGCCCAAACTCTTCGCTGAGTCCCGCCAGCTCTAGGGCATCCACTATGGATCGGGTCATGCCTTCGATGATTTGGCCGTCGCCGGGTGGGTTGCCCTTTGGCCACAGCTGCTTGCGCTGGCTACCCCCGGCCTCGACGAGCGCCTCTGGCGCCGCGATGGCCCTCATTCCCTCGAATGTGGCGAACTTCTCCAGGCCTTGCCGGCCGCTTTCGCAGTCCCTGGCGAGGATGGCGCGTCCTCGCTCAAGACGGGTTTGCGGGTCCTGGGGAAGGAGGACGTAGAGCGTCCGCGCAGATCCGACGAGTGCGGCGCGCAACAGTGCGTGGAGCACGATGGGCGACGTCGGCACGGGATTCTGGATTAGGTAACTGATGTGATCAAGTGCGCCTCGGGCATTGGCCAGCGCCACGGCGCTCGCGCCGGACACATCCAGGGGTCCGCGCGGCAACTCGGTCACAAGCCGGAGCAGTTCACACCGAGGCGGCAGCTCTTCGATCGTGAGGACTTCATCATGGAGACTGCTCACGACATCGTCGATGATCGCCAGCCCGCGGCTGAGAATCTCTGCAACCAGAGGATCATCGGTGCCTAAGTCGATCATCCGCGCAGTCTCGCAGCCTCGTGCGACAGAGCTTGAGAACGCTCTCGAAGACAGTGTCTCCGCGAGAGGATCCGCTTACGGGCCGATGCAGGCCCTGTCATCGGCACGACCGCTCGGCTCGCGGCTATGAGAGCGCGGCAGCGCTCAATGCGGCCAAGCCGGTAGGGGCGCCATACCGGCGGTTGCGGGCTGGCGGGTGAGAACCATCACCATCACCATCACCATCTACCAGGCTCTGACCGACGCCATCGCCGCCGTGCTGGCGATGCCGATTGGCTGCTGAGCAACCCCGCCCAGCGACGCGCCTGACTTCCTCGCGACGCCGGGCGTGGGTCAGATCAGAGCTCGTCGACCAGCTTCTGCACCGACGCCACGCAGTTCTCGAGATATTCCGGCTTTACCTGCACCCGCTTGCCCATGACGTCCATACGGCCCGGCTTCTGGGCATAGAACGGGCAGCCTCGTGCGAAGGACACGACGCCTGCGGTCTGAAAGTCACGGATCTCCACCATGACGTCGGCAGTCTGTTTGGCCGAGAACATGTCCGGGTGCTGCGCGATCAGCGTTTTCACGTCGCCGTCGATCGAGCGCAGGACGGCGGTGTAGGCAGAGGCCGAGACCACGTACTGCGTCAGGCGATTCTTCGCGATCACGTGAACCTTGGGCAGCGTGCGGCCCTCGGCGCGGAGCTTCGTGGCGAAGGCGTACTGCGTGTAGATGGCCGACGGCAGCTTGAGCCTAGGGCGGTGCGGCTAGCGACACGAAGCCGGGCAGGCGCTCGGACATCAGGCGTGCGTCATCCCTGCAAGCGAGACAGGTAGTGGGCTCAGAGCGGCCGGAACACAAGGCAGGTGTCGTTGCTGATTCCTGGCGGCGGGTCATCCCACACGACCGGAAGCCGCTGCTCCAGACGAAGGTGGTTCGACACCCGCGCCTCGACGTCGGCGACGAGCGGCGTGCTGCTCCCTGGGCCAGTGTCAGCAAGGTTGATGACCGCGTAGGCGCGCGGACGAAGGAGGTGCGCCACCTGGCGGAACACGTCCTCCAGCTCGTCGAGGTACGTCCGGTAGTTGCCGTCCAGCGTGGTGTAGCCGGTCAAGGGGTTCTCAGGGTGCCCAACCGCGGACATGTACGGCGGCGATGTGAAGCAGAGGTCGACCTGCACGTCCAGCATGTGGCAGAGGCGTCTGGCATCGCCGATGAGGATGTGCCCTGCACCGCTCAATCGGCGCTGCGCCGAACGCGCTCGGTGTTCCATCAGCTCCACGCCAACGCACCGACGCCCGAGCCGGACGCTGGCCACCAGCGTCGTCCCGTAACCCGCGAACGGATCCAGCACCCAACCGGATCGTGGCGAGTAGGCGCTCACGACCGCCTCGGCTAGCGCCTGCGTGAAGTGGACGTCCTCGTGCTCCCCCTCAGGTCGTTCGGCGACCAGGTCTGCACGAACAGCGGACAATCCGGCGAGCACGAAGCACCTTCCCACGCCGCATGTCCGAAACGGCGCTTCTGGTCGCTCCGGCTCATGGATCAGGATGGCGATGTGACTCAGCCGCCGCACGACCACTGGACGTACGTTGTCACGGATATCGAGGTCGACGGTCCCTGGCCCGGCCCGAACTCGATGCGTTCGTTCGCGTCAGTCGCCGTGATGTCCGACGGTGCCGAGGCTGACCGGTTCGAGGCAGTGCTCGAGCCGCTTCCTGGTGCGTTGCCGAGCCCGCAAACGTACGCGTGGTTTCAGACGGTCCCTGACGCCCGGGCGGCAGCGACGGCTAACCCCCAGCCGGTTGCCGACGTGATGGCGGAGTACGTCAAGTGGCTGCGCGGCTTGCCGGAACCGCGGATGTTCGCAGCGTCGCCCATCGCGTTCGACGGTGGCTGGATGGACTACTACCTGCGGCGGTTCACGTCCTTCGGGCTCGTGCCGGGCCCGTACGAGACCGATGTGGTCTTCCACGGACCGGGTCTTTGCTTGCGCAGTTACGCAGCCGCGGTGACCGGTCAGCCCGTGGCCGATGTCTCCCCAGCGTCCCTCCCTACCGAGTGGTTCGGCGACGTTGAGCACACGCATCGGGCGATCGATGACGCGGTCGGCTACGCGCACCTGCTTGCGCCGCTGTTTCGCACACTGGAGCCGTTGGCAGCAGGTGACTGCGGCTGGCTTCAGCCAGCCCGCGGCGACGACGCCCCCTTCGCCGTAACGCGCATATGCACCAGCGCCGACTCGCGATGACGCCGCAGCAGACGGGCCGCGCCGACGGCGGGCGCGACGACGTGCTGCAACACCGGATTGAGGGCAGCCCGAAGTCACGCGCAGACCCGTGTTCGAAGCGTCTCCGCCGCGAACCGTTCACAGCCGCCGGACGCGCAGCACGCAGGTCAGCATCGGCACAGTGAACTCGCCTTCCGCGGTCTCCGAGGTGCTCGCAAGGAAAGCGCGCATCCGGTCGAGCGTGGCCTTCCGGTCCTGTTCCGGCATGACCAGCATCCCCGCCCGCGTGGCCAGCGTCGCGACCAGGGAGTCTGCGTTGCGGCGCTGCCCGTGCGAGAACTCCGCCTGCTCCGGTGAGCCGAACCGGGCGTCTACGCCAGTCCTGGGAAGGTATGCACTGGCCGTCTCTGCGCGCCAGCTGCCGGGCGTGTCACGTGGGCCGATGGCCGCACTCCCGCTGACCCGCGCCAGCCCGGCGACCCAGTCGACCCGGTCGTCCATGACGTTCCGCAGGCCGGCCAGGATGCCGCCGGAGGCCAGGACCCTGGCGATCTCGGGTCCTGCGACGGCCATGTCGAACCAGTGCATGGCGTTGCCGGCCAGCACGGCATCGACGGACGCGTCCGGCAGCGGTATCGCCTCCGCGCTACCCGGCAGTGCACGAACCTCCGGCAGTGCGCGGCGCAGCTCGGTCAGCATCGCGCGGTCAGGCTCGACCGCGGTGACCTCGGCGCTCAGCGCAACCAGCGTGGCGGTGAGCTTGCCGGTTCCGGCGCCGAGGTCGAGCACCCGCAACCCGGGCGCGGGCTCGAGCGCCCAACGCACCGCTGTCTGCGCATAGTCCGGGCGGTGCTCGGCGTAGGCCGTCGCCGCCGCGCCGAATGACGAAGCGTGAAGGAGCCGTTCCTCCTGGTCCACGCCAGCACCCTATGGGCGGTGCGGGCGCTCAGGACCACCCGTCGCCGGTCCGACCGGACGGCGCTTCTGGACGAAGGTCGGAACGGGTAGGTCTGTCACTCCTCTCGTGGGCGTCGGGCCGTCGCAAGCATGTGGGGACTGAGTCCGAGGAGTTCCGGAACACGTTCCAGCGCCCGTGCCGCCTCAAGCACAACCGAGCGCGCCTGCGGCTCGGCAAGGCGTTCACTGAGGTCGTCGAGGGCGAAAGCCAGTCCCTCGACGCCCACGAGGTCAAGCAGATCCAGGCCGGCTTCTCGCACCTCGGCTTCCAACTCCGCCGGCCGATGCGTGTATCCGCAGAAGGATCCTTCGTACAGCGGCACCAGCCTCCCGGACTGCTCCACCTCGCCGACGAGCGACGGCATCTCGGGATAGCGCTCGTACAGTCGCTGCGCGACCAGGCCGTGCAGCCGGGGCGCCCACCGCGAGATGGCTGCTGCGCACACCAATCCGCCCGGTCTGAGGATCCGAGCCGCCTCTCGGAGAACCGTCACCCGCTCGTCTGGCACCTCAAGGTGGTACAGCGGCCCCAGGAGCAACACCGCGTCCACGGAGCTGTCGCCGAGGTCCAGTCGGCGGGCGTCCCCGACGCGAGTGCGCACCGCCTCAGGGCGCTGTGACGCCAGGTGCTCAACATGACCCGGAGCCAGATCGCGGTGCTCGACGGCGTAGCCCAAGTCGGCAAGCCACAGCGCGTACCGCCCGGGGCCACCACCGATGTCGGCGACAACCGCTGGCGGCGCCGGCAACGCGCGCAGCACGATCTCCTTCGTCCGCTCAAACTCCACGACCCCGAAAGCTTCATCAAGGCGGGCCGCCTCCTGCCCCAGGGCGTAATGGGCCTGCATGTCCGCAAGGTCGGCGTCGCTCATCAGCCGATGCTCTCGATGAACACACGAGACGTCCACAGGGTTAGCGGGAATGGCCGACCGCCGGACCATGCTTCCGCCTTGCCGGGCGTGCGGAGCGGCGCTTCTGGACGGGCTCTCATGCGCGGGCGCGATGCCGAGATGGGGAGGAGCCCATCGACCCGGCGGCGCCGAACTCGCGCAAGGCATGATCGTTATGCGCAATGCGCATTGCGCCATGAGGGGGAGCGATGACGGCACCGACGCAGGCACAGGTTCGCACCTGGGCTAAGAGCCAGGGCATGACGGTCAACCAGCGGGGCAGCCTGCCGGCAAATGTGGTGCAGGCTTTTGTCGCAGCCCACCCGGCGACGGGCAAGAAGGCTGCGGTTTCCGCTGCGCGCAGGGAGGCGCCGCGGCGGCCGGCAGCCACCGCTAAAGCGGCCCAGCCCCGCCGGCGAGCAGCGTCAGCGACGAAGCGGGTGGCGCCCGCGGCGATGCGTGCCGACTCCGCCAGCACCGACTCGACCACGGTGCCCGCTCCTCCACCACCCCCTGGGTCGGTGGATCTCGCGGGCGGGTTGCGAACATACCTATCGGCGGTGAGGCCGAGGTGCGGGCGGTGACTGCGCTGTCGGAGCGAATTGATGCGCTGGTGACCGAGTTGAACGACGTGCGAGGTCAGCAGGCAAAGCGGTTGCTGGTCCTCGACGAGCTCCAGGGGTCCGTCACCGACCAGAGCCTCGGCGCATTCCTGAACCAGGCGATCAAGCCGCGCAAGACGCGGGTGCGGGAGGTCGTCCCGGAGCGACTCGCACAGTAGTTCTGGCCTCTGGTTGGCCAGAGGTCCACGTGGATCCCCTGGCTTCGATCCCATACCGGTGCAGCCTCCGATCCCGGAGGCTGCAGGCATGGCGAAGGGCATGCGTCGCTGCCGCTCGTCTGTGCCGCGGCCAGTCGCGTTGTCCGGAGCGGCGCTTCTGTTCGGCTCGAGCGGCGGACTGTCGTCCAGCACCACGCGACATACTGACGGAATGATCAAGACGCGGGACGCAACGATCATCGATGCCCCGTCTGTCACGAGTCTATTGCGATTCCTGGGCCACGAGAGCGGCGTCGGCAGCGTTGAGCAGGAGATCGCTTTGGCCGTTTCGGAGGGGCGGGGCGTGTTACTCGCCGTTGAGGGAGACCAAGCACTCGGTTTTGCGGCCTTCGACATCTGGCGGGCGTTCGTCGAACAGGTGTGGGTTTGTCGGCTCTCCGCAGTCGCGGTGCGCCCGCAGGACAGGGGACGCGGCACGGCGCGCCATCTGCTCCTTGAGGTGGAGCGGCGAGCAGAGGCGTTCGGTTGCACGGCGATGGAACTGAGCTGCGGGCGGCGAGCGGAGAGGGCTGCTGCCCACGCGCTGTACGCCTCCCTCGGATACAGCGACGCGTGTGCACATCACGCCACATACAGAAAGGATCTTCGGCCACAGGCAGGAGCGAGTCCGCAGTAGGAACTGCGGGTCGACATCAGCGGAGCACAGATGGCGTCCGGCACGGCGCCCCTGGAGCGTCCGCCTCTGTGGACACCGACGGCTGCTGTGTCCCGCCTGTTCGAAGCCCGGATCCTCCGAACGTTCCTCGCCGCGGCAACCTGGGACGAGGTCGCTCCCAGGCGCCGACCCACGGACCGCGCGACGCCGCATCCCGCACACGGACAGGCGGCAAGACACAAAGGCGGCCGGGATGATGTGGTGTCGGCATGAGCGCAGCCGAACTCGACGGCCGGATCGTCGACGAGCTGCGGCCGCTCGCGGCAGACCGGCTCGGCCTGCTCCTGGGCGCGGGGGCTTCCGCCGCCGCCGGGCTCCCGGGATGGGACACGCTCGCAGTGCGGCTCCTGACAGGGAGCGGCGTCACGCCAGACGAACCCACTGCCAAGTCGTTCCTAGCCGAGCAGGACGCGATGCTCGCCGCGGAGGCGGCCCGCGCAGTCGCCCCGGACTGGCACGCGCTGATCCGCGACGCCCTGTACGGCGGCGAAGACGAGCCCGAGCCCGCGGTACTCCACCTCGCCGCCGCCGCTCTCGCGGCCCAGCGGAACCCCGGCATGGTGCAGCTGCACACACTCAACTTCGACCCGCTCCTCGGGACTGCGCTCCGCCTCGCGCTGGACGAGCTCCGCCTCCCGCCCTACGTCCACGAGCGAGCGGAGAGCGCGCAAGGACCGGCCGGGCAGCACGTCGTGAACCACCTTCACGGGATCGTCCGCGCAACGCCCGGTGGGGATGCCCGCAACGTCGTGCTGACGCTGAAGGACTTCACCGTGCTCGGCGCGACGTCGCACCCCTGGCAGGTCGCCGCGCTGCAGGACACGATCCAGAAGGGACCGTTGATCCTCGCCGGCACCTCCTACCGCGACCCCGACATTCACCAATGGCTCCACGGCATCCCCCACGACCACGAGGTCGTCGTCCTGCTCGCGCGCCAGGGCCTGAACCTCGACCGGGACACCTTTGACAAGGTCCGCCCGGCGCTCGAAGAGCAATGGCGGGCCGTCGACGTGCGGCCCATTGCCTTGCAGGACCACGCCGACGCGGCGCAGGCCCTACGCGAACTGCCCCGGCTGGGCGACCCGGGATACCTAGCCCCGCGGGACCGGGCGCGGCGCGTCTGGGCGGAGCAGGCCGGCGCCTTCCCCACGCAGCAGAAGGACCACAGCGCCCTGCTTCGCCGCCGACGCCGACCGCCTCCGCGTGCACCTCGGCCCGGAGAGCAACCTGACGCTGTGGCTCGCCGACGGCGAGCGGAACCTCGTTCGCTGGGCGTCCCCCGACCGCGTCTACCTCGACCCGGACCGGCTCCGGCGGGTGCCGATCGGCTTCGACAGTCCCTGGGTCGCAGGGCAGTGCCTGGGCCGGGACGACCTACTCGCCCGGGACCTAACCGGCCCGCGCGGCCCGACGCAGCGCTGGCGCGCCGTCGCGGCCGTGCCCGTCTCTGTCGACGTCGCCGGCGGCCCTGCTTTCTCGACAGCCGTCCTGAGTTCCGCCAGCCCCCGCTCGCTTGGCGCGCACGATCTCGACGCCTGGCAGGCGACGCTCACGGATATCGCCGGCCAATGGGGAGATCGGCTGAGCCTCCCCTGATGTCCGCACCGCGATACGATGATGTCTCAGCAGGAGGTCCGATGAAGTCCACCAGCAAGGTCTCCGTGCAGAAGGTCGGCGGCGACACGTTCCGCGTCAACGCCAAGCGGGGACGCAGCGCGATCACCGGCCGTTTCGTCAGCAAGGCGACGGCCCGGAGGAACCCCTCCACGGCGACCACCGAAGCCCCTAAGCGCTGACCGCGCGGGCTGGTGTCGCTTTGTGCCGCAGCCCATGACGGATGAGCGAACCGAGCGCGGGCGCTGTCCCGAACGGGAGAGTGGCGACGATCGGCTCATTTGGCCGTGGGCGGCCACACCTTGCTGGCGCTACCGCGGCACATCGACGGAACGTACGGGTGCCTCAGCACCATGAGAAACGGCATGCTCGCGGCCGGGGGTCCCACCAGCGAGATGTACGCGAGCCCGTAGGCCGGGGCGACAAGCGCGCTCCGAGCGTCTTGTTACGGTCCGGGCTGCGGACGGGATGGGGCAACTTCGACTTGCCCCATCCCGTCCCTCACACCTACTCCTTGATCGTCCGGCCCGGGTGTCGTGCCGCCGTAGCGGCGGTCACGAACTGGCCCGAGCTGGCGGAGCGGTAGCCGCTCGCACGACCACCCACCGACTGTCGGACCGTCCCGCCGGGGTTCCGCGCGACGGTTGCGCGACTCACGAACCGTCCGGTTGACGCGGACTTGTTGACTGACCTCGCCATCCTCATCACCCCCTCCCTCACTGCCCTGGTACCCGCTCTGGCCGGAAGGCGAACTACAACCGTGTTCTTCACGTCCGCACTCGCTCGAGCGGTGCTCACGCGACCGGCGAACGGTGCATGCATTGCGAGCGCGATGCCCGGACGGGCACTCACGGTGGGATGCGGCGCAGATCCAGGTGTTCGTCGAACGTGGCGGTGGTCGTGCTCGACGCCGTAGGGACCTCCGCCGGATGGGCGCCCGGCGTGCGTTCTGCCCTGTCGCTCCGCGAGGTATTGGATCCTCGGCTGGCATGCGCAACGCCCGGGCTCATGCGATGGGAACGGCTACCCCTGCGGGTCGTACGTTCCAGGAGTCCGTGGCGGGTCTGACTCGATCGACGCCGTCACGTGCGCGCGTAGGTACGCGGTGAGGGCGGCGTGGTACGCCATGGCCGCGCCGTGGTGCCCGTAGCGCGGATCGACCAGATCACTCACTCGTCCATCAGGTTCAGTGCTGACAACTGAGCTGAACCATCCCACCTGGTCAAGCTTGTCGTCATCGTTCGGGTGGGTAAGCGGGTTCCGAATCTCGCGCAGCCTCGGGATGGCTGCCTCGAAGGCGGCCTGCGCGTCGAGCAGACCTTGCTGCACGCCAAGAACGCGACCAAATACGGTCGTGAGTGCCTTGCCAATGTCCTGCAGGCGCGCCAACTCGAAGATGTAATAGTCCAAGTCGTTGCCCTTGTCGCCCGTAAGGTCGATGACCTCGATTCGACTGCCCGGCAGGAGCCTCGGCGCGTTGGCTGCTCGATCAACGATGCGCTGACGCTGGGTCTCCAGCCCGGAGCCTGTGCGCCGGAGCGCGCTAAGGAAACGACTTGCCGTCTTGTCGAGGTCGCGGGTGGCCATGGCGCCGACGGTACGGCTTGAGTCCGACAAACTGACCGGCGAAGTCTGGCTGCTCACATCGACGTGCATGACGTGCGCCAGCCTGGCGACGCCCCGCTGTCGCCGCCAGGCAGGGGCAGCGGCCATAAGACCAGGGATGTTGGATGTCGGCAGTCACCCGCTCGGGACTGACCCGCATAAGACCCGGCGCCCGTGGGCTGCCTTCGAGCCGATCCGTCGCTCGAGTGGGTGACTGTGGGGCTGCCCCGGTTTGACGGACACGCTGGCTAGCTCGGCGGCGCTTTCCGAGAGGGTAGCGCCGGTGAGGCGAACTGCTCGGGAGCGATGAGGTCGAAGATCGTCACCGGTTCCGCGCAGTGTGGGCAAAGCCCGCCGGGTCCCAACCGGCAGGCCCAGGTGTTGCAGTCCTCACATCGCTGGGTGCCAAGGAGCAGGGCCTCGCAGTCCGGGCACTGGTAGACGACCTCGGCCCGGGACGGGACCGTCGGCACCCTCGGGGCGCTCGTGCGCCGGCGCCAGGCGGCGGTCCGGCACGGCGGCGAGCAGTACCGCTGACGGCCCACCGGGACGTAGTGACGACCGCAGATGGGGCAGCCGGAGGTCGTCACCGCATCGTCACGGACGGGGTTCATGCGGCGACCTCCTCGGCCGGTCGACCGGCCTCGAACTCGGCCGGGCTGCGGTAGCCCAAACTGCCGTGCAGCCGGGTGCCGTTGTACCAGCCGATGTAGTCGACGATGGCGCGGGTGGCCGCGGCCCGGGTCGACCACGCCTGGGTGTCGAGCAGCTCGCCCTTGATCGTAGCGAAGAAGCTTTCGGCCAGCGCGTTGTCCCAACATTGACCGGTGCGACCAACCGAGAGCCGGACCCGGTGGGCAGCGGCGAAGGCGGCCAGGGCCGCCGAGGTGTACTGGCAGCCGCGGTCCGAGTGGAAGATCAGGCCCGGCTCCGGATCGCGGGCGGCGAGGGCGTTGCCGAGCGCGTCGGCGACAAGCTCGGTCCGCAGGTGCTCGGCGAGGGCGAAGCCGACCACCCGGCGGGAGGCGATGTCCAGGACGGTGGCCAGATACAGCCAGCCCTCCCAGGTCGGGATGTAGGTGATGTCGCCGCAGAAGGCGGTGTTGATCCTTGCGGCCTCGGCGGTGAAGTCCCGCCGGATCAGGTCCGCGCGGGCGGCGGCGGACGGGTCCGGGATCGTGGTGCGCTTGGTCCGCTTCGGGCTGCGCCCGCGCACCCCGGCGGCGCACATCAGCCGGGCGATCCGCTTGCGGCCATGCCGGCGGCCGCGACGGGCCAGCTCGGCGTGGATGCGCGGGGCGCCGTAGCGGCCCTTCGAGTCGCGGTGCACGCCCTTGATCTGGTCGGTCAGCTCGGCGTCCTCCCGCGCTCGAGTACCGGGTTCGCTGTTGCGGGCGGCGTAGTAGGCGGAACGGGAGACCTTGAGCAGCTGGCACGCCCGGCCGACGTTGCGCTGCCCGACCTTCTCCGCCTCGATGAAGGGGTAGAGCTTCACCGGGTCTCCTTCGCGAAGAAAGCCGTCGCTCGCTTGAGGATCGCCACGTCCTCACGCAGCCGCAGGTTCTCCCGCCGCAGGCTGCTCAGCTCCACTCGTTCGGCACTGGTCAATCCGCCGTCGCCACGCGTCCCGGCGTCCCGCTCGGCCTGGCGCACCCACTCGCGCACCGCGGTCTCGGTCAGATCGAAGTCGCGAACGACCTGCCCGATCGAGCGGTCACCGCGCTGGCAGCACTCGACGATCTCGGCCTTGAACTCCGGGGTGAACGAGCGGCGGGGCCGGGGCATTCTTGGTCCCCACACTGTCCATGCTGGACATCCTTCCCGGGGGCGAACCCCTGATGGTGGATGTCCGTCAAACCGGGGCAGGGCCAGATACGCCGACGCCGCGGTGATGTTCAGCGATGTGCGGGTGTCCCTTTGATGGGGTGAGCGTGCCCCTCGAGTCGCCACTACTGGGTCAGCCCTGGATCGGCTTACCTCCCGCCGGGTCCCCACTGATCAGATGCCATAGCGATTGCATTTGACCCAGCTCGCCTTGTTGTGAAAGCAGCCACCGCCGGCCCGCCCCTGTGAGGGTAGAACGGCCACCGCTGTGCTGGAGCGAAACCGATCAGGGTGAGCCAGGAGAGCAGACATGATCGACGACGCCAGCGACCAGCGGCCGACGAAGGGCGCGGGGCTGTGCCGGGTCTACCGGCCGGCAGGCTGGTTGCCGTAGACCTGACCCACGTTGCGTAGTCCAGGTTGAACCCCGAGGCTCTCGTGGAGCCCCGGGCACGCCGGCGCGTCCGAGCGCGGTCCCGGGCTGGCGACGTACGACGTCGGCTGCCTCGACCAGCCAGCCACTGCGCCAGACCGGCGTTGAGGCTGCCGGTCACAGGATCCTCCCCGACGCCGAGCGACGGGACGAACGAACGCCCGCACCTCCGCTTCGGCGCCCCTGACCGCCCGCGGGAGAGTAGGCCCCGACGAGGCCGGGCTCGGTGTCGCTGAACCTCGCGAGGGGTCGGGGCATGCGCACAGGGCCGAACGGCGTGATCTGTTGACTCGACCGGAACCCGGCAGTTGAGGGCGTTGACTTATTTATTGATCATTCGCGGTTCCGTCCGCCGATCCTGATGCGGACGTTCAGAACGGCGCTTCTGAACCACCGGGTGCGCGACTGGCGAGTCGCCCATGAAGGGCTCGACGCCGCCACGTCGGGCGGGCAAGCCGGCTTCGCCGGATTCAGCGAGCGAGGGCGTCACCTACCGGGCCCTGCCGAAGTGTGCGAAGACCTTCGCCACCTCGCCGACCCAGAACCGTTCCTTGGCCGTCTTCGACGCTCCCCTCGGCAGCAGGCCCATCTGCTCCGCTAGTGCGTAAAACCCCGTCCCGGCATCGTTTGCGTCCAGGTAAATCACCAGCGACGAGAGCATCGCGCCGACGGACGGGTAGGTCTGCTCAACGATCCTTCCGAGCAAGTGCCCCATCGCGGCGCGTTCCATCGGCTGCGAGAAGTCGAACGGCGGGAGTCCCGTTCGGCGCGCGAGGGTCACGCTCATCTCTGTGTAGGAAGTGTCCCGGCCAAGGGCCGCGCGCTCGCGCAGGAACTCGATCCCTGCCTCGACGAGCGTGTCCCACGCCTTGTCAGGCCGTCCGTACTTCGTCACACAGGGCCTCCATCGCGATGGCCGGTAGCAGCCAAGCAGCCGCAAGCACAGCCTGATCTGTCCGGACGCAGAGAGCAAACACATTGGAGCCGCAGCAAGGGCGATTCTCGAACCCGCGCTTCCGCCCCTGCCAGCGCCGCGCGAAGGAACGGCGCTTATGACGGGACGGCGGGGAACGCAGACCGCCGCCGTGGCGAACCAGCTCCCTTAGGTCCGGCGCTGTCCGCGGCGTCGTCCGCGTGACCGACTCCTACGTGCGTCACCGGTGCCGCGGCGAGGCGCGCACGAGCTGCACAATGTCCGACATGCGGGAAGCCGACGTTCGGCTGGCTCTGGTGGAACGGCTCCTGAGGGAGCACGCCGCCGAGCGCCAGACACGCATCGTTCACGAGCTTTCGCTGTGCCAGGCCGAGGCCCGGATCGACGTGGCGGTGGTGAACGGGCGCTTGACGGGCTGGGAGATCAAGACAGCGGCGGACACACTTGGGCGGCTGCCGGCCCAGGAGCCGGTCTACTCGAGGGTGTTCGACCGGGTGTGGCTGGCAGCGGATGCCAGGCACATCGACAGGGCGCTGGGTCTCATCCCCGCCTGGTGGGGCGTGGTTCGCGTCGGCGAGAGCGGTGGCGCCTGCCGGCTGACGCACGTCCGCCCGTCGCGACTCAACCCCGACGTGGACCTTGGCTCGCTGGTAAGGCTGCTGTGGCGAGAGGAAGTTTGGGAGGAGCTCTCGGCTCTCGGCCTCACCGCCGGACTTGAACGCGCGCCGCGGCGGGTGCTGTGGCAACGGCTCGCCGAGGCTGTGCCGAGGAGCGCCAGCAAGGCAGCGCTGAAGCGGCGGGTGCGCGACCGTCTTAGGGTCCGTGAAGGCTGGCGAGCTGACGGACCACGTAGCTGAGGTGGTGGTTGGTAGTCACCTTGCGCCACTTGCCCTGGTTGCCCGGCGGGCAGGAGTGCTCGGAACAGTCCCAGAGCCACTGATCGCCCCAGGAGAATCCCCGCCCTGCGTACTCCGGGTGGGCGACGACGTGACCGGCGAGGTCGTGGATCTGGTCCAGGCCGGTGCCCCGCACGCCGCGCCCGCGTACGACGAACCAACTCCCCGAGATCGTGTAGCGCAGCTGCGCGGACGAGTCCATGAAGCGGGGGTCGAATTCGCTGACCGGGTCGGGGTGCTGGACGCCGTAGTCCCCGAATGACGGCCTGCGGTAGCCGGCGCCGTCCAACGACCGCCACAGCGCCCATTCGGAGCGGGGGATCTCCGCGGCGCCGTCGCGTCCGACCTCAGCGGTGCCCGTAGGCATCCCGGTGCCTGCGACGGTGACCGAGGCCCATTCGTAGGCGTACGGCAGTGCCCGCAGCACGGGCCGCAGCGCCGCCGCAGTCACCGCGACGGTGGTGCTGATCTGACCCTCAAGGTCGAGGATGAGATGGGTGTCCTCGGGGCTTTGACCCGTGTCGGCGAGCAGGCGCAGCAGGTGCCCGTCGCCCAGAGGCGTGCCGATCTCGGGCCACTCCGCCGGGCCGAGCCGGATGGCGACAGCGGTATCGGCCAGGCGGGCGGCGGTGACGGCGGCGGCGCGGTAGGAGTCGTCGTGGGACCCTGACACGACGGGCGTCAGCGGCAGGCCCCGGTCGCGGCTGATGCCGACCAACCGGACGAGCGGGTGGCTTCCGTCGGGCAGCGGGGCGGCCGTGTCGACGTAGCGGAGGTCGACGAACGCCGGGGTGATCCCCCAGTCGGCGGCGAGCTGACGGGCGACCTTGGTGACGTGCTCCTCGATGGTCTTCTTCGGCTCGCCGGTACTGGGCTCGATCGCGACGGGATGGACGACGAACAGCGGCGTCGCGACGCCGCGGATATCGGCTGCAAGCTCGCGCATCGCCAGTAGTTCACCCTGGCGGGTCAGAAGCACCGGGACGTACCGACCGTGATCGAAAGAGGGGATGGCGAACGACCCGAACGGCGCGCTCATCCGGAGCCGTCCGCGGGGCCGGGCGCAGCGGAGTCGACCAAGCCATAGCGGTAGTAGTCGTACAGGCAGACCGCCTTCGCCCAGGCGGTCGACAGCTGCGTCCCGAACAGGACGGACTGCTCAAGCAGGTACGCACGGAGCGCTTCAAGGTCGAGCGTCTCGCGCGGCCAGTAGGTCACGCCGAGCAGCGCGTCGCCGGCCGGCTGGTCCTTGAGCATCTTCGCGAAGTCCCCTCTGGCAGCGGCGACGACCTTCTTCGCCTTCGGCTGCGAGGCGTTCGGGACCGCGAACGGCTTCGCGCCCAGCGCCGCTCTCGCGGCGACTCTTCCGTCGACCGCGGCATCGGCTAGCAGCGTGCCGTCGTCGCGGAGCATGCCCGCGCCGCGCAGGTACCGGAAGACAGGCGTGTTGCCGGGGGTGCGCAGAATCCTGGGCAGGGCTTCCTCCGCGACCTTCCGCGCCTCCAGGGTGCTCGTCGGGGCCACGGCGTCCCGGAGCAGGTCCTCCCGCGTCAGACCGACGTAGCCACGCTCACCGAGGTTCTGCTGCACGCCGACTCCGAAGACAAAGTCCACGTCCTCGATCCGGGTGTCGTCATCGATGTCGACGACCGTCAGGCTGGTATCGGGCTCCTTCGACAGGACCAGCTCGTAGACCCGCTCCTTGAGACGGCGCAGCAGCCTTCCCGCTCCAGAAGACCGGTTCTGCGCCCCACAAGCCGAGCCAACACGGATACGCCGACGCCGCGGTGATGTTCAGCGATGTGCGGTGTCCCTTTGATGGGGTGAGCGTGCCCCTCGAATCGCCACTATTGGGCATCTGATCAGTGGGGACCCGGAGTGACGGGACCCCGATAGTCGGTCCACCTGCTATGAGAGTGCTGGCTGGTTCTCCTCGGTCCATCGCTCGGCGTACTCGGCGGGGGTCAGGCCGCCGAGCGCGGAGTGCGGACGGTAGGTGTTGTACTCCTGACGCCAACCCTCGATGAGCACCTGGGCCTCGATCAGCGAGCCGAACTCCTCGACGTTGAGCAGCTCGTCGCGGGCCCGGCCGTTGAAGGACTCGACGTAGGGGTTCTCCCACGGGGAGCCCGGCTCGATGTAGATCGTGCCGGCGCCGGACAGGCGGCACCAGTCCCGCAGTGCCCAGGCGATGAGCTCCGGTCCGTTGTCCATCCGCAGGTGCCCCGGCGCACCGCGGTGGGCCACGAGCTGCTCGAGCACCGTGACCACGGTGTCCGCGTCGGCCCGCCGACCGGTCGTCATGGCCAGCGCCTCCCTGGTGTGCTCGTCGACGATGTTGAGCAGCTTCAGCCGTCGCCCGTCGGCGGTCTCATCGAACTGGAAGTCGATCGCCCAGACCTGGTTCGGGTGCTGCGCGGTCAGCCGCTCCCCGCTGTCGGGGCGGACCCGGCGGCGCTTGCGGCAGGTCACCGGTCGGCGCAGCCCTTCCTCCCGCCACAGCCGGCGGATCCGTTTGTGGTTGAGCTGGTGACCGTCGCGGCGCAGCAGCCGGTGCGCCATCCGCCAGCCCCATCGCGGATGCTCCCGGGCGATCTTCCGCAGCCGGCCCCGCAGGGCGGCCTCGTGGTCGGTCGGAAGTGATCGCGGTGTCCGCTGGGTCGACCGGTGCTGGCCGACGACGCGGCAGGCTCGCCGCTGGGAGACCCCGAAACGCTGCTGCAGGGCGTTGACCGCCCGCCGCCGGCGCTCCGGGGTCAGAAGTTTCCCTCGGCCAGCTCCTTGAGCATCGCCTTGTCCAGCTCCGCCTCCGCCAGCAACGTCTTGAGCCGGCCGTTCTCGACCTCGAGCTCGCGCAGCCGCTTGGCTCCGTTGGCCTTCATCCCGCCGTACTGGTTGCGCCAGCGGTTCCACGTTGCGTCGCTGATCTCGAGCTGGCGGAGCACCTCGGTGAGGTCCTTGCCGTCGGCCAGCAGTCGCTCGCCCTCACGCAGCTTGCGGATCACCTGCTCGGGGGTGTGCCGGTGTCGCTTCATCGTGATTCGTCCTCCTCGCCCAGCATCCTGGGCTGTCGGACTCTCACAACACCTGGACCGCCACGCGGGGCTCACGTCACCGGAGTGAGCTCAGCCGATTCAAAGCTGATCCGCTACCGACCGATCACGAACGGGTGAGTTCCTGCGGGCACCACATCTGGTGATGAGCCGCCGAAGGCGTTGACCGGGACACGGTCTCCCCCCGTTGCGGGCCTGGCGATGGCGAGTTGCGACAGCGGATCCGGCGCCAGTGCCTCCATTCGGTTTGCGCCTCCGTGGCGATCGCTGGGTAGCCGGTGCGTGCATCCACAGATCACGGCCGCCAGGCCGCGACCGTAGCGCGGGTGAGGCCGTGGGCTTGCAGCTGGTCGTCGAGGAAGCCGCGGTAGAAGTCGGCGGGGGAGCCGCCGTAGGCGGAGTCGTACTCGTTGTGCCACTGCCCGAGCCACGGCTCCAGCTCGACCAGGCCGGCCAGCAGCGGGGCGATACGAGCGGTGCCCCAGCCGTCGGTGTTCTGCCGCTCGAGCACCAGCCGGGCCAGCGCTTGCGCCTGCTGCACATGGTTCCAGCCGGCCCAGCCGAGCACCGGGGTCCTGTCCCCGTCCCGGCCGGCTCCCGGGTAGAGGATGAACCGCTCCTTGGGCACGTCGAGTTTGCCGCGGTTGCGCCAGTACGACGTCGCCACGAAGTCGACCTGCGCATACTTCGGCGGCACCGGGATGTCGACCCTCTCACCGTTGTCCTCACGCCGCTGCAGCGCCCATACCTGCTCCCACTGCGCCCGCTTGCGCCGCCCGGAGTCCTTGTAGCGGTGGGCGGCGAGGTAGGGCACCGCCTCGTCCTTCACCAACCGGGTCAACTCGGTGGTGAGGTCGTGGTCTGGTCTGCCCACGTAGAGATCGAGTACGGCGCGCAGGTCGGCGTCGGCGCGGACCGCGTCAGCGCGCTGGGCGACGGAGAGCACCCGCGGCCCGTTGTCGTCGGACCACAAACGCTCGGCTTCGAGTTGGTCGAGCAGCCAGTCGCGGAGCGCGTCGGCCCGCATGTCGTCCCACGGCCGGCTTGCCCAGCGGCGCTTGCACTCCGGCCGCTCGATCAGGTGCAGCAGCGGGTGCTGGCCGATCGTCTTGATGCGTCGCTCGACCAGGTCGCGGTAATCGGCCGGCCAGTGGTCGGGAACGTCGGTGATTGGCGTCGACCGGTGTCGCTCGAACCAGGCGGTCTGCGCCTCGCCGGCCGCGACCTGGCGGGCCAGCACGATCTCGAACGCCCGCTCGCCGAGCCGCAACGCCGGCGGGTCGGCCGCTTCCGCGAAAGACTCCCCGTCGAGGATGCCGTAGAGCCGGTAGACCTCCCAGTCCAGCTCCTCCTGCAATGCGATCATCTGGCCACGGATGCGGTCGTAGTCCGCCCGGACCTCGACCAGCTGTTCCCCTGTGGGTACGCCGTCGGAGCACACGGCGGCCGGCGTCACCGCGGACAGTTGCTGGGCGAGCGCGTCCAGCCCGCGTGCCTTGTCGAGACGAGACTCGTCCGGCAGCGGGAACTCCTGCAGCTTCGTCCCGGTGAACTCATAGAAGTGCTCCCAGTCCTCTGTCGCAATGCCGCCGCCAATGCCGCCGCCGCCCTTGTCGTGGCATGTCTGCTTGAGCCAAAAACATGCGGTCGACGAGTTCAGCAACCCCAGCAGCCGCAGGTGCTCGTCCTCGTCCGCCCCCGCGGGCAACTTGATGAGCGGTGCGGTACGAATGAAGACGCGTTCTCCGCGATCCAACACGAACTGGTTGTGGGTAGCGACGAATGCGAACACGATCGACGAGGGAACTCGGTGGCGATCTGCGAAGAACATCGAGTACTCGAACCACCTTAAGCCGCGTTGGATCTGGGTGTGTCCGTAGGCGACCCGCTCGATTAGGTATCGTCGCGATGGCCACAGCAGTCGCTCGACGGCCGGATGCAGCTGAGCCCGGAGAGTCTGCGTCTCGTACGGCCAGATCGAGTGTGTTGCGTCCAGGATTCGCCAGTCGCGCACGCCTTCACCCCCGACTAGGCTTCGATGGAAAGCCGGAGGAATCCCTTTGCGTCGAAGAGTCCCCTCGTCGAGGAGGTACGCGTCGTCTTCGCGCGTGACTGCACCAAATCCGGTATCCGCAATGCGCTGCTTCAGAACTTTGGTCGACTTGGGGTTGATGACCGTGAGCAGCTCGACCGCCCCGCCGCCAGACAGGGACCAAGGGTGTCCCGCAAGCGCCGTACGAGACAGGTCGGCGACGGTGACGTAGTCGGTGGTTGTGCCGGGTTGGTCCAGGTTCTCGACGATCGACATCCACACCAGGCCCTTGGCGGGATCCGCCGGAGCGGATGGCTCCCCCCGCACGCCCAGCACGGCTCGGACCATCTCCGTCTTGGGGTAGCGCCGGCGTCCGACCAAAATCACCGTGGGCGTGCCGTGCCCGGGGATGTAAGCCCCCGACGTGTCGATGACGTGAGTGAGGTCGACAGTCGGGAAGAACTCCTCGATGAGCTTGGTGCCGAACTCGCGTTTCATGAATGAGTTGGACGTGATCTGCCCGACGTACCCGGCGCCCTGAGCGTCGTCACCGCGTCGCGCCAACCGGAAGAACAGCTCGGCGAAAGGGACGGAAAGCGCGTACTGCCGGTGGCAAGTCTTCAAGCCGCGCGGTACGCGTCGTTGAGGGCCTTGTCCTTGACGGTGATGTAGGGCGGGTTGCCGACAACGACGTGGTAGCGGCCGGGCGCCAGGATGCCGGGATGCTCGTGCAGGTCCTCGGTGGCGTACTGGTGCTCGCCCAGTCCGCGATTGTCGAAGGTCAGCTCGCCCTGCCTGCCCTGCTGCCACAGGAGTGAGTCGCCGGTGCCTACGTGCAGCCGGTAGGCCGGAGCGCTGTCCAGCCGGGTTAGCCCCTCGACGTTCAGCGCCGCCACGATGAGCCGGAACTTCGCGATCGCGGCCGCGAACGGGTTGACGTCGACGCCGTACACCGAGTCAAGTGCCGCCTGCACCCGCTCCCGGCTGCCCATCCCCGGGCGCTCCAGCGACCATGCGGTGTACAGCCGGGCGAAGGCGCCAAGCAGGAAATGCCCGGAGCCACACGTCGGGTCGATGAGCCGGAAGCCGTCGAGACCGAACTCCGCCAGCGCCGGCGTCAGCGTGCGGTCGAGGATGAACTCCTCGACGAACTCCGGGGTCTGCAGCAGCGCGTAACGCTTACGGGCCGCCTCGGACAGGTCCTGGTAGAGGTCGCCGAGGAAGCGGGTGTCCGGCCCGCCGCCGGCGCGGCGGTCGAAGCTGTGCACCAGCCGTCCCTCGGCGTCGCGGCGGCGGAAGAACGCGAGCAGCGCCGCGGCGGCGTCGGCGGAGACGTCCCAGCGCCACACCGGGTTGTGCTCGTCTACGAGCGCCGCGCCGGCCCGGGTCGAGCGCAGCCAGCCGAACGCCTCGCGCAGCCAGCCGCGCTCGTTGTCTCGCGGGTTGGCCTGGATCCACGCGCCCTGCGCGTCGACGGCCCGGGCGAGCCCGTCGCCGTGGCTGTCGGCGACGCCGGCGAGCCAGCGCCGGTCGACCAGGTCGTTGTCCTCGCAGAACCGCACGAACACGCACGCCAGCACCCAGGCCACCGCGGCCTGGGTGACCTGCGCGTCGAGCCAGGCCGGCCACTCTTCAGCCGTACGGCCGGCAGCCCGCGCCCCGTCGTACTCTGCACGCAGGGAGGTCGCCAGGTCGGGGAGCGCTGTGGCCTGCCGGCGCAGGTCGTCCTCGAGAGTGCTGACCTGGCGCTGCAGGTCCTTGACCAGTCCGGGTGCCGACACGGTCACGAAGCTCTTCCGGCGGCCGTTGCGGTATGGCTGATCCACTCGTTCGGCAGCCGCAGCCAGCCGCTCGAGATCGGCGCCGGCCGGCCGTCGAGCTTCGGCGGGCCGCCGCCGTCGGCCGGCACGAGGAGCCAGCGGGCGGCCGGGCGCCGGGTCGGCCGGTCGGCCAGCGCCTCCAGTGGGCCCAGCCGGTCGTAGCGAGCAAGCGGGGCCGCCTCGGTGATGAGCAACGGAGCCGGCGCCTCCGACAGGTGCCGCTCGATGGGCTTGGCGGCCTGCGCGACCAGCTGGCGGAGCCGGCTGGCCTGGCTCGGCGGGGCATCGGGGCGGTCCGCACGGAGCACGACGTCCCACACCACCTGTCCGGCGTCGGCGGCGGCGCGCATGGCGGTGAGCAGCTCGCGGGTCACGTCGTACGGCGTGACGCCGAAGCGGCCGGCCAGCGCGGC
>JAABUN010002864.1_pt1 | contig 28821 bp, 24 predicted proteins | sample 5559311 | NCBI WGS metagenome assembly JAABUN01 (sample SAMN10711877, study PRJNA513370) | rock metagenome | isolation source: Antarctica rocks | place: Antarctica: Victoria Land, Siegfried Peak sud | reverse complement strand
CACTTCTTCGGCAAGCTGAGGCAGTACCGCGCCATCGCCACGCGGTACGACAAGACCGAGCGCAACTTCCTCGCGGCGATCCACCTCGTCGCCTCCGCCATCCTGCTCAACCGACGACACGCCGTAGAGTGGTTAGCATAAAGGTTGCGCCTCGGCGAGGGGGTAGCCACACGACGGCGTGTTCGCAAACTGCATTTGAGGCCGCTATCCTCTATCGATGAGTAGAGCGACACTGACCGACGCGCAGTGGGAGCGGCGGCCTCTGCTCCCGCCGCAGAAGGCCCGCACCGGGTTGTCCAACGACGCTTCTCTGTCAAGCCCGTCTCCCTGCCCGACGCGGCGGGGCCATCCGTTGCGGGCATGGTGAGATTCCTGGCGCGGCCTGCGTACCCGCAGGTCCGCAGGCCGCGCCAGGGTGAAAAGGACGCGCTGCCGTTATCAGTCAGGCGGTGACCACCGTTTCGGCCGCCGCGAGCTGGCACTGCTGCCATTGCCGCCAGCTCGCCCTGACGACGAAGCGCTTGAGGGCGCGTAGCGCCTCGGCTCTGGTTTTTCCCTCGCTTGTCCGCCGGACCAGGTAGGCCCACGCCTGTGTAGATTTCGCTTTGAAACTGGTTCTCCCGCGCAAATGATACCGCTGGCGAATTCAGCACCAGCGCCCCGCTACACGATCACGACACGGAAACGATCGATTGCGGCACAGTACGTACGCGGCTTGTGCACTGGCTGACTAACCATAACGAATTCGCCAGTGGTATCGCAAATGGTGGCCGGTGGCCGCGCCGCGCCGCGCCCGCTGGTCGGGTAGACTCACTCGGGCGGCGGCGTGCGGTCGTGGGGGCAGCGTTTCCCGAACGGCCCGCGTCGGCAGTATGGTCGCCTGGCCCTGCGCGGCATCAGGCGCTCGCGCGGAGCACGCGGTGGCGCAGGGAGGCGAAGCCCGCGCGCCCGAAGGCGGCGCGCTTCACCAGCTTCAGCGTGTTGACGTGGCCCTCGACCTGCCCGTTCGAATGTGCCGACAACTACACCCGATGCCTTCGATGAGGGCGTCCCTTTCACCGTCACCCACCCCTTCCACCCGTTGGCCGGCCAGCGGTTCGCCGCGCCGATGCAGCGCACGGCGTATGGCGAGCCGCGCGTCTTCTACCTGGACCCGGCCACGGCGCAGGTCCGCTCCCTCCCTCGCGCCTGGACCGACCTGGACCCCCCCGACCCCTTCCGGCTGGTCGCCGCGGATCGCGCCATCCTGCGCCTCACCGATCTGCACGCGCTCGCGGCGCTGGTGCAGGTACTGCGCGCGGCACGCGGTGACCGGCCGGACCCCGAAGGGTAGTTTAAGGAAGTGGCCGTCGGCCGCACGTAAGGGGAGCGCGGAGGGAGCGCCATGCCCACACAACGGATCACGCTGTCAATGATCATCGGGATTGGCTCTCCCGAGGTTTTGCTGCGCCGGAATATTGCCCGGCCAGCGCGCCCACCCGCGGATTGTGCGGGCCTTTTCGGGTGCTTGGGCGGCGTACCCGAACGCGCGGCCTGACCCGCCAGGCACCCCATGGCGGCGGCGTTGCACACCACGTGGCACGTGGCTAGAATCATCACGCGGTGCGGTGCAGTACCCGTTGTCGTAGCAGGTCGACCTTCGCGCGCCCGTACATCTGGCGCTTCACGAGCTTGAGCCGCGTCACGTGCCCCTCGGTCTGGCCGTTGCTCCAGGCGGTCGCGAGCGCCGCCTCCACCGCCGCCCTATCCTGCCGCAGGCCCGCGGCGCAAGCCGCCAATTCGGCGAGGCCGCTCGCCTCGGCCCGCGCGAGCCACGGCTCCAGCGCCGCCAGGTCGCGTTCGCGGAGCAGCCGCCCGAACTCCCGCGCCAGCTCGGCCGCCAGGCGCAGCGTCGCTGTGTCGGCCAAGAGCCGACCGAGGTAGGCCTGCTGGCGGACGGTGCGCCGGTCGGCGGGCAGGAGGAGCCACCAGCGCACCTGCTTCGGGGACGGCGGGCGGGGCGCGGGCGCACCGCCCCGGCCGAGCCGGGGAAGCCGCGCGCCCGCAACTCGCGCCACAACTGGGCGGCGTTGTCGCAGCCGCCCGCCCAGCGCTCGCGCAAGTAGGCCTCGTGCTGGCCCAACGCCGGCAGGTGCGTGCGCCGGGCGCTGCGCACGGGGCAGCTCGCGGCGCGCAGGTACTTCCGCACCGTGACGCGGGTCAGCCCGACCCGCCGCCCGATCGCGCTGCGCGACAGCCCCTGCTTGTGCAGGTCATGCACCTCCTTATAGAGGAGGGCGCGGCGGGCATCGCCCGGCGGCACCCGCCGTGGCATGGGCGGCGCCGGTGTGGGGATGGCCGGGGCGGACGGCACCACAGCCGCCCCCGGCGCGGCGTCCCCTAACACGGGCGGGTCGGCCGGGTCCATGGCCGCGCGGAGCGCATGCCGCTGCCGGCCGAGCACCCGCTCGAGCGCATCGCCGATATTCTTGAGGAGATGCCACCGATCCGCGACCTGGGTGGCCGCTGGTGCGCCGCGCCGCGCCCCGTCCGCGTCGACCCCGCTGCGGTCACGGCTGATCACCGCCACCCCGGGATGTGCCGCCAGCCACCGCGCCACGCTGTCGGCGTCGCGGTCGGGGAGCACATCCACGGCGGCATGCCGCTCCAGGTCGATCAGGATCGTGCCGTAGGTCCGCCCGCGGCGCAGGGCGAAGTCGTCGATCCCCAGGACGCGCGGCGTGGGTGGCGCGGCGAGCGGCGCCTGCCGCACCAGCCCGAGGAGTGTATCGGGGCTGGCCGCCATCCCGAGTGCCGTGAGCAGTCGCGCCCCGCCTTCCCCGCCGAGCGCGAAGGCGATCTGCGTCAGCACCGCCGTCAGCCGGGCGGTGCGCCGCGCGTGGGGTGCCGCGAGCGCGGGGATCCGTTCGGTGAAGATCGCGCGGGGACAGTCCGGGTGGTCGCACCAAAACCGGCGGGTGTGCAGCCGCACCACGACCGGCACGCCCTGCCAGGGCAGATCGGCGAGGTGCCGCCAGTAGTGGCTCTGGACGCGTGTCGCCGCGTTGCCGCAGAGTGGACAGGGCGTTTCGCGGCTGGTGGTCGCCAGTTCGACGACAATCCGCTGCTCGTCGGCCTGCAGCTGGTCGAGCGCGAGCCCGACGGCGGGGGCGGGGAGGACGGTGCCGGCGGTCATCGGCGGCTCCTTGGCGGGGCGGGACGTGAAGACACGTCCCCAGGGCCGTCAATTATCGGCGCTCGGCCACGGCGCAGCAAAACCTCGGGAGAGCCAATCCCGATGATCATTGACATCATCGAATGTCGGCAAGACCCGGCTTATCCGACACATGTTTGCAGTGAGCGATGACAGGGAAACGGGTGTCCACGCCGGCAGGGTGCGAGCGCCGACGCGGTCGCGCCGCAGCGCCGCCGGGGATCGGCTCACCCGCCTTTCGGCCTGAACGCCCGCCGACCGAGCCGCGAGGCGGCCCCGGCCTGCACGCCATAGCTCGCCAGCATGCCGACGAGTGCCCCGCGCGTCGGCGCGGCCGGAGGGCTGAAGGTGATCGCCCCCTGGAAGAGGAGGAGGGCCGCGCCGAAGGCCGCCAGGCCGGCCTTCTCAGCCCCCTTACCGCGCGGCGCGGCCCGCAGCGCGAGCGCGAGCCCGCCGAGCAGCAGCGTCGCCTCGGCCGCGTAGGCCGCGCGGGGCCATCGCGCCAGGCCGAGCCCCACCTGGTGGCGCCTCCCCCACAGCGGGAGATCGGGGCGGTGGACGAGCAGGTCCAGCGCCCAGTGCGAGCAGACGGTCGCCCCCAGGACCGGCGCGGCCCCCCGCCCCGCCCGCCCGCGGCCGGGGCGCGGCGCGCGGGTCACCGCCGCCAGCGCCGCCCCCTGCATCAGCACCGCCGGGAGGCTGTGGGAGTACGGGTGCCGGTAGGCGAGCGGGGCGGCCTGCCCAGCGAGCGCCGGGTCGAGCGCCGTGCGCTCGACGCCGAGCAGGTTGAGGAGGCCCCAGAGGAGGTCCGGGGCCTGCGTCGCCAGGAAGAGGACCCCGAGGTCGAGGTCGGGCGCGGCGGCCTTGGCCGCGAGGCCGATCCCGTAGTGGCCCACGAACATCGCTCACCCCCCCGTGCGCCGGCGCGACCACAGCGTCACCTCGTACAGGCACGTCCCGGCGAGCACCGCGACGAAGGTCAGGAGCCACGCGAAGGCGAACCAGCCGAGGGCGCGCGGCGCGTAGCGGTCGATGATGTCGGCCGGCGGCTCGATGGCGGCGGGGCCGAAGTGGATGGCGCCAACGAAAAGGGCGCCCGACCCGGACAGGAGCGCCCAGTAGCCCGCCCCCACCCGCCGGGTGCGGTAGAGGAAGAGCCCCAGGAGGATGAGGGGATAGACCCCCAGGCTGTAGGTGAAGGGTGTGACCGCCGCCGTGAGGGGCCACCCGACCTGGTCCCCCCGGATGGTGTGGTCGAGGTGGTGGCCCAGCGACAGCAGCGCCGCCAGGGCGACCAGGCCGTACAACCGTCTGTCCCGCATGGGTCTGCCCCTTCCGGTCATGAGTAGCGCGCGCCCGAGGCCGCGCCCGCCGCCCGCGCGTCGATCGGCGGGGCCGCCGCCTCGGCCAGGCCCGCCGCCGCGAGCCGGTCGCAGACCGCCGCGACCCGCTGCGAATCGCAGTAGGCGTGCAGGGAGACGACCCGCCCGCGCCGCAGGCGGATGACGTGCGTCCCCGCATTGGCGTAGGGGACGCCGTCCGGCGGGGTCGCCCGGTCCGCCCACTCGACCGCCACGGTCGTGTCCCACGGCCAGCCCCGCACCACCACGCGGCGCACGTCGAAGCGCAGGTCCGGGAAGATGGTGTAGAGGCGCGCGAACCAGCGCCGCAGCTGCTCCGGCGTGTGCCGCTCCCCGCCCAGCGCGTGATCGCCCGGGAAGACGTGGACCAGCGCGGGCGGCATCCGCCCGACGGCGGTCGCGTAGTCGCCCGCGCTGAGTTGGCGAAAGGTCCCCCGGACCTGGCGCTCCACGAACCAGCGATACATCGTGCTCCTCCTCGTCGCGTGCCCCATTCCGGTGACCCGACGGCGGGCTGTCCCGCCTCGGCCCGGTCATGTGAGCAAGCGTAGCGGCTGACGGCACCGTTGCCAGGTGCGGGAGGGCACGATCCGGCCGCACGATCGGCGCGGCGGCCCGGGCACAACGGCAGGTGCCTTTCGGCAGGGGCCGGGCCGCCGCAGTCGCGCGGTGGCCCCGGTTCCGCCAGCGCTTGCGCGCGTCCGGGCGTACCTGCGGATTTCTCCGACGTTTTCGTTGCCGTTTTGCGGTGTCGGACGCCGTGTTGTCCCTGACGGGCGCGGGCGCCTGGATAGCGCGATGCACCGCTGCCCCTGTACCGACCTCGTCCAGGACGACGGAGGCGGGATCGCACCGGGTCAAACAACAACCGGGGGTCGTGCTGGCGGTGACGAGGTGCGCGATCCCGACCGCCAATGGCGCACCACCGCAAGGACATGATGCGGTAGTTGCCAGTCCCTTCGCGGGACGGCTTCGGCTCTTGGGGGGACATCATAGCGGGTGCGACCGGGACGCGCATCGACCCTTCGATCGGTGCTTTTCCTCGCCATCATCGGGCACGATAGCGGCGGGGAGTGGACGCAATGAGGCGGTGGCGATGGCCGATCGACGCGCCGACACGCGCCGACGCTTGGCCCATGCCTGCTTCCTCGGCGGCCCGCCCGACGCCGGCAAGAGCACGGTCGCCGACCTCCTCGGCGCGCGCCATGGCGCGCGGGTCTACCACTTCGACCGGCACGAGCTGGATCATATCGCGCGCCGACCCCAACCGCCACCCGGAGCTGCACCGGCTTGGGGCGAAACTCGCGCAACTGGGCGAGACGGAGTGGGTCGAGCTGGATTGGGTCCGCCCCACCCCGGAGGAGATGGCCGCGCGCGCGATGGCGATCTGGACGGAGCGCGTGGGCCGCGCCGTCGAGGATCTGCACGCCTTGCCCGCCGACCGCCCCACCGTGGCGGAGGGGCCGAGGTTCTTCCCGTGGGCGGTGCTCCCGCTCGCTGCGGACCCGCGCACGCTTCCCCGCCGATGACTGGTGAGCGTTCCTACTCGAGGGTGACATCCCGCGTCTTCCAGACGCGGAAGCCGAGGCGACCGTAGAGCGCGACGCTCCAGGCCCATTCCGCGATAACCCGATGCAATCCTTGCGCGCTGAGGTAATGACAGCTCGCGACGATCGCCGCCGAGCCGAGCCGGCCCCCGCGCAGGCGTGCGGCGATTATGAGGCACGCGATGGCGCCATCGCGCGGGGTGACGGCGCCAGGGGGGCCGTTTCGAGGAGCACCGCGCCCACCAGCAGCTCCCCCCGCATGATCGCGCAGACAGCGGTCCCCGCGCGAGGCGACGCGTAATAGGGGGAGAACGGCGGGTGCTCGGCCGCAACGAAGTCGAGGAGCGCGGCCCGCGTCTCGGGCATTTGCGGGCGCAAGGTCACGATCGGCAGATCGGGCGTGGTAGCGCGCTCGTTCGCACCCCAATACGACTTTAGTTGACAGTGCCCGCCCGCGAGTGCGGGATGCCAAGGAGTGGTCGCACGGAGGGGCGGGATACGCGGTTGATGCCGATGGAGACCGGACGAGGACCCCGCGTGTAACGCGGCGTTACGGCCAGCGCGGTCGGGCCGCCCCCGCCTCGTCGCCGGGGGATGGCTGTAACGCCGCGTTACAGCCAGGGCGGTCGGGGCGCGCCCGCCGCACCCGTCGGGAGCGGCTGTAACGCGGCGTTACAGGCACGGCGAGCGGCCCGCCACCGCCGCACCGCCGCCCTCCCGGGCCGACCGTCACGCCGCCTGCGCGTCGACCGCGGCACCGGAGGGTGTGTCGCCGGCGGGGCGGCGACCGCAAAGGCTGCACACCGGACCAAGCCCGGCTCGCGGCAAGGCCAGTCGGCGGCGGCGGCCAAGCCCCTGTCAGGCGGTGGATCGGTGATCGACGAAGGAGCCGCTGCCCGGGACGCCTCGCGGACCACCGGCGACGAACACCGCCGCGCCGTACGCCGCGCCGCGAGTCACGCGTCCGGGTGGGCAGGGAGGGCGCGGGCGCACGAGCCGCGGTTCCGTTGTCTGCACCGACGCGCTGCAGACGGGGACCAGCGGGGTCCGAGGGGGGCCGCCGCCTCGATGACCGGCACCGGTTGGCGGACGCCCGGTTGACGCGGGCCCGGGCACCGGGATGCGCGACCTACCGGCCCCGCTCGACGCGCCGAGCGGGGCCGGGCAGACCGGCCGCGACCCCGCGGATACCGGTCGGAATCCGGGTAGACTCATCCGGGTATGTGCCATTACCGGCACTCAAAACTGTCGTCGGAACCGGCCGGTGGCGGATGGCGGTTTTCGGCCCCGGTGCTAGGAAAAGCGGGTCGTCGCACGCGCGACCCCTATTCGTATTCCTCTCTCTTACCACTCGAGCACCGTTAGCGCACCACGCGAGCGCCACCGCGTCTCACGCGCCCCCCACCGGGCGGTCCGTCGCGCGGCCCGTCGCGCGGCCCGGGCCCGAGGTCGCCTCGCGCTTGCCATCGCCTTCGACTGACCACCGTTGACCGCGCCTCACGCTCGCCATCGCCGACCGCCCTTCGCGTGGCCGCCTTGAGCCCCCGCGGCTGGTCTCGCCGCCGGTGGTCCCCAGCCGGGGAATCGCGTCCGGCTGGTCTCAATTTGCGCATAGTTTGGAAGCGTCAGAACTCAGCCCACGCCGCCGTGACCGGTTTGAACTTCCCCACGTGGCCGGTAAATTGCGGCCCACCACCCATACCCACGCCCGCATGACGGTCCGATCCGCCGTGTCGTTCCCCACTTTTCACCCGACTTGCCCCCGTTGTGGCAACCGAGGGCTGAGTTCTGACACTTCCGAAGTGCAGCACCTCGATGGCCTTGCGCTTGGCCCCCTCGCCGCGCCGGTCGTAGCGGGCCGTGGTGGTCGGGGAGGCGTGCCCCGCGAGGCGCTGCACCGTCGCCAGGTCGATCCCCGCGTCGAGGAGGTCGCCGACGAAGGTCCGCCGGAAGTCGTGCGGCGAGAGCTGCGCCACCCCCGCCTGCCCCAAGCGCTTCCTGAGCACCTTGTAGACCGCGTTCGAGGACAGCCGCGCCCCGGCGAGCCGCCCGCCCTGCGCCACCGGCAGGAAGAGCCCGCCCGGGCGGTCCCCGCGCACGGCCACCCAGGCGGCGACCGCCCGAGCCGCCCCGCCCGCCAGCGGCACCAGCCGCTCCTGGTCGCCCTTGCCGTGCCGCACCCGCAGGGTCGGCGGCGCCGGGGTCCAGTCGGCCAGGTCGAGATCGGCCAGCTCGGAGCGGCGCACCCCGCCGACGTAGAGGACCGCCAAGAGGGCCGCGTCGCGGACCCCCGCCGGCGACGGGTCGGCCAAGCAGGCGCGCACCAGCGCGGCCAGCTCCCCGCTCGTCGCCGCGCGGCCGGCGGGCAACCGCGTCCCCCGCGCCCCGCGCACGTCGCGGATGCGGTCGTACTCCTCGGCGCCCAGGAGGCCCAGGTTGCGCGCGTAGCGGGCGACGCCGCGCAGGGCGGCCAGGGTGAGGTTGACCGTCGCCGGGGCCGCCCCGCGCTCCTGGAGGCGCTGGCGGATGGAGGCGACGTGGGCGAAGCGCAGCGCGTGCCAGGGCAGGGCATCCCAGGGGATCGGCACGCCATCGTCGGCGGCGAGGAGCGCCGCCACCGCCCGCAGCCGCTCGACCATCGTCTGCCGTCCCTTCGGCGACAGGCTCGCCAGGTAGGCCCGCGCCGGATCGTGGGGCAGCACCGTGCGGCCAAGCCCGTCAGTCACCGTAGCGGCCCACCCTGCGGGCGCGATCGCCGGCTTAGGGTCCGTCAAGAAACAACCTCTCCGTCCGTACACTTGTGACTAGTATCTTACCGAGGAAAAGGACGGAAAGAGTGGCAAGGTTATTCGTAGACAAACCCTTAGTCCCGGTCATCGGCCCCCTCCTCCCCGGTCGCGGCTCCCTGTCGGGCGAGTGCTTTCCGGAACCGGTGGAACCGGAAGCCCTTCGCCTGGGTGAAGGCGTCCTCCTGAGCAAGCGTCGCCGCGACGCCCGGCTCGTGGAAGTCGACCGCCAGCGGGCGCAAGGCGGCTCCCGTGTCTTGCCCCAGCGTCGCGGCCATGCCGCCCTTGCCGGAGGCGCTGCACGGCCGACGTGGCCGGGGCGGCGGGGCCGCCTCGCGAGGAGGGCGAGGTATCCCGCCAGGAGGAGAGCCGCCGCGGTAAGGAGGGGGATCCGTGAGTCCTCCCGCGCCTCCTGCCAGAAGAGACGCGTGTACTGCTGCCGATAGGCGTCGGCCTCCGCCGCCGACCACGGACGCCCCTGGCCGGCGGGGCGGGAATCCTGCTCGTCGCGCGCCCGCTCCCAGGCATAGCTGTAGCACGCCCGGTCGCTGCCGTTGGCGGCGAGGTACAGCCCCTCGCCGACCGCAACCAGCAGCGCCCAGGCGACCGTGAGCGCGAGCCACCCGCACCACGGCAATCCCCGCACGATCCCCCCGCTCCTGCCTTACACCGCGCGCCGTCGCCCACGGGCGGCGACGGCGGCGGCACCGAGCGCGAGGAGCGTCGCCGCGAACGCGAGCGCGGGGGCGGCAGGGGGCCACGCGCTGCCACCCCCGCCGGTGTTCGGCAGGCCGGGCATGGTGACTACGCCGTCCGGCCCGACGGGAGCCAGGCTCGCGGCGACGCGCACGATCTCCTTGCGGCCGACGCCTTGGTCCCCCCGGATGGCGTAGCTCTCGCCGGCCTCGCGCCAGAAGATCCCGATCGCCGGCGAGCCGGCGGTGGTCACCAGGAACCCCGGCTGGTCATGCACCGTGGTCGGCTCCTCGCTCGTCGAGGGCGCGCTGTTGCCGCTGGAGATCGTGAAGGCGAGACTGCCGCCGTCGTCGCCGCGGTAGAGCACGCCGAGATAGGTGCCGTCCACCAGCTCGGGCACCTGCCGGAAGCGGGCGGGCAGTGCGGTCGGGCGATACACCGGCACGATCGCGGGGTGCCGGGCGCGGAAGTCGGCCCAGACGGCATCGGTGGCGTCGGTCGGCCCGGCCGCGGCCGGGCCGACCGCACGGTCGGCGACGAGCAGGAGGCCGACCATGCCCCCAAGGAGCAGCAGCAGTACTCGGCGCGACACGCGCTCCCTCCTATGGCTGTGCCCCGGCGGCGTGCCGCCGGGGCGACCTGGCCGCGGCGTGGCGCAATGTGGCGTCACGCTTCGCGGGTCACTCTGCGGCGGCCGACAGGGCCGTCCCCGGTTCGCCGAGCAGATCCCGGACCACCGCCCCCCGTCCGCCGCGCCCGCCTCCATCAGCCGCGCGGCCAGCAACTCCCGGTGTCCCCCAGGGCGAAGAGCGCCAGCGGGGGGAGGGCGGGCGGCGCGGCGGCCGGGCGGAGGGCGAAGGTGACGAAGGTCACCCCCCCTCCGACCAGCTATCGTGCGGGAAGGCGTCGGCCACTTTGATAGGTTCTGAGTGGCTTCCCGCTGTGCTTATGGTAGCGAATCGACCACCGCCGCTGTCGTACAGGCGCTCCCGTGTAGTATCTGTCCATAGAGCTTCCTCCTAACGGCAAGGCAGCATATACTACACCATTACACCCTGAGACTAAATACGTAGTTCCCAGTCGGCCAACCGCCTTGCAGGCCGTACTTCAGGTAGCATAATGATTGCCATCGTGCCGCGCATGGCGCATCATTGGATGTGCCGCGATCCCTGAGCAATGAGGTGCTTCCGATGCCCTTCACCGTGCGTGATCTTGTCGGAGACCAGCAACTGACCACCGTTGCCCTCGATGCCTCCCTGCACAACGCGCTCAACCTCATGGTCGAGCACGGCTACTCACAGCTGCCCGTGATCGAGTCTGATGGTCGCCTTGTGGGCCTCGTCACCAGCGAGTCAGTCCTTCGCGCCCTCGATAACTTCTCAGCTACCACTGCGAGCATCCGCCTCGCCGCCGCCGTTGTCGGCATCGCCGACATCGACCGCGAGACTTACCGCCTCCATGACGATCTGTTCCGCCTCCTTGATCGCCTCAAGACTACCGACGCCGTCATCATTGTCGATGAGCGACGCCACCCCCTTGGAATTGTCACCAACGCTGACATGGCCGAATGGCTCCGGCGTCGTGCACAGGATAATCTCTTCGTCGCCGACATCGAGCAGCGGGTCAAGGACTATATTCGGCTCGCCTTCCGCGACGCGGCTGGCCATCCCGATCGTGCCGCCTTGGACGCCGCTGCGTCCGCCGCCGCCAACCGCGCCGCGCGCGATACGCGCGATAACCTGCGAAAGGCGCTGCTCCAGTACCTCTCCCGACACGCTGGTTCGCCCCCCGCTATCGACGAGGATCTCCTGGACGACGTCATCGCCCGCTCCTCGGCGTCGAAAGCCCGCATCGCCACCTTTGATGAACTCAGCTTCAGCGACTACGCCGCCCTCTTCCTCGCCGAGGACCGCTGGCCGCACTACGCCGAGGGCATCCCTCTTGAGCGTGAAATGCTCCACCTTCTCCTGGATGACGTACGCCGCACACGCAACGATCTCGCCCATCTCCGCAGTGGGATCAGTTCGCGTCAGCGCGACCAACTGCGCGCCTGCTACGATCTCCTCGAACGAGCCGCGCCAGCGCTGCGCGCCACCTTCCCTAGCCCTACCGACCAGATCACCGCGCCGACGACTCCAACTCCGGATCAGGCCACGAAGCCGGGTACCGGTGTGTCTGAACCGCACAACCCACAACAAAGCAGTCCGGGGCAGATGCCAATCTCTCAGGAGCCTTCCACGAACTACTGGGTCTTTCCCGCTGGTGGACGTCCCAATGCCACCGTCATCGAGTCGCTGCACGAATGGCTCGACCGCGGCTTCTGGGGTATGAACGAATCCACCGCCCATCGTCGCAACCTTCGAGCAGGCGATCGCGCCTGCTTCTACGCCGCCAGGGGCACCCGCGGTAGTGGATCGGGTGTCGTCGCCGTCGCCGATATCACCGGTCGCGCTGATCAGCTCATCCCCGTCGCCGAACTCCCACCTAACGCGAGCAGTGACACCCTTTATCGCGTCCCGCTCGCCAACGTCCTCTGGCTCCCACACCCCATCCCCATCGACGCTTCCCTGCGCGCGCGGCTCGACGCCTTCCGTGATCGTCGCCTCGACGCCCCATGGGCCTGGTTCATCCAGTCGACGAACCGACTCTCGGCCCACGACTTCGCTGTCCTCACCGGCGACACCCCGGTCGAGGATCAGCCTGATCCTGACTATTCCGAATAGCTGCTCGGCACCAACGATTGTGTGCAGCGATGCGGGTGGGTGCCTCGCTACAACATCGGGGGTCTTGCCGACTGTCGATGATCCCTTTTCGGCTGTCGCGAGCGGCAGCGCGGATTCTGGGCTGGCGGTGACGATCTGGCGATGGTGGGCAACGGAAAGGCCGATCCGCCGGCAGCAGCGCGCAAGACCGGCGGCGGGCGATCAGCGCATGTCGGCAAGCGCCGACCTCCCCGACACATATTTGCACACGCCCCTGGCAGCGCCCTATGATGGCTGCTTGTTGGTCCGGGGCGCCGCGCCAGCCGGTCCTCGCGGCGGCCAGCGGTGGGGACCATGCGGTGGTGCGAGCGCTGGGGCCGCGGCGATCGGCCACCCCGCAGATAGGGGAGAAGGGAGTGACCATGCCCCCCGCCAGCGACCTCGCCCGGTCATGGGCGGCCTTGCCAACGGGCGCGCGCGTCGCCCTCGAGGAACAATGGGCCGGCCTGGCTGCCGGGGGACTCCCGTGCGGTTCGGCCGTCATCGATACGAGCGGCGGCGGCGTCGCCTCGGGCCGCAACCACGCCTATGACCCCGCCGGGGGCATCGCCACCAGGGCGCGGTACCCCTTGCAGCACAACCGTCTGGCGCACGCCGAACTCAACGCCTTGGCGCGTCTCCCCACCGAGACCGACCATGCGACGCTCACCCTGTGGACGACCCAGCATCCCTGCTCGATGTGCGCGGCCGCGCTCGCGTTCGTCGGGGTCGGCCAGGTCCGCTTCATCGCCGATGACCCCTCGGACCACGCGCCGCCCGAGCGCATCGCCGCGAGCCGGGCAGGGGTTCCGTACCACACGCTCGGGGACCCGGTCTGGTGGACGGTGAGCAACCTGCTCTTCCTCTACAATGCCGCCGTGCTCGCGGGTGAGCATGCCAGGAACCTGGGCAGGAATCGCGACCGCTACCCGGAACTGGTCCACCTCACGCTCGACCTCGCTCGGCGCGACGCGCTGGGGGGGCCGGCGCGGTCGGGGACCGCGTTGCCCGTCGCCTTGGGCGCCCAGTACCCGGCGGTCGCGCGTTGGGCGGAGTATCGCACACCGAGCCGACCGGCGGCCCCACCAGTTACCCTGACAGTGCCGCGCAGGGGGTACCATCCTGATCGACCCAGCGGTCGCACCGCCCGGCCAGGCCGAGGAGGCCACCGCGCTCACGGGCGGCGGTTGACAGCCGCGTTAGAATAGGGAAATACGGGACAACGCGACGCGGCGACACGGGGGCGGAGATGGGCGCGCTGACCATCCGCGAGGGCGGGGCGATCCCCCAGAAGCAGGTCGTGGCCCTCCTGCTAGCGCTGGGGCGCGACGCGCAGGTGGCGCGCCTCGACGGGCGGCTGGCGGACGTGCTCAATCACTCCACCTTCGTGGTGTCGGCCTGGGACGGGGCGGTGCTCGTCGGCGCGGCCCGCGTGATCTCGGACGGGATCGCGGTCGCCCTGGTGCAGCACCTCGGCGTCCACCCGGCCTACCAGGGGCGCGGCCTCGGGGGCGACCTGCTGCGGCGCTGCCTGGCGCGCTACGGCCACACCACGCTCGTGGCGCTCGTCGACGACCCGGCGGACGCGGGCTTCTACGCGCACCACGGCTTCCGGGCCACCGGCCTGGCCATGGTCAAGGACGCCGCCCGATCGCCCTGAGTCGCGGGGACACCGGGCCATGCGGTCGCGCGTCGGTGGTGGCGGGCCGGGGTGCCGCCTCCCGGCCACGCCTCAGATCCCGAGCGCCTGCCGCGCCTGGCGGCCCAACGCCTCCGCCCGCGTGCGCCGCTGCTGCTCGTCGTCGAGGCGCTGCCGCTCGTCCGTCGCCTTGCGCACCTGCTCGGCCCGGTAGTCGGCGTTGGCCCGCGCCACCGCCGCCTTGACCGCGTGCGCGTAGGCCTCGCCCTCGCCCTCGGCCAGCACGATCGTCACCGCGCGCTCGGCCAGCTCGACCCGGCGCAGGCCGGACTGCGCGCCGAAGGCCGCCATGAAACACTCGGGCCAGAAGCGCTCCGGGACGCGCGCGAGCAGGAAGGTGAAGCGATACTTGTCCCCCGTCGCCCACGGCTCGACGAGCACGTCGACCACCGCGATGTCCTGGAACTCCATCCCGCCCCTCCTCGCACATGCTCGCCACGCCGCCACCATACCGCGCGTATCGTACCACGACGGTGCCGATGCGCGCGGTGCGCTCGTGGGTTGGCTCGTCCCCCCGTCGCCGGTCGACACGGCCCTGCGGCGGGGCCACTTGCCGGAGCGGACCCGTGCGTTCGCGGCGGCGTGTCGGGCGGCGACCACGCTGTTTGCGGGGCCGGACGGATGCGGGCGTGCCACCGGAGCGTCGTCGGCATGTGGCCCGGCCCCGCGCCGCCGCAGCTGGCCCCCGCGTCGGGTATCCTGGCCCGCGATGGCGTGCCATCCGCAGGGCAGATGCAGGGAAGATACGCAACGGAGGAGGTCGACCGATGCCGCTCCAGACCGACGGGCTGCGCCATCTCGCGCTGCGGGTCACGGACCTCGCGCGCGCCAAGCGCTTCTACGCCGAGACGCTGGGCTTCCCGGTCGTGCGCGAGTTCGCTGACATCGTCCTGGTGGATGCCAACGGCCTCCTGCTCGGCATGCGCGGGGGCAACCCCGCGACCGCGCCGGGCGACCGCTTCGACCCGTATCGCGTCGGCGTCGACCACATCGCCCTGGCCGTCGCCGACCCGGCGGCCCTGGCGGGCCTGCGGCGGCAGCTCGACGCGGCGGGGGTGCTGAATAACGGCATCAAGGATGACCCCGGGCGGTACATCAGCTTCTCCGGCCCGGACGGCATCGCCTGGGAGTTGTACCACCTCCCCGCCAGGTAGCGGCGGCGCGCGCCTCCCCGGCACGGGACGGGCGGGCGCCGTCGGGGCTCGCGGGCGCGCGACCGGACGGCGCGGCACCGCACCAGGAAGAGAACGCCGGGGCCCGCCGCGCGGCGCGCGGCGGGCGCGTCGCGAGCGGACGCGCGGGCTCCCGACCACGACCCCGTCGCCACTCGCACCGGACACCGGCGTGGCGGCGATGTGCCCGCCACCCCCGTCCATCGCCACACCGGCGCCGGCGGCCCTCACCCGAGCGGCAGGGCGAAGAGGAGGAAGTAGCCGTTGAGCATCAGCACCGTGGCGACGACCCCCAGGGCCAGGGCGAGGAGGAGCAGCCGGCGCGAGGTCGCCACGATGCTCACCGACCCGAGGACGATCGCGATCTGGAGGAGCGCCTGCGCGTAGTCGAAGTTCGGGTCCTGCCGCTGCGCGCGGTCCCGCCGCGCCTCGAAGTCGCGCGCCTGGGCGAGGAGCTCCCGCTTCCCCTGGCCCGGCTGCCCGTCCCGCCCCGGCTCGCTCTCGTAGCGCGCGATCGTGGCCGCGTAGTCGTCGAGGCGCCGCTGGGTCGCGGCCCGCGCGGCGGGGGGGAGCTCGGCGGTGTCCAGGCGCGCCTGCAGGTCGTCGGCGGCGAGCTGGTACTGGGTCTGCCGGATGTTCTTCGCCTGGTAGAACGCGTAGGTGTCCGAGGCCTGGATGTTGTTGTTGGTCGTCTCCTTGCCGGCGTTCGCCCCGCCGAGGCTGGTGAGCGCCAGCAGCATCGCCAGCACGGCGATCGTGACCGCCGCCCGCCGCCGGAACCGCTCGGCGCTGTCCCGCGCCGCCTCCCCCTCCCCCTCGGCCACCTCCCTGATCGTGTCCGCCGCATCGGCCGCTTCCATCGCCCCGCCCCCTCGCCACGCATGATCGGGGCGTGGCACGGCTGCCACGCCCCAGGGTTGCGCCCCCGCCAGAGCAGGAACGCTGCCACGGGTGCTGTCAGGTAAAGCCGCGATAGCAGGAACGCTGGCGAACAAGGGTGTGTCGAAGGAGGGCGGCACCGCTCGTCAGGCCAGGGCCGGGGTGCCGGTGACCGCCCGCCACGTGGCGAAGCATTCATGGCGGGTCGCGCGATAGGCGGCGGCGGCGAGGCCGTGGCAGCGCGGGCGGCAGTGGCTAGCAATCGGGCCGGAGGCGGCGAGGAACCGCCGGGCGTGGCCCGGGTCCGTGCAGCGCCGCAGCCGCCGCTCCCGCTCGCGGGTCGGCTGGTGGGCGTGCTCGGCACGGTTGTCGAGTCCCTTGTGGCGGCGGTGCTCGCCACGCGGGAGTACCGCGCGCCGCGCCGCCCCATAACGCGCGCTTGTGTCGGTGATCACCACGCGCGGCACAGACGTGCGCCCCTTGAGCAGCGTGCGCTAAGAACTTCACGGCCGCGTGCTTGTCGCGCCGGACCCGCACCAGGATATCGAGCACGGTGCCATCCTGATCGACCGCGCGCCACAGGGAGTGCTGCCGGCCGTTGATGGCCATGAAGACCCCGTCCAGATGCCACGTGTCGCCAGGGCGCGGACGACGGCGACGGAGCGCATTCGCGTCGGTCTGACCGAATTTTCGGCACCACCGGCGGATCGTCTCGTCGCTCACGATCACCCCTCGCTCCGCCAGCAGCTCCTCGACATCACGGTAGCTGAGGGCGAACCGGAAGTACCGCCACACAGCGTGACCGCTGATCGCGGGCGGGAAGCGGTGGCGCTTATAGATGGGAGCGGAAGCCTATTCTTTCATACGCCGAGTATCGCATCCCAGGCCTGCTGATCTTTACGTGACAATACCGTCTGGCGCGAGCAATCCCATGACCGTATGCGTGCATTCTTCCCGCGCCTGGTAGGTAGATCGGGTCATAATTCTCAGGACCTCCGGCTCTATATCGCGGCAAGAATTATTTCTACCATTAGTAGTGTCAATCCCTCGCGCTCGCCGATGAATTGGCAGCGGCCCCGAGGAAGCGGCAGTCATCGCTATGGCCCGTACAGCACAACTGAAGATGATGGTGGCGACGAAGCGCGGACGGTATCTGGGCACCTACGTCCGCGGCGAGCCAGTGGTGCAACCGACCGACAATTCTGCTGGCCGGTTTTTGCCATTTCGGGCGGAGCGACGGGCGACGAGGAGCGAGGCAACGTAGCATGGCGAGCAATCCCGCACGACGGACCAGCGATAACGCCAATAACCTCAGCAGATCGCAAGGTCGGCCCCTCAGCCCCGGCGAGATCGGCGGCGCGCCCGAGCGTCGACGCGCCCGCCTGGTGGAAGTCATGAGCCGCCGTCAGCGCTGGACCTTCCGCGCCCTGCTGTCCTTCTGGCTCATCGCCCTGACCCTCTTCTGGCGCTGGTGGCTCCAGGAGGCGCACTGGGCCTCGGCCTTCGGTATGGTCGTCAATAGTATCCTCCTCGCTTGGGCGACGATCCTGCCCGGGTGGTTCTTCTTCTTTGTCGGACGCATGCGGCGGCCCGACCGGCGCACGCCGCTAGTCACCCTCCGCACCGCCATCGTCGTCACCAAGGCGCCCTCCGAGCCGTGGCCGATGGTGCGCGAGACCCTTGAGGCGATGTTGGGGCAGCGCCTCCCGTATCGCTACGACACCTGGCTCGCCGATGAGGACCCGAGCGAGGAGACCCTCGCTTGGTGCCTGGCGCACGGGGTGCGGGTCTCGTGCCGACGCGGCATCCCCGAGTACAACCGCCCCACTTGGCCGCGCCGCGCGCGCTGCAAGGAGGGGAATCTGGCTTACTTCTACGACCGCTGGGGCTACCGCGACTACGACGTTGTCGCCCAACTCGACGCCGATCATGTGCCCACCCCCGACTATCTCGCCGCGATGGTACGTCCCTTCGCCAACCCGCGGGTCGGGTACGTGGCCGCGCCGAGCATTTGCGACCGTAATCGCGATGAGTCCTGGGTCGTCCGCGCGCGCCTCTTCGTCGAGGCCACGCTGCACGGTGCCCTGCAGGCCGGCTACAACCAGCACTACGCCCCCCTGTGCATCGGGTCGCACTACGCGGTACGGGCGGCGGCCCTCGAGCAGGTCGGGGGGCTCGGTCCCGACCTGGCGGAGGATCACACGACGACCCTCGCCCTCAACGCCGGCGGGTGGGAGGGGGTCTTCGCCTTCGACGCCGAGGCGCACGGCGACGGGCCCGGCAGCTTCGCCGACTCGATCGTGCAGGAGTTGCAGTGGAGCCGTAGCCTGGCCAACGTCCTCCTCACGGTCACCGGTCGGCACTGGGTCGGCTTGAGTCGGCGGAAGAAGGTCCAGTTCGGCTTCGCCCAGGCCTGGTACCCGCTCTACGCCTTGCAGATGCTCGTGGCCCACCTCTTGCCGCCGCTGGCCCTCCTCACAGGCCAGCCCTGGGTGCGGGTCGATCTCATCGCCTTCTTCGCCTACTCGTCGCTCGTCACCCTCAGCTGCATCGCGGCAACCGAGTGGGTCCGGCGCCAGGGCTGGTTGCGGCCGGCATCCGGTCGGTTGCTCAGTTGGGAGACCGTCCTCTTCCAGTTCGCCCGCTGGCCCTGGGTCCTCCTGGCCGTGCTGCAGGCACTGGCCGGGTGGCTCACAGGACGCCAGTTCGGGTTCAAGGTCACGCCTAAAGGCGGTGCGGGCGCAAAGCCGCTGCCCATCGTCACCCTCGCCCCTTACCTTGTCCTCGCCGCCGGCAATGCCGCGGTCGCGCTCGCCGTGGGGCGGCCGGGCCCGGCCGCCGGCTACTACTGGTTCTGCCTCGTCAACGCGACGATCTACATCGCGCTGCCGACGGCGATCGTGTGGCTCCACCTGCGCGAGAACCGAACGCGCCTGCTCGTCTCGCCTGTGCGCTTCGTCGGGCCACACCTCGGCGCGGTCGGTGCGGTCGGGCTGCTCGTCGCCGCCGCCTGGGCGGTGCGCGGCGAGCGCGCCATCGGCGCGGCGATGCCCGGGGCGGTCGCGGCGGCGGCACGGTGGGAGCCGATCGCGCGCCTGCTCCCCGTCAATGTCGTCGCCGTCGCGGCGCTCGGCGGGGCGGGCATCCTCCTGCTCCGGCTTCTCAGCACCCCTCGGTTGGGACGGCCGCTCTGGGCGCGCCCGACCATCGCCGCCCTCGTGATCGCCGTGGCTATCGCCGCGTCCATCCCCCAGTTGGATCCGGAGCTCGGCAACGCGCTGTCGCGCTCCTCGTCGGTAACATCGGTGACCGTCCCGGTGGCCACGACGGCCACCACCACGGCCGCAGTGGCGGGGGCCAGCTCCCCCGTGACCGTCGTTACCGCCCCGCCACTGGTTGCGCCTACCGCTGAAACTATTCGGGCGGCACCGACCGCGCTGCCTCGCCGGGATATCCTCGTCACGGCGGACACACGCTTCTTCGGAGCCTACGATCCGGGCGACGCGCTGCTCGACGACAGCTTCGGGGCGGAGATGTTCTACACCGACCTCGCTCCACAATCATTGGCGACGCTCGACGCGCGCCTCGCGGCCATCGCCACTCGGGGCCGGACGCCGACGGTGACGCTCGAGCCGTGGCCACTGCGTGAGCAGGGGTTGCGCGAAGATACGCTCCTCGCCGACTTGGCGGCGGGACGCTACGACGCGCCGCTATCGCAGGTAGGCGGTAGCCTCCACCGCTACGGGGGGCGGGTCCTAATCCGCTTCGCGCACGAGATGGATCTCTCGACCGCGGTCTATCCGTGGGGCGGGGGCGAGCCGACGCAATACATCGCGGCCTACCGGCACGTGCATGCGCTGCTGCGCCAGGAGACGGGCGACGACCTCCGGTGGATCTGGTCGCCGGCCGGCAACGCGAACGCCGCAGCCTACTACCCCGGCGATGACGTGGTCGACTTCGTTGGCATCACCCTGCTGGGCAGCGCCGAGTTCGACTCGTGGAGCGGGACAGCCCGGCGGCGCTCGTTCCGGCAGCTGCTGGATGAGAAGTATCCGCGGGCCCGTGCCTTCGGTAAGCCGGTCCTCCTCGCCGAACTCGGGGTCAGCGGCACGTCGGAGCTGCAGGAGACCTGGCTGCGCGAGATGTTCCCGGCCCTGGAGGCCTACCCGGACGTGCGCGGCGTCATCTACTTCAACGCCCACAACGCGATCAACCAGCTGGTGCCCGACCCGCCGGACTACAGCATCACCAATCACCAGTGGTGGGCGGGGCGAAACAGCGTCGTTGTGGACACCCCGGGCCTGGACGACAAGTGATCCACGCACCGAGCGGCCGACAAGCGGCGAGTGCCGCGAGAGCAAGGCCGCGCGGGTTGAACCGTGAAAGATAGGAGGGGACGATAATGGCGAAGATCGCGGTGATCGGGAGCGGCTACGTGGGATTGGGGACGGGGGCGGTCTTCGCCGATCTGGGCAATACCGTCGTCGGCGTCGATATTGACGCGGCGAAGGTCGCCCGCCTCGGGGCGGGGGAGTGTCCCATCTTCGAGCCGGGGCTGGAGGAATTGCTGGCGCGCGGCCTGAAATCCGGGCGGCTGCGCTTCACCACCGACTACGCCGAGGCGGTACCCGGCGCGGACTTTGTCTTCGTCTGTGTCGGCACCCCATCCGGGTTGGACGGCGGGGCGGACATGCGATACGTGCGCGAGGCCGCTCGCGCCATCGGCCGCCACCTGCTCCCCGAGCGCCGCACCCGCGAGGATAGCGCCCGGCGCCCTGACCCGGCACGGCGCACGATCATCGTCAACAAGAGCACGATGCCAATCGGCAGCGGCGACCTGGTGCGGGCGATCCTGGCGGAGGAGACGGCCGCCTCCGGCGCGCGCTTCGCGGTCGTCGCGAACCCTGAGTTCCTGCGCGAGGGGACGGCGGTGCGGGACATGCTCAATCCCGACCGTGTCGTCCTTGGCGCTACCGACCGGGGCGCGGCGGCGGCGGTGGCCGAGCTCTACCGGACCTTCGGCGCGCCGACGCTGATCACCGATCTGCGCACCGCCGAGATGATCAAGTACGCCTCCAACGCCTTCCTAGCGACGAAGATTTCGTTCATCAACGAGATCGCCCACGTCTGCGAGGCGCTCGGCGCGGATGTCCGGCAGGTGGCGGCGGGGATGGGGCTGGACAGGCGGATCGGCCCACAGTTCCTCAGCGCGGGGATCGGTTTCGGCGGCTCCTGCTTCCCCAAAGATGTGCAAGCGCTGGAGTTCATGGCCTCGGAAGCCGACTGTCACCCGCAGCTGCTGCGCGCCGTGCTCGACATCAATCGCGACGGGCGGCGCGCCTTTGTGCGCAAGCTCGACCGCTTGCTCGGGGGCCTGGCGGGGCGCACGGTCGCGATCTGGGGGCTGGCGTTCAAGCCGAATACCGACGACCTGCGCGAGGCTCCGGCGATCGAGATCAGCAGGGCGCTCCAGGCGCGCGGCGCGCGCGTGCGCGCCTACGACCCGGCGGCGATGGCCGGGGCGAAAGCGCTCCTCCCGGGAGTGGAATGCTGCGCCGACGCCTACGACGCCGCACTGGGGGCCGACGCGGTGGCGCTGGTGACCGAGTGGAATGAATTCGCCGGGCTGGACCTGACGCGCGTGCGCGAAGGGATGGCCCGCCCGGTGCTGGTGGATGGGCGCAACCTCTACGACGCGCGGGAGATGGCCGCGCTCGGCTTCACCTACCGCGGCATCGGGCTGCCGCCGGTCGCGGCGCTCGCGGCGGTACCCCCGTCCGCCGTCGAACACCTGGCCGGGCTCAGCCTGACGATCGGCGACGACTAGGGTGAGGGGCAGCACGCCGCTGGCGTGACGCGCCGCATCAGGATAGCCGCGCGCCGGTGCTCGGGTCCTTTATGCCCATTGGTTCGCGAAGGATGGCAATAGTACGGCACCGAAAAGGAGGGGCTGTGACGGTACTGGTGACCGGCGGGGCGGGCTACATCGGCTCGCAGACGGTGCGCACCCTGCGCGAGCGGGGGGAAGCGGTGGTGGTGCTCGACAACCTGGAGACCGGGCATCGCGAGGCGATCGGCGACACGCCGCTCCACCTCGGCGACATTGCCGACGAGGCCCTGGTGGGGCGGATCTTCGCCGAGTGGGCGATCGACGCGGTGATCCACTTCGCCGCCTACAAGGCACCGGGCGAATCGATGGCCGACCCCGGGCGCTACTTCGGCAACAACGTCGCCGGCACCCTGGCGCTGTTGCGGGGTGCGACGCGGGCCGGTGTTCGACGCTTCGTCTTCTCCTCCTCCTGCTCCGTCTACGGCACGCCCGGGACGCTGCCGGTGAGCGAGACGAGCGCGACGCACCCCGAGAGCCCGTATGCCGCCAGCAAGCTGATGGTCGAGGAGTTGCTAGGCTGGTACGAGCGGTGCCACGGGCTGCGCCATGTGAACCTGCGCTACTTCAATGCCGCCGGTGCCGCGCCCGATGGCCGGCACGGCGAGGATTGGTCCCGCACGGCAAACCTCATCCCGCTGGTGATGCGGGCCGCCCTGGGCCGCGGGCCAGCCGTGAAAATTTACGGCACCGATTATCCGACGTCAGATGGGACCGCCGTGCGCGACTATGTCCATGTCGCTGATCTGGCCGACGCGCACCTGCGGGCGCTGGACTGGCTGCGGGCGCAGGGGCGGTCGACGACCGTGAACCTCGGGACCGGCCGGGGGGCGTCGGTGCGCGAGGTCGTCGAGTTGGTCGAGTCGGTGGGGAGTGTCCCGGTGCCGATTGAATATGCCCCGCGCCGACCCGGCGACCCGGTGGCGATCTGGGCCGACGCGGCCAGGGCGCGCGAGGTGCTGGGCTGGGTGCCGCGCTTCGGGCTGCCGGAGATCGTCCGCACCGCCTGGCGCTGGCACACGACGCACCCCGAGGGCTACGGCAGCAGTGCTGGCGAGGAGACGATTGCGGAGGTCGGTCGGTCCTGATACGCGCGGGTCGACCAACAGGATTTCACCCGAAAAGCGTTCGGGCGGCGGCCGCCAGGCCGAGAGGAGAGGGAGATGAACGTCTTGGTTGCCGGCGGGGCCGGCTTCATCGGCTCGCACCTGTGCGACGCGCTCCTCGCGGCGGGGCACGCGGTCTGGGCGCTCGACAACTTCGCCACCGGACGACGAGAGAACGTGGCACACCTGGTGGGGCACCCACAATTCCACCTAGTCGAGGCCGACATCACCGCGCCCCTGCCGCCCGGCGTGCCCGCCATCGGTCGCATCTACCACCTCGCCTCCCCCGCCTCCCCCAACGCGGAGAGCCCGCGCTCGTACATGCGCTTACCGCTCGAGACCGCCGCCACCAATACGGTCGGCACTCGGCTGCTGCTGGAACGCGCCCGGAGTGACGGGGCGCGCATCCTGTTCGCCTCCACCTCGGAGATCTACGGCGACCCGCTCGTCCACCCCCAGCCGGAGACGTATCGGGGCAACTGCAGCACGACCGGGCCGCGCGCCATCTACGACGAGGCGAAGCGCTTCGGCGAGACGCTGATGGCGGCCTACCGGCGCGCATACGGGGTAGACACGCGGATCGTGCGGATCTTCAATACCTACGGCGAGCGGATGGACCCGGAGGACGGGCGGGTGATCGTGAACTTCATCGGCCAGGCGCTGCGCGGCGAGCCACTGACCGTCTACGGCGACGGGAGCCAGACCCGCTCGTTCTGCCACGTCAGCGACCTCGTGCGCGGGCTGGTGACGATGATGGAAACTGCAGGGCTGGCAGAGGAGGTCATCAACCTGGGCAACCCCGATGAGCGGACCATCGCCGACTTCGCCCGCACGGTGCAGGTGGCCTGCGGCCGAGCGCTGCCGGTCGAGTTCCGCCCCCTGCCGATGGACGACCCGACCCGGCGCTGCCCCGACATCGCGAAGGCGCGACACCTGCTGGGTTGGGAGCCGACGGTCGGGCTGGACGAGGGGCTGCGGCGTACGGTCGCCTACTTCCGAGCGACGGTCGGTTCAGCGAACATCACCACTGGGGCCGTATCGGTCGCCTGAGCGACCACCCCGGCGTGCGAGCTGAGGGACGGTAGTCGGCGCATTCGCAGGTAGGCTAGCGGCCGCCGTAAAGGGGCGAGGCGACGACGGCACGCCAGGCGGCGAGTACAGCGGACGAGGAGTCGATTCGCCAGTCGGTCTCCTTGTTCTCGCTGTACCAGACGACCAGGCGGACACGGGGGAAACGGGTCGGCAGATCGGCCAGGAACCCCTCGGTGATCCACGCCCCCTTGTCGCCGCCGAGTTCGGCCGAGCCGACCTCGGCGAGCATGAGGGGCTTGCCGGTGAGCGCCGTCATCGCGCGGTAGGAGCGGTCGAAGACCTCGGCCAGGCTCTTCCAGCCGCCCCAGGGGAGTGCCGCGCCGCCGTTGTAGCCGTCGATGCCGACCCAATCGACCTGGTCGTCGCCCGGGTAGAGCTGCGCATAGGATGGCCCGGCGGCGTCCTCGGTGTTCGGGGACCAGACCCAGCGCACATTCGTCGCGCCCTCGGCCGCGAAGATCGCGCGGACATGCCGCCACATCGCCACATATTGGTCCGGGGTGTTGCCGTTGGCATTGCCGGGCCCGGTCCCCCAGGGGTAGGCGGTGGTATTCATCTCGTGCGCCAGGCGCAGGAAGAACGGGTGCCCGTGGGCGGCGGCGGCCCGTGCCCAGTCGCGGATGTAGCCGTCGTGCTCGCCGGCCACGATGGCGGCGAGCGAGAAGATCGGTTGGGTGGCACCCGCGCCGGGGTACCAGGGCTCCCAGGTGACCAGCGGGGTGGCGCCGCGAGCGGCGATAGCATCCAGCGATTCGACCGGGAAATCGCTCCCGCCCACAACCCCGGCGCGGGCCCAGTCGACGTAGAGCATCGCCACGTCCGGTGCCCGACCGGCCCGCTCGGCATAGGTATCGAGCACGGTGGGGTCCCAGGGCGTCATCGCGAGGTAGACGCCGAGCTTGACCGGCAGGGGTGCGTCCTCAGTGGCCCGTACAGCGCGGGAGAGGCCGCTCTCCATCCCGCTGTGGTCTGGCGCCGCAGCGACCCGTGCGCCGCCGGACACGGTCAGCAAGAGCGTGAGCACGAGCGTGCCGATCGCGTAGACGTGCCATCCATTTGCCCTGCCCATCGCACCCGTCCCCCTCGTATGATCGCCACCCGATCGTGTAGATGGAATGTCGTGCACCCGGGAGCATGCGGTCGCACGCAAAACCCCGCAGCGTGAACGCTACGGGGCCAAAGTCCAGCGTCAGATGCCGGCAACCGGGCTATCTCGGTGCACCCGAGACCCCTGGCTTTGCGACCCCGTCTCACGACGGGTTTGCCCTTTCAACGTCTTCACTATGCAATTGTAGGGATATGGGCAATCCGGCGATCTTCCTCGCTCGAACCCACCATGTGCACACTATACGTCAGCCATCTGGGCACGGCAATGAAACAAACGTCCTGCTTGAGATAGGCCAATAACTCGGGCTACCACCGACGTTGTACTGGTTCCCCTGGGTTAGCTGGCTCGGCCGAGTCTGCTGACATCCGAAATGTGCCGACCGTTGCTGCCGCAATAGTCGCTACATTTCCTCGCTCGACAAAGCCTGTGGAGTGGTTGGCAGAGAACAATACTGGCACTTCTTCCATTCGGATACTCATGGCGAAGTCGTGGCCTGCTCCCCACGCAATGGTGAGTTTGCCATGTGCGTGGCGAACGGCGACGTGCGAGACTTGGCGCGCGGGATATTGACGAACCGCTCGCCGAGGCGCACGAAGTTGAGGCCTGCCGCGGTAGGGGCGTAGCCGAGGTGGGCACGCTCCTGGCCGAGGTGGCGCGTCCGCCGCAGGCGGCAGCAAGGGACCGGGCGCGACAGAGTACTTTCACAACCGACGCACTCGCTTGTCCGCACGCGCTGCCCGCGCCGCAAGCAGTGCCGCGAATTCCTTGCGTGGGCAGGATGGTGATGCTCCGCCGCAGATGCCGCTTCGTCGGGCGCGTGCAGAATTCCTGGCTCGGGCAGCGGCGGCAGTCCCTTCCGGAGAACGTGATCGTAATGACGTGGTCGGCCCTGCGGCATCCCGTATGCAGCTTTTACTGATGTAGACTCTTGACGTAGGCCGCTCGCTGCCGCTCTCAATGGATCTGAAAGCCCTCCAGGGCGAAGCCGACGCGTTCCTGTGCCTACCAGTGGTCATCCAGACGCGATGGCGACCAAGGCATGCCAGGAAAGGAAATCGCTGCCGAGCGAGTTGCAGGCCATGGCCGCAGGATCCGGGCTCTTGTGTAGACCCAACTGTAGACCCGCATGTAGACGACGCAGGTGGGGGAACGAGGCTGCTTTTCCGCGCTGTGGCAGGGAAAGTGGAACCCGGTGGAAGGCGACGGAATGGCATAGGGCTGTTTTGTAAACAGCAGGTTAGGGGTTCGAGTCCCCTGGTCGGCTCCACGGAGAACCGCAGCGGAGTGCGGAAAAGCGGGATAGTCACCCCCTGGGTGATGGCCGCCTCACCTCTCACTGTAGCAGCTACTGTAGCATCTCCTCCATCAACCGAAATCGCCGGGACGGCTGTCGCCAGGCCGCGTGTAGCTGCTTATCTGCAGTAATACTCGAGTCTGACGAGGTAGAGATCGATCTTCGCGAGATGAGGCGTTCCGCTACACATTAGGCCGCCGCATCCTGGCCATCCCCGACGCACGTCCGTTCAACCCGCGAAGTGGTGCAGAGTTCCGCCAGCGTTCTTAACGGCCGCTGCTGGAGTTCTTCGTCCGTCATTGGCAGCAGTGCTTCTTGAATGCTTCGGTGGGAGGTCGCTTGCATGCTCAGATCACGGTGGGCATGCTGCATGGGCGTTAGACCTTCATTAGAAGAGTATCGAGCGCTTCATTGAGCAGGCGATCTAACGTGGCGTCCTCGCCCACGTGCTTGAGCATCTCGTCGAGATCGACATCGCTGAGTACGATGAGATATTTCTGTTCTTTATCGACGAGTCGTACTTGCTGCGAGAAAGCCTCTTTTGTCCCACCCTTTCGACTGATGATCAGGGCGAAACGACCGATCGCCTCGTTCGGATAGGTGGCGACATCGCGCACCGCCTCGGGCCCGATCGGGTCGCGGTAGTTCTTGAAATCGACGAGCAGCAGGTCGGAGCCATAGCGCTCCGCGATCCGATCGAAGAACCGCGTCGATCGGTTATTAGGGAAGGAGACGTCGCGGCGCTGACGACCGTCCAGCGTCCGCTCCTGGGTCCGCGGGATACCGAGTGCCGACGGGAAGAGCAGTGAGAGTATCGCAATTCCGATATTCTCGTACGGTGATTGCTAGTACTACAGTTGTAATTAGCGTGTCTCGCGGCGGCGGTAGTGGTACGCGCGCGCCAGGGCCTGGTGCCGCCGTCGCCAGCGGGACCAGTGCCAGACCGCCGCGTCGTCCGGCGGTCTGGCGACCCAGAGGCGGGCGAGCAGGCGGCGGATCTCCGGCACGGTCAGGGGGAGGAGATCGCGCGCCTGCCGGTCTTGAAGCGGGCCAGGCTGCCCGCCGGAGGCCCCCCTTGTAGCCCCGCCGCCAGCGGGTCGACGCCATGGGCGCGGACGACGGTGAGGAAGGCGTGCGCCAGGCGGGCGAGGGTGACGTGGCGGTGCCAGCCGGTCCAGCTACGCACCGCGTACTCGGCGAGCCCGACCTCCCGTTTCGCCGCCTCGAAGCAGATCTCGACCGTCCAGCGGCTCCCGGCGACCCGCACCAGATCGGCGAGTGTGGCACCGTCGGGCGCGAAGCAGACGTAGGCCGTCATTTCGGTCGGGTCCGCGACGCTCCGCCGGAGCAGCACCCAGCGGCGCCAGCCGTCCACGAGCGGCGCGATGAGCGGCAGGCGGAGCCAGTCGTACCAGCGCGGTCCTTTGGCTCCGTCGCCCGCGCTCAGCCGCTGCCAGCCGTCGGCGGGCGGATCGGCGAGGTAGGCCTTGATGCGGCGCTGCCGCCAGTCGGGGCCGACGACGGTGTCCTTGCCGCTGACCGCCAGGACATAGCCGATGGGCCGCGCCTCGAGCCACACCCGCAGGTACTGCACCTCGCCGTAGATGCTGTCGGCGGTCACCCACGCGGCGGGCACGCCCGCATCGAGCGCGCGTTCGAGCATCCCTTGCGCCAGCTTGGGCTTCGTCGCGAAGGCGACGTCGTCGGGGATCCCCGCCGCCCGGCAGCGGTCGCGGTCGTCGGTCCAGCTGGCCGGGAGGTACAGGGCCCGGTCCAGGAAGGTGTGCCCCCGCGCCCCGGCGTACGTCAAGAACACGCCGACCTGGGCGTTCGCCGTGCGCCCCGCCGCGCCGCTGTACTGCGGCTGCACCCCGGCCGACTTGTCGCCCTTCTTGAGGAAGCCGGTCTCGTCGACGACCAGCACGCCCCGCGGGTCGCCGAGCTGCTCCACCACGTAGGCCCGCAGGTCGTCGCGCACCGCGTCCGGGTCCCACGTCGCGCGGTAGAGGAACTGCTGGAGCCCATAGGGGGTCGCGTCCCCGACCGCCTCGGCCAGTTGCCAGCCGTTCTTGCGCTCCGTGCGGCCGAGCAACCCGCGCAGGTAATCCGCCGCGTGCCGCCGCGCCTCCGCCCGCGCGAACCGCGGCCCGATCCGCGCCACCACCGCCATGAAATCGGTGTCCCACGCCGCCGGTGCCGTCATATCGCCCCCTTCGTTCACTGCTCCGGGGTCATTCTCGCATAATTACAACTGTAGTAC
>JAABUN010002863.1_pt1 | contig 28823 bp, 18 predicted proteins | sample 5559311 | NCBI WGS metagenome assembly JAABUN01 (sample SAMN10711877, study PRJNA513370) | rock metagenome | isolation source: Antarctica rocks | place: Antarctica: Victoria Land, Siegfried Peak sud | reverse complement strand
GAGTTAGTAATAGAACTACGCTATAATAGTAGAGTTTCTAGACTCGGTTATATAGGACTCTATTCCGGAGGAAGTTATAGGAAGAAACGATTCTCACGCGATCCTTACGGTCTAATACTAATAGAGTTAGACTTTACTAAGAAAAAGAAACCGTTTAGAGGTAAGAAATAGTAAGGGGGTAAGAAAGTAATAAATTACTATGGCTATAGTAAACCGGGCTATATCGCTAGAGACTACAGGTTAAAAAATATAGTAAAACGACCTTAGTTAAATATATTAGAAAGAGTTCTAGTTAGAAAGACTAAACCTCTAAGGGATTAATAAGAAACGGAGTATAACGACACCGAGCTAGATATAATTATAGATAATTTGCTAGCCCTCGTTAATCCACCTATTAATAGAGAACTATAGTCTAGAGAAGAAGAATTACGCGAAGAAATAGCTAAGAAATAGAGAAATATTATAAAGATTAAATAAAGGCTAGTAGATATTTACGAATAACTCAAGGAATTAGACTCTAATAATAAATATAATAGTGGTTATATTTAGAAGGGAAAACCCGAATAAAGCCGAGAAAGCGAGGATGATTCCGACTAGGAAAACCTTAGCCAGACTTCTAAGAGAGAAGGTAATAGAGTAGTATCTCGAGCTTCTATATTAAAAGATCCATAGATAAAACTCGAGGAACGGGTAGAGTTCTACTAAGAAAAGGTAGTAGGAGGACTTCTATAGAAGGAGTTTAGGAACGACTTAGTATATCTATAGCACGGAGTAATATACTAGTTAGCCTACGCCGACGAAATATATATAGTTTACTACTAAGCGAAGATAAACTTAGGAAAATCTATTAGGATTTAAATATATAGAAAGATTTAGTTAAGTTATAATAATATAAGTTATTATTAGTATTTAGTAACTAAAAGATTAAGGAAGTAGTTTCTAAACTATAACTAAAGATAGTATAGTAGTCTTTATAAGCACCTCAAGTATAACGAGTACACGTTAGAGTACTACTTAGATAATTAGTATACCTATTTCTACGATAACTATAGGAAGCATATATATATAAAAAGAACTACGGGATTCCTATCCTTTTCGGGAAAAGAGTAATCCCTTATACTAAGGGGAAGTATAAGGAGATTAATATCCTTACCCTAAAAATATATTAGCTATATTTAACGAACTACGTAATATATATAAATATACCGGTTAAAATAGATAGTTAGCGGACTATAGTAATAATAGATTCCGGGGTATCTGGAAACTTTATCTCCGAAGTACTAGTACGGTTAGTAGGCCTACTAACGCGGAGAAAGAAGGATCTATATAACTTACGAATAGCCGACGGGTTAACGCTATTAAAAGGAAGCGTAGATAAAGAGATAACCTCGCTACTATTTATAATTCAATAATACTATAAGGAAATGTCCTTTAATATTATAAGGATAGCCACCTATTATATTATATTAGGCATGCCTTAGTTAGAAAAGTATAACCTAGTAATTAACTAGAGAAGAAAAGTACTTAAGTTTAAGCGAACTGGCGATATTACTAGATTCTAACCTATACGTCGATAGTAGACGACGGTAGATAAGAAATCGAACCGAAGAACGGTTAAGGCATATATTACCTTAATTTCAAATAAGGATAACCTTAAAATATAAGGATCCGACTTAATAGATACTAGTAGCGGTCCGCTAGGTTAATAAGTTAGAGTTCTTAGAGTAACTAATAGTACTCCTAACATCCTATAAGAGTATTAAAGATAGAAACGCCTCTTTATAAAAGAGATAATAGTAAAAGCTCTACCTAAATACTAACCTTAGGATTATAAGATTAAACTCGAACTAGGGAAGGAACTAACGTTTAGACCTATCTATACGTTATCTAAAAAGGAACTTATAATACTACGCGGGTACCTTAATAAGAACCTAAAAAAGGGATTTATTCGAGAATCTAAATTACTAGCAGGATATCCGATACTCTTTATAAAGAAGAAAGACGGATCCTTACGACTATACGTAGACTATCGAAAGTTAAATAATATAATAATAAAGAATTATTACCCGCTACCTAATATTAGCGAGCTATAGGACCGGCTAGCTAAAGTAAAGATCTTTATAAAGTTAAATCTTCGAGGAGCGTATAACTTAATTCGAATAAAAGAAGGTAACGAATAGAAAATAGTATTTAGGACTTGATATAGATATTACGAGTACCTAGTCATGCCGTTTAGTCTTACTAACGTACTAGTAACCTGCTAGGCATTAATTAATAATGTTATACGAGCTTATTTAGATCTTATAGCGATTATATACCTCGATAATATATTAATCTACTCTAAGACTCTTAGGGAATATATCCCTTATATGCAGGATGTATTAACATGTCTATTATAAGCGGGACTCCTCCTAAAACTAGAGAAATGCGAGTTTTATAAGACCTCAGTCAAGTTCTTAGGGTTTATAGTAATAACTAAAGGCGTTCGTATAAGCCCTAAGAAGATTCAGGCTATATAAGAATGGCCTACACTACACGATATTAAATTAGTATAAGGATTCTTAGGATTCGCTAACTTTAATAGACGTTTCATAGAAGGCTACTCTAAGAAGGCCTTGCCACTAATAGAAATCACTAAAAGGGACACAGGATTTCAATGGGATACTAACTAGAAAAGAGTATTTAAAGAACTGAAGCAAGCTTATATAAATCTTCTAGTACTCTATATATTTTAAAATGGAGAACTAGTACGTATTAAGACAGATGCTTTAGATCTTATAATTAGAGCATGCCTCTATTAATAGAAAGACGGTAAATAGTATCTAGTAGTATACTACTTACGTAAGATATCTCCAGCAGAATAGAACTATAATATACACGACAAGGAGCTTTTAGTAGTCGTCTATTCTCTATAGTATTAGAGAGTATATACTAAAAGTTATTCGGAACTTACTATCTTTACCGATTATAAAAACCTAGTAGGTTTTATAACTACGAAAGAGTTGAATCGACGATAAGTCTAATAGTCTAAACTCCTTAGGTAATATAAGTTTAAAATTTAGTATACCCTAGGAAAAGATAATAGACGAGTAGACGCTTTAAGTAGACGATCTAACTATATATAAGTAAAAGATATTACTACTTAACCTATCTTAAAATAAGAAAACGATGGATCGTTAGTACTAGTAAGGAATCTAGCTACGACTATACAAGTCACGACACATACAGTTCCTAATTTAAAGGAAGTATACGAGAATAATAAACTAGCCGGATAACTTAGGAAAGAATAGCCTAACCGGGACCTATTACTATATAAATAGAAGCTGTACTTACTACTAAAAGTAATAGAAGGAGTAATTAGGGATTACTATAATAATCCTTTACTAGGATATCTAGGAGTATCTAAAATATTAGAACTCGTTTAAAGAGTATACGCCGTACTAAACCTGCGAGCGTCGGTCGAGTAATATATTAGGGAATGTATATGCTACTAGTAAAACAAATCTACAAGACATGCTAAGTACAGATAAATTTAGTTTGCCGAAGTTCTAGATATACTATAGAAAGACGTTATAATAGACTTTATTATAAAACTACCTCGGTTAATTAACCTAGTAACTAACGACAAGTACGACTTAATAATAGTTATTATTAATAAACTTACTAAGTATACTATTATAATCCTATATAAGGAATCCTATAATACTAGTTAGCTTAAATTCATTTTATTAGATAGACTAATTAGAGATTATAGTATACTAGAATTAATAACTTTAGATAGAGATAAACTCTTTATATTAAACTATTAGAAGACTTTAATCGCGTTAATAGGAACTAAACTATGAATATTAATAGCCTACTACCCTTAAACGGATAGATAGACTAAACGTACTAACTAGATAATAGAAGTATACCTTAGGTACTACGTTAATAAGAGATAAAATAATTAGGTTATATTACTCCTAATAGCTTAATTAGTATATAACGACAAACGATTAGATATAATAAGGCTATTACTATTTTTTATAAACTACGGTCGATACGCAAGCTTATTCCTAGATCCTCGATAAGGACTAGATGCTGAAAAAGCCTTGGTGTTAACTTCTGATATAAAAAGCCTATATAAAGATATATAGTATAAGATTAGCGAGGCTAACACTATTATAAAGAAGTTAGTAAATAAGAAAAGAAAATTAGGTCCTCAGCTAAAGAAGGGGGATAAAGCATACCTCCTTACGAAAAATCTGAAAGGTATAAGACTAAGTAGGAAACTAGACCACGTCAAAGTCGGACCATTTTTAGTTATTAGAGAAAAGGGACCTGTTAACTTCGAGTTACAGCTCCCGCCAGACGCTAAAATCCACCTAGTATTCTATATCTCGATATTAGAACCAGTAGACCCTAACACACCTTTACAGGAAACCTTCTACTACTATATAGAAGAAGAGAATGAATTCGAAGCCGAAAAGATTCTATTATAAAGAGGTTAGAGTTACCTAGTAAAATGGAAAGGATATAAAGAATCGGAGAATACCTAGGAACTAGTTAAGAACCTTAAGAACTATTAGGACCTCCTGCGACGGTTTCACCAGAAGGAATCGGAGCGACGGAACTAAAATTAAACGAGCCCGTAGTAAGAGCCGACTAGTTAAGGTCGGGGGGTATAAGTTCCTCCTCTTTAACGTTAAAAAAGAGATCCTCGGGATAAACCCTACTCTTTTCCTCCTTCTTAGTAGCCTCGATATTAGATATCTCGTTATCTACTATCTTGACCGATTTCTCCTCTAACACTTTCATTTCCCGATAAAGACGGTTAAGCCGAGTAAAGACCTCCTTAATCTAAGCAGCCTTCCGACGACGTTACTCCTAAAGCCGGCGCCATTTAATAGGCGAAAACGGAATAAGGCTATATTCTAATATATTCTTTTTAGTATAACGCGAATATCGATCCGAACGATTCCTGATTTTATAAATACTTCCCGACTTTATATAGCTATTATAAGGACGTATAGTAACTAAACTACTAGAGGATAGTTCCTTTACTAGTTACTTCTTATAAACGGATAAGCTGAGGGTTTAGGATAGACGTGGCATAATACGACCGGAACGGAATTCTCGGGACGAGAAACTTTAGAGGGGGACCTAATATTACGCCTAAGCTCTATTAGTTCTTATAGTACGCGCGTAGGCGTAGTTATCGTCCTAATCTATTACTAAGAGGAATAGATCAAACGATCTTATTAACCTATTAGTAGATTAGTTAGATTAGCTAAACTACTAATTAGTCTATAGATTATATAGAGCATGGATTTCCTATATCTATATAGAGAGCGTGCTTTCCCCTTTAGATAGGAGCTTCGTACTTAACTCATGTTATTAACCTAGATATCTCCTAGACACTAAATATAATACTCCACCTGTATTAGACTAGTTTAGTACGAAGCCTATTTACCTTAGTCCTTGACACTCCTCTCTACGAGATCCACCTAGACTCCGGAGCCTTCTAGTTAGAAGACGACGGGTCGTAATAATAAAAAGCCTAGTTTTATATCTTTCTTAATAGATTTATAATACTAGAGTACTCTTAGTAGCTCTTTATTAATAAAATATATAATACTTAAAAGTTATCTATATATAATTTAAGTATAGTATAATAGTATTATAATAACTAATAGATAGATTTAGTTATATAGAATAGAATAATTATTACGAGAAATCTCTACTAGTCTACTAAGGCCCCCTGATTAGTAGTTACTAAGGTTAACTTAGCCTGAATTCTAATATTTGTTAGTCGTTAGAAATGACGCCTATTAGCTCAGTGTACTTTTTTATCTAGAATCGATACAGATGCAGTGTAAAGGTACTATATCATTTACTATTCTCTATATATAAATAGCCTGCACCCCTTTAGTAACTCAACTAAGTCGTTTATACTACTTCAAGGGCTTCTTCTCTATCGCTTATGTAGTGTTACAAACGATAAGTTGGCACCCTATCGGACTGGCTGATGGCCCACTCCATGGCCCTTACTACGGCTCTGACCTCAGCATCCTTCTGTGGCGGATGATGGCCCCCGCTATGCTCCAGCTTCCTCGTTAGCCTCTCTTCGCACAACCCACGCGCGATATCCGACATGTTCTGCATGAAGTCAAAGTCACGCCTACCCGTTACATGTACTGTCGGGATTTGTAATTTTTCCTTCAGTAATTGCGCATGCATTACTCTTGGGGCTTTCGAGCCGTCGCCCTGACTGTAAACATCCATACTGTATTCAGGCAGCGCAGCACCTTTCTTCTTGGCTGCGATGACGGTCCGTAACATTACGTCACAGAATAAGCGCTCGTCACGCGTCAAGACAGGGTCATCCGCCAAGGGCGCCACTGTCATATCCCGCCGCAGAGCGCACAGCCGCTGGACGACACTCTGGCAGTATCCGGCGTCGGCCGAAAAGGGTATGACAGACGAGAAGCACAGAGCAAATCTGAAGGGCGCCGGTGCGCCGCGAATCTGTTGCTGACACATGTACGATAAGGCGAGGGCGGCGCCCTGGCTGAAGCCGAGGATGCCGTCAAAGGGACCAAGTTCGTCGATGGTCGTATCGAGATGCTCTAGCGCGTCTGCCATTTCGTCCGGCGAGTACCCGGTCGTATGTGAGAAAAGGGGCCCTTCGAAGTAGAGGCCCACTCCTGTATTGTCGTCATCGTCAGTTGCGCTGCTGGGCTTTGGATATGGTTGGAGACTCAAAAGATATCGAGTGTGTCCTTACCTGGTCCCCGTTCCGACAGCGCCGGTCCTTCGGTAAAGACAAACTCGTAGCTTGGGTCGACTACCTTAAGAAAGGCCCTGAACTGGCTCTCGCAGATGCTCCCAGAGCTGCCCACGCCATGTAAGCACAGAATCTTCATCTTTGACGTGAACGAGTGATCTCTAAAGTCTTCACTTTGCTTTCACTCCAAAGGCAGTCCACATATCCAGGGAAGACGTGCGCCAACAATGTCAACTTGGAAATGACAACCTATTGCCCAAGGTCTTGATGTCTAGGTAGTGGAAGTTCCTCTCTGACTCTAATACTTACCTAATTTGGCATTCTCCGTGTTTCGGAGGGATTACTAACTTGTTGCCCGCTTTAGCATGTGCGGAGTACCAGCCATGCTGGCACTGACACAAGACCGACGGAATAGTTGCGGCGCTGACCCGGCAGTACTGGAGTATCCCGGTCCGAGGGTGCTCGATGGTGCCTATACGTATTCGTCGAGGCAAACTGTAGAAATTAGGATTCGGCCGCTTCGCCACGAGATGCGTTGGTTGAACGAGCGACGCCATCATACATGGCCTGAAACTTCAACCGTCTACGAACAAACAAGATGCCCCTGATACGCGAAGGGAAGAAATAGTCAGATCGATCCGTCCTAAACTTCACATACAAATACCTTAACAATAGAAAACTTTCACACTTGAGCTCTGTCATAAGGTTATAAGGTCTTATCTGTTTTCACCTTTTTATTTTATTTTTTTCCTTTTTTGGGTTCTCAGTTATATCTCGACTATAGCTACTACTGTAAAAGTAATAAAAGCAACAACGTTAGCGCAATACTAGCATATCAGAAGCCGAGGAAGATACCAAAATGGCGGAATATGATAAACAAGAGCCCATCGCCATCATCGGAGCGGCATGTCGACTTCCAGGGGGCGTCTCGTCCTTGGGCAACCTTTGGGATATGATCAGCCAGGTCAAAACCGGCCATGGCAAAATCCCCACCGAGCGGTGGGATGCCGATATTTGGCACCATCCAGATCTGGATAGGAAGGGCTCAGTGAGTGACAATAGCAGCGGTCGCCAGACGTGGAAGATAAATTCAGCTCTTGCTGACAAAGAGGCTGCCAGGTCAGTGCAAAAGGTGGCTACTTTCTCGAGCAAGATGTTAGCCACTTTGACGCCCCCTTTTTCTCAACCACGGCTAAAGAGGCGGCTGCGATGGACCCTATGAAGCGATTGCTGCTCGAGGTCAGCTACGAGAGCTTTGAGAATGGTCAGTCCCACTCGCATGGGCTAGCTTGCTTTGTTATGACGGGCGTGCCCTGACAGCTGACAATCACGCGACGCAGCCGGTATCCCTGTGAAGAGTCTAATGAATTCCCAAACTGGATGCTACGTTGGTTGCATGACAAACGACTATGAGATGCTCTCGTTACGCGACATCTACGACATTGGCCACACTGCTGCGTCGGCCACAAGCGAAGCCATGACTGCGAATCGAGTCTCTTGGTTCTTTGGTCTGCAAGGTCCGAGCCTGACACTCGATACGGCTTGTTCCTCCAGTCTGTACGCCCTGCACCTCGCGTGCCAGTCGCTGAAACTCAGAGAGACTGAAATGGTAAGCTCATTGCAAACCCAGACCTCCTGTGCAGCACGGATTTCCTGACATAAACTCCCGATGGCAGGCCCTCGTTGCTGGAGTCAACCTGATCATCAACCCCAACACCATGCACCAGTTCTCAGCCATGCACATGCTTAGTCCTGAGGGAATCTCTCACACCTTCGACGACCGGGCAAACGGCTACGGCCGCGGCGAGGGTATCGGGTCCCTTATTGTCAAGCGCCTTTCTGATGCTCTCCGAGACGGCGACACGATTCGCGCCGTGATTCGCGGCACTGGGGCAAATGCCGATGGCAGGACGCCGAGTATCACTCAACCCAGCACACTCGCGCAGGCCAATCTCATCAAGAGGACCTACGAGGCCGCTGGGCTGTCTCAGACGTCGACGCAGTATTTTGAGAGTCATGGTACCGGTACTCCGGTTGGTGTGAGTTTCCTCTATAACTCCCTCTCCAAGAGGCTTACTCATATGTCCCAGGACCCGATCGAGCTGGAAGCCATTGCCTCGTCCCTCGGCGCAAGCCGCACAGCCGCCGGTCTTAGTCCTCTGTATGTCGGCAGCATCAAGCCTAACGTCGGGCACACCGAGGGCTGCTCTGGGCTGGCGGGCGTCTTCAAGGCGCTTGTCTGCCTAGAAAAAGGCATGCTTGTGCCAACTTACGGCGTCGAGAGGCTCAACCCCAAGCTCAAGCTCGCCGACTGGAACCTCGCCCTGCCCCAAAACACGATGAAGTGGCCTAACCGTGGGCAGCGCCGCGCCAGCATCAACTCGTTCGGCTTCGGTGGTGCAAACGCGCACGCCATCCTCGACGACGCATACCACTACTTGAGCGACCGAGGCCTGGTGGGAAATCATAACACCACCGTGTTCGAGGATGACGGCGGCTCTGATTCGGGCGTCAGTACGGGCCCGGGCACACCGGTACTCAATGACGAAAAAAACGCCACGTTCCTCTTCGTCTTCAGCACTAAGGACCAGGCCGGTATCCAGAGGCTAGCGGCGTCTTACGCCGACACGCTCCAAAAAATTGGCCTGGACAAGGCAGATCCCCACTATCTCAGCAACCTCGCCTATACGCTCTCAGAACGACGCTCGCATTTCGATTTCCGCAGCTTGTTCGTGGCGTCAAATCTCGCGGAGCTCGGCGCGCAGTTGTCCAAGGGCCTGCCCAAGACAAAGCGCTCCTCGCGGCAGGACAATAACCTTGTCTTTGTCTTCACAGGTCAGGGCGCACAGTGGCCGGCCATGGGGCTGCAGCTGCTCAGCAATGCCGTGTTTTATAAGAGTATGCGTACGTCGCAGGATTACCTCAAGGAGTTGGGCTGTGAGTGGGACGCGTTTGAGGAGCTGGAGAAGACAGCCGACTCCAATATCAACTTCCCGCAGTACAGCCAGACGCTGTGCACCGTGCTTCAGGTCGCCCTGGTAGATCTGCTACGGTATTGGAAGGTGACGCCTAAGGCGACGATCGGGCATTCGAGTGGTGAAATTGGCAAGTTGACTTATGCCCTTATTACCCCTGGCTGCAGATTTGTTAACCCTTTCAAGCCGCGGCTTATGCCACATCCTATATCACCCACGCGGACGCCGTCAAGGTTGCCTACGTCCGGGGTCTCAGCTCTGCCACTGTGACCCGCCAGGGCGCTATGCTGGCCGCGGGCCTCTCTCGAACTGAAGCCCTCGAATACCTCGCCCAAGTTCCTCACGAGTCCGCCGTCATCGCCTGCATCAACAGCCCCTCTAGCGTGACTCTCTCGGGTGACGTTGAAGCCATTGACACCCTCGAGACCCTCATCTCGGCCGACGGCAAATTTGCGCGCAAGCTCAAGATCAAGACTGCCTACCACTCGCCACACATGCGCTCTGTCGCTCAAGGCTACCTCGAGCGCATGGGCCATATTTCTCCCCTAACCAACGACGCCGCCGACGGTGATGATGCCAATAAGACGGTTATGTTTTCGTCGCTCACGGGAAAGCTGGTGACCGCTGAGGAGCTTAAAGCGGAGTACTGGGTGTCTAATATGTGCGCCCCTGTCGAATTCTCGGCAGCCTTCTCAGCTCTCCTCGCGTACACTTGTCAGCTCGCTGGCGGTCGCGGCAAAAAGGTGCCTATACGCTGGGGCGGTTTCGTCGAGATTGGCCCGCATGCCGCCCTTCAGGGACCGGTGCAGCAAATAGTAGCTGCCAGCACCAGCAAGACGGGCAAGAACGCCGTGTACACGTCGATAGTATTACGAGGCAAGGATGCGACCGAGACGGCGCTAACGGCGGCCGGCCAGCTGTGGGCTTTAGGCTACGGCGTCGACCTTCTGGCTGTGAACGGGCGTGAGAGCGAGTCGTCTGTGGTCCGCCACAAGGCTCTGACGGGTTTGCCGACGTACCCGTGGAACCATACTCGGGGTTTCTGGCACGAGGCGTACTCAACGCGTTCAAATCGCTTTCCGTCAGCCCAAAGGACGGACCTTCTGGGTGTGCCAGTGGACCTACAAAATAGTCTGGAGCCGAGGTGGAAGAACCACCTGCGCATCTCGGAGAATCCCTGGATCGAGGACCACAAGATCACAGGGACGATCCTGTACCCTGCGGCGGGGATGCTGGTCATGGCTATGGAAGGTGCACTGCAGACTGCTGACCCGGCGAGGAACGTGCAAGGCTTCCGCTTCCGGGAGGTCAGGTTCGAGCGTGGCCTGGTGGTAACATCCGGAGATGAAGCTGCTGTCGAAACACGCCTCAGCCTGCAGCCGCACAAGGCGATACCTGGGCATTTTCATTTCAACATCTTTTCCACGGCCAACTGGAACTCGTGGATGAAGCACTGTAGCGGTACTGTGGTGCTCGAATACGCCCCTATAGGCGCGAGCGAAGTCGAGGACCCGGCCGTCGACGCCCTCTGGGCCCAGCAATCGAAGCTCTACAAGCAACTTTCGGTACACAGTAAGGCCGAGAGTGTCGATGTGGGCATATTCTATGACCATCTGGAGACGATAGGTATGGAATATGGCCCGCTCTTCCGTAACGTCGTCTCGTTGTCGGCTATCCCTTCACTGCACGCCGCGCACGGTGCCGTCGTTATTCCCGATACCAAGTCGAGCATGCCCGCCGACTTTGAGTTCTCTCACGTCATGCATCCCGCCACTATGGATGCCATCTTCCATCTCCTCCTTGCGGCCTTTTCCGGCGGCCAGCCCATTGACGAGGCGGCTGTGCCATATAGCATCGACGACATGTATGTCGCCGCCGAGCAGCCGCAGGGCGCCGGTGGACGCTTCTATGGCTATGGTCAGCTGGTGAAGAAGAATAGGGGCGGCCGTGAAATGATTGGAGAGTTGGTTGTGTCAGATCAGGCTTGGTCGGTGCCCAAGCTGACGGTCAAGGGCTTTGCGCTACGGCAAGTTACGTCTACCGACGGTACCAGTGCTGCTACAAGCTTTAGGGCGGATGCTCTGCGGAAGTGTGCCTGCGTGAAATGGAGTGAGGATGTGGACTTCATCAAGAGTGCCGACGACGTGGCCAGGCTCCGGGATGCAGAGGGCAATCAGGGAGATCATCTCTTAGCTCAGTTGTCCCTGTGGCTCGACCGGCTGGCCCACAAGAAGGCCGTTGAAAATATCCTTCTAGTACTCGACGAGGAATGCAACAGTATATCTGATAATCTGCGCGAAATTTGGACCCATGTCAGCCGTCGATGGGGCTCCGAGAAGATCACTGTTACGGCTACGTGTGCTACCGGACTAGACACGCTGCGTTCCATTGTGCCCTCGTCGTCATCCGAGTCAGTATTCGAGTTGTGGGATGCCGGCAAAGACGAGGAACTATCAACTGCACAGGGCGCCTACGACGTCGTGCTCGTTGTCGGCGACCGGACTGTTCGGAACCAGTCTGGGCCTCTTGTCAAGTTGCAGAAGGTGCTCTCCCCTCGAGGTCACGTTGTCGTTCTCCAGACCGAACTTTCGCAGGCCGCTACTGAGACGACTTCGCCGTCTACGCATCCAGTAGCAACCCCCACCGGAGCCACTTCAAGCTTCTTCATTACGTCTGCTTCTTCTTCTGTTAAGGCTAAGACGACGACGCCATCGGAAGTCTTCGTCCTCCTGCCCTCCACTACCTCTTCCCAAATCTTGGCCCTAGCATCCAACCTTACCAACCTCCTCCACTCTTTTAACATAAAGGTCCAATTAACAACTCTCTCCCCTACCAGAACACCTCACCTGGTTGGCAAACACATCATCTCCCTCCTCGAGATCGAACTTCCCTTCATATACTCCTGGAGCGAGACCCAATTCACTTCCTTCAAGTTACTAATCTCGTCGGCAAGCCACCTCCTCTGGCTCACCCGCGGTAGCCTCCTCCAATCTTGGGCCGCGGGTGTCGATTTTGCCCCCGCCCAAGGCCTGCTCCGAGTACTGCGCAATGAGTACTCCCTTGCCACCCTGCCACACCTGGACCTCTCCGCTGGGTTCGACCCGACGAGTCCCAGGAGCGCCGAATTAGTTCTTGGTGTTTGGCAGGCCTCCCTCGCAGAAGGAGCTGAGATGGAGTACGCCGAGCTTGACGGTGAAATCTACATCCCTCGCGTGGTCGAGGATGCCGGGTTCGACGGAGAGCTACAGCTCGCAAGCGGCAATGCGAAACCTATGCGCAGCCCAGTTCATGGTAGTGGGACGGCGCTGAAGCTCGCGTCTTCCGTCGACGGAGGGGATTTTCTTTGGGTCGTCGACGAGGATGCCACGCTACCACTGGGCACCAGCCAAGTTGAGGTCGAGGTCGAATTTGTGAGTCTGAGCGCGAGGGATGCTTCCCCCGCTGGTCACGATCACGCCGTGTCTTCTGGTCTGGGAAACGAAGCCGTCGGCGTTGTTTCCCGGTGCGGCAAGCATGTCAAATCTGTCGTTGTCGGCCAGCGAGTGGCTGTCTTCCGGAGCCAGGCGTGCAAAACCCACGTTCGCCAGGACGAGGGCCTCGTAGCAGCCATACCGGCTAGTTTACTCCCGCAAGAGGCCGCTGCGCTGTCGAGTGCTTTAATTGCGGCGCAGTATGCCCTCCTCGAGGTTGCCGGCCTGGTCAGGGGCCAAAAGGTGCTCCTCCACTCTGCCGCCAGTGCTTTGGGCCAGGCTGCTATTCAGATCGCCCATTCCGTTGGAGCCGAAGTCTTTACCCTAGTTGGATCCAAAGAACAGAAGGACGTCTTGGTCGAGCAATACGGCATATCTCCAACTCGCATTTTTGACTCCGCTTTGCAAAACTTCGTCACGGCCATTGCCCAGGCCACCGATGGCCGCGGTGTCGATGTCGTGCTCAATAGCCAACAGAGCCCGGCTGTACTGCCATCCCTTGCAACTCTTGGAGACTTTGGGTACTTCCTCGATCTCAGCATCTTCATCCCCGACTCTCCGCAACTCAACCTGCCTTCCTTCAAGCACAACGCCTCCCTCGTCCGCATCGACATGGACCGTGTTGTGCAAGCGAAGCCTGACGTTGTTAAGGCGCTGTTTCAACGCATCTTCCACGAGTTTTGTCGCAGCGGCACCATTAGGCCCATCTGGCCTACTGTCGTCTACTCTGTCAACGACATGGTGCAGGCCCTAGATGCCGTGAAGGCGCAGGACCATGGCAAAGTCGTCCTGTCGCTCAGCAAGGACGCTTCGGTGTTAACGCTGCCGCCACCTGCGCCAGAGCTAGCATTAGACAAGACTGCTACGTACGTCCTTGCTGGTGGGCTGGGAGCATTGGGGCTGAACATTGCCGACATGATGGTGGAGCATGGGGCCGTGCACCTTGTCTTCTTGTCAAGATCGGGCGGGAGCAAGAACGAGAAGGACTTGGAGGGCTTCCGTAGCCGTGGGGTCCATGCGGAGGCTTTCAGGTGCGATGTCAACGACGCCAGAAGTGTGATGGGCGTGTTTGACCGGCTGAAGAGTGAGGGGCGAGTGGTCAAGGGCATGGTTCAGTGCGCCATGGTCTTGGAGGTATATCTTCTTTCCCTCCTCCCCTGTTGGACATACGTAGACTGACATATCGGCAGGACGCTATCTTCGACAACATGACGTACGACAAATGGTCGCGCGCCTTTCTTCCCAAGACGCAGGGCTCGCGCAACCTCCTCGCCCAGCTCTCACCCGCCGAAGCGCCCTTCTTCATCCTGCTCTCTTCCATCACCGGCATTATCGGCAACACGGCGCAGGCCAACTACGCCTCGGGCAATACGTTCGAGGACGCCCTGGCTCACTACGCACGCACCCATCTCTCCATCGCGGCCACCAGCATCGACGTCGGCTTGGTGTCCGACTCCTCGCACTTCACCTCGACCGGCGAGTTTGGCGAGCTGGAGAGTTACCTGCACAAGTACCAGCACGGCTGGACAGGTCTGCAGACCAGCCTCGAAGAGTTGCGGGTTGTGCTAAAGGCGGTGATGAGGGGATCGACGGCTGACGGACAGGAGGTGCCGGCGCAGCTTGTGCTGGGTCTAGGGGACGGGCTAGTTAGGGCGGATGATCAAAGCGGGTTTGAAAGAGACAGGAAGTTTGAGTTGAGAGTTGTAAGCGCCGAAAGCAAGGCTGGTGAGAGTAGGGAAAAGGGCGTTGGGGTGGGAGAAAAGCTGAGCACAGCGACAACGCTTGGTGAGGCCTCGGCGATAGTGGAGGAGAGCTTCAAGGCACAGATTGCAGCAGCCATTGGCGTCGACGTTGACGAGGTGGATGGACAGAAACCATTGCCTGAATTTGGGGGTGAGTTTCCTGAGTTCTTCCCGTGGTCCCTTAATTCTTCTTCATTTCTTTTACTATTCCTAATTCCACCATGGACGACATGCTAACCCTACTGCGAATAGTGGACTCCCTCAAGGCCGTCGAGATTCGGAATCGCACCCTTAGGGAGATGCAGAGCGATATTTCCGTCTTTGAGCTGTTGAGCGCCACGCCCTTGACGGAGTTGGCGGCCAAGGTTGCGTCCAGGAGCGGGCTGGTCAAGCTGGATTCTGACCAAACCGATCTCTAAGCTGCCAGGGAATGTGGGATGGGTGTGCCAAAGAAAAAGAAAAAGAAAAAGTGCTACGTACATGCATGGGCGTTATGGGGGCTATAAAAAAGGTACAGATTTCATAGCCTATCAGATGTTTGTTAGAATCAGTTCATTCTTCGTACCTAGCAGTTAACTGTCAAGTTTACTTCAAGACATCTTGACAGCTGTAGGTTGGGGTCACTTCAGGTATTCGTTATCTCAAGGCTATAGGCTATCTAGTCTCTACTTTTACGCAGCGAAAACTCGTAAACTATGCCTGCTCGTCAAAGTTCAAAATCATTAGCTGCAGAAGGCATCATAAAATGGTCAAAATAGTTTAAGCTTTTTCAAATCTACAAGACGATCATTAGACTGCTGCGTAACCTCAAGCAAACTCTCGTATTTCTCGAATATAGGCGATATATCAGGTTTCTAGCATGTCAGAATGCTACATAGGGATGTCAGAATACGCTGGTCCCCTTACGCAATTAGCCCCGCACCGAATTTGAACTAACAGTGTACACTGTTTTGATATACTCATGGGGCAAGCAGTTCAATCCACTTTTGCGAGCCTTATCAGCGAAACTTATAGCACCCTTATAAACAGCACGGGTTAAAAGCCCAAATCCTACATCCCCACATTCCCCCTTGGGATAACAGGCGGGTAGGAAAAGACATCCCTCTCATGCTCCAGCGTCTTGCTGAACAGGGAATACAAACCCGCGAAGCCAGCACAACTCAACAACGAAGCGATCAGTAGGCCGGCCCAGAAAGCATGCGCAGCATTGTTCACATTCCAACCCAGCCTCAGCTCGATAGCCGCCTCCTCCACCTCCGCTCCAAAATTCCAATACAAGCCAGCTAACACACTCAAGACAGCCGCCAGCAATGGCACCCGGGTCCAGGTGCCCAGGCTCAGAGTAGGTGCGATACTCCTCGCAGACTTGCTCCTACTGCTGCTGCTGACGTTCATCTTTGCGCTGCTATCGTGCGGCGCTGCTGGGACGCCTGCGGGGTTAGTGGTGGTGGTGGTGGTGGTGGTGGATTCAGCCAGGATGCCGACCAGGAACTGCTGCATCGTCTTCATAGCGTAGGCGCTGTGACCGGCATATTCATATGTTTTGCTGCCGTCGGTGCCAGCGCAGTCCTTGAGCACGTCGATGCCGCCGGGGTGGTCATCGGCAAAGGAGGTGAGGCTGTAGACTGCGTTGGTAGGGTGAAAACGGTTAGGAGTTGCTGTGTGAGGCCTAGGGCCGAGTGTTAAACCTACTAGAAACTCACCTTTACCGTACACCGCTACCCACAGGTCTTGCTGCGTTTTGTGCTTCTCGAGCTGCGCGAGCGTGATGATGTTGTCGTGCTGTGAGTTCGCCATGTTGCCGGTCGGTGGCGAGGCTAAGGTTGTCGCTGGTGTGGGATCGGGGACTCAGGACTCGGGCTTCCGCAGGAGATCTCATGCAGTCCGTGGATGGATGTGCTAGCTTTCAAAACATGGAAATATCATGTGGGGATGGGATTGGACATTGCCAACTCGGGAGCCAGGCGGGATCAGCTTGAAATCCTCCATCGGCCCCAATCCGTTGCATCAAGGGTAGCAGCGGTGACGACCAAGTATGAAATTGGAATTTCCCGATTTGGCCCCGGTCCGCCCCTCTTATAGATGAAGCACTCAAAAGTCTTGGTCGCTCAGAAACAGTCTTGATTGCCTTGAAAAAGTCCTGGCTGGTAGGTTTGCCGGCCGAAGTTCTGGAAGCGTAGACTGACTCGGACAAACTTTTGTTGTGGTAATCCAATACTAGCAGTATCAACTGTACCAAGCTTCGCCGACTAAGTTTCTACTTCCTACTGTGTAAAAGTTTGCGGTCCTCATACTTGTCCACGCATCGTCTTCGTGAATACCTCGTCACCATGTACCAGGAATTCTTCATCGGGCAAAGCGCCGAGGAGCGCTGCCGAAAAATTGATATCTCTGCCTTTGAGACAATCCAGCAGCTCAGGGCAAGTCTTGGACGGTTGTTTTCTTTTGCAGACCCAAGTTGTAAGTTTAACACCAAAATCCTTACAGACACAAAGAACTCACAAACCGCTAGCAATTTGCTTCCACAGCAGCAAAAGCGGCGCCCTCTCCTCCCTCGAGGCTATCAGATTCTCCAGCAGCGCTGTGGAGTTGCGTACATCTCAAAATGCGTCGATTCGACCGCCTCCGGGGCCTCGAACCCATCCTTTCGTAGGCAACCACTATGAAATCTACCCCGACCCGCTGGGAAACTACGACCGGCTCTTTGCACGCTATGGCCCCATGATCAAGACTGTCAATATGGGAACTACCACCTACCACACCAACGACCCGGAAATCTCGCGTCACGTCCTTCGTGAGGGCGACATCTTTACCAAGATCACATCCGACCCCGCGCATCCGCTCTTCTACATGAGCGACCAGAGCGCCCTTTTCACCTGCGACAGCGACTCGCCCGCCTTCTCAATCAGCCACAAGTTCGTTCCGCCAGCCATGTCGCCGCGTGCCATGGCACACCACGCGCCGCTGATCCAGGCGTCAGCACGTTCCATCTTCCCCGTGCTCGAGGAGCTATCGGACCGCGAGCTGGCCTTCAACGTCTACCAGTATATGTTCAAGATGGCAGGGCAGGTCATCTGGCGTGTCGTCGTGGGGCAAGACCTAGAACATTTCAAGGCACTCAACACGCCGCCGGCACATGCCATTCACCTCCTCGGCAAGTACCTGGCACTTATGAAGAAGACGTCGCTGCGCCCCAAATGGTACGGTAGCCTGCCCTTTGGTGACCCGGCTCGGCTCCGTGCCACGCGACATCTACTCTGGGGCACCGTCGCCGAGGCACTCGACGGGTGTGTGACGCCTGAAGGGGGGCCACTCTCCCTGCGGGACCCGGCGGCGTCGCTGCGGTCGTCCTGCGTGGCTGACTTCCTGTGTCGGGCGCGGGATGAAAAAGGTGAGGGTTTACCGCGGGATATTCTGCTCGGCAACGTGGTGATTCTGCTCGGGGCAGGCTTTGTCACCAGTGCGTCGCTACTATCGTGGTCCATCTACTCGCTGGTCAAGTACCCAGGCAACCAGGAGCGGCTGATACAGGAGTTGGTGGATCATGGGGCGGATGGGGAGAAGACCTGGACACATGACGAGGTTCATGCCATGAAGTTTCTGGACAGCTTTGTCAAGGAGACGCAAAGGATGCATAGTCCGAGTTTCCAGACGGCGCGAAACGCGAAGAAGGATGTGGTGCTGCCGGGCGGTTACCTAGTGCCGGCGCGTGCCGTGGTTATTCCGTGTTTCCCAAGTTTGCATAAGAATCCGGCGCACTGGGAGAACCCGACTCGGTTTGACCCGGATAGGTGGGCGAATAAGGGGGTGGCGGGCAAGGCGATGAGGAACGGTCTGTACACGCCTTTTGCCGCTGGGGGAAGAGGGTGCGTGGGATTTAATCTGGCCTTGATGGAGGTCAAGATGGTTCTAGCGGAGCTGGTCTACCACTACCGCTTTGAAGACGCTTCGACTGAGGCGGTGGTGTACGACCCAGAGTTTTTGGTTACTCGTCCGTTGAATCTCTACGCAATCCCGACGAAGCGAACCGAGTGGCCGTCAGCGTCAAAGGGGAAGGTACACGGGGTGGAACGGGTATTGAATGATGCATCAATAGGAACGTGAAATAGAAAGGGTGGGGTGGATTCAAGACGACATACTACTGAGCATCCTTTTGTAAAGTATAAACACAATATGAGTTGACCTTAGCATGTAGACACTAAGAGATCCTGGAGGGTAAGAAGTTCCAGCCTCAGGAAGAAAAGGGGGATTTTGTGGAAATCCCCTCAAGCTTGAACTTGCCAGTAAATTCTCTTGCCCACAGCTTATGAGTGATAAACTGTCGCAGTCAAATCGAAAAGCACTGGCCTCTCGTTCTCACAACGGCAACCCCGTGGCAGGCTACCTCCTTCGAGGCCGCCTTCATGGTTTTCCGCTCATTGAGAGTCAGCGCTGTGATTAAGGGAACCTGCTGCCCCAGCAGAGGCAGAGATCTCGACGGGGACGATTATTTTAGGCGATATGTTATGCTTGTGTGCTGTTAAGATGGTGAAGTGTAGCACGACAGGCAGTGATCAAGCTATGCTGCTTGGAATGGACTTGCCCAAGTTGAAAGAAGGGGAGTCCGTAGCTGTAAGACCTAGTGGGGTGGATGAAATGTTTGAGAGCCTTTTTCAACAGTTACCAGATCCGGAATTGGATGTCGGGCCGTTAATCGGACCAGAAGAAAAAGGTTGCGGAAAGCAGAGAAAAATAGTAGGTAGGTGCTTATAGTCCTCCATAGCTCCCCTTGTAGAATATCTTCTTCTATATCGTTTAGTTCCCAGCTCTTTTTCGAACTCGGATGGCTTGGACATCGCTCTGATGGCTCTTTGCGGTCAGTCGCAGAAGCTTAGAGCGGCAATAAGTACCTACCTAGTGGCTTCCTAATGCGGTCCGGACCGAGCTTGATATTGAAGTTCGAATTGCAAGTTCGGAGGCCGGACATTACACGAATTCTGAAAGCCGCCTATAATGGCGAGACGCTGCGAGTGTGTTGGTCAGGAGGACGGCTGCTCAGGTACGATATATTGGGCTGAGCCAACCGGTCAATGGTCCCTTCGAGTGAGCGGTGTCAAGCATAACACTGCTTGCTTTTTCGAGCCTGTCCCTTCATTTGATTGCCCAAGGAAGTCTGTCAGGATGTGCGGCATCACCGCGAGCATTGCCCTTCCTCGGCGCAAAGTTGACGAGCATACTATTGCCCACACCAACGGGATCAACGACGCCAATGGCATCAACGGCGCCAATTGCATCAACGGCATCAATGGCACCAATGGCACCAACGGCACTAACGGCACCAATGGCATCAATGGTCACGCCGACGGCCACACCACTGAGACCCTCACCACCCAACTCCAAGCCTCCATTGACACCATCAACCACCGCGGACCTGATGAATCTGGAATCTGGATCAGTCCCGACGCCAGCATCGGTCTCGGCCACTGCCGCCTCTCCATCAACGACCTCTCACCCAGCGGGACGCAGCCTCTTACCAGCGACGACGGGCAAATCCACGCCGTCGTCAATGGCGAGATCTACGACCACGATCGGCTTCGGGACGTGTGCACCACTGAGCACGGCTACAAGTTCAACGGCGAGAGCGACAGTGAGCTCGTCGTGGCGCTGTACAAAATTCACGGGCCGCCGGCCTTCTTTGAGCACTTGCGTGGCGAATTTGCTTTTGTTCTCTATGACAACCGCGAGGCGAGCAAGAGGGTTATCGCGGGACGTGACAGGTTTGGCATCAAGCCGCTGGTGTGGACTGTCGTTGGCGGCAGGCTGCTGATGGCGGCCGAGGCAAAAGCATTTCTACCCATGGGGTGGGAGCCCGAGTGGGATGTCGGCGCGATTGTAGATAGCGGGTGGATGATGGATGACAGGACATTGTTCAAGGGGGTGAGGAAGCTGTTGCCGGGGCATTGGATGGAGGTGAGCGAGGAACGAGGGGTCAAGACGCGCAAGTACTGGGATGCCGAATACGAGGACAAGGTTTGTGGTTTTGACAGGAGCGGGTGTTGATGATGTTAACAATAAGCAGACCATAGTCGAGACTCGGACCATCGACGAGATGGTCCTTGGAGTCCGCGAACGGCTCGTCGAGTCCATCCGCCTGCGACTGCGCGCCGATGTCCCTGTTGGCGTATACCTCTCTGGCGGCATCGACTCCTCGGCTGTCGCGGGCATTGTGACGCAACTAGCCAAAGAGAAACACGTCAAGATTGGCAACCAGGCGGCGTCAACACGAGTGGCCTGCTTCAGCGTGCGCTTTCCAGCAGAGTCAGGTTATGATGAATCCAGTAGGAAACAAAGCACGCACTAGAAGCTCAAGACCATTCGCTGACAGAATCACCCAACAGGTGTGGCAGAGCGCACAGCGGAGTGGCTCGGCGTCGAGGTCATCAAAAAAGACGTCGACGAAGCCTCCCTCGCACGCGATTTTGCCGAAACGGCCTATCACTGCGAGCATCACCACTTCGACCTCAACTGCGTTGCTAAATTCGCCCTGTCAACATTGCCTCGCGACCACGGCGTCAAGGTTGTCCTGACGGGCGAGGGCGCCGACGAGCACTTTGCCGGGTACCCATACTTCACACCGGACTTTCTCCGCGAGCCAGACCTATCGCAGCCTGATTCGCCACTCGCCAGCAACTCCGTGCTGCGTGAGGGTATGCACAGCGCCGTCGACGTTGAGATGAAGACCATGTTCCGCAACATTGGGGCCATTCAGCACGAGGGGTTGCCCAACAGCGAGGCACTGGCCGATGCCAATGGTAGTGTGATGCCCGACACGCTGCTGCTCTGGCACCCGACGACGGGGCTGTTCGCGCCGTGGGTACGTGAGGAGTACCGCGGACTCGACTGCCGAGACACGGTCATGGCGTCGCTAGCGCCCGAAGCGCGGGCCAAGATGCGGTCGCTCTGGCACCCATTACACACGTCTCAGTACATATGGAACAAGAGCTCGCTGGCCAACGTGCTGCTATCATGCCTTGGCGATCGCACCGAAATGGCGCACAGCGTCGAGGCACGCACACCATTCCTCGACCATCACCTCACCGAATATGTAAACAGGCTGCCGCCCAGCGTCAAGTTGGCATACTCGCCCGTGCACAAAATCGAGCAAAGCGAGCAGAGCCCGCTCTGGAAGGACGCTGGGTTGGCGCTGCAGTCGCTGACAGAGAAGTGGATTCTGCGAGAGGCGGTACGGCCATATATCACCGACGAATTATACAAGCGAAGGAAGCACCCGTTCCTGGCGCCGACGAGGTGGCCGGAGGGGGGCGCGTTGCACCAGCTGTTTCGGGGGCTTTTAACTCGCAAGGCTGTTGAGGCGTTGGGCTTCCTGGACTTTGCTGTGGTTGAGGAGGCGCTAGGGCGTGCCTTTGGTCTCAAGGGAGACACGAAAGCGTTCCGGACGCTGGTGTATGTTGCGGCGTGGGTGACGCTGGCGGAGCGATTTGGCGTCAAGAAGGCGGACAAAGAGGATTGGATTGGCCAAGGGAAGTTAGGAGGGCGCCAAGCGGCAGAAACCTCCCGAGGGTCGGTGTCAAAAGTCTCTGCCGACTTCCTCGCCCAATTCCGGGTAAAGCAACAGTGAACACTGGGTCTGAAGTTTGGGGGTAGAAGTGATGATTGGGTTGATGAGAATAACAAGTAGAGTATAGAAGTAGAAGAGTGTTGGAAATTGAGGCAGTCAGCCCTACCATACTAGTGGCTTGGCAATGGAAACACCAAATTGTTTTGTAACACCTGTATTCTTACTTCCTCAGAGTACTATTTACATAGCTCATAATCACGTTGTTCAACAAAATAGAATAGAATTTAGATAAAGACATACTCAGGGGTTGACGAAGAATGTAGACACTAGGTCAAATTGGGACAGGCGCCGCATCACCACTGTCCACGTTATCTTGCTCGCATCTCTCTGCTCTCTCCGCCCCTCTCCCCCTCAGTCTCAGTCTCTGTCTATCGCGCTCTTGTCTATTTACTGGAGGGAGCGATGAGCACTTCGTGGTAAAGACACACAACGAGCCGCATCAGGGTACAGAACTGATAACAAATCCATCACACTGGTAATCCCGCCATCAGCAAAATGTTCACGCCCAGGAACGTCGAATCTGCACTATTCCGTGGTTCGTGCATCTCGCGCGGCTCCACCTCTACGTCCGCGACAGGAAGCACAAGATGCCGCTGTACCTTCTCATCCGCGGATCGTACCGTGAGCTGCGGGTGCACCCTCTAGTCCTCGATTTGCACCACCAGTCGCGCCCCACCTTCTACATCTACCTGAGCCGGACTAACCCATTCCACTATGCTGAACTCAATTGAATGACAAAGTCTCCGCTGTCCTGGGGCCTCAACCCAGCCGTAGCAGACCAGTCCCGCATCTTGCCAATGGGAACAAAGAATAGAGGATTTGCATGACGAGCCATCTAGTTAGGCCAGATCTCGTTGGATGGACCCATCGAGTATAGAAAGCGTCTGTCTAGAAGTTTCCGCCAAATCGCCTCATCTTCCACGTGCACTCATCATTTACTAACTCAGGCACAGCATCTTTGATGATCAAGTGGGGTGCCGAGATATGTTGCTCATACGAGTTGTTGTAGACTTTGGTGATATTTCTCGAATCTAGACAGACGAAACCGAATTCAGTGAGCCGGTCTTTGCGTCCATTCAGCGCCTCCACATCCATGCTCAGAAACACAGCGTCTCAGATCTTCGCGAACGGCGCCATCTGCATGCTGTCCGTTGCATAGTGCTCAGCAAGTCTCCGTAGAAGGACCATACAACCATGGAGTTCTCAGTAGGCATCATTGGCTGCAATGTGAAGATGTAACGACGAGACTTCTACGTCTGGGAACCAGTATGTCGTCAAGACTTTAAGGCCCTACGGATCCGAACCTGGGTGGAGTAACTCGTACAATCGTTGACAATCGAGGACTACGGTTGTAGTGGCGAATCCATAGATATTGAAGTATTCATGGTTCTGTAAGAATCAGAGCTCTGAATCAGAGTCGTGGCTCACGAGAACCATATTTCGATACCGTGTATCGTTGCGGGCGAATGGGTTCCATGGAGGAATCTGTGAATGGTCACCGGCAATAGCGCCAAGGCCGGTGTAGACGCAACCGGTAGGGGAAGTCAGAAGATATGGAGTCTTAGGGAAGTGAGCGAGGGGCATCTTGACGATAGCAGATTCGTGAGATTTGGTAGCTGGGTGTGAGTTGCTTTTGCGTGCGGCTGCGCAGTCGGAAGGTGCATCGAAGAGAAATCAAGAATTGGATTCTGGCTATGTAGAACTCAAGTTTGAGAAAGTAAGGGAGAAAGTAGATATACTCATGGCTTTAATTTTGTGATAAAGTTTATACGGTAGCATTCCCTGTGTCATGGCTGCAACATGACCGTTTCTGGATCATCATCTCCGACCGAACACATAGATGTGTAAGTTCCCATGACTCCTGCCTTTGTGAACTATGTGGCGAGAGCAAAATGAAGGGATTGTGTCAGAAAACCGTTCTAGTGTCAGATATAGAAATTCATTTACTCGGCGACGAAGATGCAGCGCCGAGAGGGCTCTAGATGAGTACACATCTTGATAGAATCACAAGGGGAAAGCAGAAACAAATGATAAAAGAGGAAAATCAGCTCAATGTCTCGTAAGCATTGAGAATGAGCTCGTTTTTGCTCTTCTCTCTCTGAGAGACAAAGAAGTGCATCAAACAGCTGTTCTACGTCATATGGACAGTAAAACACTCATTCTCAGGCATGAACCTAGACTCTAGATTCTCGCCCAGATATATCCACTACCTACCAGCTGCTTTCAAACCGTAAATCAAGAATCATCTTCTGACACCTACAATATGTCGCAATTATTGCCAATGGTTTTACTAAGGCGCTTACAGCCATCGATCTAGCACTGCTCGACCTGAAAGACAGGGAATTTTTCATCTGTCTAGACCTTTTAGTCATGAAAACACCTCTTAAGACACACACCATCATTCTAGTGCTCCGCGACTATTAATGTACATCCATGTCTTTGACAAGGACTGCATTACGCACTGGTCTAAATCACACACGACATGCTCATCATGTCGTTCGAATATCTTAGACGAACCATTGGAAGCTAGCACGGCAGATAATCTAGCGGATCATATAAAGCCCAACCTTGAAGTTTGGCGCAGACGGCGCGCAGACTCAATTGCATCGATGCAGCGAGACTTCGACCAGGCATTCCTCAACGCTGACACAACTTCAATGGCGATTGTTCGCCGAGCCCAGGATTTAGTACGAAACAGCAACACTACAGACGACGTGGACGCGAATCACGCGTGGTGGTGGTTGGCATAGAGACTTGCAGACATTCTTCCTACTTTGGTCGTGGACGGCTGGTCCGCATACATTCGCTTCCTGTGGCAGAAATGTATTGCAAATTGGGAGGTCGGTCTTATGAAAGAGGTCGGTGGCTAGGGAGTGATTGATAGCGATCGAAAGAGGACATAGACGAGATGTTGAAGACGAGTAGGAGGCTTAAGGTGGAAGTGAAGAGCTGCAAGGACTTGATCGGGTGGGAAGCTCTTCCTGGGTGTTGGTTGAATACGGCTCGAGAAGCTGGAGATCGGTCAAGCTTTCGAGACCACTTAACCTCCTATTGAAAAGTCAAAGGATGAGCGTGCCTAGAGCTGTTTTCAGCCTCCAAAGACAGCCAATACTTCAGAAACGCCCCTCAGCTTACCGAATAAACATCTCTGTAAATACTAGATAGGTTTTACAGTGAGATTATTCAACGTTTATTTAATAATTTATACGGGTCTAGCTATACGCTAACCCTAATTTTAATTTACCTAAATATAAGCCGTCGCTACTTAGCCCTATATATCTAGGATTTACCTATAAAGCCCCTTTTAATAATTATTTATTTATTTATATTATTAATAATAATATATTATAAATATTAATTCTAATAAAGAACTTATATACGTAGCTACTCTAGCCCTTCTTATCCTTAATTTATACTATATTAGCTAAGTCCCGCGCTATACTTATATCCTACTAATTAAGTATTAGAGTAAGGAGTAGAGTCTTAATAATTTCCTACCTAGGTAAATAAGGCGGACGTTTAAATTTATTAAAAATAAGATATATTAATTACTTACTTATTTTAACCTTAAAAGTATTAACTAATAATATAGTTATTAGCCTAGCTTAAAGCTTACTTTATATCTTATTCTAATAAAATTCTTATACTTATATCCTTTATATAAGTTATTAATAATATTTAGCTAGTCTCCCTCCTTTATTTCTATTATAATTAATAATATTACTAAGTACCTATATAATTATTATAATCCTATCTTATACTAGTATCTTATTCTTAAATATAATAGGATCTAGAGGTATATAAGGGCGATTATATATATAGGTAAAATATATAAGAGGTCTATAATTTAGGGGTTTATTAATAGAATATTTTAGCGCTTTTATTAACTAAAGGAAGACTAGAGGTTCTTCTACTTTATATATAAAAAGGTATATAGTATAGTATAATTAAGGGTAATATACCTAGATAGTCTAATTAATATATTATATAACCTATTTAAGGGAAAGGCGAATAACCTAATAATACTACGAACTTCTAATATATAAGACTAGTTATATTAAGTATTCTAGGGGTAGTAAGTTCTAGATCTATTTAGTAATAAAGCTTATAAGTATATAGAATTTATTATATTACTATATATAAGCTACCTAAATATATAAAAGAGAAAGTTTAATAGAAGAATAGCTAATATATAAATTACTATTAAGTATAGTTTTAGGATAATATAGATACTTTAAGTAATAAATACTTTTAAGTATAGAATAAAATTAGGGCTAATACCTATTAATAATATCTATTAGGTAGTAGTACTATTAACAAACTATTTTACCTATTTATAAGGCTAAGATATAGTATCTAGTTAATTTAGGATAAGGCCTTTAATAATCTACTAATATTTATTAGTAATTAACTCTACCTAATAATTACTTAGGTATATTTCTTTATATTAAGCCTTATAATATAATTAAAGGGATTATAGGCCTATAATCTATATATAATTACCTAACTCTAATATTATAACGCTATTAGTTTATAGATTATATCGCTAATTAAGAGCTCGTTATTAAATTTAAGTTATAAAGAAGCTTATAAAGATAAGTTATAAATTAGCCTAAATCTATAATATATATAAGAAATATAAGAAACCCGCCCTTATTAAGTAATATAACCTATTTATATAATTACTATAAAATAGTAAGTATCTTATAAGGCCTTATTTCTTTATTCTCGCCTAAAGTTTCCGCTTTTATATTTTATTTAGTTTTTATACTTCTTATTCTAAAACATCCTAATCCTAAGTTACTTAAATATTAGGGGTTTATATTAATAGTTATTCTATTATTTTATAATATTTTACGTGTTAGAGCTATAAAATATACCTAAGTATTATATCTACTAGTCTTATAATATTCCTACTACGTATTATTAACCCCGTCTTTACTAAGCTCCTTATTAACTTTTATATAAAAATCCTTTATAATATTTCTCCTTTACTCGCTATTATTATTATTACTTTTAGAGTCTCTATTATTACTTATTTAATTTATATCCTTAATACTATTAAGCCTATTAATATATAATTATACTATACTTATAACCTTTTTATTAGATATCTAGGGACGGCTTAGTATATTATTATTTATAGGGATAGTAAGACTAATCTTATTAGTAATATTTTCTAGTATTTTTTATATTTATTCCGTCTCTTTACTTAGGTACTATTAATATAAGACTTAATTTATATAAAGCGTTTAAATAAGGTCCTCTTAAGCCCCTATTTACTTTTATAATAGAGTTATAAAGGCTTATAACTCCTTATAAAGCGTATTTAATATATTATAAGTCTATTATATTCCTTTAATTAAATATTTAAGTTCCGCGTTAATATTAAGTTACTACTTATAAATAAGTTTTAGCTTCTTAATTAAGGCTAGGTCCTAAGTACTAGTTATTATAGATATATTAATATTAGTAAGTAGAGGGGCCTAAATACTACTTATTAATATAGGCCTATTAATACTTATAGGTATTATCGCCGGAGTTATTATATTATAGGATTCAAAGAATTTTAAACTTTACTTTATAAAATTAACTAAAATAGTAGTTATATCCTAAGTTAGATAAGACCTTTATATTTATTTAAGTCTTTACCTATCCTTTCATAGCCTTATCCCCCTATTCTTTTTCTTATTCTACTATTATAGTTATTATAGCTAATAGATAATACTATTAGCGGAGTTAACTTCGTCCTTAAAATTACTCCTAATACTAATACTACTCTAGTAGCTAGTATTACTCTAATATTAAGGACTTAGGCTTTACTACTAATAGGGGGAACCTTTTAATATAGTACTTATACTAGAGGGTAATAGTAATATTATTATAAATAAGAGTAAGATAGATAAGCCTTTTAAGGAGGAGTCTTATTTATTATTTTCTTTATAGGAAGGAATTTTATTAGAACTAATATTCTCTATTTCCTTTATAGCCTTTTTACCCTAGTAAGTAGATAGTATATCTTATTTAATATTATAATTTTATATTTTCTCCTTTTTATCTTTTATATCTTACTTCTTTTTATATTTTCTAGCTTAAACTTTATTAGCTATTAATTACTACTAATTTAGTACTTATATAAGGTTATTATTAGTTATTATATACCTAGATCTCCTATTATATTCCTTCTTATACTTATACTATTTAAGTAGTACTACTACCTTTTATTAATAATTATTCTAAGAGTAGGAATAG
>JAABUN010002862.1_pt1 | contig 28841 bp, 26 predicted proteins | sample 5559311 | NCBI WGS metagenome assembly JAABUN01 (sample SAMN10711877, study PRJNA513370) | rock metagenome | isolation source: Antarctica rocks | place: Antarctica: Victoria Land, Siegfried Peak sud | reverse complement strand
AAATGAGGAAACAATTACAGTTCCGGTACCAAATCATGCTGAAATAAAAATTGGAACATTACAATCAATTATCCGCCAATCACAACTGCCAAAAGAACTTTTTGAGACAGGTAAGTAAACCACTGTCTAAACCATAGTAGTACCAAAGCCTAATCATCGGCGTCAACCTTATTTTCTCAAAAGGTTGTCAAGTCCCAGCGGGACTTAATATTGGTAGAAAAATAAGTTGGACTTTCTTACAATTATTGACACAACAAGAGAATAGAGAGAAAGGTGCAAGTAGCTAATTTCTTAGCCAGCAGTTTTCAAATCTTCAATAAATAATCTTTCAGAAAGTTATAGTCAGGCTGCATAACGGTAGCCCGTTTTTCAAGATCCATGATGTGAGCAATACTTTCAGGAATATCAATAGTTTTATTTAATGCCTGTTCAACACAAGCGGGGAATTTAACAGGATGAGCAGTTTCTAAAAAAATCCCTTTCTCATGCGGGTGTTGCTCTAAGTACTTTTGTAAAGCGTAATAAGCCACTGCTCCGTGAGGATCGAGCAAATAATCCTGTTGATCGTAAACCTGCTTGATGGTGTTTATTGTTTCTTCATCCGTTATGCTGTAGCTGGTAAGAACATTTTTTAAATTACCTAATTCGTTATTAAATATTTCGAGTATGCGAATAAAATTACTTGGGTTTCCAACGTCCATAGCATTCGATAAAGTTGACACTGCTTTCTTAGCTTCATAAATTCCACCCTTCAGGTACGCTGGAATAACATCATTGGCATTACAGCCTGCAATAAAATGCTTTACAGGCAAGCCCGAAATATGTGCAAGTATTCCTGCACAAATATTTCCGAAGTTTCCGCTGGGCACGCTGATTACCGGTGGTGCTTTGGGTTGCCATTGCTGATAAGCAAACAAATAATAAAACTGCTGCGGAAGCCAGCGGGCAACGTTAATTGAATTAGCTGATGTAAGAGAAATTTTTTTGTTTATTTCCTCATCTCCAAATGCCTGTTTAACCAATTGCTGGCAATCATCAAAATTGCCGTGCACTTCTAATGCATGAATGTTTTTACCTAATGTTGTTAACTGCTTTTCCTGTACTGTGCTTACTTTGCCTGAAGGATATAATATCACCACTTCTACCCCCTCAACATTATAAAAGCCGTTTGCTACCGCACCGCCTGTATCGCCCGAAGTTGCCACCAATACAATAATTTTTTCCTTTTTTTCTTTTGCAAAATAACCGAGGCAGCGGCTCATAAATCTTGCGCCAACATCTTTAAAAGCAAGCGTAGGACCATGATACAATTCGAGCGAGTATTTATCTTCATCAACCTTTACCAAAGGAAATTCAAAGTCTATGGCATCAGAAACAATTTGATCAAGTTCTTTTGGAGGAATGGTATCACCAACATAAGGTTGTATTACCTGCAATGCAATTTCTTCTTTTGAATATGAAATGATTTCCTTTATAAAATCGCCAGGTAAATGAGGTATATACTCGGGAAAGTATAAACCTTTGTCAGGCGCCTGGCCTTGTATGGTTGCTTCTTTAAAATCTACCTTTGGCGACTGTTTATTTAAACTATAATAAAGCATGATGCATATTTAAGGAGAAGTTATTCGTTTATAATTTCTACTCCTTTGTAATTAATGGTAGTTACATAAGTGCGGTATTCGATTCCGAGGCGGGTGTAAATATTTTTCATTACAATTTCCACCTGCTTTGCAGTTACCTCTTCTTTGCTTAGCATAAATATAGACGGCCCTGATCCTGAAATGCCGCCGCCTAATGCACCGGCTTCTTTGCAACATCTTTTTACTTCATCAAAACCCGGGATCAGCATACTTCGCACCGGTTCAATTATTACATCTTCTAACGAGCGGCTGATCAAGCCATAGTCTTCTCTCAGAAATCCTGCAACGAGACCTGCAATATTTCCCCATTGTTTAATGGCATCTTTTAACTGCACTTCTTTGCGTAAAATTTGCCTGGCATCAGAGGTCTTTACTTCTATCTGCGGATGCACAACGGTAACGTACATAGGAGGACCTGTGAGCGGCACAATATCTAACTGAAAAATGGAACGCACCAAAGTAATACCACCAAATATGCACGGCGTGATATTGTCAGCATGCTTAACACCACTTGCAAGTTTCTCGCCATTCATGGCAAAGCGAACAAGGTCTTCGCGCGAAAAAGGATTATTTAGCAAATGGTTGGCCGCAACAACTATACCCGCAGAACTGGCAGCGCTTGAACCAAGACCGCTTCCCGGTTTTATTTGTTTATCAATAACAACATCAAAGCCTTTTTCTCCGGGCACGTTTTCTAACATTGCCATTAAAGCTACACCTGCCACATTCTTTTCAGGTTCAACAGGGAGGTTATATTTGTCAATATGTGTAAAGCGAATACCTGGTTCATCACTTAAAGTAACCCACATCACATCGTTCGGCTCGCTTAACGCCATCCCAAAAACATCGAAGCCGCAAACAAGGTTGGCAACAGTTGCTGGAGCGAGGACTTTTACTTTATTCATTTTTAATTAATTCAAAAGTCAAAAGTCAAAAGTTAAAATATATTTTTTTGAATTTTTAATTTTGACTTTTGAATTGTATCATCGCACCGTTCTTATAATATCTGCAAACACACCCGAAGCTGTTACCTCAGCTCCGGCACCTGCACCTTTTACAACCATCGGTTGCTCGGGATAACGCGTTGTGTGAAAGAGTACAATATTGTCTTTACCATACAAATGATAAAAATCGTGGTTTGAGTCAATATGCTGCAGACCTACAGAAGCCTTCCCGTTCTCATACTTTGCAACAAACTTTAATTTCTTTCCAACCTTTGCTGCTTCGTTATAAATTTTAGAAAAGTGTTCTTCTTCTTTGGCCATAGCTGCATAAAAATCTCCCACACTTCCCTGCATGCACGATGCAGGCATAAATGTATTGTTGGTTATGTTTTCCATTTCAAGCATCTCTCCTGCTTCTCTTGCTAATATCATGATCTTGCGCATAACATCTGTTCCGCTTAAATCTAAACGCGGATCGGGTTCTGTATAACCTTCATTCTGGGCCTGTTTAACCACTTCGGCAAAAGGTTTTTTACCGTCATAGTTATTGAATACAAAGTTGAGTGTTCCGCTTAAAACAGCTTCAATTCTGTTAATTGTATCGCCACTTCTCAGCAAGTCGTTCATGGTGCCTATAACCGGCAAACCTGCACCCACATTGGTTTCAAACAGGAACAGGCAATTAAACTCTCTTGCCAGATCCTTCAGTTGTTTATAGTAAACATATTCCGATGAACAAGCTACTTTATTACATGCTACCACCGAAATACTTTTCTCTAATAACTGATAATAAGTAGCAGCTACTTCATCGTTTGCTGTTACATCTGCAAATACCGAGTTACGTAAATTTTTTGAACGGATAACCTGGATAAACTCCTGTAAGTTCATATCGTGGCCGTGTTTAAGCAATTCCATCCAGTTATTTAAATCAATTCCATCGTCGTTAAAAAGCATTTTGCGGCTGTTGGCAATTCCAACCACTCTTACCTGCAAGTGCATGTGTTGCTGCAGGTATTCGTGCTGCATTTTTAACTGTGCCAGTAACTTGCTGCCTACATTACCAACGCCGGCAACAAACAGGTTAAGTTGTTTGTAAGTGGTTTCAAAAAATTCTTCGTGTAAAACGTTTACTGATTTTTTTACATCAAGGGTGGAAATAACCGCAGAGATATTTCTTTCGGAAGAGCCTTGTGCAATCGCTCTTACATTTACACCGTTTCGTCCTAACGTTCCAAACATTTTACCGCTGATGCCGGGATGACTTTTCATTGAATCACCTACCAATGCTATGATCGCCAAATCTTTTTCAACCACTAATGGTTCTACTTTTTTTGTTTCAATCTCGTAACTGAATTCTGTATCCACCACTGCTTTAGCTGCCTCAGCATTGCCCTGGTTAACGCCAACGCTTATTGAATGTTCCGAAGAACTTTGTGTAATTAAAATAACGTTTATGTTTTGGCTTGCCAGCGCTTCAAACAAACGTTTTGAAAATCCGGGAATGCCTACCATTCCGCTTCCCTCAAGACTAAGCAGCGATATCTTGCTCATGCTTGAAATGCCGCGGATGCTGCCGCCGCTTTTTGTTCCTTCAGCTTTGATTAAAGTTCCGGCGTGTTCGGGTTCAAAAGTATTTTTTATCCATACTGGTATGTTTTGCGTCATTAGCGGTTGTATAGTTGGCGGATAAATTACTTTGGCGCCAAAATGAGAAAGCTCCATCGCTTCCTGGTACGAAATGATAGGGATAACTTTAGAGGTTTGTACCAATTGCGGGTTAGCCGTCATCATACCGCTTACATCAGTCCATATTTCTATAAGTTGTGCATTAACAGCGGCTGCAAGAATGGCCGCGGTATAATCGGAGCCGCCTCTTCCTAATGTTGTTGTGTTGCCGTTTGCATCGCTGGCTATAAAACCGGGAACAATAAATAACGACTGAACTGTATCAGAAAAAAATTGTTTTGCTTTTTGATTGGTTACAGTAAAATCAACGCCTGCATATCCAAAATGAGAATCGGTTGTAATAATTTCTCTTGCATCTTTCCATACACATTCTTCATTAACAGCCGTAAATTTTGCCGCCACAATTTGCGACGACAACAGTTCTCCATAACTGCTTATCCTGTCTGTTGTTCTTGCTGAAAGTTCACGAAGCAAAAACACGCCGTTACAAATATCTTCAAGATCGTTACAGCTTTTTTTAACCATGCTTAAAACAGCGCTTTGCTGCGCGAAAGGAATTAGTTCCTTAACTGTTTGGAGATGACGGTGTTCTAAAGCCTTTAAATTTTCTTTAAAGCTTTCATCACCCTTTGCGGCTAAACCGGCTACATGTAATAAGGCATCAGTAACGCCGCCCAATGCCGAAACAACAACAATGGTCTTATCTTTTTGTAAAGCGTTTTGCACAATGGCAACTACCTTATTTATATTAGTTGCAGTGGCAACCGAACTACCGCCAAATTTTAAAACCTGCATGTATTTAAGTTTGTGTTGAATGGAAGTGATTTTTAAAACAATACTCTGCTTTAGCAGAACAGCCTAAGCCCGGTTGGCGATATGACAATGTACAACCCTTAACGGGTTGTAATAATTGTGATAGTTATAATAGTAAAGAAGGTAACAAAAGTTGCTGCAGAAGAAGAAATAATATTTGCTATGTTTATTTTCACGTGCTGTAAAAAAAAGATGTCGCGAAGGTAATAAGCATTAATTATATAACAAGCATTAGTTTTATAAAAAATTTTCAATCATCTTGCCCGTATAGAAGATATTGTTTAATAAAAGAGGATCATACTTAAAAGTGATTTTAGTTTGTTGCAGAAGATAAACAACAATTAAACGAAAATACTTAATCCCTTTTTTCATAATTTTATTTTTTTCTAACGCAGCCTGCCTTAATACTGTTTTAAAAAATTTATATGCCCAACTCACACGGAGGACTGCACGAATTTAAAAATTCTGTTGCCATAAAGTTTCAACTGTACAACAGTTTGTTTACCTCGTTACCTTTTCATCGCATCGAAAGAACCGGCCTTTTGCTATCGTTGCTGTTAGAAATTTGTACTGAAGGCTACAAGAAAAAACAAAGCCCCATAACCATCATTGATAGTTTTTTTAGTACGCATACCAACCTTGAAAAAGACCAGGATAAAATAGACAGGCTATTCAGAATTGTTCAGTTTGTAGAAAGGCAGGTTGTTTTATTTGATGCTTTGGAAGATGCCGCTTTTAAAGAAGTAAATGATTTAAACGGCGCGGGAACTCTCAAGCATCTTGAATCGGAAATTATACATAGTGCTGCCGAAAAACAACTCGCCGAAAAACTGAAAGACTTTAAAATAAGGCTTGTATTAACTGCCCATCCTACCCAATTTTATCCGGGCTCAGTATTGGCAATCATTAACGATCTGGCACATGCTTTATCTGTTAATAACACCGGCAGGGTAAATACATATTTAGCTCAGCTTGGCAAAACTCCTTTCTTAAAAAAACAAAAACCTACCCCTTACGATGAGGCTGTCAGCCTTATCTGGTTTATGGAGAATGTTTTTTATTCTGCTACAGGTAGCTTATTATCATCCCTAAAAAATCATTTTCCACATGTTGATGAGGAGATGAATTCTATTATTGAAATGGGCTTTTGGCCCGGTGGCGACAGGGACGGAAACCCAAATGTAAGGGTAGATACAACGGTGCAGGTAGCCAATGCCTTAAGAGAAAGTATTATAAGATGCTATTACGGAGATGTTAGAAAACTTAAACGGCGTTTAACTTTTAAAGGAGTGGACACACTGGTAGCTGAACTGGAGAAGCAGTTGTATAATTCTATTTATGTTCCCGAACAGCGTACCTCACTTTCAAGGTCTGTTATATTAGAGCAACTGAAGCAAATTCGTGAGATCATTATCCACCAGCACAATAGTTTATTTCTTCATCTTGTTGATAATCTCATCAATAAAGTTCAGGTGTTTGGTTTGCATTTCGCCTCGCTCGATGTAAGGCAGAACAGTTCTGTTCATAATGAAATACTGGAACTGATCGCAGAAAAAGAAGACATCCTTCCTAAAGATTATCCGTCTTCAACCAACGAAGAAAAAATAAATATTTTAACCCATGTTGATAAAGCCGCTAATGCAGAACTATACGAGCCGGGAGTTTTAAGAGATACATTGGAAACTATAGCTGCCATCAGAAATATTCAACAGATGAACGGGCCTGAAGGTTGTCATCGCTACGTTATAAGCCATTCAGAAAATGCCTTGAACATTATCGAAGTATTTGGTTTGTTCCTGTTAAGCGGTTGGAAAAAGGACGAATTAAGCATTGACATTGTTCCTTTGTTTGAAACCATTGATGATTTAAAAAATGCCCCTGGCATAATGAAGGCATTATATGAAAATGAAACTTACAAACATCATTTAGCAAGACGAAGAAATATCCAAACTATTATGTTAGGTTTTTCTGACGGGACAAAAGATGGCGGTTATTTAATGGCTAACTGGAGTATTTTTAAAGCAAAGCAGGAGCTAACGAGCCTCTCAAGAAAATATGGTTTTCATGTAGTATTCTTTGACGGACGAGGTGGCCCTCCTGGTAGAGGCGGCGGTAAAAGCCATCGCTTTTATGCATCAATGGGCAAAGAGATTGCGAGTAAAGAAATACAAATAACCATACAAGGCCAAACTATCAGTTCGAGCTTTGGAACAGTTGATGCAGCGAGGTATAATATTGAACAGTTATTAAATGCCGGCATAAGTAACCAGCTATTTTCTTCAAAAGAAAAAACATTAACCGATGCAGAAGAAAAATTACTCCAGGAACTTGCCGATGCAAGTCTTGTTTCATATACCGAATTAAAAAACCATCCTCAATTCTTTAACTATCTTCAAAATATAAGTCCGCTTAATTTTTACAGCGAAACAAATATTGGCAGCCGCCCTTCTAAAAGAGGTTCTTCAAACAGGTTAACTATTAACGATCTGAGAGCAATTCCGTTTGTTGGCGCATGGAGCCAGATAAAGCAAAATGTTCCCGGCTTTTATGGTTTAGGAACAGCCTTGCAGGTGTTGGATACGAGGGGAAAAATGCAGAAGCTGAAAGATTTATATAAGGATTCTCTGTTCTTCAGAACGCTTATTGATAACAGCGAAATGGCAATGAAGAAAAACTTTTTTCCTTTAACAGCCTTTCTTGCAAACGACCCCACATATGGCGAACTATGGAATAAAATTTATGAAGAAAACGAGCTTACAGAAAAGTACATCTTACAGCTTTCAGGCGAAAATGAGCTGATGGCCGATTATCCCATTGAACAGCTTTCAATACAGATGCGTGAAAAAATTGTATTGCCGTTAACCACTATTCAACAGTATGCAATGGCAAGAATAAGGCAGTTGGAAGAACAGGGAGCTTCGGAAGCATCCAAAGAAATCTTTAAAAAGCTGGTGATCAGGTGCTCGTTCGGAATTATTAATGCGGGGAGAAATTCGGCGTAAGTCTCTTTTCGGTAAACTAATTACCATCAGGTTTAACTGAAGCAGTTGAAGGACTATAAGGCCAATAGAATGACGAAAAGTTATCAGGCTTTGAAGGGTCGAAATCAGGTGTACCGGGTTTAATAAATTTTGCAAGGCCCGGCACATTTTGCCTTATCCCTTTTATTATGATCTTAGAAATTTCATAAGCACCAAAAGGAGTAAAATGGGTGTCATCTTTCAACTCGGTTTTTTGATTGGGAAACGTATTGGCCGGAGAGTGAACAAAAGCTTTAATAGATTCTTTTGGTCCCCAGGCTTCATACATTATTTTGCTCATGGCGTTTAAATCAATCAAAGCTGTATTTTCTTCCTTTGCAGTCTGGCGCATTGCTTGGGGGTAATCACCTAATGTCTCAACTATTTTTCCTGTGCTGTCAAAACTTCTGCGCTGCATCGAAGTTACCAGCACAGGTATTGCACCTTTCTTTTTTACTTCGGCAATAAAATATTTAAGGTCTTTTTTAAAGGTGGTAAATGCCCCTACTCCCGCGCCTTTTTGCTTCATATCGTTATGGCCAAACTGAACAAAAGCATAATCGCCGGCCTTCATTAAACTAAGCTCTTTTTCAAATCGTTTTTCCCCAATGAAGCTGCTTAATGCTTCGCCTGATTCTGCATAATTAGCAACGGCAACTTTTTCAGGCACAAAGAAAGAAGGTATCATTTGTCCCCATGCCGCGTAAGGTTCTTAGGCCTGGTCAACGTCGGTTGAGTTACCTGCCAGAAACATGGTAACCACATCACCCGATGTTGGTGTAATTTCTATAGCATCTACTTTTGGTGCTGCACCGTTAAATTCAAGCGTTAATTTATTATCCCAATGAAAGTACGCTCTCTCCCGTGGCTTCAAACGCACTTTGCTGTAAACACCGGTAGCGTTTCTTATCAAACTATCCCGAATGTGCAAAGTGAACTCAACGGTCTTCGTTTCGCCCTTTTTTGTTTGCAACCTGTTAACCATCATACGCCTGCATTCGGCACGGATAGCTGCATCAGAAGTACCTTCTTTATCGCCTACAGTCACCTTTACATGGTAATTACCTTCGGGCACTTTTACTGAAAAATAAAAAGGTTTATCTGCGGTAACAAAACCATCGGTTAAAGCATTAGTGCCGCCACGGTTAACCATGTTAATTGCAGAACCTTTTTCAAAACCATAACCGGTTTCATCGCTGTAATAACTTGAAGCATCTGCAGGTGTATAGCCAGTAGCAACTTTAGCAGTTCCAAAATCAAATTTCCAATGTTGTGTTTGAGGTTGATTTTTTTGTTGGGCAAAACAACCTGAGCTTAGAATAATTAAACTAATTAGAATTAAGGGCAATATAATTTTCTGAAACTTCATGAGAGTTCTGCAGTTATTAATAGTTTTGTTTTAAGCGCTGTTTCCGTTTTAATTAAGCGAGTTTTTTTACCGCAGAGAACGAGAGTTACAAGAGTTAACGCAGAGATGTTTCTCTCTGCGCAACCTCAGCTTCTCTTTTCTCTGCGGTTAAAACTTCTATTACCCTTCTCATTATTTTATCAACAACTCATACATCTTACCCGCCTTAGTAGCAAACGAAGTAATGTACTGTGTTTGATTATAAAGTTGAGCTGTTGTATTTGTGGTTTTAGCATCTTTAACAGTAATGTTTTGGTTGGTGCGAAGCTTACAAATATTACCTGCCTTAGAAGTAACAAAGGCTTTAGTTAGCTTACCATCTTTCCAAAACATTTCCACTTCAAAACCACCTCTTGCAATCAGTCCTTTTAGATGTCCCTCTTTCCATTTTGAAGGAAGCGCAGGCAGCAATTGAACTTCGCTCAAATGACTTTGTAAAAGCATTTCTGTAATGCCTGCCGTTGCACCAAAGTTTCCATCAATTTGAAAGGGCGGATGGGTATCAAATAAATTATTTAATGTAGAGGTTTTTAAAAGCTCCTGGTACATTTTGTAAGAATGATCTGCATCGAGCAACCGTGCCCAGAAGTTGATTTTCCATGCCTTGCTCCAGCCTGTTCCGCCATCACCGCGTATCTCTAAAGTTTTACGACTTGCCTCCGCAAATTTAGGATCTATCAAAGGCGAAATTTCCCGACCCGGATGCAAGCCAAACAAATGAGAAACATGGCGGTGCTGCGGATCTTCATCTTCCCAGTCGCCATACCATTCAACCAGGTTTCCTTTCTTACCGATCTTTAACGGACTTAGTTTGCTGCGCTTTTGCTCAAGCAAGGTTGCAAAGTCTTTATCAATGCCGAGAATATTACTTGCTTCAATAAGGTTGGTAAACAAGTGCCAGATTATTTCCATATCCATTGCTGAGGCAATAGTAACAGTGCCTTTAAATCCAGCGGGATGTATGTACACATTTTCAGGCGATGTTGATGGTGCTGTTACGAGGATTCCATCTTTTTCAACCAGCCAATCTAAGCAAAACTTTGCAGCAGTTTTCATTAAGGGATAAGCGGTTTCTCTTAAATATTTTTTATCTCCTGTAAAGCGATAATGCTCGTATAAGTGCTGCGAAAGCCAGGGGCTGCCCAACGACCAGTTAGCCCATTTAGGATCGCCCCCACCCTCGCCTACGGGGTTGGTTAACGCCCAAATATCACTGTTATGATGAACTGCCCATCCCTGCATATTGTAATAATTTTTTGCAGTTGCCGTTCCATTTTTCGCTAACCTTTTTATGTGCTCAATTAAGGGCTGCGTCATTTCAGAAAGGTTGCAAACTTCCGCAGGCCAGTAATTCATTTGAAGGTTAATGTTAGTTGTATAATTGCTTCTCCATGAGGGTCTTATCTCTTTATTCCAGATGCCCTGTAGGTTTGCAGGCATACCACCGGGACGGGAACTTGATATCAATAAATACCTGCCGAACTGAAAATACATTTCCTCCAGGGCAGGGTCGTCTTTACCTTTTTTGTATTCATCAAGACGTGCATCTGTAGCAAGGTTTGGAGCGGGATCGCTGGTAATAGAAAAAGTTACGCGGTTAAAGTAATTCTGATAGTCTCTTACATGCTCGCTAAAAAGCTGGTTATAGTTTTTCTTTAAGGCTGATTGTAAATATTGGGCGGCTATCTTTTCTTCGTCCTTTCCATCTTTATCGGGACATTTATCAAAACCATTAAAGCTGGTTGCGGCAGAAACATACAACAGCGCTTCTGTTGCATTAGAAATGATTAAAGAGCTGTCATCATTTGTAATTGTTCCGTCTGGTGAAACCGCTTTAATCCTGAACTGAAAACGCATACCATCGCAATGAGCGCTGTCTTCATAAATAAAAGGCTTTGGTGCCCTTCGTTCATCGTTTGTAATACGTGCTTTGCCTTTAAGCACTATTTCTTTTGCATCAGTAACCTGCTTATCAAACTTTAGTTCGTGGTTTACACCTACTGTAAAATTTAATGTTTTAGGCTTGCTTGCTTTTAAGCGAATGATAATTACCTGCTGTGGCGCTGATGAAAACACTTCTCTTGTATATTCAACACCATTTGCTGTAAAACGGGTTGTTGATGTAGCGTTTGAAATATTCAGATCGCGATAGTATTTGGTTGCTTCGCCCTTGTAGTGTTGCTTAATAATAATATCGCCTAAAGGCTGATACATTTCTGTATTTGGTCCCTGCATCTTCCGAAGTAATTTTACAGCCTCCCCGATGCTGTCTTTAAACAATGCGTCTCTGACCGGTTGAAGATATTTGGGGGCATCAGGGTTGGGATTAGGATCAACAGGGCCGCCTGTCCAAAGAGTTTGTTCGTTTAGCTGGATCAATTCTTCTGCGGGTCTTCCAAATATCATTGCTCCTAATCGTCCGTTTCCAATTGGTAATGCTTCATTCCAGTCTTTTGCGGGCTGATTGTACCAAAGTACCAAACTCTTTTGCTGTGAATAAAGATTAGTACGAATATTAAATATCAGTAAGAGGCACACAATATATTTCATCTATTATCTGCTTAGGTTTTTAAAAATCAGGGAATAAAACTTTTGAAAGACGAACTGCTAAATGCTAATGATACTTGTGTCTTTATCCCTGGAATTTAATAAGTTCTTCTGTTTTAAATATTATGAGTAAACATCTTTCCTATTGGCTTTTCTCTCCCTCAAACTGGTCGAACTTATGCTTAAATAATACATTGAATGTGGTTAGACTGCCATAGATGCGGCTAATGTATTGTTGCAGATCAATTTTTTCTTCATCACTTAGTCCTTTGTATGCATTTATCTTCTGCTCCATTACTCTTAACCTGTCCCGAAGCATTACTATTTTATGAAAGAAAACCTCTATTTCTACTTCCTTTTCTTTTAGGGTCTTATCTCCCGGCTTTAATATCATTGTTCCATTTTTCCATTTATCTCCTAACGGAACAAGTTCTGTAATATCACTCCATTCTCTCAATATTTTTATTAAAGCATCTTCAGCCTCACTAAAGCTCACATTATACTCGGGTTCTATACGCTCAATTATCTCAGCCAAAAATTCTTTCGATAAAGGCTTTATGCCGGAGTCGATATAACAAACATCATAAATTTTTTTATGCAGCCGTATTACCACACCTGCTCCATACGAAGGATGTTTAATGCGCGATCCTATTCCTAATAGTTCCATTTAATTTAAGTTTTTAAATGAATGTTAGTGTTCATTTTAGTTTCACGTATAAACTTACATCAATTATTAGTAGTCGCTTCTTATTTGCACTTAACACCATCTGATCTTATCTGATAACTCATCATAATCCTCCTTAACCTTCATTGAATCATCAATCCTTCTTTAATTGCAGCGAACTATCATTTATCTCTAACGTATGATTTTTAAGTAAATTAATAATCTCTGATCCAATGAAACTGCGGATGCACCTCCATCTCCTGCACCCATCCATGCATATAAATACCTTTCTCTTTATTAAACATTCGCTGCGAAAACTGTACAATTTGCTTTACTGCATCGTTGTAATAACCGTTGTTGCCCGTAAGCTTTCCTGCCTGCGCCAATGCCGGAACGCTCATATACAAATCATCTAACCACAACGTATTTTTTTGAGGACGGTTCTTGCCAATGTGCCATCGGGCAAACGAAATTCTTTTGTTGAAATATAGTTGATGAGATTATCTATAACAGGGCGAAGATTTGCATTTCCACCAGAACGCAAAGTTTTAATCATAGCTGCACACACAGCGCCCGCATCATCCAAAGCATGCGGAGCAACAGGCTGACGAAGCGGGTTTGCCGGGTTTGGAAACCTTTCGTACAAAGAATAAAATGCGGGTACAGCGCCGGCAATAAAATTCAAACGGTCTTTTGTATAGTTGGTAAATTTTGCATCGCCTGTAGCTTCGCCTGCCTGTAACATTCCTGAATAAGTTACACCCCATTCGTAACTGGTAAGCCTGAAGTCGCCTTGTTTCAATATAATATTTGTATCTGCGTTTGTAATGTCACTTATCACTTTACCTGTTCGCTTGTCAACAAATTGGGCCGGAGTAACTGCATTCAGATAATTATAAATCCGGTTAAGTACTTCTGTAACATTACTGACGGCTGGTGCACCGTAAGGAATTTTATAATCGGGTTTTAAAGCATGCAATGGAGCAGTTACATCGTTTGCTTTAGGTTTAATACCTGCCTGGGCATGAGTTATAACAGGCAAAGCAAAAATAACAAATGGAAGAATGTATTTTGATAACTTCATAAGCAAACTATTGCGAGGAATTTAAAAGTAAGGTAGGGTTGGATATCCTTCGTCCTGCACCATCCTGATGTTGAATATCGAGTGCTTTTAGCAGCTTTAAGAGCAGTAGAGTAAAAACAAGTAAGGATTACAAAACTGTAATCCTTACCTCAGAGGTCCCGAGCGGATTCGAACCGCTGTGGAAGCTTTTGCAGAGCTCTGCCTAGCCACTCGGCCACAGGACCGTTTTTGGCTGCAAAAATAGGTCAAAAGGTTTAAAACGAAAATTGAAAATTTATTCCTACATTATCTCCCCTATTTCCTACATTATCTCCCCTATTTTTGTCAATCCTAAATTAATTATATGGCAAAGATTGCCGAAAGTGAATTGATTCTTAATAAGCGCGGCGCTATTTATCATTTAAATGTGCGTCCCGAAGAATTAGCATCAACTGTAATAACTGTAGGCGATCCCGGCAGGGTGAAAGAGGTAAGTAAGCACTTTGATAAAATTGAGTTTGAACTGCAGCACCGCGAATTTGTAACTCATACAGGCACCATCGGCAATAAGCGGCTCTCAGTTGTTTCAACAGGAATAGGCCCTGATAACATAGATATTGTAGTAAACGAACTGGACGCTCTGGTAAATATAGATTTTGAAACACGAACCATTAAACCCAAACTTTCACATCTAAATATTATTCGCCTCGGCACTTCAGGTTCTTTGCAGGAAGATATTCCTGTTGACAGTTTTGTAGCTACCACTCATGGTTTAGGTATTGACAACTTATTGAACTACTACCGTCACGATAACAATGAAGAAGAAATGCAAATCGTTCAGCAATTTGTAGCGCATACACAGATCAATAGTAATTTTTCTCATCCATATATCAGTTCGGCGGGCTCTTCATTATTAAAACATTTTGTAGATGGTTATCATCATGGCATTACTGTTACCTGCCCGGGTTTTTATGGTCCGCAAGGCAGGGTGCTTCGTTTAGGTCTTACAAATCCTGATCTTATTGACCGGCTTACCCAGTTCACTTTTGGTAAACATAGAATTACAAATTTTGAAATGGAAACAAGCGCTATTTATGGATTGGGTAAATTATTAGGTCACCAATGCCTTAGCATAAGTGCGATAGTTGCTAACCGCGTTAAAAAAGAGTTTAGCAAAAACGGCGATGCTGCCGTTAAGAACATGATTAAAAAATCTTTGGAAATTATTTCAACACTTTGATGCATGAAGATTGAATTTTTTAAATATCACGGCACCGGTAACGACTTTGTTATTATAGACAACCGTAATAAACAATATGAAGGATTAAGCAGCCAGGTGGTAAGGCACTTGTGCGACCGCCATTTTGGGATTGGAGGAGACGGTTTAATGCTTCTGAACCTTGTTAACGGCTACGACTTTGAAATGAAATATTACAATGCCGATGGCCACCAAAGCAGCATGTGCGGCAATGGCGGACGCTGCCTTGTTAGGTTTGCTTACGATATAGGTATTAAAAAACCGAGCTATACATTTCTTGCTATTGACGGACCTCATGAAGCAAATTTTGGAGATGACGATTGGGTACAATTAAAAATGAAAGATGTGAATGATATAGAAGAGCATCATGGAAACATGAAGTTAGATACAGGATCGCCGCACTATGTAAAGTTTATCGACAACATACATCACTACGATGTTTATAACGAAGGCAGAAAGATACGCTACAGCAACGAATATAAAGATGAAGGCATAAACGTGAACTTTGTACAAACTGAAGAAGACAGAATTTGGGTACGCACTTACGAAAGAGGTGTTGAAAACGAAACATTAAGTTGCGGCACCGGCCTAACAGCAAGCGCTCTTGTTTGTGCCCATAACGATCAAGGGTTTAACCGTGTGGAAGTACAAACACCAGGGGGACATTTAGCAGTTGAGTTTGAAAGAAAAGATGAAAATCATTTTGAAAATATATGGCTGTGCGGCCCCGCGGTAATGGTATTTAAAGGAGAAATTGAAATAGAGTTGTAGTGAGTTGTAAGTTGTAAGTGATAAGTAGTAAGTTGTATCTGTCTTGTCTAAGGTTTAGGGCAAAACGCCCTTCCGCTTTTTTGCCTTAGGCCTTCAACCTTAGGCCTTATACCTTCCATCTTCTACGGTGCAGCAGTTTTTACCAACTTCGTTCAGCTTCCGTTCCTTTATAGGAAAATCCGATACTTTTCATACTTTCGTGCCCTTTAAGAACTTATGAATAGTAACGGCCAAACTTTTCAGCAAACAATCAAGGAGGAAATAAGTATATCGGGCGCAGGTATTCATACCGGCCAGTCTGTTACTATGGTTGTAAAACCTGCCGCTCCCAATACCGGAATTAATTTTAAAAGAGTTGACCTTGCCGGCCAGCCTACCGTAAAAGCCGACGTTGATTTTGTAGTTGAAACCAACCGCAGCACTACCATAGAAAATAAGGGCGCAAGAGTAAGCACCATAGAGCATTTAATGGCAGCGCTTACCGGTATGCAGGTAGATAATGCGCTGATTGAAATTGATGGTGAAGAAGTGCCGATATTAGATGGAAGCGCACAACCCTTTGTAGAAGCGCTTCAAAAAGCGTGCACTAAACAGCAGGACGCCCCTAAGATTTATTATACCATAGAGCACAACATCACTTTTGTTGACGAAGAGAAAAAAGTGGAGATGGTTGCTTTGCCTTACAACCAGTATCGCATAAACACTTTGATTGATTTTAACAGCCCGGTTTTAGGCACACAACATGCCGCTCTTAAAAATATTTCAGATTTTAATACTCAAATAGCGCCGTGCCGTACTTTCTGTTTTTTTCACGAGCTTGAATGGCTTTTGGCTAATAACCTTATAAAAGGCGGAGATATAAATAATGCTATTGTTGTAGTAGATAAAGAAGTTACTCCTGCTCAGGTTGAAAGAATTTCAAAGATTTTCCACAAACGCGATGTTCATATAAACTCCGAAGGGATATTAAATAATCTTGAACTTCGTTTCCCTAACGAGCCTGCCCGCCATAAACTGCTTGATGTAGTGGGCGATCTTGCTTTGGTTGGCTTTCCGTTTAAGGCGCATATTATTGCCAATCGTCCCGGTCATGCAAGTAATGTTAAGTTTGCCAAGAAGATAAAAGAGCACATTAAAAAGTATAAGAATAAACAGGAGGTTCCCAAATACGATTCTACACAACCGCCTTTAATAGATATTCAGGAAATTGAAAAGATACTTCCTCACCGCTATCCTTTTTTAATGGTAGATAAAGTGATGGAACTTACTGATACGGTAGTGATTGCTATTAAAAATGTAACTTATAACGAACCTCATTTTCAGGGTCACTTTCCTAATAACTCTGTAATGCCGGGCGTGTTGCAGGTAGAGGCGTTGGCACAGGCAGGCGGACTTCTTGCCATCCCCCGAAATACTGAAGATAAATACGATACTTATTTTCTAAAAATAGACAACTGCAAGTTTAAGCAAAAAGTGGTTCCGGGCGATACGCTTATTTTAAAGATGGAGCTGCTACATCCCATTCGCAGGGGCATTGTTGAAATGAGAGGAACCATATTTGTTGGCGATAAATTAGTTACAGAAGCTACACTGGTAGCCCAAATTGTTAAAAGACCAAAAGAATGAGTACAATAAGCCCCCTGGCGCATGTACATCCCAATGCCAATATTGGTAACAATGTTACTGTAGATCCTTTTGCCGTTATACACGAAGAGGTAACTGTTGGAGACGGAACGCATATCATGTCTCATGCTGTAATTATGAATGGTTCTAATATTGGTAAAAGCTGTGTAATATTTCCCGGAGCGGTAATAGGAGCTATTCCGCAGGATCTGAAATTTGTAGGAGAAAAAACGACTGTAGAAATAGGTGACTATACCACCATTCGCGAATGTGTTACTATCAACCGCGGCACTAAAGAAAAATGGAAAACAGTAGTAGGCAGCAATTGCCTGCTGATGGCCTATGTTCATGTAGCGCACGATTGTATTTTGGGTGATTATGTAATTCTTGCTAACGCTGTACAATTAGCTGGTCATGTTGAGGTGGGCAATTATGCTATATTAGGCGGCCTCTCCGGGGCACAACAATTTAGCAGGATTGGCGCATATACCTACATTGCCGGCAATAGTGCAATTCGAAAAGACATTCCTCCTTATGTAAAATCTGCGCGCCAACCTTTATGTTACATGGGAATAAACGTTGTTGGCTTAACAAGAAGTAATTTTAGTAAGGAGAAGATTAAAGAGATTTCTGACATCTATCATACTATCTTCGTTCAAAAGAACACTACATCTGCTGCTCTTGAAAATATAGAAAAAAACTTTCCTCCTACTGCTGAAAGAGACTCTATTTTACAATTTATACGAAGCTCAAAAAGCGGCATCATTAAGCGCCCATCCAAAACTAATGATGAGGATAACCCTTTCTGATACCGGCAAGCGTTTTAACAGGGATTGGATTTTCCGCCACCTCACCTACGAATTTTTAGCCGGCTATTCTTATGCAATAACAGGCCCCAACGGAAGCGGCAAAAGTACCTTACTGCAAATACTATGCGGAAGCATGGAGCCAAGCGAAGGAACAATTGCCTGGGAAAATAAGGGAACCGTAATTGATGCTGATCACATCTTTAAAAACCTTTCCATTGCCGCCCCTTACCTCGAAGTGATTGAAGAATTTACCGCGGTTGAATTTCTTAAGTTTCATCATCATTTTAAAAGATTGTTACCTGATATTTCTGTTGAGGAGATCATAAAGCTGATAGGTTTAGAAAAAGCTGTCAACAAACAAATACGCTATTACTCTTCAGGAATGAAGCAAAGGATAAAACTGGCACAGGCAATTTTTTCGGATGTCCCCTTGCTGCTGCTTGATGAACCCTGCACTAATCTCGATGCCGGCGGATATGAATTGTATCATCGTTTAATTAATGATTATGCAAAAGGCAAAACAATTATTGTAAGCAGTAATGATGTGAATGAATATTCATTTTGCGAGGAGGTGATTGGGATTGGGGAGTATAAGTAAGGTGTAAATTTATTTCTGCCACCGTTAACGCATATAATGTACCGTTTAAGTCTTGTTACGCTTTTGTTCTCTAAGCCGATACAGGTCTTCAGTCTTAATGAAACTTGTAAAGCCCTTTTTCTCTAGTCCTTTGATGAGTGTTTTATCACCTGACCAAATTTTGCACCGGAAGTGTTTTGAATAAGCAATGTAGTGAGGGTCTTTAGGATCAATGTCTGCTACCAAAGTTTCTGCAGCAATCCAATACGAAGGTTTTATTTGTTCTTCAGAAATGAAAGCAATGTCCTTATAAACTTGAAACTCGGCTTCTTGAATTTGCTCAATTGTTAAACCAGAAATCTTGATTAATTTAGAATAATGCATACGAAATTTCACCTCTTAAAAAGTGTGGAGCTATAAAGGTGAAATATTGCCTTGAGTTAATAAGTAAGTCGCCAATTTTACTGTTTGTATTTAAAATACCGCTAAACACAATATTAGCATCTACAACGAACCTCCCTTAATAAATCTTTTACGGTTCTTTTCCCACCAGGAAGCATTCACTTCATCGGCTAATTTGTCAACGTCTTCCTGCTTTAATTTACTTTTTGATGTTGCCTCAAGATATTTTACATAATCAATAAGCCGTTGAAGCCCAAAACTATCCACAGAAGATGATAAAGTAATTACAATCTTATTATTGTTTGTCCGCTCAACTAACATAGTCACAAGTTTTTTCAAAATTAAGAAAAACTTTGGCTGATTGCCGTAAATAACTGCTTGGAAAATGGTACACGGCATTGCCATGATAGTTATTACTTATAACATTACTCCTAGTGTTTGGGTACTAAGATAATACTTGCCCTTGTAGTTAATCACGATTTGCAACAGCGTCGGAAGCAATATCATGTTTGTATTAAAAACTAGAGCTTCAAAAAATTTGTTCAAACACAATTACAAACATACTTTGTAGCGTTAATGCTATAAAATGAAAACACTTAATTGGGGCATTATCGGTTGCGACGATGTAACTGAAGTAAAAAGCGGACCGGCATTTAATAAAGTAAAAAATTCAAAGCTGATTGCAGTGATGCGAAGAGATGTAGCCAAAGCAAAAGATTATGCCCGCCGTCATCATGTTCCAAAATGGTATAACGATGCACAACAATTAATTAACGATCATGAAGTTAATGCCATATACGTTGCCACACCCCCACTTTCGCACGAGGAATATACCATTGCAGCTTTGCTTGCAGGCAAGTCGGTTTATGTTGAAAAACCTATGGCTGTAAATAAGGCTGCTGCTGAAAGAATGTTGAAAGCAGCAAATGAAAGTAATATCAAACTTTCAGTAGCCCACTACCGTCGCCAACAGCCGATGTTCAAAAAAATTAAAGAGCTGGTGCAAACTAAAGCCATTGGCGATGTTCGTTGTGTTAATCTGCAATTTTTAAAAAGCGCTGTAACTCCTGCCGACCTTCAACAGCCAAAAACAAAGTGGAGAGTTGATCCTGCTATTGCTGGTGGCGGACTATTTCATGACCTGGCTCCGCACCAGTTAGACCTGATGCTGTATTACTTTGGTAAGATTAAAACCGCTTCAGGAATTTCTTTAAACCAGGCAGGTCTGTATGCTGCAGACGATGTTGTAAGCGGATATATACAATTTGATGATGGAGTTATCTTTCAGGGATTGTGGTGTTTTACAGTTGGCACGGCAGAAGAAAAAGATATTTGTGAAATTACAGGTTCGCACGGCAGAATTAGTTTTAGTGTTTTTGGAGATTATACCATTACCGTTACCAGAAATGGCAACAGTGAAACTTTACATTTTGATAAGCTTGAACATGTACAGCAACCCATGATAAACAAAGTGACAGAATATTTTTTAAACGAAGGCCCCAATCCCTGTTCTGCCGAAGATGGAGTTGAAGTGATGAAAATAATAGATGTTTTTAGCAGTGGTAAAAATGGTTATAATACTTAGAATTCCAAATTTGAAAACTGTCCCTCCTGATTTAAACCGAAGGTTTTATGCGAGCAGGAATGTAGTATAAAGAAACTGTATAAAATTTATTAGAAGTTTCGTTTGCAGACCTATAGGGTCAAATGTGTATTAGCAATCTCCTCTCTTAAAACTTCTAATGGTTTATGAGTATCTGATATTTGAAACTTCTCAACAATATCTACAAACGCTTTGGCGACTCTTTTTCTTAATGAGCTGTAAGCAAGATCGAGCAGCCGCTCTTCTTTTTCTTTTGCATCCTTTGTGATGATATGAATGTAGCAGCATGGAAGATTGTGTGGAAATGAATGCTATAATGCAGATGAATTTTAAGAGCACTTTCAATTTCATTCATAATTCCTATTGATAGAGAGCCTATTTCTTTAACCAGGCGAGCTTTATCAATTGTTCTTATTTGGTCGGCTTTTACTTTTGATTCCTTTGGCAGATTACCGGTTCTAATTGTTAACAAAACTTCAAATGGATAAATGGAAGCAGTGTTAGAGGTAATGGGCAAAACCGTAACGGTATTACTGTATTTATTATTTATGTCGTTTGATACAACAACTACCGGACGTGTCTTATTTATTTCACTACCAACAGTGGGATCAAGATTATCAAGGTAAAGGTTGGCTCTTTTAATATTCATCCCAATTTTCTAAGTCTATAGATGTAAACTCTTTATTCAATAATAAGTTCTCGGAGTGATTTTTTTTATACCCTTCAATTAGCTGCTCTTGAATGTTATCTAATTTCGCCTGTTTAAGTTTTTGTTTAACAGCCTCTAAAATGAATGCATTCTTATCAGGTGAAACTGAAGAAATTTCTTTGTCAATTTCTTCCGAAATCGGTAGCTGGATCAAAGGCATAGTGTATGTGTTATTTAGCAAAGTAATATTATAAAGTTACGAAATATTAAAACATGGGCTCCAATCTTGATTTTTTTAATCCAAGCTATTTACAATGACAAAAGTCATATTTCTGCTTGAGTATTGCTATCCCCGACCTCTTTCACTCCTATAGTTAAAATTGTTTTATACAAGATGACATAACATCTCGGCAGAAGCAACTAATGGAGAAAATATTGCCGCCATATTTGATGACAACGAAGAATTATACCGCCAGCTTTGGCAACAATACTTCAGCAGTGTAAACATTGCCGCGCGAAAAAATACCAAACTGCACATTCAACACATGCCCAAACGGTATTGGAGATATTTGCTGGAGAAGCAAGCGTTTAAATTAAGGCTCATGTTTCATTGTTATAGAACCCGTACTTGCACTTTTAAAAAACATTCAGTAGATTTAATCGTTCTTCTTACATCAATCCTTCTCTATGGCAAAGCGGTCTAATTCATCGGAACAAGCTATTGGCATATCCAGCTTTACCCAACACCCCCAGGTGCTGGAAGTAATTACACAGCTTAAACAAAAGTTTGGAGAGAATTACGAAAACCTAATTGTCTCCGATACGCTCGATGCAACTGATAACCAATATGTGCATCTTGTACAGGAAGGCGGCGGTGTATTGGGTGTTGCTTTGGTTGGTTACACTTATATTCTGGAGCAATGTGGCATTCGTTTTTTTCGCCTTGCAGGCACCAGCGCAGGCGCCATCAATACAATGATGATAGCTGTTATCGGCAAAAAGGAGGAAGCTAAATCAGAAAAAGTACTCAGCTACATCTGTAATAAAAACCTGTTCGATTTTGTGGATGGGCATCCCTTTGCAAAAAAGATGATCGGTAATCTTATTACCAGCAAAGGTTATTTCAGTCGCCTTGGCCGCCGGATAAAAGCATTTCTTAAAGCCATCCTATTTTTTATTCTGCTCGATTTTATTTTTATTGGATTGCATAAATACTTTCCGCAATATGCCTTTGTTTATATCACCAGCTTTATAGTTACCGGCATGCTGTTAACCTCGGCTGGTATGATTGGGGGCTACCTTATTTATATTGTTACCAGGTTTAAAGAATCAGGTTTTGGAATTAACCCCGGTAACGATTTTTTAAACTGGATGAAAAGTATTCTTAAAGAGAATAATGTTAATACTATTCCTGATCTTGAAAAGAAAGCATCGGAAATACCGGAAGGCCTGCACCTGCGCGAAGGAAGAACCGACCCCGAACCTTTGAAAGGGTTAAAAGCAGATATTACTTTAATCACTTCGGATATTATTACACAAAACAAAATTGAGCTGCCCAAAATGTGGGAGCTTTTTACTTTGGATGATAAAAAAATTCATCCTGCCGAATTTGTAAGAGCATCTATGTCTATCCCTTTATTTTTTGAAAGTTACCAGATCAATAATATTCCAAAAGACGACCCCCGGATTATAGCAGCATGGCAGCATCATTTGCGATTGGATACGGATTGTGTTCCCGACTCTGTAAGGTTTGTTGATGGCGGCATTATTTCAAATTTTCCGATAAGTATTTTTTATAATCCTGATGTGGTTGTGCCACGCCTGCCCACTTTCGGCATTGACCTGGATGATGATAAACCAAAAGTGATTGACGGACCTAAGCAACCTGTGCAAATGGGACTGGGAACTTATTTGTATCGCATGTTCAACACTGTGCGTTTTTATTACGATAAAGATTTTCTTATAAAAAATGAGCTATATAAAAAAGGTATAGGAAAAATAAAAGTATTCGATTTTAACTGGTTAAATTTTTCAATCAGTAACGAAGAAAAGATTAACCTCTTTGTACGAGGAGCACAGGCAGCAGGAGAATTTTTAGCAGGCACCAGCACAAAACCAGGCTTTAACTGGGATGAGTATAAAAACAAACGCGTTGCTGTTTACCAAAAAATCACTTCGGCAAACCCCGTTAATTCAACGGATGATATTGATAAAGAAAAAATGAAAGCATAGTTATGCCATATATAAACAATCTAAAACTGGGGCTGCTTTTTCTTCTCTTTTTTGCCATATTTCTTATTGCAGCAATAATAATGCGTAAGCTGTCTAAAGGCTTTTACACAATCATACCTGCGGGCCGTACATTTTCTATTTTCAACCTCGAATTTCCCGGCTCTGACGAAGCATTAACTTCCCTTGTTTTACGTATGAATAACGATGTAAAAATGAAGGTGAGAAAACATTTGATAGTTGATTATTTGTTTATGCTTGGCGCTTATCCGGCCATAGCCATTCTTTGTTTTATCACCTCAAATTACTTATCTGCAGACTCTAAATCTGGCAGCAGTATTCTTATAATTATGGGCGTGGCGCAGGTAATACCGTGGCTTTTTGATATTATACAAAATTGGATCCTCTTACAAAAACTAAAGAAACCTATACAGCCCATGCCAGGCACTTATAGGTTCTTTAAATATATTGTGGGAATTAAACTTTTCATAACGCTTACAGCTATAAACAGTGCTCTTTTTATAAACATCTACCTCTGGCTGATTGGAGGTTTTTCAGTAAAAACTATACTTATCTTTTCAGGGTTAGGGGCAGCATTTATCTTATTCATGTTAGTGAAAGCAGCAGTTAACCATTACAAACGTAAAAAAGAAGAACAGTTAACATTGGCCATAGCGCGAAGCATGTTACCTAACATAAATGTTACCTCTAATGCGCAACAAGAGATCAGCGGAAAGAAGCCGGGTTAGTGAAAGAAGCCTTACTGTTTTTCAATAACAACCTTACGTGCATGTAAAGTGTAATAAGCAATTACAGTACTGCCTATCATCAATACAGCACCAAATAAAAAAGGAGCTCCGGGAAATCTGATGGATGCATTAGGCCTGGTGAACCACGAAAATAAATGGGTCATTATAAGAGGTCCGATAATAGAAGTTACGCTCATTAAGCTTGTAAGCGATCCCTGCAATTCTCCCTGTTCATTTGCAGGCACCTGGCCCGATATAATGCTTTGAATGGCCGGCCCGGCAATTCCACCTAAACAATAAGGAATAAGAAAAACAAACATCATCCATGTTTGAGAGGCAAATGCAAATAACAAAAGACCAAGCCCATATAATCCTAACCCAAGATAGGCGCTTTTTTCGTTGCCGAGCTTTGGATTAATGAATCTTATTAAGCCTCCCTGCACAATGGCTACCAGCAAACCTACCATGCCTAATGAATAGCCGATCATTGCTTCGCTCCATTTAAACTTTTCAATATTTATAAATGTCCAGGTGCTTTGTACAGCATGAGCCGCTACATACACTAAAATCAGCGAGCCAATTAATCCGCCAAGAGAAGGATATTTCTTCAACTGTAGCAAAGAGCCAAGCGGATTAGCACGTTTCCAGTTGAAGGATCTGCGGTGTTCTTTATCCAGAGATTCGGGTAAAACAAAATAGCCATACAATGCATTAAGTAATGCCAATCCTGCAGCCACAATAAACGGAAGCCTTGCTCCATATTCACCTAAAACTCCGCCAATCACGGGGCCTATAATAAAGCCGAGACCGAACGCTGCGCCTATCAATCCAAAGTTTTGCGCTCTGTTCTCATCTGTACTAATGTCGGCAATGTAAGCTGCTGCAGTTGTGAAACTGGCACCTGTAATCCCGGCTATCACTCTCCCTACAAATAACCAACCAATTGTAGGAGCAACAGCAAGAAAAATATAATCAATGCCAAAGCCTAAAAGAGAGAACAACAAGATTGGCCGCCGGCCGTATTTATCGCTAAGGTTACCTAAAACAGGGGCAAACAAAAACTGCATAATAGCATAGGCGAACGTAAGCCAGCCACCCCACCTACTCGCCTCGCTGATACCACCATGAATAAGTTGCTCGATAAGTTTTGGAAAAACAGGAATGATTAAACCGAGGCCGGTAACATCAATAAGAAGCGTGATAAAAATAAAACCCATTGCAGCTTTGCCTGACCGAACCATAACCTTTCGTTCTGAATTTAAGAAGCGCAAAGGTGCAGTATTTTTTGCAAAGGCAAGGAGAGTTATAGGAGATCAATAATTTTATGTTTGAAAATATCCATTGCAGGTTTAACTTCTAAGTGAACAATATTCCCGAAGTTATAGAAGTAGGATGAACATTTCCCGCTCTAAGAAAAGCGATGGCGTTGCAAAGTTGTTGCCTCATTTGTTTCATTCTTTTTGCTATACAACCAGATCATTAAAAACACAAATGAATAGGCAACAACATTAAACATCGCATGTTGATCTACACCTGTAACCACCGCCCATTTATTTTGCAATGCTAACAGAAGTAATGATACACGGCAGCAGTTAATGACCCAAATAAAGAATACACCGGCAACACACCAATAAACCTTTTTTTGCCAGTTGTTTTTGTTATCAGCAATTACATAAGCCACCCAGAAACTCATAACATCTAAACCTGCACAAGGAAAGGCCATAAATAAACCTGGCCCACTATAGATTTTTAAAACATAAGAGTCTAAAAGCAGATAAGAATTTATACCTAAGGCATGGGCAATAACATTAGCGGTAAACAAAACAGATGTCTTAATCCAGGAAACATAGTTGAGAAAATGATCAAGAAAAGAACTGTACAATTGACCACCAGGATTTGTTAGTCCCACAAAAAACAAATGAAAATAATGAAGGATAAGAAATAACAAAGTGAACTTTAAAAAATAAGCAACATCAAAATATTGGCTGAGATTTTTTGTTATTTCAAAAGGTATTCGTTTGATCAATGCTTTCATCAAAATCTTATGTATTAATAAATGCCATGTTGCAAGAATTATAAGCACTTACAACATGGCATTCAAATGTTCAGCAAAAGTTATTTCTCAACATTAATAACGTGTTTCTCTTTTTTTCTTTTATCTCTTGCTTTTTTTATTGCATAACCTGCTCCGGCTGCTATCACCAGGGTTAGCCCGCCATCAAAAGGGATACCTGTTGCATCAGGGTCTGGCCCAGGCCCGCGTTGGGCCTGGGAAATAGAGGGCAAACAACTAAAAGCAATGATGATTATGAGCGTGCAAACTGATTTCATTTTCATATAATTTATTTAAAATTTTTGAATAATTTTTTTAATGTTACTTAATCACAAATGATTTGAATGCTGTTCTTTGTTTCTCCGTTAGAAACTTTAAGCTTGTACACACCCTTGGCCGGCTTATTATTTAACTGCAGAGGTTGAGTAGCTGAACCACCTGCATGCTTTATCTGGCTTCTGAATATTACCTGGCCTAAATTATTAATCAGCTCAACATTATAAGTTCCTGCCGCCTGGTTTACTAACTGAAGATTAATCGTTCTGTTGATGATTGGGTTAGGGTATGCCGTAATCTCGCTTTTGCCCTTCCCGGTTTTCACATTTACTACCTGAGTGTATCTTACCTCTCCGGTAAGTGTAACAGCTTTAATGCGATAGTAATTATTACCAACATAAGGCGTAACATCTGTCCACATATAAGCTACAGCAGCATTGTTATTTGCTTTTGCAGCAACAACGCCAGCTTTGGTAAACATTACTCCGTTAGATGATTTCTCTACTTCGTAGTTAAGTATATTACTTTCGGTAGCCACATTCCAATCTACCTGCACATTAGCGCTTTGCTGGTATGCTTTAACCGTAGTAAAGTTTACAGGCAATGTACTGTTTGCTTTAAACACTATCATAAACCTGTCTGCTGCGGCTGAAGCTGCATCGGCAGTTACAGTAAACGCCACATCAGAAATGCTGCTCATGCTTACAGGTGTGGAAGTATGCAGGTAATTATCTACAAGATAGGCTGCTATTGCAGGTGAAGAGAAATTGGAAGGATCGAACTGCAGGTGGTAACTTGTTTGTGCAGTGTTCCATAGTTTTAAGAAGATAGTGTCGCTTGCAGATATGGCTGATCTTCTCTCTACCGTTAATGTCTGACCATTTCTTACAATACCAATGTTCTCATTAAAGTTCGTCATTTTAACTGCATCCATCTCATCAATTGCATCGGAGAAATCGGTGTTGTAAGATGAAAGCACGCCATCTGCTATTGATGTTGTATTATCTGCATTAGCTACCATTAGGTTAACCCGCATATTTTGTGATACATCACTTGTACGGAACACATTATCAGAGCCTCCGGTAGATTTATCAGTTTCCTTAATTACAAGCGACCCTGCTGCGCCTGTTGACCTTACCAAAAACGATTGGTGAGATTGGATATACTGGCTTATAGGGCTTGCAGGAGTTGGGGTAACATCGTAGGTGCTTCCGTTGAAGCTGACGTTTACAAATGCGCCTACACCATCAGGCCCGCTCATTTTAGGATCCCAAACATAAAAGCTGTTCGGCACGTTGTTTTTTGTGATGGTGGCAAAATTAATAGCAGAAGGATACGGATTAGGTATGGGTGTAAAGCCAGTGGCATTTACCGTAAAAGTTTGATCACCTATTCTTAAAGAGCCCCCTGCAGGCAACACCGTATTGGTTGGTGGTGCGGCGGTTCCCTTAGAGAGATCAATAGTTCTGTCTCCACGCACAAACAACATGAAAACATTGCTGCTTACTGATGTTGCATTGGTATTAGGCACAGGCTGCCAGGTATCTGTAGCATTATCATACGTTTTTATAGAAGAACTGTTGGTGGGCTTTGGTCAAAACCCTGTGCAGCAGAGCCACCCGTAATATGAGTGCCAAAACCGGGACCACCGGGACTTGGATTTTGAAAATCTTGATTAGGCGAAAACCTTCTTTCTGCTACCTGCCAGGCTGTATATATACTTTGATTAACAAATCTACCAAATGTTTGAGTATTTGACGATACTAAAGGTACATTTATCATTCTCCAGGCGCGGCGGGCAGGTATAAAACGCTCTGCTATTACAAAAGTAGCATTGCTTAGTGTTCCTGAGATAGTACCAATAGAAGCGGTACCGGTAGCATCCGATTTTAAAATAACAGGATTGTTATTAAAGTTTACCTCTGATCCTGCCCCGATGTTTAAGCGGGCTGCCGGTAGAAATTCCAAATTGTATTGATGCTGCAGAACAACTTTTGAACCGCCTGAAATAGTCCATGGTCCGCGAACAAATAACGGTGCCCGGTAAATGCCCCCTG
>JAABUN010002861.1_pt1 | contig 28841 bp, 37 predicted proteins | sample 5559311 | NCBI WGS metagenome assembly JAABUN01 (sample SAMN10711877, study PRJNA513370) | rock metagenome | isolation source: Antarctica rocks | place: Antarctica: Victoria Land, Siegfried Peak sud | reverse complement strand
AGCACCTCGAAGCCGGCGAGCTTGGCGTCGACGTACTCCTCGGTCTCGCGCCGCATCGTGTCGGCCTGGTCGTGGGCCTGCTCCAGCAGGCGGTCGGCCTCGGCCTGGGCCCGCTGCCAGACCGCCGTGGCCTCGAGCAGGCGGCCGGCCTCGACGTGGGCACGGGACACGACGCGCTCGGCCTCCGCCCGGCCCTCGGCCGCCACGGCCCCGCGCTCGGCGAGCAGCTGCTGGGCCTTCGCGAGGTCGTCGGGCAGCAGCGCCCGGGCGTCGTCGAGCAGGCCGAGCACCTCGCCGCGGTTGACCACGCAGGACGCCGACATCGGCATGGCGCGGGCGGTCTCGACCAGCTCGACCAGCTGGTCGAGGACGTGCTCGGCGTCGTCGGTCACGGGCGCGCCATCCGCTCGAGCAGCGAGGCGTGCACGAGCTCGGGCACGAGGCCGGAGACGTCACCGCCGTACGTGGCGACCTCCTTGACCAGGCTGGAGGACAGGAAGGAGTAGAGCGGGTTGGTCGTCATGAACATCGTCTCCACCCCGGCGAGCCCGTGGTTCATCTGCGCCATCTGGAGCTCGTAGTCGAAGTCGCTGATCGCGCGCAGCCCCTTGACGATCACGGGGATGTCGTGGGTGCGGCAGTAGTCCACCAGCAGCCCGTGGAAGCTGTCGACCTTGACGTTGCCGTAGGCCGCGGTCACCTCGGAGAGCAGCTCCATGCGCTCCTCGACCGTGTACAGCGAGGACTTCTTCTTGTTGATGAGGACCGCGACGGTCACCTCGTCGTAGATGGTGGAGGCCCGTTCGACGATGTCCAGGTGACCGAGGGTCACCGGATCGAAGGACCCTGGGCAGACGGCCCGTCTCATGGGCGGCGACGCTATCAGGGGCCGGACCGCTCAGGGGTGAGGGGCAGCGTCCGGCGCGGTGCCGACCAGGACGGCGTACCAGAGCGTCGCCTCGCCGTAGCGGCGCTCGCGCACCCGCTCGTACCCGGCCGGCCAGGCCAGCTCGGCGCCGCGGGTGCGCCGCTCGACCACCACGACGGCGTCGTCCGCCAGCCACGGGAGCAGCTGCTCGAGCACGGGCTCGACGGCGACGTCGTACGGCGGGTCCAGCAGCGCCAGGTCGTAGCGCGGCTCCGGGTCCACCGCGAGGAACCGCTCGACCGGCTGCGCGACCACGTGGGTGCCCGGCAGGCGCAGCAGCTCGACGTTGGCCCGCAGGACGGCGACGGCCTCCGGGTCGTCCTCGACCAGGGTGGCGCTCGCAGCCCCGCGGCTCACCGCCTCGAGGCCGAGCGCCCCGGACCCGGCGTAGAGGTCGAGCACGCGGGCACCGTCGAGCTCCAGCAGCGACAGCAGGCTGGAGAACAGCCCCTCACGGGCCCGGTCCGAGGTGGGGCGGGTGGTGGTGCCGCTGGGCACCCGGAGCTGGCGGCCCTTCGAGCTCCCGGCGATCACGCGCGTCATCGACCCATCGTGCCCCAGGTCCGGACGTCGATCACGGCGAGCGGTTTGGAGCATGTGGCCGAGGGGGCAGGAGGGGGCGAGAGATCATCCCGCTACGACGGAGGACCCCGTGAACACTCGCACCATCGCCATCATCGCCCTCATCATCGCCGTCATCCTGGTGCTGGCCCTGTTCGTGTTCTAGGGCTGCTCGTAGACCGGCTCGTCGCGTGCCCCGTCCGGTCCCCGGGCGGGGCACGCGTGCGTCCGGAACCGGACGCGGGGCGTCGGCGGCTCAGGGCGGCGCCGACCTCAGGCCTTGTCGAGGAAGTCCGTAGGACCGCCCCTGACCTGCGGCTATGCCTCCGCAGTCCGCACGGAGTCCGCAGGAAGCGCCAACCATGCGTCTACCGCGGCACGCGTTCGCTCCTCCGAGTCCGGCCACAAGTGGCCGTAGACGTCGAGGGTGACCATCGCCGAGGCGTGGCCCATGCGGTTCTGGATCGTCTTCACCGACTCGCCGGCCTGGATGAGTGCAGATGCGTACGAGTGCCGCAGGTCGTGCAGCCGCAGACCGGCCGGACCGTCGATCTTTGCCACGGCCCGCCGCCAGGCCACCGTGAACGTGTTGAGCCGGGCCGCGTTGCCCTCTGCGCCGGGGAAGATCAGGCCCTCCCGCCGGCTGGACGCGGCCAGGTGCCTCGCCAGTTCGTCGGCGACGACCTGCGGGAGCGGCACAGTCCGGTACGAGGACCGCGTCTTGAGGGGCGCCAGTTGCCGGGCCTCGTTGAGTTGCTGGTGGACGCGCACGGTCCGGCGCAGGAAGTCCACGTCGGCCACGTCGAGGCCGAACACCTCCCCCGGCCGCAGGCCGGTGCCTGCGGCCAGCAGCGGAACGGCCTGCCAGTGGGGCGGCAGTTCGGCGGCGATCCGCCGCACGAGCGCCGCGTCGGGGATGACGAGCGTCTTGTGGTCAACGGTCGGGAGTGAGATCCGCACGCACGGCGAGGTGACGATGACCCGGTCGAGCGTCGCGGCCCGGAAGACGGCACGCAGCGTCGCGTAGATCATGCGGACGGTGCCGGGGGCCAGCGTCTCGGACAGGCTCTTGACGACGCCCTGCACCTCGCTCGGCAGGATCGAGGCGATGGGCCGCTCCCCCAGGCGCGGGCAGAGGTGGACCCGCAGCGAGGACTCGACCCGGCGACGCGTCTTCGGCCGCCACTGCTGCCCGGCCGCCCAGCTCATCGCGTAGGCCGAGAAGGTGACCTTGCCGGCACGGGGGTCGACGTACGCGCCAGTGACGACGGCGGCCGTCACCTCGTCGAGCCACTTCTGAGCGTCGATCTTGCGCGGGAAGTGCCGGGCGTGCTCCTTGCCGGCCGCGTCCCGATACCGAGCGCGCCAGACGCCGTCCTCGCGCTTCTTGACGCTAGCCACGGTCCGGCTCCGACCGCGTCTCGTCGTCGACGAGGGCGTCGAAGGTCGCCTTCGCTCTGTGCTTCCAGCTCTCGGAGTCGGTGAGCTTGAACATCCAGTACGCCTCGTCGAACTCGGTCTTCGTCGACCAGGACTCGACCCAGTTCCGCACGAAGCGGTGAAGCGTCGGCTCCATGTCCTCGCGCTCCTGGGCGTAGCGCCTAACTGCCTCGAGCGCGGTCTCTGCGGCCTCCCTCGCGCTGTCGGCCGCCCGCCGGGTCACTTCCCATTCGACGAGCAGATCTAGGAGGGCTGCGGACTCCACGACCTCCACCGGCAGGAGCAACTTCTCTACGGGGATGCCGAATACCTCTGCGAGGGCGACCAGCTCGTCGACGGAGATCCGCCGTGGCGTGGCGCCCTTCTCGATCTTGTAGATGGCTGAAGGTTGGATCGGGCAACCGGCGTCGGTGAGTCGCTTGGCCGTCCCCTCATAGGTCCAGCCGCGCCGTTCGCGCTCGTGCGCGATGCGTCGGGCGAGGTTGGTCTCCGAGTGCAACGTGCGCGGAGGGTTCGGGCGCGGCATGGAGGGCCTCTCTGTCGGGTGTTCCTAAGCGGAACCAACTCTAGCCGTGATGACTGGACAGCACAAGGGCCCTGCCCGCATTCTTCTTATGTGACCAACGGCCATTCTCCGGAAGGAACGCCCATGGACGACGCCCTACTCACGACCGAGGAGGTGGCGAGCTACTTCCGCACGGTGCCCGCGACCGTCCGCTACTGGCGGCACGTCGGGAAGGGGCCGGCGAGCTTCAAGGTCGGCCGGCGAGTCCTCTACCGCGCCAGCGACGTCCTGGCCTGGCAGGACCGGGCGCTCGAGTCCGCGGCGAGCGCGGCCTAATGCCGCCACCGGGCCTCGCGCCCGCCCCGACCCGTTGTGAGTCCGCCTCCGGGAAGCCCCGAACATCGGGCGACGCCGCCCTGACAAGGCGGTACGTCCACATCGCGCTGTCTGACCCTGCCTGCGCGGGGATCTCGGTTCATCGCGTGTCGAAGATCGTTCGGCGGTTCATCGCCGCCGGGCGCCATGAGCGGGACCTCGTCGAGTGGGTAACCAGCTACGCCGATCCCACCGCGCGTCAGGCCATCCGGAACGTTGACCGTGAGCGTGGCTGGTGAGCCCCGGTCACGGCGAAGGGGCGCACCCTCATGCGCCCCTCGTGAACGTTGCCGCCGCCAAGCTGCAGGTTCCGGCTCAGTCTGGCACGAGGACCCGGTCGACGCCGCTGTGGCACGCCCACGCCGACGTGCGGATCGTCGTCGGCCGCAACGGCAACCCGCGCCTCGTGCTGCTCGTGGCGACGTGTCCGAGCTGCCGGATGCCGCACCTTCACCTGGCCCGCCTGCCGTTCTCCGCGACCGTCCGCAAGGGCGCCTGCGGCGCGAAGTACATGGTGCACGCGATGGCCGGCGAGGTGGCAGCGTGAGCCCTCTCACGTCGTACGGGCCTAGCACCGTAAAGCGCATCCGCAGGACCAACGCCGAGCTGACCGACGTCGACGACGCGATCATCGCCGCGGTCATCGACGAGCACCCCGTGACCTTGCGCGGCGTGTACTACCGGGTCGTTTCGGCCGGGGCGGTCGACAAGACCGAGCAGGGCTACCGGCTCGTCGGCCGGCAGCTCCTGAAGCTCCGCCGCGACGGCCGGGTGCCGTACTCCTGGATCACCGACGGCACCCGCTGGATCAGCAAGCCGGACTCGTACTCCAGCGCCGACGCCGCCCTCGACATGCTCGCCTCGTCGTACCGGCGGATGCTCTGGGCCGAGCAGGACGTGACCGTCCACGTCTTCACCGAGAAGGACGCGATCTCCGGCGTCATTTACCCGGTCACGGCCCGGTGGGACGTTCCGCTGGCGGTCCTGCGGGGCTACTGCTCGGAGTCTTTCGCCTACTCCATCGCCGAGGACATCGCCGCTGACAGACGGCCCGCGTTCTGCTACGGGCTCGGCGATCACGACCCGTCGGGGGTCGACGCCTGGCGGGACCTGCGCGAGAAGGTCGGCAGGTTCGCGGTCGGCGCCGACATCACCTTCGAGCGGATCGCCGTCACGCCCGAGCAGATCGAGCTGTACGAGCTGCCGACCCGCCCGACGAAGCGCAGCGACACGCGCGCCGCCGGGTTCGCCGGCGAGTCCGTGGAGGTCGACGCGCTGCCGCCGACCGTCCTGCGCCGGGTCGTAGAGCAGGCGATCACCGGTCACGTCGACGAACGCGCCCTCAACCTGACCCGGACCGTCGAGGCCGAGGAACGCGACGGGCTCGAGGCGCTCGCCGGCAGGTGGCTCCAGTGACCCCCGACACGATCGGCTGTCCCGACGCAGAGGCGGCCGTGCTGGGCTGCCTGCTGCGGATGCCGCTGCACGACGCGGATGCCCTGGCAGGGCACCTCGAGGCCGAGGACTTCGTCGACCCGCGGCACCGGGCTGTCCTCGGCGCCGTCCTGGCCGTGGTCGCGGAGGGAGTCGCGCCCGACCCCGTGGCGGTCCTCGGCGAGCTGCGCCGGTCCGGGGCTGAGCGGAGCATGACGGCGGACCGGAGTGCCGGCGTCTTCCTCGCCGACCTGTTGGCTGCCGCGCCCGCCGTCGTCAACGCCGGCCACTACGCGCGGGTCGTCGTCGAGCACCGCGCCCGGCGTCGGGTGCTCGAGGCCGCCGAGCGTCTCGGCCAGCTCGCCGGGACCGCCTCGCTGGTCACCGTGCGGGAGGTCGCGCTCGACGAGTGGGCCGCGCTGTTAAAGCAGCTCGACCGGGTCACGTCTGAGGCTGGGCAGGTGGTCCGGTGAGCGTCTTCGACCCGCCGCCACCGGCCGGAGCGCCGCCGTCAACGGACAGGCCCATCCCCGCCGAGAAGGCGCCGCGAGGCCCGTCCGTCGCCGACCAGCTCGCCGACCTGGCCGCTGAGCGGTACACGTTCGGCAGCGCCGACGATGGGGCGCTGTACGCCCTGCCTGTCGACGGTCCGCCGGTCGTCCGGCTGCTGCGCGGAGGGCGTCGGTCGCTGCGCGCCGAGCTGGCCGCCGCCTACGCCCAGCGGTCAGGCAAGGCCCCGTCTGCGACCGCCCTGTCGGACGTGATGCTCGTCCTCGAGGGCCGCTGCGACGCCGGGCCGGTCCGACCGCTGCACCTGCGAGTCGCACCGCACGGTGACGGAGTCCGGCTCGACCTCGGGCGCAGCGACGGGATGGCCGTCGACGTCGGCCCCGACGGCTGGGCGATCGGCGAGCCGCACGATGGGCCGCTGTTCCGCCGGACCGACCTGACCGGCGAGCTTCCGATCCCCGAGCGCGGCGGAAGCCTCGAGGACCTGCGCGGGCTGCTCAACGTCACGGCAAGGGACTGGCCACTGCTCATCGGCTGGCTCGTCGCGGCGTACGACCCCCGCATCCCACGGCCCGCACTACTGCTGACCGGCGAGCAGGGCACCGGCAAGACGACCACCGCCCGTTACCTCGTGGAGTTGCTCGACCCCGGCCCGGCGCCACTGCGCTCCGCACCGCGCGACGAGCACGGCTGGGCCGTCAGCGCCTCGGCGTCATGGGTCGTCGGCGTCGACAACCTCTCCACCATCCAGCCGTGGCTGTCCGACGCCATGTGCCGAGCCGTCACCGGCGACGGCGTGCTGACCCGCCGGCTCTACACCGACAGCGACATCGCCGTCCTGTCCTTCCGCCGGGCGCTGCTGCTGACCAGCATCGACCTCGGGGCGCTGCGCGGCGACCTCGCTGACCGGCTGCTGACCGTCGAGCTCGAGCGCATCCCGGCCGCCGCCCGCCGCACCGACGGCGAGCTTCGTCGAGCCTTCGAGGAGGCGCACCCGCGCATCCTCGGCGCGCTGCTCGACCTGCTCGCCCAAGTGCTCGCCGCGCTACCCGAGGCAAGGGCCGCGTTGACCGAGCGGCCGCGGATGGCCGACTTCGCCGAGGTGCTCGCCGCACTCGACCTGGTCACCGGCGAGAACACCACCACCGCCTACATCGAGGCCGGCACGCGCCTGGCTGCCGACGTCGTAGAGGGCGACCCGGTCGCCGCCGCCGTGCGGGCACTCATGTCCGTACGGCAGGAGTGGAAGGGCAGCGCCGCCGAGCTGCTGGACCTGCTCGAGCAGGACGACGACCACCGCCGGCCGCGGGACTGGCCGGCCTCGGCCCGCGCCCTCGCCGGTCGGCTGCTGAGGTCCGCTCCTGCCTTGCGGGCCGTCGGCGTGGCCGTCGAGCAGGGCAAGAGCAACGGCGCCCGCTGGTACCGCCTCGAGCGTGCCGACAGGGACGGTAGAGGGACGGTAGGGGCGCGGGCAGGGACGGTCGAGCAGCCCTACCGTCCCTGCGAAACGCCCTGGTCAGCGGCGGAAAGCGCCCCGATAGGGACGGTAGGGACGGTCGAAGGCGCTCTCTCTCTGACTTGCCTCATTGAGAAAGAAGAGGGAGAGCAGGGGCCACTAGAGGAGGTATGCGAGCGACCGTCCGCACCGTCCCTACCGTCCCTGCCCTCGCCTGCCGAGGTCGGACCGTGCGTGACGTGCGGCACGGCGACCCGCCGCTACGGCGCCGCCGGCTTCGCGTTCTGCGCGGACTGCTTCGCCGGACAGACGGCCGCCTCGTGATCCGCCGCTGCGCCGAGCCCGGCTGCCCGTCACCTCGTCCGGTGGGCTGACCGCTGCCCCGTCCACCGGACGAGCACCACCCCGAAGGAGAACGCCCCATGAGCCGGGGCCCGGCACGGGTCAACCCCACCGCGTCAGCGAGCACGGCCGCAACTGCTGATAGCGGACGGAAGGGCGAAGAGCGGGCCCCTGGCCCCGCAATGACGCGCACCTGCCCGCCGGGCCCCTCCAACGTCCCCAACCACCCCGACATCTAGGAGACCCGATGACCGAACCCGACGACGCAGCCCGGCTGCTCGTGCAGCACCTGTTCGAGCGGATGCCCGCCCGCGAGACCACCCCCGAGCCCGCCAGCACCACGACGACCACCGACGGCCAGGCGCTCGCCCGGTCGCTGTTCACCACCCCCGACGAGGAGACATCATGAGCTTCGGAATCAGCGCCACCGGACACGCCCGCACGATCGTCAGCGCCAGCACCCAGGTCGGCGCGAAGCTGCCCGACCCGGTCACCGACGCCTACGAGCGGACGCTGCGGATCGCCGCCGACGTGCAGCGAATGCACCCCGGCCAGGAGGCGCTGGCCGTCGCGGTCACCGCCGCGCTCGACGCCGGCCACGACCCGGCCAGCGACCCGGAGGTGCAGCGGATCCACCTCGCCGGGCTGCTCGCCAACCCCGGACTGACCGGCATGGTCGAGGCGATCGCGCAGGGGCAGATGGAGCAGACGTTCATCGAGCACGCCGACCTGATCGTCAAGGCGCTGGTCCGACCGTTCGACAAGGCCGCCGCCGTCATGGTCGACACGCACAGCAAGCTCGGCGGGCTGGCGCTCGAGGACACCGCAGGCGTGGTCGCCCGGGGCGGCGCTGCTGCCGACGAGTGGGCCAAGGGCAGGGCCGCGACCGACACCCTCGAGGCGATCAACGCCGCGTGGCTGGCGCTCGCCAACCTCACACGCCTGGCGCCCGTCGACTCCAACCGGCCGTCGCTGCGCTACACCGACCCGACCGTGCAGCAGTGGACTGACCTCGGGCTGACCGGGCGCAAGGTCAAGCCGTGGGAGGCCGTGAGCCTCGGGCTGCCGCTGTCCCTGCCGACGATGGCCGGCTACCGCAACCGGAGCGCCGCGCTGACCGACGGGCTCGAGGCGATGGACGCCGCCGAGGTGCCGGTCGACCGCAGCCGAGCCGCAGTCCGCGACTGGACCGCCAAGGTCGGCGCCGCCAAGGTCGGCGCCGCGTGACGGGTGCCCGGGGTCCCCGCCCCGCCCCCTCGCCGGGAAGCCTCCGGCATACGTCCAGTTCCTCTCCGTGACCTGAAACCGTCCTGACCTGAGGAGTGCAGATGACCACCACCACGGCCCCACGGGGCCTCAAGCCGGCAGGCCGACGCCTGTGGCGCTCCGTGCTCGACGCCTTCGAGCTGGCCGAGCACGAGCTGTCGCTGCTGCGGCAGGCGTGCCGGGTCGCTGACGTCTGCGAGCAGCTGCAGGAGATGGTCGACCGGGACGGCCCGCTGCTCGACGGCAAGGTGCATCCGGCCCTGGTCGAGCTGCGGCAGCAGCGCATCCTGCTTGCCCGGCTGGTCGTGGCGCTGCGCGTGCCGATGGGTGACCAGGAGGAGGCCAGCAACGACCGCAGCGGGCGCCTGCAGCACCGCGGGGTGCGCGGGGTCTACGGCATCCGCGGTGGTGCAGCGTGAGGCGCCGTGGCTCGGCCAAGACGGCCGGGATGCCGCCGGTCCGACCGGCCACCGAGGTCGAGACGAGGTCGTGGACGAAGTGGCAGGTGTTCTGCTGGCACGACCCCGAACGGTGGCGCGGCTGGGTCGCCCGCTACGCACCGGACGAGCCGTGGGACCCCGTGCGGGAACCGGTGTGAGGCGCCGGCAGCAGGACCGGGACGGCATCCCCGCGCACCTGGCCGTCTTCGACCCTGCGGACTGGCCCGGGACGTCCTGGGAGCCGCGGTGGCGCGAGTGGCGAGCAGCTCGGCGTGTCTGGCACGAGGAGCACGGCTGGCCCGGTGGCCCGCTCGCCCTGATGCGCGAGGAGTCCGACGTCCGGCGCCGACACGAGGGCCGGCCGCTCCTGTCGTGGGGTCGGACCCTGCAGGAGGTCTACGAGCTGGACGGCGTCCTGTACGACCCGCGGCGGTTGGTGTGACTGCCCACCCCGGGCGCCGACGAGGGCGGTCTAGCCTCTCGTCGCATGATCGAGTGGGCGGACGTCGACTGGGGAAATGCGCCGTCGTGGGGTGCGCTGATCGCCGCTGTGATCGCCGCCAGCTTCGCTGGTCGCAACGTGCTGGTCGACGTCAAGGACCGACAGAGAGCCCAGGCCGGTCAGGTAGCAGCGTGGTGGGGCAAGAGCAAGATGGTCTCATCGGAGGGCGGCGCCCTGCCTTCGCGCACGCGTGAGTTCTTTGGCGCGTGGGTCCGCAACGCCTCCGAGGTTCCGGTCTACGACGTCGAGGTGGTCTGGCTGTACGAGGGCAAGCGGCACACCGCCAGGACGGTGCGCATGCTGCCACCCAACGAGCAGTCGGATTTCTACCCAATGCCTCACGACAAGGACCCTCAGTCTCCCTGGGATGATCTGTCGCCTGAGGAGAAGGTCATGGCCGCGATCGACGCCACTGCCGGCGGCCTCGACGTCGAGGTGTCTTTCCGCGACTCAGAGGACCGCAAGTGGCGCAGGTCCCCGTCAGGGGCCTTGACCCGGGTCAAGAAGGATCGCCGGTTCCGCGGTGCCCTGCGCCGGGCGCGAGTCGTGACAGGAGGCTCAACCGTGACCGAGGAAACGCCGAAGGGGGTATGAACGTTCTCTGAGGAGCGCGCTATGGTTCGGGCTCGCCACTTCCGTAGGAGGCCATCGATGTCACCTCTCCTTGAGGCTGTGGCTCGGCACCTGCACCGCGGGCACTCGGAAGAGGAGCGCGCCGTGGAGGCGGAGCGCGCTGCTCGCTGGGCCGCTGGTCCGGGAGCCCGCCCGACTTCCGACGACGTCGCCCGTTGGTCGCAGTCTTCAGCCGAGGGGCGAGTCCCCCGCCGCGCTATGGCTAGGTGAGGTTCCGCCTCAACTGGCGTGAAGCTCAGTCCACTGACCGCACGGCGCTGCAAGACTTTGACTGTGCCCCCGAGGCGCCTCGCGATCATCGTCGACGGCCGCTGCCGCACCCGTGTGAGTGGGCAGCGCGAGTCAATGCGGGCATTCATGAGCTGAAGCCACCGATCGGGGACGGCTGCCTCCTGCTAGGCGAAGACGATGACGGCCTGGCCGCGGTGGCCCTCGTCTACTGGGCCGGTCGCGAGGGAGCTCGCTACTTCGTCAAGGCGGCAGCCATAGCTGTGGAGCTGCGGCGCCAAGGCCAGGGTTACGGCGCAGAAGCGCTCGAGACTGCGCTCGAGACTGCCGCCGATCACGGCTTCGGTCTGGGCTGCTCCATCGTCCGGGTCACTGGATGGGTTCACGTCGACAACACCCGCAGCCGGGCGGTCTGCTCGAGCGCCCGGCTGGCACCCGACGGGGATGTTCCCGAAGAGGGCTACGAGGAGTGGTCAGTCGAGCTTGAACTGCCTGCCGAGTACGTGGTGGACCGGCGCTAGCGGGCGGCGCCTCCCCCGGCTGGGACCGAGGCGGGCCCTTCACGCGGCCAGCGTTAGCGGCCGGCGCTTACCGGGAGGGGGGCCGTCGGCGCTGCCGACCAGCTCGTTAAGGATGGCGACCTGCTCGCAGAGGGGGATGGTTGCCCAGGTGTCCTCGTTGAACAACATCACTGCGCCGCCCCCGCCATGTGGCTGGTAGTGCACGGCGTTCACCCCCGGGATGAGTGGCGCCGCGACGAAGCGCAGGTCCAGCGGCAGGCAATCGTTAGCGTTCATGGTGGGTCGATCTCCTTGTGTGTGTGAGGTTGAGTCGATCGAGCCCCCGTTCGAGGTTGCCGCCTCGGGCGGGGCCGCCTTGCTGTAGGTCTACGCCCTCCTCTGCTCAGGTGTCTGCTGGTCCGCAGGAGGTCCGCAGGAGGCCCGCAGATGGCCTTCTCTTGCCGCCGTCAGCCAACGTGAGCCAACGGACGTCTGTGCAGGTCAGAGGCCTAAAGCGCAGGTCAGGGCCGTGCGTTCAGGCCTTGTCGAGGAAGTCGGCGCGGTCCTCGTCCAGCAGGTCGACCACCGCCTGCCGCAGTCCCGGCTGGGTGGCGAGCAGCAGGTCGTCGGCCACGAGCGCGACGGCCTCGGCGCGCGCCTCGCGCAGCACGTCCTCGTCGCGCAGCAGCCGCAGCATGCGCAGCGAGCTGCGGGTCCCCGACTGCGCCGCCCCCAGCACGTCCCCCTCCCGGCGCTGCTCGAGGTCCACCCGCGACAGGACGAACCCGTCCGAGGTGCTGGCCACGGCGTCGAGCCGCTCCCGCGCCGGCGTGCCCGCCTCGGCGTCGGTGACGAGCAGGCACAGCGCCGCCTCGGTGCCACGGCCGACCCGGCCGCGCAGTTGGTGGAGGGCGCTGACCCCGAAGCGGTCCGCGTCGAGGATCATCATGACGGTCGCGTTGGGCACGTCGACCCCGACCTCCACGACGGTGGTGGACAGCAGGACGTCGACATCGCCTGCGGTGAAGCGGCGCATGACCGCCTCCTTGTCCGTCGGCAGCATCCGCCCGTGGAGCACCTCGATCCGGAGCCCGTTCAACGGCCCGTGGCCGAGCATGAGCTCCATGTCCAGCACGGCGACGGCCGGTCGGCGACCGTCGCTCGCCGCCTCCTCCGGCTCGTCGCCGCCGATGCGCGGGCACACGATGAACGCCTGGCGCCCGGCGGCGACGTGCTCTCGCACCCGGGCCCACGCCGTCTCGAGCCACGCCGGCTTCTCCGCCATCGGCACGACCGCGGTCTGCACGGGCGAGCGGCCCGCGGGCAGCTCGGTCAGCGTCGAGACCTCGAGGTCGCCGTAGACCGTCATGGCGATCGTGCGCGGGATCGGTGTGGCGGTCATGACGAGCACGTGCGGCGGCGTACGCCCCTTGGCCCGCAGCGCGTCGCGCTGCTCGACGCCGAACCGGTGCTGCTCGTCCACGACGACCAGGCCCAGGTCGGCGAAGCCCACGCCCTCCGACAGCAGGGCGTGGGTGCCGACGACGATGCCGGCCTCGCCGCTCGCCGCCGACTCGAGGGCGGCGCGACGCGCCGCTGCCCCCTGCGACCCCGTGAGCAGCGCGATGCGCGTCGCGACCTCGGGCGCCCCCAGCTCCCCGGCGCTCGCGAGCGGGCCGAGCATCGCCTCCAGCGACCGCAGGTGCTGCTGGGCGAGCACCTCGGTCGGGGCCAGCAGGGCTGCCTGGCCCCCGGTGTCGACCACCTGCAGCATCGCCCGCAGCGCCACGACGGTCTTGCCGGAACCGACCTCTCCCTGCAGCAGGCGGTACATCGGCGCCGGCGCCGACAGCTCCTCCGTCAGCGTCTCCCCCACGTCACGCTGACCGGCAGTCAGCGTGAAGGGGAGCGAGGCGTCGAAGGCCTCGAGCACGCCCCCGGGACGCGCCTCGCGCGGGGTGCCCGGCATCGACCGCGTGGCGGCCCGCCGCTGGGCCAGGACGACCTGCAGGACGAACGCCTCGTCCCACTTCAGCCGGTCACGGGCCCGCATGACGTCCGGCCAGCTCGACGGCTGGTGGATCCCCCGCAGTGCCTCCTCGAGGCCGACCAGCCGGTGCCGGGACCGCACTCCCCCGGGCAGCGGGTCCTCCCCGAGGTCCACGAGGGCGAGGGCCATCTGCATGCTGCGGGTGATCATCGCGTTGGCGGCCTTGGCCGCCGCCGGGTAGATCGGCACCAGCGTGCCGGCGAACTCCTCGATGAGCACGCCGGCCTCGTCGTCCACCAGCTGGTACTCCGGGTTGACCAGCTTGACCTGGGCGTTGAACCGCTCGACCTTGCCGGCGAAGTACGCCCGGCGGCCGGCCTTGAGGTCGCGCTCGACCGTCCAGCGCCGGTTGAAGACCGTCATCGTCATCGTCGAGCCGTCCGCGTCGCGGATGGTGACGTCGTTCTTGTGGAGACCGGGCCGGATCGGCTTGCCGCGGATCGACACCACCTCGGCGAAGACCGTCGCGTGCTCGCCCACCACCAGCTCGGAGAACGGTGACAGCGCTCCCCGCTCGGTGTAGCGACGCGGGTAGTGGCGCAGCAGGTCCCCGACCGTGGCGAGCCCGAGGTGCTCGGCCAGCGCCTTCGCCGCCTGGCCGCCGACGGCAGCCGAGAGCCGGGCACCGAGCGCGACCACGGCGCTACTCCACGCCCAGCAGGAACGGGTAGAGCGGCTGCCCGCCGTCGTAGCAGACGACCTCGACCGCCGGGTGGGCCCGCTCGACCGACTCCGAGAGCCGCGTGGCGCTGCCGGCAGGGGCGCTCTCCCCCGTCACGACGGTGACGAGCTCGCCGCCCCCCGTGAGAAGGCGGTGCAGGAGGTCGGAGGCGACCTGCTCGGGGTCGTCGCCGATGAGCGCGACGTCGCCGTCCAGCAGCCCGAGCACGTCACCGGGGTGGCAGATCCCGGCCATGGTGGCGGCCTCGCGCACCGCGACCGTCACCTCGCCGGTGCGGGTCGAGCCGGCGGCGTCGGCCATCGAGGCGACGTCGTCGGTGAACAGGCGCGAGCTGTCGGCGACCGCGACCGCCGACAGGCCCTGGAGCACCGAGCGGGTCGGTACGACGGCGACCGAGCAGCCGTCCTCCCGCGCCTTCTCGGCAGCCGCCCGGGCGACGGCCGCGGTGTCGGGATCGTTGGGCAGCAGCACGACCTCCGCCGCCCCGCTGCGACGCACGACGCCGAGCAGGTCGGCCGTCGACGGCCGGGCCCCGGGACGGCCCTCGACCACCAGCGCGCCGGACGACCGGAAGAGCTCCGCCAGACCACCCCCCGGCGCGACGGCCACGACCGCCCGACCTGAGAGGCCGGGCGGTGCTCCGGGGGCCCCGCCCGCCGGCTCAGCGGCCTGGTCGGCGATCTGGTCGGCGAACCGGGTCACCGAGATGCGGAACGGACGACCGGCGTCGACGGCGGCCTCCATCGCGGCGCCGACGTCGTTGACGTGCACGTGGACGTTGTAGAGCCCGGGCGACGCGTGCCCGCCGCCGACGACGACGAGGGAGTCGCCGAGCGCGCCGAGCGTCTCCGTCAGCTGCTCGACGGCGTCGTCGGTGGCGCCCCGCAGGAGCAGCTGCACCTCGTACGAGAACTCCTCGCTCCCTGCCTCGCGGACCGCCGTGAGCGCCGTGCGGTCGCGCGGCACGAGCGGTGCGAGCACCGGCTCGGTCCGCGCCTCGCCGGTGACCACCTGCTCCAGCGCCTCCAGCAGCACGCACAGGCCGCGACCGCCGGCGTCGACCACCCCGGCCGCCCGCAGCTGCGGCAGCAGCTCGGTCGTGCGGGCGAGCGAGCGCGCGGCGGCGATGCGGGCCTCCCGGACGACCGCGGCGAGGTCGACGTCGTCGCCCAGCGCGGCGACGGCCTCCGCGCACTCGCGGGCCACCGTGAGCAGCGTCCCCTCGACCGGCGTCGCCACCGAGGCGTAGCAGAGCTCCGAGGCGCGGGCGAGGGCGCGCCTCACCTCGGTCGCCGAACAGGTCTCCGCGGCCTCCAGCACCTCGGCCAGCCCGCGCAGCAGCTGCGACAGGATGACCCCGGAGTTGCCTCGCGCACCCATGAGCGCCCCGTGGGCCATGGCCCGGACGGTCGCCGCCATGTCGCCCGTCGCCTCGGCGAGGGCCGCCTCGACGGCCTCCATCGTGAGCAGCAGGTTGGTCCCCGTGTCGCCGTCGGGCACCGGGTAGACGTTGAGGTCGTCGATCTCCTGGCGGGCAGCCGCCAGCGCGACCCGCCCTGCCGCGCACCAGCTGCGCACGGCCGAGGCGTCGAGGACCTGCAGCACGAGGACCTCCTGACGCAGTCGAGGGGCGGAGCCGGGGCAGGCGCGACCCCGTCGGCGGAGGCTATCCGCCCTGCTACTGTGGCGGACGTCGTTCGACGAGAGACCCGCCGGCCCCACGTGCTCTGCTCGATGGGTGCCCTGCGAGATCGGCGCACTGCGAGGTGCACCACGCGGACGGCCCCCGACACCTTTTCCCTCTCGATCTGGAGTGACCGTGGCTGCGACCTGCGACGTGTGTGGCAAGGGGCCGGGCTTCGGCATGTCGGTGAGCCACTCCCACCGGCGCACCCGCCGTCGCTGGAACCCCAACATCCAGACCGTGCACGCACTCACCGGCCCCTCGGGCAAGACCCCGAAGAAGCTCGGCGTCTGCACCTCCTGCCTCAAGGCCGGCAAGGTCGTCCGCGCCTAGCGCGCGAGCTCGACCCGCTCCACCCTCGCTGTCGCACAAGGGCTGTCCTCGGCGCGCGCCCGTGTGTACTCTCGCGGCGGTCGCACGTTCTGCTCAGCAGGGCCAGCACGACTCGGTCCCGCGCAGCGCGGAGCCGTCCAGCAAGAGAGAGACAGGCAACATGGCACAGGGTGCAGTCAAGTGGTTCAACGCCGAGAAGGGCTTCGGCTTCATCGCCGTGGACGGCGGCGGCGCGGACGTGTTCGTCCACTACTCCGCGATCCAGGCCGACGGCTACCGCTCCCTCGAAGAGGGCCAGCGCGTCGAGTTCGAGATCACCCAGGGCCAGAAGGGCCCGCAGGCCGACGCGGTGCGTCCGGTCTAGCTCTCCCTCGCACGTCGACGACGACGGCCCCGGTCCCGCTGGACCGGGGCCGTCGTCGTGCTCACCTCGGGATCGAGGGGTCAGTCCCGTCGGCCCTCAGTCCAGCCGGCCCTCAGTCCAGCCGGCGCAGCTCGCTGGCGTAGCGGCGGCCGTTCGCGGCGTACATCTCGACGGCAGCCTCGAAGGCGCCGTCCGGCACCGCGTCGAGCCGCATCGTCGCCGGGATGCCCATCGCCATGGCGTGCGCGGGGACCTCGGTGCGGTTGCCCACCACGGCGCCGGCGGCCACGAGCGCGCCGCTGCGCACCACCGCGTCGTGGAGGACCACGGAACCGGAGCCGATGAGGCAGCGGTCCTCGACGGTGCAGCCTTCGAGGTGGGCGATGTGCCCGACCACGCAGTCGGAGCCGATGCGGGTGGCCTTGTCCTTCGTGGCGTGGACGACGGTGCCGTCCTGGATGCTCGTGCGCTCGCCGACGACGATCGTGCCGTAGTCGCCACGCAGCACCGCCCCCGGCCAGACCGTCGAGCCGGCACCGAGCGTGACGTCGCCGATGACGGTGGCATCCGGGTGCACGTACGCGTCGGGCGAGATCGTGGGGGTGCGGTTGCCGAGGGCGTAGACGGCCACGGAGATCCTCTCTGCTGCAGACCGAGCGGCGCCCGGCGGAGCTGCTGATCCTGCCAGGACAGTCGTTCTGGCTGGCTCTCGCCGTGTCAAGGCAGTCGTCGCGGGTAGCGCGATCATCAGACCCATCGACGAGGAGCCCCCCATGCGACTGAGCCACCTGCCCCTGCGTGCCGCCACCGGCGCCTTCATCCTCAACTCCGGGCTGAACAAGCGAGGGATGGACGGCGAGTCGGCCGCTGGCCTGCACGGCATGGCGTCCGGCGCGATCCCGCAGGTGAAGGACTGGGACCCCAAGACCTTCGCCGGGACGCTCTCCAACACCGAGATCGCGCTCGGTGGCGCTCTGCTGCTGCCGTTCGTCTCCCCCGTCGTCGCCGGCGCCGGGCTCACCGCCTTCGGTGCGGGGCTCGTGCAGCTCTACCGCAGCACGCCGGGCATGACCCAGGAGGACGGCATCCGTCCGACGGAGGCCGGGACAGGTCTCGCGAAGGACGTCTGGCTGCTCGCGACCGGTCTGGCGCTGCTCGCCGACGGCCTCATCGACGGCAGCAAGGGCGCGGCCAAGGGCGCCGGCAAGAAGGTCAAGAAGACCAAGAAGAAGGTCGCCAAGAGCCTGCCGAGCCGATGAGCTTCTGGTGGTGCCTCACCCACGACACCGTCGAGGAGGGTGCGGTGTGCCGCGGCGCTGACCGCCTGGGGCCGTACGAGACGGCTGAGATCGCGACGTCGGCACCCGAGCGGGTGCGTGCCCGGACCGCGGCCGAGGACGAGCGGGACAAGGCCGAGGACGACTGGTAGGTTACCTGCCCCCCTGCTCGACGCCGGGTTCGTGACGCTCCGCGCGCCCGTAGCGGTCACAGACCTGGCGTGGATCACCGCGGTACGACGGGCCGTCCCCACAGGAACGGCCCGAAGCCGGACTCCACGACGCTGACCGAGGCGACAGCGGTCGCGACGAGCCGGAGCACGATAGCGATGCCACCCACGAGGACACCGGCCTAGGCCAGCCGCGGCACCCACGACGGGTCGCCGGGGTGCGTCTTTCGGTGCGCCAGCGAGCCCAGGACGACGGGCGCCAGTGCGAACAGCGCACCGAGCAGGCCGGCCAGCACGGCCCTCGAGGACGTCGCCATGCCGTCGGTGAACGGGTAGACGTAGGTGGACCCGTTGAGCAGCCCGAAGCCCCCGAGTGACAGCGTGCCGAGGACGATCGACGCGATGGCCAGTGCTGCCGGATCACCGACTCCCGGTCCGGTCACTCGGGGCACGTCGGCGAGGTCCTCGTCGTCGTAGCTCATGGGGCCGGATGGTGGCACAGGGGAAGCGGTCCCGGTGGCGTCCGGGGAAGGCGTGCCGGCGCCACCTGCTGCCGGCAGTGCGGGAGGGACGAGGTCGGGACGTCGCGGCCTCGGAGCGGTCGCTGACTCGGCCCAGCGCCACCGCCGACCCCAAGACCGCTCTCTCGTCACCGTGGCTGCACGAGTGGGACCCGACCGGGGACGGCCGCGGCGTGGCCGGGCTGTTCAGCACGAGGACTGCGCCGGCCTGCACGCGGTGCCCGGCGGAGAACGGCAACGCGCCAGGCATCGGCCACGGAACTCACTCACGTTCTCGAATCCATCTGCCACTGAGCGTCTCTCACCACGAGATATGTCAGTGGTCGGGCCTAGGATTCGTGTCATGGCAGTCGGTCAGCACTCCCTGGGTCGGGCCCTCGACGTAGCCCGGATCGGCGTGCTCGAGGACCGGCTCGGGGTGCGGGAGACCGAGCGGCGGGCGGCGCACGGGCCGTTGCTGCGGGACGTGCTGGCGCTGCACGACCTGTACTCGCGGGAGGGCTTCGGGGTCTCGACGGTGCCGCAGGTGGCGCTGGTGCTGCAGTGCTCGGAGTTCCGGGCCGGTGAGCTGCTCGGGACCGGGGCCGTGCTGGCCGACCTGCCCGGCGGGCTGGAGGCGCTCGAGTGCGGACTGCTGGGGGTGGAGCAGTCCGCGGTCGTCGCCCGGCAGCTCCAGCCGCTCGACGGCCCGGCGCGCCTGGCGGTGTGGTCGCGGGTGCAGGAGCGGCTGCTCGCCGACGACACCACCGGTGTGCAGCGGACCCCGGCGCGGTTGCGGGAGCTGCTGTCAGGCTGGGTGATCGAAGCCGACCCCGCGGCAGCGGTCAAGCGGCGACGGGCGTCCGCCGCCGACGGCGATGTCGACTACCGCAGGCGGGACGACGGACTGGTCGACCTGGCCGCCTACGGCCTGACCGGCCCGGACGCCCACGCCTGCCTGGCCCGGATCCGGGCGTGCGCCGCTCCGGTCGGGCTCGGGGACGACCGGCCGGCCGGCAAGCGCCGGCTCGACGCGCTGGTCGACCTCCTCCTGGGCCGCAACCCGCTGCCGCTCGGACCGGATGACGAGAACCCGCCCGGCGACGCCGCCCAGCCGGTGCACTGCGGCTCGACCGGGTCGGGTGCGGCGTGCGGCTGCCGGCCGGGGTCGCCGGTGCCGTGCGGCGCCCAGCTGACCGTCCTCGTCCCGCTCGGCGCGGCCCTCGGCACGACCGACGAGGTCGCTGAGCTCGTCGGCCACGGACCGCTCGAGCCCGACCTGCTCGGCGCGCTGCTGCAGGCGGCACCGACGGTGCGGGCCGCGTGGGTCGACGACCAGGGCGTGCCGGTGGCGGTCAGCAGCCGGGTGCAGCGACCCGGCCGCGACGACCCGCAGGCGGTGCGGGAGGCACTGCTGCGGATCGCCGCCGAACCACCCGGCCCGCCGCAACCTCGCCACCCCGACGACCACCCGCCCCCGGACGGCACCGCGCCACCGGACCAGACCGCGCCACCCGGTGGTGTGCCTTCGGGACGACCTTCTGTGCGCAGTCGTCCCCACCCCACCGACACCCCCGGTCCCTACTGCGTCCCCGCCCGGCTGCGCCGGCTCGTCAGCCTGCGTAGCCCGCGGTGCGAGTGGCCCGGCTGCGGCTGCTCGGCGGCCTCGTGCGACCTCGACCACGACCTGGCCTGGCCCTACGGTCCGACCTGCTCCTGCCAGCTCGGCCCGCTGTGCCGCCGCCACCACCGGGTCAAGCAGCAGACCATGACCAAGCAGCGCACCCGCCAGGCCGGGGTCCGCTGGACCAGCCCCACCGGCCGCAGCTGGCTCAGCCCGCAGCAGCACCGACCACCCGCACCGCCGGCCCGCCCGCTACCCCCGGTCCCACTCCTCGACGAGCTCGAACAGCTCGGACCCGCCGCCCGCGACACCGAGCAGTGGCACACCGGCCCCACCGACCCCCGCTGGGACGACCCCGAAGGCACCGAGCTGCGGGCCACCGACCACGACGCGCCGATCGACCGCGACCCCGAAACCCGCAGCCGCACGACGACCCGCTGGACGCTCGACCTCGACGACCGCTACGCCTGGCTGGCCGAAGCCTGACGGGCAGCTCGGTGCGCTGGGGCCGTGTCCCGGCGGTCTGCGTCCGCCCCTACCGGCCGTGCGGCGGGGGCCAGCGGTCGAGCGCCTCCCGCAGGCTCGCGACCAGCGCACCGGTGAAGGCCGAGCGCGCGCCGGCGTCGACCCGGTCGAGCGAGAGGTAGGGGTTGAGGTCCTCGAGCTCGACGAGCAGCAGAGCGCCGTCACGGGTGCGGCAGGCGTCGACGCGCTGCACGCCGACGTCGAGGTCGTTCCAGTCGACGAAGCGCTGAGCGAAGGCCAGGTCGTCGTCGGTCGGCGCGTACGGGACGAGCTCCCAGCGGCGGTCGCGGTCGGGCGCCACGACGGCGTACTGGAACTCCCGTCCCACGAAGACGAACGAGATCTCGTGCACGAGGTCGATGCGCGGCTGCACGAGAGCGCCCTCGAGCTCGACGCCGTCGAGCGAGTCCAGCAGCTGCAGCCCGACCGAGTCGGCGCCCAGCACCGGCTTCACCACCCACTGGTCGGCGTCGGGCAGCCGGCCGAGGTCCTCACGGCGGTCGACGGTCGGGATCACCGGTTCGCCCGCAGCCCACAGCTCGACCAGGTAGCGCTTGCCCTGCATGTCGCCGCGACCGGTGAGCGGGTTGACCAGCCGGGTGCCGCGACGGGCGACCTCGGTCCGGAACGCCTCATGGGCCTCTTGGTGGTAGATCACCGGGCCGCTGTTGCGCACGAGCACGAGGTCGAACGGATCCATGAGCGCGGCGGCCTCGAACGGCGAGCACAGGGCGACGTCGAACCACTCGCGCAGCTCGCCCGACAGCCAGACGTCCTCGTCGCCGTAGCGGCGGCCCCGGGCCGGGTAGTTCAGGTCGGTCACGAGCAGGAGCGAGGGCCGTGGCAGCTGCATGTCAGGTCCTTCGTCGGCGGGCGCTCGAGGGCTCGTAGTCGTCGTGGAGCGTCAGCGCTTCGACGTGGGAACGGGAGCACCGACCCGACCGGCACTCCCGCGGGACCTCCGACCTGGTGGACACTCGCCGGGAACGGCCTGCCGCGCCGGAGGCGTGCCGCAGCGCGAACACCGTCACGCGCGTGCTCGGACGAGCCGATCCTGGTCCCGCGTCCACCGCAACGCCGTGATGCCCACCGCCAGGACGAGAGCCAGTCCGATGAGGTCAAGGGCGAGTTCGACCGCCACGCCGGTCTTCCCTGGGCTCGCTGCATCCTCACTGATGCCGGCGAAGTACTGCGCTGCCTCCGCGACCACCCACGCGACGACGATCGACGCGACGATCCAGATCCGATGGCGCGTGGCGGCAGCATCGCAGCCGCGGAGCTGCGCTGCGTTTCGCCGGATGCGTCGCTGCCAGAGGAACCACAAGACGCCCGCGGCCACCTGCGAGGGAAGCAGGACGAGGGTGATGAGCAAGAGCTCGGCGAGCTGCAGTTCGAGGACGCCCGTGAGGACCAGGGTGTCCCCGACCTGGTTGTCGGGATCGAGCATGAAGTTCTCGATCGTGACCGCGTCCCGGTAGTGCACCGCGCGGAGTCCCACTCGGGCTACCTGGGCGATCGCCGCAACGGCAAGCACGACGACCAGTGCACTCGCCAACGGTCTCGGGTCACGGAGCGGCACGGCGGGAAGGCTAGCGCCGCGCTCGGACCTGCCACACCTGCATGAACACCGACCACCACGGATCCGACCTGCCGCAGGGAACGGTGCGCTACCGCACGCATCGCGCCTGGAAGCGCCTCCGCGACGCCCTGCGCCTCCCTTCGTCGGCCTCCCCCTGGCCCTCGTCGTTCGGTGCCCATGGAGACCCCGCCGTACGACCCGTCGAGCGACATCCCCGTCAAGGCTCCGTGGGCGCCCATCAGCCCCGCCAGCGCCAGCCGTGGTCGACCGGACCGATCCCCGACCCGAGCGAGAACCCGCCCCGGATCGCACCGGTGACGTACGCCTTCGCCGCCGCGACGGCGGTCGGGACGTCGTCGCCCAGGGCGAGCCGGCTCGCGATCGCGCTCGCGAGCGTGCAACCGGTGCCGTGGGTGTGCCGGTTGTCGAGACGCGGGGCGCGCAGCAGGTGCTCGACGGTCCCGTCCGTGAGCAGGTCCACCGCGTCGCCGGTGAGGTGACCGCCCTTCACGAGCACCCAGGCCGGGCCGAGCCCGAGGACGGCGTCGGCGCCGGCGCGCAGCTCGCGCTCGGACGTCACGCGCACACCGGTCAGCTGCTCGACCTCGGGCAGGTTGGGCGTCACGACGGTGGCGAGCGGGACCAGCTCGGTGCGGAGCACCTCGACCGCGTCGGCCGCCAGCAGCGAGTCGCCGTGCTTGCTCACCCCGACCGGGTCGACGACGAGCGGTGCGTCCATCCCGCTCAGCCGCGCCGCCACGAGCGACACCAGCGATGGCGAGGACAGCATCCCGGTCTTCACCGCGTCGACGCCGATGTCGTCCAGCACGCTGTCGAGCTGCGTGCGGACCGCCTCGACCGGCAGGTCCCACGCGCCCTGCACGCCCACGGAGTTCTGCGCCGTCACGGCCGTGAGGACGCTCATGCCGTGCACCCCGAGCGCGAGCATCGTCTTGAGGTCGGCCTGGATGCCCGCCCCGCCACCGGAGTCCGACCCCGCGACCGTCAGGACGCGCCTCATCCCCGTGCGTCCCGTCCGAAGTGGTCCCAGCCGACGCCGGTCGGCTTCCAGCCGATGACCCGCACACCCGAGCCGGCCTTGACGATCCCCACCCGCTCCACGCCCTCCGGCAGCACCGCGCCCGGCGGCACCGTCGCGACCAGCGCGTGGTCCTCCCCGCCCGTCAGCACGAAGTCCAGCGGGTGCCCGCCGACGACGCGGACGGCCTTGCCCAGCAAGGGATCCCGCGCGAAGCGGCGGCTCTCGACGTCGATGTGGACCCCGCTCGCCCGCGCCAGGTGGCCGACGTCGGCCAGCAGCCCGTCGCTCACGTCGCACATCGACGTCGCGCCGGCCTCAGCCAGGGCGGGACCCATGGCGTACGGCGGCGTGGGCCGCAGGTGGGCCTCCACGAGAGCCTCGATCGGGACACCTCCGTGGCGCAGCATCGCGAAGCCGGCGGCGGACCAGCCGAGCCGCCCGGCCACGACCACCCGGTCCCCCGGCTGCGCACCGGAGCGCAGCACGGGGGCTCGCCCGCCGAGATCCCCGAGCGCCGTGACGCTCACGACGATGCGCTCGCTCGTCACGGTGTCGCCGCCGACGACCACCGCCCCGACGAGCGCCGCCTCGTCGCGCAGGCCGTCCGCGAGGTCGGTCGCCCAGGCGACGGGCAGGTCGGGCGGAGCGGCGAGCCCGACGAGCAGGGCGGTCCCCGTCGCCCCCATCGCGGCCACGTCGGCCAGGTTGGCCGCCGCGGCCTTGCGACCGACGTCGTACGCCGAGGACCAGTCGAGCCGGAAGTGGACGTCCTCCACCAGCACGTCCGTGGTGGCCACCACCCGCCCGTCGGGCGCCAGCACGAGCGCGGCGTCGTCCCCCGGACCGACGAGCACGGAGGCGGACGTGCCGAGGCGCTCGACCACCCGGGCGATCAATCCGAACTCGCCGACGTCGCGTGCTGTAGCGTCCGGCAACAGTCTCAGCCTCTCGAAAGGGTGCAGCCACGTGGCAGTGCAGGCCTACATCCTCATCCAGACCGAGGTCGGCAAGGCGGCGGCCGTCGCCAAGGCCATCTCCGAGCTCGACGGCGTCGCCCAGGCCGAGGACGTCACCGGTCCCTACGACGTCATCGTGCGGGCCGAGGCCAAGAGCGTCGACGAGCTCGGCAAGCTGGTCGTGGCGCGGGTCCAGGCGGTCGACGGGATCACCCGAACGCTGACCTGCCCCGTCGTCCACCTCTGAGCCGCCTGCGCCGGGTGCTCCCGCTGGTCGTCGCGCTCGCCCTCCTCACGGTCACCGGCTGCAGCGACGACACCCCTCCGGCGGCGGCGACCGGTCCCGTGGACGTGCCGGTCCAGGCCTCCGCTGCCCCGCCCGAGGCGGTCGACGCCTGCGCTGCCCTCATGGACGCGCTGCCCGACGAGATCGACCCGGGTGTCGCCCGCCGTCCCGTCACGACGGACGGCGCGCGTACGGCCGCCTGGGGCGATCCGGCGGTCACCCTCGAGTGCGGCGTGCTGGAGCCCGATCGGCCGGAGGAGCCGGCGCAGGTCAACGGCCTGACCTGGTCGGTCCGCGACATCGGCGCCGGCTTCCGCTGGACGACGCGCGACCTGCCGATCTACGTCGCGGTCGACATCCCCGACGCGTACGAGAACGGCGCCGAGCTCGTCAACCCGCTCGCGGCACCCATCCTCGAGACGCTCCCACCGCCGAGCTAGCGGGCCGGCTCAGCGCAGCCCGGTGCCCGTGCGCAGCGCTGCCTGCACGAGCCGGTCGACCAGCTCGGGGTAGGTGACACCCGAGGCGGCCCACATGCGGGGGTACATCGAGGTGGGGGTGAAGCCCGGCATGGTGTTGACCTCGTTGACCGTGAGCTCGCCGCCTGGACCCACGAAGAAGTCGACCCGCGCGAGCCCCTCGCAGTCGAGCACCTCGTACGCCAGGCGGGCCATCTCCTGCAGCCGGGACGTCACGTCGGGGGGCAGGTCGGCCGGGACGTCGAGCTGGGTCGCCGCGTCGAGGTACTTCGCCTCGAAGTCGTAGAACTCGTAGTCGCCGACGACACGGACCTCGGCCGGGACGCTGGCCTGCGGCCGGCCGCCGGAGTCCTCGAGGATGCCGCACTCGACCTCCCGACCGACGACGGCGGCCTCGACGAGGATCTTGGGGTCGTAGCGCAGCGCCTCCTCGACCGCAGCCGGCAGGTCGGCGAGGTCGGTCACGCGGGTGATGCCGATGCTCGACCCACCACGGGCGGGCTTGACGAAGACGGGGAGCCCGAGCGCCTCGACCTGCCGCACCACGGCTCGCTCGTCCTGCTGCCACGCGGCAGCGCGCACGACCACGGCGGCGGTCACCGGGATCCCGGCCGCCACGAGCAGCACCCGGGCGACGGACTTGTCCATGGCGGCAGCGCTCGCCAGCACACCGGAGCCGACGTAGGGCACGCCGGTGAGCTCCAGCAGGCCCTGGAGGGTGCCGTCCTCGCCGTACGGCCCGTGGAGCACGGGGAAGACGACGTCGACCCGGCCCAGCAGGCTCGGACCGTCCTCGAGCGGGACGAGGCCACCCGCGGTCGGGTCACCCGGCAGGGCCACCGCGCGACCGTCCTTGACCGACGGGAGCTCGCGGCCCGACAGGGCGAGCAGCGAGGGGTCGTCCGGAGCCAGCACCCACCGTCCCTCCGGCGTGATGCCGATCGCGACGACGTCGTAGCGGTCCCGGTCGAGCGCACCGAGGATGCTGCCGGCGCTGACGCACGAGATCGCGTGCTCGGTGCTGCGGCCGCCGAACACGACGGCGAGGCGGATCCTGCTCACCGGCCGAACCCTAGCGGTCAGGAAGGGGGCAGCGCGGCAAGCAGCTCCCTGACCGGCGGCTCGTAGGCCTCGGCGAACGTCGGGAACGCGTGCACGACGTCGGCGAGGACCGACAGCGGCACCTCGGCGCGGATCGCCAGCACCGCCTCGCCGAGCCACTCGTCGGCGTGCGGCCCGATCGCCGCCGCGCCGATGAGCACGCCGCGGGCCCGGTCGGCGGTCAGCACCAGGCGACCCCCACCGGCCCCCTGCGTGGCCGCGCGGGCGGTCTGCCCGACGTCCATGACGGCGGTGATGGCGTCGACGCCGCTCTCGCGCGCCTGCTCCTCCGTCACGCCGACGCTCGCCACCGCCGGCTCGGTGTAGACGGCCCGCGGGATCGCGCGGTAGTCCGCGGTGCGGACCCGCCCGAGCAGGTTGTCCGTGACGATCCGCGCCTGGTAGTTGGCGGTGTGGGTGTACGGCGCGGTGCCGGTGACGTCCCCGGCGGCCCAGACGTGCGACTGGCCGACGACGCGGCAGTGCCCGTCGACCTCCAGCGCTCCGCTGTCGTCCACCTCCACGCCGAGGACGTCGAGGCCGATCCCGTCCGTCGTCGGCGTGCGGCCCACCGCCACGAGCACCCGCTCAGCCTCGACGGTGGAGCCGTCGTCGAGGTGCAGCCGCCCGCGGCCGTCGCCCACGGGCTCCGCACGGACCGCCCGGACGCCCAGTCGGACGTCGACGCCGTCGTCGCGCAGCACCTGCGCGAGGAGCTCGGCGATGCTCGGCTCCTCCTCGCCCGCCACCTGCGGGCCGGCCTCGACCAGCGTGGTCGTCACGCCGAACCGGGCGTGGACCTGGGCGAGCTCGCAGCCCACCGGTCCCCCGCCGAGGACCACCAGCGATTCCGGCCGCTCGTGCGCGGACAGCGCCTCGTCACTCGTCCACGTCGCGATCGTGTCGAGGCCCTCGATCGGCGGGTTCACGACCGAGGAGCCCGTGGCGAGGACGAGGTCGGTCCAGCCCAGCTCCCGCCCCTCGACTGCCACCACGCCGGGCCGCACGACAGAGCCGCGGCCCCGCACCAGCACCACGCCGGCGTCCGCTGCCTCCTGCGCAGCACCGGAGTCGTCCAGGTGCTCGGCGAGGTCGTCCCGTCGGGCGAGGGCCGCCCGGAAGGCGGACTCGTCGTCGTCGAGCGCCGGAGCGACCGACGCACCTGCCAGCGCGGGGAGGTTGCGGGCCTCGGCGCGGGCCTCAGCGCTGCGCAGCATCGACTTGCTCGGCATGCAGGCGACGTACGGGCACTCCCCGCCGACCCGCAGGGCCTCCACGAGGGCGACGGTCCGGCCCTCCCCCGCGAGGGCACCGGCGATCGACTCACCGGCAGAGCCGGCTCCCAGCACCACGACGTCGAAGGTCTCCATGGCCGGATCCTGCACGACGCGGCTGCTTCCTACGCCTCGGGCAGCGCGTCCAGCGCCTGGCTCAGGTCGGCCAGCAGGTCCTGCGGGTCCTCGAGCCCCACGCTGATCCGCACGGCGCCCGGGTCGATGCCCGCCGCAGCGAGCGCCGCGTCGTCGAACTGGCGGTGCGTCGTGGTGGCCACGTGACTCACGACCGAGTGGGTCCCGCCGAGCGAGGTCGCGACCGCCACGAGGCGCAGGCCGTCGCACAGCGCCATGCCGGCCGCGCGGCCGCCCCGGGGCGTCACGGTGACGACGGCGCCGTATCTACCGGCGTGGAACAGCTTGCCCGCCAGCGCGTGGTCGCGGTGGGACGGCAGGCCGGGGTGGTCGACCCGCACGACAGCCGGGTGCTCGAGCAGCCCGGTAGCCACCTCGACGGCGCTCAGGCAGGCGCGGTCGACGCGCAGCGGCAGCGTCGCGAGGCCCCGGTGGAGCAGGAAGGCCTCGTCGGGTGCGAGCATCGAGCCGAGGTCGATGCGGTCGCGGCGGACCCGGGCCATCAGCTCGGGGCTGCCGACCGCGACGCCGCCCGTGGCGTCACTGTGCCCGCCGAGGTACTTGGTGGCGGAGTGGACGACCACGTCGAACCCGTGGGCGAGCGGTCGGCACACGGCGGGCGAGGCGAAGGTCGAGTCGACGACCGACGTGATGCCGGCCTCCCTCGCGATCGCCGCGAGCCCCGGCAGGTCGGCGACGCTCATCGTCGGGTTGGCCAGCGTCTCGGCGTAGAGCACGGTCGTCTCCGGACGGATGGCCCCCCGGACCGCGTCCAGGTCGGTGCCGTCGACGAAGGTCGTGCTCACGCCGAACCGGTCGAGCACGCTCGTCAGCAGCCCGTACGTCCCGCCGTAGACCTCGCGCGGCGCCACGACGTGGGCGCCGCTGCGCGTGAGGGCCATCAGCACCGTCGAGATGGCGGACATGCCCGACGCGAACGCCTGACCGACGACCTCCCCCGCCACGCCGACCCCCTCCAGCGCAGCCACGGCCTGCGCGAAGGCGTCGGAGGTGGGGTTGTCGACCCGGCCGTAGGAGTAGCCCGGCGCCGTGCCGGCGAGCACGTCGGCATACTCCTGCGCGCTCGAGAAGGCAAAGGCGGCGGAGCGGTAGACCGGCAGGCCGAGCGGGGCCTGGTCGAAGGCTTTCGGGGCCGGTGTGTGGACGGCGCGGGTGGACTCACCGCGGCTGCTGGACGTGCTCATTCGCTCCTCGTCTCCCGTTGCATGAACGCCCGGAGCATGTCCTGCGGGGTCTTGCCCTCGTGGACCACCGCCACGACCTGCTCGGTGATGGGCATGTCCACGTCGTGCTTGCGCGCCAGGTCCAGGATCGACCGGCAGGACTTCACGCCCTCGGCCGTCTGCTGCTTCATCGCGAGCAGCTCCTCGAGCGTCTGGCCCCGTCCGAGCTTCTCCCCGAAGGTGCGGTTGCGTGACAGCGGTGAGGTGCAGGTCGCGACCAGGTCGCCGAGCCCGGCGAGGCCCGAGAAGGTGAGCGGGTCAGCGCCGAGGGCCGCGCCCAGTCGGGCCGTCTCCGCGAGCCCCCGCGTGATGAGTGAGGCCTTCGTGTTGTCGCCGAAGCCCATGCCCTCGGCCATGCCGGTCGCCAACGCGATGACGTTCTTCACCGCACCGCCCAGCTCGCAGCCGACCACGTC
>JAABUN010002858.1_pt1 | contig 28852 bp, 27 predicted proteins | sample 5559311 | NCBI WGS metagenome assembly JAABUN01 (sample SAMN10711877, study PRJNA513370) | rock metagenome | isolation source: Antarctica rocks | place: Antarctica: Victoria Land, Siegfried Peak sud | reverse complement strand
AGGACCCGGAGACACCGACACCACGACGTCGGACGATCAGCGACGCCCCAGCCCGCGCCACCACTCAACCACGAGAAGATCATGAACTCGAACGACAATCAAGGTCTACTCGCGGATCTGGGTCTGATGGGCCGCGCGTTCACGGCGTGGAAAGCGGCCCGGTCGGCCGCAATGATGGCCGCGATAGCGGCGTCGATCTTTCTTGTGCTCATGCGCTTGTCCTTCGTGACGACGTCGCCGTGCGGTGTGCTCTTGGCGACGCAGTGCGCGATGTGCGCGGCCAGGCGTTCGTCCCCGTCGTTGGTGATCGCGCCCTCGGCGACCGCGGAGAACAGCCGGTCGGTCGCCGGTCCCATCCGCTGCGCGGCGGCGGTGTTGTACTCGACGACCCGGCCGGGCCATTTCGCGGACCAGCCCTCGATCTCCGAGCGCCAGCCCCACGGGTCGACCGCCAGCTCGACGACGTCGAACCGCTCGAACGCGTGCTCGACGGCCCGGCCAACCTCAGCCCGCGGCACGCGCCAGGCGGGTGAGCCGGGGTTGGACCAGACACCGAGAACGGACAGGTGCGCGTCGGTGACGGTGCAGGCGACCAACGCGGTCGAGTCCCCGGACGCCGAGCCGTCGAAGCCGAGGACGACCCGTGAGCCGGGGTCGGGGGAGCCCGGTGCGGCGCAGGCAGCCCAGGTCGACCAGCCGATCCAGTTGCCGACCTGCCCGGCCCACTGCCCGAGTCGGAACCGGCGGAACGGGGCCTCGCGGGTGGTCTTCAGGGTCGCCCGCAGCGCGTCGAGGTGCAGGAAGTCACCGAGCGCGGGGTTGGCGATGCGCCAGGCGTCCTCGTCCGCGACGTCGCAACCCTCGGGCGCCGCGTACTCGCGGAAGTAGAAGTCGTCGTCGCCGGCCCGGCCGTGCTGCACCAGGCGCCACATGACCGAGTCGGGGCTGACACCGGGAGTCGAGATCCCCAGCACGAGGGACCGATCGCGCTTGCCCGACGCGAGCGCCATCGCGTTCCACACGCCCTCGGTGACGACGTGCAGCTCGTCGACGACGCACAGACTCGGGTCGTAGCCCTGCAACGCGCCGGGCTCGGCCGGCAACGGACGAAGCTCCGAATCCGTGCGCGGAACGTAGATCCGGTCCTTGAACACCTGCACTTGCTCGGCGAGCCGGGGCTCCAGCTCGACCATCCGGCGGACGGCGTTGAAGACGAGCCCGGCCTGCCGCTCGTCGCTGGCGACGCAGAGCACCTGCGCGCCCTCGACGTCGTCCGCAAGCAGCGCATATGTGGCGAGGTAGGAGGCGAGCGCCGATTTCCCGTTCCCGCGTGGAAGCGACAGCAGACCCTGCCTCGGACGCGGGTCATCAAACAGACCAGCGATGAGGTCCCGCTGCCAGTCGCGGAGCCGGACCCGCTCCAGCGACCCAGTGCCCTTGGGCACGCGTAGAAACCGCTCCACAAAGGCGATGACGCGCTCGGAGCCGCTCTCAGGGAGCCCCGAAAGGTCCAGGGGAGCGGCGGTGACCTCCCGCTTGGGACCGGCCCTCACAGGGCGTCCTGCGGTGTGTGACCGACAGTCTGACTCGGCGGTCGCTTGTTGGTGCCCCTATGGCCCCTCGTCCCCTGGTCGCGGCTCACTGCCGTCCTCGCGGACCGTCGGAGCCCGACAGTGCGCCACCGCGCCGGCTGTTGCACGACCGGCAGAGCGTGCGCTGCGGACCGGCGTTCGTCGGGCTCTCCGAGATGGGGATGACGTGGTCGCTGGTCAGGTCGGTGGTCGCGCCGCAGTCCGAGCACCAGGGCTGAGACGCGACGACGGCGCGGGCGGTCGCGCGGTTGCTCGTGCGTAGGCGCTGTCTCACGGCCCGGTGCGCCGCGCAGCGGGTCCAGGGTGAGGGCGCGCCGCACTCCAGGCAGGCGCGCAGCACAGTCATCGCCCTTGCCCGTCGAGCAGCCGCGTGAGGTGCCACTGGATCTCGATGTCGCGGGCCTCGGCGGTGTCCTCGAGCCCGAGTGTCGTTGCCGGCGGGCGGGTGAGTACGACCCACCCCGTGTCGGTCAGGACGTCGACGCAGTAGCGGAGCCGGTCGTCTTCGATGGCTGAGCGGATCCGGGCGACGCCGGTCTCGTAGACAGCCCGCCGGAACCGCTGCGAGCTCAGCCCGCCGAACAGGTGGTACAGGCTGCCCGCGACGTCGGGCTCCTGCGCCAAGATCGCGTCGACGACGCAGGAGTGCAAGGCACGGAACTGTGCGGCGGACGCGCCGGTCACGACGCGGCCTCGCGGGCGGCGTCGGCGTAGAGCCGGCGGCGGGACGGGAGCCGGTCGGGAACGGGCTGGTCGCAGGTGTCGCAGCGGGGCTTGCCACGCGGCCCGTAGCGGGTCGTCGGCGAGCCGCAGGAGACGCAGGGGCCGACGGGCGACAAGAACGGACCTTCTACGGCTCCCGAAGGGAGCACGAAGGGTGCGAAGGGGGCGGGGGCCGGCAGGGTGCGCTCTTCGCTCCCTTCGGTGCTCCCTTCGGCGCTGGGGTCGGTGAGTGCCCACACCCATCCGGCCTCGAGGCCGGCCTTCCTCGAACGCACGCCAGCCTTGCCCTTGGCCCGCTTGAGCGCGTCGGCGCTGAACCCGAACCCGCGGCCGGCGGCCTGCACGTCGGTGGCCGGGGCCTCGCCGCCGGAGCCGGTGAGGTAGTCACGCAGCCACGTCGCGGCGTCGGCGCGCTCAGCCCGGTCCTCCGGGCTGGTCCCAGCGTCCCGGAGAATGTCCTGCGCCGAGCGGTCGGAGGTCCCCTTCCAGGCCAGCCGGCCGACGTACGCGGGTCCTTCGTCGGTGTCGATGGTGGCGCTCTCGATGACGTAGGCGAGCGACGGGAGCTCGTCGGTGCCCAGGGAGTTCTTGGTCTGCGTCATCACCCGCGTGCCGTCCGCGACGTCGCTGTCGCGGACGAACCCGAACACCGACCGCGGCACGTCCTTGAAGGCGCCGCTGCCGGTGATGAGGCTGGACGGGTCGGTGCCGCCGCCCTTGTTGAAGTGGGCGATCCCGAGCAGTAGCGCACCGGTCCGGTCGGCGAGCAGCGCCAGCGGGTCGAGCGCTGCGCGGACGCTTCGGCTCTGGTGGGTGTCGATCTTCTCGGAGATGAGGGACAACAGCGGGTCCATCACGACGAGCGAGACCTGGTGGTCGACAACCGCGGCCTCGAGCAAGCGGTTGTCGTGCGGCAGGGACAGGGTCACGGCCTCGTCGCCGCCCTCGACGACGTCGAAGCGTCCGACCATCGTCAGGTCGGCGCCCGCCGCGGCGAGCCGGGGCGCGAGGGTGTGCTCCCAGGAGTCCTCAACGGCCGCGTACAGGACCCGCCGCGGCTTGCCGTACAGGCTGCCCGGCAGGGTGCCGCGGGTGATCTGGGCGGCGAGCCAGACACCGAAGCTGCTCTTGCCCGTGCCTTCCCGTCCGGCAGCGACCGACAGCGACCCGGCCGGCATCCGCCCGTTCCCGCTGTCCGTCCACGCCCACACGACGGGCCGCATCCGAATGTCGCTGGCCCAGGTGATGCGCGCCCGCCGCCCGACCTGCGGCGGGACCTCCTCGAGCAGGTCGTCGAGGCCGAGGCCGGCCCCGACGTGGTCAGCCAGGTCCTTGCCGACCTTTGGCCGGGCGACCCGCACGGACGCGGCGACGTTCTGCAGGCCGGCGAGAACGGCGAGCAGGTAGCGCCGGCCTGGCTCGTCGTTGTCCGGGATGACGAGCACGTGCGCGCCGGCCAGCGGGGCGGCATCGACGCGGCTCCAGTTGCTCGCTCCCATCGGCGAGGTCGTCGCGACCGCGCCGAGCGCCTCGGCGGCGTGCACGTCCTTCTCGCCCTCGACGAGCAGCACGGTCGTGCCTGCCGCGACCGCCTCGAGCACGCGGGGCAGCCGGTACAGCTCGGGGCGGGCGGCGGTGTCGCCGCTCTGCCGGAACCTCTTGTCCGGGGACCTGTGCACGGTGCGGGTCGGCCGTCCCGCGGCGTCGGTGTAGGCGTACCGGATGCCGACCGAGGGCTCGTCGAACAGGTCCGCCATCGCCAGGCCCAGGGCATCGACGACATCGACCGTGGCGCAGCCGGCGTGACAGAACACCAGCGCCTGCCCCGTGATCTGCCGCAAGCTCAGCGACGGCTTCTGATCGGGGTGTGCGGGGCAGCGGGCGACGATGCCGGCGGCGACCTGTCGAGGTCGGCAGTCGCGGGCCTCAAGCGCCTCCCGCAGGCGATCCAGGGCCGTCCTGCCGCGGTCCCGGCCCTGGGCGTGGTCGAGCAGGGAGCCGCTCATTGGGCATCACCGCGGACCTGCTCGGCGACCACGGCCGTGTACCAGCGCCAGTTCAGTGACCCGGGCCGGCACCGCTTCAACCGCGTCCGGGCCAGCTCGGCAGCGGCCGACCAGTCCTCGGGTCGCATCGCGTCGAGGGACGACACGAACAGGTCGTCGGGCAGCTCGACCAGGCCGGAGACGGTCTGATCGGTCCCAGGCACGGTGAGCGTGATGAAGCGGCTGCTCATCGGACACCGACCCGGACCCGCACGGGTGTGCTTCCGAGCAGGCGGGACAAGCGCTCTCGCTGCTCGGCTGTCAGCGGTGGGCGGGTAGTGAGCAGATGGTCGACGTAGGCGTCGACGTCGGAACTGTCGTTCACCAGGATTCTCCAGGGCCACCTTCGTAGTGAGACCCGGTGAGGTCCGAAGGTGCCCCAGGCTTTCTCGGGGTGTCCTGAGTGCGTCCCCGTGCAGGTGCCGCGAACGGCCCGCCTGCAAGCTATGCGGTTGTGCTGACCATACTAATGGCTCAGAGGTCTACGCCGATGACTACGAGTTGGTACGGCGTGTCGTAGCCGTACTCGTGCTTGGTCCAGACCTCGCTCAGCCGTTCGTGCCGGCGGGTGTGCGTCTGTCCACAGCGGCAGTGCCAGGTGTAGGTACGGTCGTGCCAGTCCCAGTCGACCCCTTCGACGCGCCCTGGCGTCATGGCAGCCCGGGCGGGGTCACCGATGCGGCCACCGCCGTTAGCGGCGTGCCAGGGACGGTAGTCGTCCTGCGCCACGTTCGGCCGCGGGGTGACCAGCAGCTTGTCCCGCGTCCAATCCGGGTTGCCGTCGTCCAGGCGGACGTCGGCCAGGTTGCGACCGCAGGTGCAGCGCACCCGCAGAACGAGGTGCTTGACCATCAGCACTTCCTCCACTTGATGTCAACGGTGGTCGGGTCGAAGCGCCGCGCGCCCCGGCCGGGCGACAGCACGCGGATGGTGACGAGGGTGTCGACGACGGCGCGGCGCTCGTCGAGCCCGGCTTGGTGCCACCGCTCGACGGGGTCCTGCGCGGCGGCGTAGGGCGCCAGCGGGTGCCCGCGGGTCGCGTCCGCCAGGTCGGCCTCCAGCCCTGCCAGGCGCCCCCGCAGGACGGCGGTAGACGTGGTCAGCTGCGCGCCGGTGATGGTGCCGGCGCCGTAGAGGGCAGCGGCCTCGTCGAGCCGGACGCGGACGGCGGCAGCCTCGTCGCGCAGCGCCGCGACGTCCACGTCGGGCCGGGTGATGCAGAGGTCCGCGAGGTCGGGCTCGGCGAGGGTGCGGACGACGAGCTTCTCCACGAGCTGCTCAATCGGCTCGGCGGCTCGGGTGAGGTGGCGGGAGGCGCTGCACTTGAGGGTCCGGACCCCGTGCTGCGTCCTGCCGGTGTCCATGTGCGCGCCGCAGACCCCGCACCGTGCCAGGCCGGACAGCAGATAGCGGCGGGACGTGTCCGGGGTGGTGCGGCGTGTCTCATCGGAGAGCACGTGCTGCACGGCCCGCCAAGTGTCTTCGTCAACCAGCGCGGGCCACTGCCCGTCCGCGACGATCTCCCCGAGGCGACCCCGCTTGCCGGCGTAGCGGGGGGACTGCAGGACCCGGCGGACCTGCGATCCGCGCCACGGGTTGCCGTGCGATGTGACGTGCCCGGCGTCGTTCCACGCCCGCGCTACAGCCCGCAGCGTGCCGCCGTTGAGGATCGTGCTGTAGCCCTCGCGCAGGTCTGCGGCCTCGGACTCGCGGACCTCCAGGCCGTTCTTCTCGTAGCCGAACGCCCGCGGCCCGCTCGGGGGGCGTCCCTGCTGTGCGGACTGCACGTTGCTCACCTTCTGTCGCTCGCCCTTGTGCTCGACCTCGGCGCGAGCCCAGGCGACGACGGTACGGGCGACGGCGCGCCCGGAGGGGGTGTTGAGGTCGTACTCACCGGCCTGGACGGTCGCCACCTTCGCCTTGGTCTGCTCGACGGCGGAGATCAGCCGCTCGAGGTCGTCGGGACGGCGTGCGATGCGGTCGGGGTGCCACGCCGTGACGGCATGGACGGCGCCGTCCCGCACGTCGAGCAGTAGGCGTTCGTACTCCGGTCGGCGCTTGCCGCTGCTGGCCGACACGTCGTTGTCGACGTACTCCACGGGCGTCCAGCCGCGCTGTTCGACGAGGCGCAGGCACTCGTGTCGCTGCCGATCGACGGCTGCCCCGGTCCCGTCACGGTCGAGGCTCTGGCGGAGGTAAACGGCTGCGAGCACATGTGTACTGTACTCCCCTTCTGGTTGAAGCTCGGGCTCCCCGATGTCGTCGCGATGCAGACGCGACAGGCCAACCTGGAGGGCACCGGGGCGATTGCGCTGCGCCGCCTGGTCAAGGAGGCGCTGCGGATGCGTCCGGATCGGATCATCGTCGGGGAGGTGCGGCAGGAGGAGTGCCTCGACCTGCTCATCGCCCTGAACAGTGGGTTGCCGGGGATGTGCTCGATCCACGCCAACAGCGCCCGCGAGGCGATCGTGAAGCTGTGCACGCTGCCGCTGCTCGCCGGTGAGAACGTCGGCCACAACTTCGTGGTGCCGACCGTCGCGAGCTGCGTCGACCTCGTGGTGCACATCGCGAAGGACGGGACCGGCCACCGCCGGGTGCGGGAGGTCGTGGCCGTGCCGGGCCGGGTCGAGGGCGACGTCGTGGAGGTCGCCGACCTGTTCCTGAGCAGGGGTCAGCGGCTGGTGCGGGCGCAGGGCTACCCGCCGCACCAGGAGCGGTTCGAGTGGGCCGGCATCGACCTTCCGCGGCTGCTGGCGCAGGAATCCTGACCTCGTGGGTGCTTTCGTCGGTCTGCTGTTCGGTCTCGGCCTGCTGCTGGCCTGGCGTTCGGGGCCGCGGGCGCCGGTGCGCCCAGCGCGCGGGCCGAGCGTCCAGGACCGCACCGCCGACCTGCTCGCCCAGGCCGGCATCGAGGGCGTGAGCCCAACGCGGCTGCTCGCGGCCTGTGTCGCCCTCGGCCTGGTTGTGTCCGTCCTGGTTCTCGGGACCAGCCGGGTGCCGGTGATCGCCCTGGCCTTCGGCGGCTTCGGCGGTCTGGTGCCGATCGTGCTGGTGCGCCGGCGGCGGTCCCAGCGGCTCGTTGAGCTGCGCGAGGTGTGGCCGGAGGCGGTGGACAACCTCGCTAGCGGCGTACGGGCCGGGTTGTCCCTGCCCGAGGCGCTGACGCAGCTCGGGCACCGCGGACCGGAGCAGCTGCGCTCGCCGTTCCGCCGGTTCGGTGAGGACTACCGGGCCACCGGGCGTTTCGCGGAGAGCCTGGACCGGCTCAAGGCCAACCTCGCCGACCCGGTGGGTGATCGGGTCGTCGAGGCGCTGCGGATGGCCCGCGAGGTCGGCGGCACCGATCTGGGCCGGCTGCTGCGCACCCTGTCGACCTTTCTGCGCGAGGACGCCCGGACCCGGGCCGAGCTCGAGACCCGCCAGGGCTGGACGGTCAACGCCGCACGACTGGCCTTGTGTGCACCGTGGGCCCTGCTCCTGCTGCTGTCGCTGCAGCCCGAGACAGTACGGGCCTACAACACGACCGCCGGTGCCCTGGTGCTGATCCTGGGCGGCGGGACCTCGTTCGTGGCCTACCGGGTGATGCTGCGGATCGCCAGGCTCCCCGAGGAGCGGCGGGTGCTGCGGTGAGCCGGGTGTCCCGCCGGAGGTGGCCGGCGTGAGCGGCATGCAGGGTGCCGGCCTCGGCCTGCTCGCGGGCGGCGGCCTGTGCCTGGCGGGCGCGTACCTGCCGGCGGTCCGACGGCCCGACCTGGACAGCAGGCTCGCCCCGTACCTGCGCGACGCCCCGCGGGCGTCCCGGTTGCTGACCGCACCGCAGTCGCTGACCCCCTTCCCGACACTCGAGCGCATCCTGCGGCCCGTGCTCGGCGACCTGGTGGCGGTCGTGGAGCGGTGGGTCGGTGGGATCAGCAGTGTCCGCCGGCGCCTGGACCAGATGGGCGGGACAATGTCGGTCGAGCAGTTCCGGGCCGAGCAGGTCATCTGGGGCGGGTTCGGTCTCGTGGGCGCGTTGGGCTTCTGCCTGCTGGTGCTCGCCGGCCGCGGCGGGCTCAGCCCCGTCGCGGTGCTGTGCTTGTCCGTCGCGGCGACGGTGAGCGGTGTCCTGGGGCGCGACCGGTGGCTCACCCGGCAGGTCCGCGGGCGCGACGAGCGGATGCTCCAGGAGTTCCCCACCATCGCCGAGCTGCTGGCGCTGGCGGTCACCGCGGGGGAGGGCCCGGTCGGTGCCTTGGAGCGCGTGCACCGGATGGCGGCCGGGGAGCTCGGCAAGGAGCTCGGGCGCGCGCTGTCCGAAGCCCGTGCCGGCGCCGGGCTCGTGACGTCCCTGGAGGGGATCTCCCGCCGTACGACGCTGGCGCCGCTCGCCCGGTTCGTCGACGGCGTCGCCATCGCGGTCGAGCGAGGCACGCCCCTTGCCGACGTGCTCCGCGCGCAGGCCGTCGACGTCCGCGAGGCCAGCAAGCGGCAGATGCTCGAGACCGCCGGCAGGAAGGAGATCGGAATGATGGTCCCCGTCAAGTTTCGCCTAGGACACACCTGCGCCTGACTCGGGTGGCGCGACTGTAAGCCGGCCAGTTGCTGTCCGCCCTCCTCCTGCTGGTACGACGAAGGGCTCGGCCGGGCGAGGCTGTGGCTGGCGCGGCAGGGCTCGGCGAAGGGCACATTGCGAAGGCTGGTGATGCCGCCTTGCGCGCGGCTCGTGCTGCCGAGGAGTCGCTGCGGCTGCTGGGGCACCTGGTGCGGCGCTGTGGCTCACATGCACCCGGGTAGGGGCAGCGGGCCGAGCGCTCCAGGTACTGATCATCGAGGCGAGGCCGCTGGCCACGGGTGCTGGTCGTCAAGTGCTATCCGGGCTTGGGTGCCAGACGCGCGGCGGAGCGGTGGTTGTGGTCGAGCCCACGCGATCACGGCACCCGGGCGCTGCCGAAGAAGACGGTCCCGGCGGCTCTGCCCGGTGGGTCGATATACCGGCGTGGTGTTGCGCAGGCCACAACGCCGGGAGTAGGAACGGCTCCCACGCCGGTGAGGAGACCGCTGTAATGCTGATCTCGTGCGCGTTCCCGACCACGATGGACTCCCCGGACCTGATCCGGGTCGCCGAGGAGATCGGCTTCGGGCGGGCCTGGGTCTACGACACCCCGCAGCAGAGCCCGGACGTCTGGATGACGCTGGCGTTGGCGGCCGAGCGCACCTCGACGATCAGCCTGGGGCCGGGTGTCCTCGTCCCGAACCTGCGCCACCCGATGACCAACGCGGCTGCGACGGCGACCCTGGTCGCGCTGGCCCCGGGCCGGGTCGTGATCGGCTTCGGCACCGGCTTCAGCGGCCGGCGTGCGATGGGCTACCGCGCCATCCCGTGGTCGTTCATGAGCGACTACATTCGCGCCTACAGGGGGCTGCTCGCCGGCGAGGTCGTCGAGTGGGAGGGCGCCCGCATGCAGATGCTGCATCCGGTCGACGCCGGCGCCCCACGCCCGATCGAGGTGCCGATTGTCATCGGCGCGCTGGGGCCGAAGGGCAAGGCGGTCGCGCACGAGCTCGGCGACGGGCTGTTCGTCACGCTGTCGGCGCCGGACTTCGCGGCCGAGTTCTCGTCGGTGTCCATGCTGATCTGGGGCACCGTTCTGGACGACGGCGAGGACACCTCGAGGCCGCGGGTCAAGGCCGCGGCCGGTCCAGGTACGGCGCTGGCCTGGCACGGCAGCTACGAGTTCGGCGGCCAGGAGGCGACGGCGCAGGTGCCGGGCGGTAAGGCCTGGCTCGACGTGGTCAACCGTGAGCCGGTCGAGACCCGACACCTGAAGGTGCACGTGCAGCACTGCGTCGGGCTCAACGAGGCCGACGAGGCCGGCTGGGCCGAGGTCGGACCCGAGTTGGCGACCAGCGCCACCTTCACCGGCCCGGCCAAGGAGGTCGGCAGCCGGGTGGCAGACCTGGCCGGCCAGGGCGTCACGGAGGTCGTCTACCAGCCGTGTGGCCCGGACATCAGCCTCGAGCTCGAGCGCTTCCACGCGACGGTCACCGCCTGAGCCCAAGGCGTACGGTCCGCGGGCGGCCGCCTGGGGAACGTCCCGCCCGGACCCTGGCCAGGGTCGCCGTCCGCGAGGCCCCGGGTGTGCTGCGCCAGGTGCGGCAGGCTCGCCTGTCCCGGCCTGCGCCGCGTCCTTTGTCGCGACCGCCCGGATTCGCCGGCGAACCGCACCTCGTCTACGCGCCGCAACCATATCGTCGCGCCGCAGCCAGATGGTCGCGCCGATTCATGCGAGGTGGTCTGGATGTGGGTGGCGTACGAGGAGGGTCGCCGGGCCGGGTGCCCGACAAACAGGGCGACGGCCAGGAAGTCGAGCAGGACGTTCCACTCCAGAGGCACGGCCAGCGGGACCGTCGCGGTGATGAACAGGCTCGCCCTGGCGACGTGCCTGTGGAGCCGCTTCCCGATTGGGCAGCGACCGCCTGGCCCTGGGCGATTTGGCTGCCCACGCGCGCCGGGGGCCTGGCCGCCGACGGGTCGCGGCCGGTGGCTGCTGACCCTGGCCGCCGCCGGCCTCATGATCATGCGGTAGGCGACCATCCCCCTCGTGGTGCAATGCCCCGGCCCGCAACGGCGGCCCCTGACCTCTGGAGACCCTTGTGACCGTCACCGACGAGCTGCTCAAGAACGCCGAGGCCTACGCCGCCTCCTTCGACAAGGCCGACCTGCCGATGCCTCCCGCCAAGCAGATCGCGGTAGTGGCCTGCATGGACGCCCGGCTCAACCCGTACGGCCTGCTCGGTCTGTCCGAGGGCGACGCGCACGTGATCCGCAACGCCGGCGGTGTCGTCACGCAGGACGAGCTGCGCTCGCTGGCGATCAGCCAGCGGCTGCTCGGCACAAAGGAGATCGTCCTGATCCACCACACCGACTGCGGGATGCTCACCTTCACCGACCAGCAGTTCCGCGACGACATCGCGGCCGACACCGGCGTACGGCCCAGCTGGGCCTCGGAGGCATTCACCGACCTTGAAGCCGATGTGCGCCAGAGCATCGCCCGCATCCACGCCGAGACCTCCATTCCGGTCAAGGACTCGGTCCGCGGCTTCGTCTACAACGTGAGCACGGGCCAGCTCAACGAGGTCAAGGCGGCCTGATCCCGACCGGGTGAAGCGCAGCACGGCGCTCCCGCGAACCCGGCGGCCGACCAGGTCGGACCGATTCGGCGGGTTGAGCCGTCGGGCCGCGAGCAGCCGGGCGACCTGCCCCCAGAGCGCTGTCCCGGGCAGGACCGGATCCCCGTCGGCGGCCCACTCCACCACCCGACCCGACCGGCTGGCGGCCGAGCGCACGCTCACAAGCGCCGGGCCGACCCCGAGCGGCAGCGGCTGCTCCTGACCGCCGCCCACTACGTACATCCGGTCCTCGCGCGCACAGGGGCCGAGCCGCGCTGCTTGGTGGTGTCACGTGGCTGGCGCTGATATCGGCCGCCGAACTTCACGAGCGAGACCTGCTCGGCTACGACGGCTACAACCGACTCCACGTCGTCCCCCTGCTGCTCTTCGCCGTGGCTATGTGGCAGACGCCTCGAGCTGGTCTGGCCACCGGCAGCCTCGCGCGAGTCGGGTTCACGCCGCAGCGGTAGGTGCGGCTGTCCTTGCTGCCGGAAAACGCAGCAGTACGCCGCTGAAGGTCCTGTCGGCACCCGTGTGATCAGTGGCGCGCTCGCGCCTTCCAATACGTCGGGCTTCCAGGCTGGCACGGACTACCCGGACCCAGATGGCAACGCTTGGATCCTCACGGCTAGGAGACCGACCCAGAGCTCGCGGCCCAGCTCAAGGCGCTGGTGGATCCCGAGACGCGGGGCGATCCGATGTCGTTGCTGGTGTGGACGACCAAGTCGACCAAGAACCTGGCCGACGCGCTGACCGAGCTGGGCCATGCGGTGTCGGACCGCACGGTGGCAAGGATGCTGCGTGCGCAGGGCTTTCGGCTGCAGGCCAACACCAAGGTCACCGAAGGCCGACAGCACGAGGACCGCGACGCCCAGTTCCGTTACCTGGCAGCCCAAGTCGCCCGATACGTCGCGGACGGTCAGCCGGTGATCTCGGTCGATGCGAAGAAGAAGGAGCTGGTCGGGGCGTTCAAGAACGGCGGCCGCGAGTACCAGCCGACCGGGCAGCCGGAGCAGGTCAACGTGCACGACTTCCCGGACAAGGAGCTGGGCAAGGCGATCCCGTACGGCATCTACGACGTGTCGGCCAACACTGGCTGGGTGAGCGTGGGGACCGACCACGACACCTCCGCCTTCGCGGTGGCGACGTTGCGCAGCTGGTGGGACGCCGAAGGACGAGCGCGCTACCCCGACGCGAACCGGCTGCTGATCTGCGCCGATGGCGGTGGCTCCAACGGGTCCCGGGTGCGGGCCTGGAAGATCGAGCTCGCCGCGTTCGCCTCGGACACCGATCTGCAGGTGACGGTCTGCCATCTACCGCCTGGCACCTCGAAGTGGAACAAGATCGAACACCGGCTGTTCAGCCAGATCACGATGAACTGGCGCGGCCGGCCGCTCAAGACTCACCAGGTCATCGTGGACTTGATCAGCAGCACCACCACCGCCACCGGGCTCACCGTGCGCTGCAGCCTCGACACCGCCGAGTACCCGCTCGGAATCGCCTACACCGAAGCCGATGTCGCCGCGCTACCCCTGCAACGCCACGACTTCCACGGGGAGTGGAACTACGATCTGCTCCCCGAACGACACGCCGTCACCAAGTTATTTCGTCGCGGGTCCTTAGGCGCTTCGAGCAGGAAGCCTTCACTGCCGAGACCGGACCTGCAGAGACTGCCGCTGCACCGTCACCGGCCCAGACAGCCGGTTGAGAGGAGGACCTGTGACCCTAAAGATCGTGCTGGGCCTGCTGGCAGGCCTAGCTCTCACCTGGCTCGTGCTGGTGGGAGCGCTGCTCGTCGCCAAGCCCAAAGGGGGCCTGCTCAAGGAGGCCCTGCGGCTGTTGCCGGACGTGATCCGGCTGCTCAAGCGCCTGGCGACCGACCGTACCCTGCCCCGCGGGGTACGGGTCCGGCTCGGCCTGCTGTTCGCCTACCTCGCCTTCCCGCTCGACCTGATCCCAGACTTCATCCCCGTCCTGGGCTACGCCGACGACGCCATCATCGTCACCGCAGTCCTGCGCTCCGTGGTGCGCAGAGTCGGGCTGAGCCCGCTCCAGCAGCACTGGCCCGGCACCCCCGACGGCCGCGCCGCGGTCATCCGACTGGCCGGGCTAGGCCCTTCATCGACCCCGGCATGACAAGCACCCAACAGCGGATCTACTAACGAGGCTCCGCCTCGGACCGCCGAGGTGGCTGGTCGGGTTGGTGGGGTGACGTCGCCCTGGTGATGGGTCGAGTGCGTGCACGACGGCCGGGTGGCCGTGGAGGTGCGCGATGGGTTCTCGGCCGGTGAACGTGAACGACATCCTGTCCGGGCACGTCAACCTGGACGTGGAGTGCCTGGACCGGATCTACCTGAACCTGTACGTGCCGAACCTGCAGGTGTCCGGGCAAGTGGTCAACTTCCTGAGCAAGCGCCTGAGGCCGCGACCGGCCGGTCCGGGGTGGCGGCGATCGGGGTGGCGCAGGAGTTCCAGAACGTGTTCACCGCCAGCAGCCACGCGTCGGCCTCGGGTGGGGCGCCGACGTTCAGCTGGTACAAGGCCGATCGGCGGGTCACCTGCTACTACTTCTACCTGTGGGACGCCGACTTCGGTCCGGCGTTTCTCAAGATCTGCGCCTACTTTCCGTATCCCGGCAAGGTGTGGATCAACGGCCACGAGTGGGCCAAGCGCGGCAAGCGACCAAGCTCGGGGTCGGCTTCACCGTGCTGTCCAACGGCTTCGCCAGCTGCGAGGAGCCGGCCGTGTTGCAAGCGATCTGCGACCGGCTCGGCCCAGGCGCGATCAACGTGTTCCTGGAGCGCTGGTGGGCCCGGCTGCCGCTGCCGCTGTCCCCGGCGGACCGGGCGGGCGGGTACTGGTGGGAGTGCTCGATGCGTCAGGTCGAAACCTCCCGCACGATCGTGTTCAACAGCCCTGGTGCCGGCCGGGCGTTCTTCGAAGCCTTGGTCGCCGACAACCTGGACCTGGGCCGACCGGACACGATGGAGCTGATCTTCGGCCGGCAGGTTCGGTCGACGACGACCGACGTCTTCGCTACCCGGGTCGTCACCAGAGGCGTCGACGTGACGATCAACGCCTTCTACAAGCACTCTCGGATCAAGCAGTACTTTAAGGAAGGCCGGGCGCTGCGGATCGAGACGGTGATCAACAGCCCGACCGACCTGGGCGTCCTGCGACGGTTGGAGCCCTTGGACGAGCTGCAGGCCAAGGCACGTGACGTGAACCGCCGGCTGCTGGACTATGAACGGGTCGGTCAGGGCTGTGTCCTCGCGAGCCCAGCCTTTGAGCGGGTCGCGCAACCGTCCCTGGTGGACGGCCAGAGGGCCCCAGCCCTGCGCTTCGGCGACCCTCGGGTCATGGCCCTGACCGGCGCCCTCGCCATCGTGACGAACGTCGTCACCGGGTTCACCAACCGCAGACTGCGCGCACAGGTCAGCGCGCTGCTCGGCGTCCCCTACAGCCAAGCCCAGGCCAGCTACGACCTGCGCCGGCTCCGCCTCAAAGGGCTGATCATGCGGCTGGAACACAGCAACACCTACGTTCTGACCCCCGACGGACAACGCATGGCGATCTTCTACACCAAAGTGCATAACCGGCTGCTGCGGCCGCTGCTCGCGGCTGACAAGCCACCCGCGCCGCTTCCCGTCCGGCGAGCCCTCCGGACCCTCGACCTCGCCGTCAGCGACTACATCTCCGAGGCGCGCCTGGCAGCCTGAAACTTGCCTCAAACGTCAAGACCCTCGCAACCGAGGATCGCTAGGGCTCGGAACCGCCCTTCTCAGGGCGGCCGAGGACGTTGTCCGCCGACGCGGTGGCGAGGTGCTCGAGATTAACGTCGACGGCGGCGACCTCGACGCACGACGGTTCTACGAGCAACACGGTTACCGGAATACCGAGCACGGAAGTGACGAGCAGCTCCTCTACTACTTTCGTCAGCCTTTGCCGCCGCCGCGGCCTGCACGGCCGCTGGGCTGAGGTAACCCCGCGAATGTAGGGACTACATGAGGGGTGATGACGACACGGCTAAGTTCTGCCCGCTCACCGGGCTGCTGCGGATGGGCCTGCCTCCCCCTTCTCGGGAATATGCGCTCGACAGACTTGCCCGCACCCGACCGTCGCATGTCGCTCCCTTGAGTGCCGCCGGCACGCGGACGCGACCCTGGTCTTGTCGCGTCCGGGTCGCCGGCCCGCTTGCGTCCCCGGCGCATTTGTTGCCGCCTCGGCCTTCGCATTGCGCCCGTGCATAGGCGCACCTTCCGGACCTTCTAGTGCGGCGCGTCTATCCGCTCAGGAGCAGGTCAGCCATCACGCGTCGGCTGCGACGGTTCGCAAGACGAGTGTCTCGTGCTGATACGGGTTGACGACGAAGCTACCGGGGAGCGGCAGGTGAACGAGGAACCCGGACGCTGTGCCCGGTCAAGTTTCGCGGCTCTTCGGACCGAGGTTACGTTATTTTGACGGGCTTCCTTAACTCGTGCGCTGGGAGAACGCACTGGACGCGCGGATCTTGAGCTCGGGATGCATGAGGCGGCTCTGCGGGGTACCGCCAGCCAGCACCTCCAGGAGGAGCTCGGCAGCCGCCCGGCCCATCTCCAGCATGGGTGAGGCGACGGTACTGAGAGGCACGGGCAACTCTGCAGCCAACGGCACGTCGTTGAAGCCGACGACCGCAACATCGGACCCGACATGCAGGCCGGCGTCCCGCAAGGCCCCCATGGCGCCGATGGCCGCCAGGTCGTTGACCACGAACACCGCGGAGGGCGGCGGGGCTGGCTGTGTCAAGATCCGTTCCATGCCCTCCCTCCCCCCGCGGGTGTGGAACGGACCGTTGACCACCCATCCTTCAGGCACCGAACCGCCCTGTGCGCGCCAGCGTTCCAGGAAGCCCTGGGTCCGCTCTCGACCGGTGCTGGCATGCGGTTCGCCGGCCAGCAGGGCCACGCGGGTGTGGCCGCGCTCCCACAAGTGGTCAGCCACCAGGCGACCGCCGGCCAGGTCGTCGCAGGTGGCTGCCAGGTAGGAGCCCACGCGGCGGTTCACCAGCACGAACGGCACGCCCCGACCTGCCATCTCGTCGATGAACCTGCCGTCGGCGTGGGCGTCGCCGATGATCAGGCCGTCCACTCGGTGATCGAGCATGAGCTGGGCGCGGGCTCGTTGCTCGCCCGGGTCGTCATGGGTGTTCGCAACGACGGTGCGGTAGCCGGCCAGCTCGGCAGCTTCCTCGACGCCGTCATAGATCGTGGCCAACACCAGGTCGGACAGGCGGGGGACCAGGACGCCGAGCAGGCGGCTCTGGCGGGTTCGCAGTCCGCTGGCCATCTGGTCGCGGGTGTAGCCCAACGCAGCGGCTGCGGAATGCACCCGAGCCACGGTGTCGGCCGACGGTGCCCGGGCGCCGTTCCGCGCTCCATGCAGGGACCGGGACACCGACGTGACTGAGACGCCAGCCGCCTGAGCGACATCCCGCAACGTGACTCGCCGACCGTAGGCAGGGTCATGCTCTGCCGGGCCGCCCGCCCCGTCGGCGGGGACGACGCCGTCCCTTCCTGACCGATGCACGGTGACCTCGGGCTCCCTTGACGTCTTCCCCCTACCCGTGTCTACTGCCTGTACAAACGTTAGTACACAGCTGCTGACGGCTCCCCGCAGAGTCGGACGCCGCTCCCAGCGCTGGCTGAAGGGTCTATCGACGTGCTGAGCATCGGTTCCAGAAGCAGGGCACGGGCCCACGGGCTCGTCGTGCTCGCGCTCGCCATCATTCTGGCGGGCTGCGGTGACGGTGAGGGAGAGGGCTCCAGTGGGGCCGGCGGAACGTCGCCGGAGACCAAGGCACTGAAGATCGGCGTCATCCCCATTGCGGGCGTGACGCCGATCTTCGCGGCACAGAAGCTCGGCTACTTCCAGCAGGAGGGCCTGGACGTCACCCTGGAGACGAGTTCCGGAGGCGCCGCCTCCCTCCCGCTCGTAGCTCAGGGAGGACTGCAGATCTCCAACGCTCCGCCGGTATCTGTCATCCTCGCGAACGCCCAGCGGTTCGACTTCAGGATGCTGGCTCCCTCACTGGACGGCGCGTCGCAGTCGCCCGACCAGACCGCCGTTCTGGCCAGCAAGACGTCAGGGGTGAAGACCCTTGCTGACCTTGCGGGCAAGAAGGTCGCCGTCAATACCATCAACAGCGTCAACTGGCTCTACAACCGGGCTCTGCTCGACAAAGCCGGTGTCGACCTCAAGACCGTGACCTACGTCGAGGTCCCGTTCCCGTCGATGATCGACGCACTGACGAACGGCTCCGTCGATGCGATCGACGTCCCGCAGCCCTTCTTCTACATCGCGGAGCAGACCGGAAAGGTGACGACGCTGGGCTACACGTTCTCCGACGTCCAACCCAGCGTGCCGATCACCGCGTACGCCGCTACGGAGAAGTTCGTCGACGACAACCCCAGGACGATCGCTGCCTTCGAACGCGCCATGACCAGGGCGGTCGAGTACATGCGCGGCAACGAGTCGGAGGCCAAGAAGCTGGTTGCTGAGTACACGAAGGCCAGCCCCGACCTCGTCGCCAAGATCCCACTCAACGTGTGGTCCACGGAGCTGTCTGCTGAGGGCATCCAGAAAACCGCCGACCTGATGCTGAAGGAGGGGATGATCAAGGAGAAGGTCAACGTCAGCGACTACATCCCGAAGATCAAGACCAAGTGATGACCCAGGGACAGGCCGCCGGACAGAGCAAGGGGGCAGAGATAGCGGGCTATATCGACGTGATCAACGTCAAGAAGTCCTTCCGGCGAGGGGGCGAGGAGTTCGTCGCGGTCGGCGACGTGAGTCTGTCGGTCGCCCAGGGCAGCTTCCTGACGGTCGTTGGCCCCTCCGGCTGCGGGAAGTCGACGCTGCTCCAGATGATCGCCGGGCTGATCACCCCGACGGCCGGACGGGTGGACTTCGCCGGGTCGCAGGTCACCGGCCCCCCGTTCGACATGATCTACCTGTTCCAGCAGTACACGAAGTCGCTGATGCCCTGGCGCACCGTGCTGGACAACGTCGCCTTCGGCTTGGAGGTGCCGCGGCGCCGGCGTGAACTGTCGTCGGCCTCCATCGACGGCATGTGCCGCGAACAGCTGGCCCGGGTGGGTCTGGAGGGGGTCGAGGACCAGTACCCCGGGCAGCTGTCCGGAGGCATGCAGCAGCGCGTCGCCATCGCACGGGCTCTGGTGTGCCAGCCGGCGGTGCTGTTGATGGACGAACCGTTCAGCGCCCTGGACGCGCTGTCCAGGAGCAGCCTGCAGGATCTGCTGCTGGACCTTTGGGCCCAGTTCGAGTTGACGGTCGTGTTCGTCACCCACGACGTGGAGGAGGCCATCTACCTGTCCGACAGCGTCGCCGTGCTGAACACGTCCCCTTCCAGCATCATCGACCGGTTCGACGTCAACCTGCCTCGACCGCGACATCAGGTCCGCACGAAGGAGTCGAGCGCCTTCCTCGACTACCGCCGGAACCTCTACGCCGAGGTGTTGGCCGAATGACCACCTCGGACGCTTCCCGCCGCAGCGCCGCCGGGACGGACGAAGCCGACGCCAGCCACAACTTCGCTGCCGGCGCTGCTGAGCCTGCCGCGGTCGGCGGTGGTCTGTCCGGATCCTCTCGCGCGCGCGGCCAACTGCGCCTGCCAAGCCTGTCCGGTGTCGCGCTGATCCTTTTCCTGTGCGTGCTGTGGGAGCTGAGCGTCCAGCTCGAGGTGGTCGACTCACCCAACTGGCCTGCGCTGTCGGACGTGCTCCTGGCCTTCTGGGACCTGTTGCGCGACGGGACCCTGCTGTCGGTGTTCGGCACGTCGTTGCGGCGCCTGGCGATCGGCTACGCCCTCGCCGTAGTCGCCGGGGTCAGCCTCGGCCTGGTCATGGGCTACTTCCGCTGGGCCCAACGGCTGTTCGAGCCAGTCGTGGAGGTACTGCGCCCCATCCCGAGCCCGGCCTACATTCCGGTGGCGATCCTGTTCCTGGGCATCGGCGACTCCATGAAGGTGTTCATGGTCGCCTTCTCGGCGTTCTTCCCGATCCTGCTCAACACGATTGCCGGAGTGCGCAGCGTCGACCCGATCCTGCTCGACACCGCCCGCACCTTCGGCCTGGGAACCCGGGCCATCGTCCGAAAGATCGTCCTTCCGGCGTCCCTGGTGTACATCTTCACGGGCTTGCGGATCAGCCTGGCCATCGCCCTCATCCTGACGGTGATCGCCGAGCAGGTCGCCGGCAACAGCGGCGTCGGCTTCTACTTGCTCAGCGCTCAGCGCTCGTTCCTCATCCCGCAGATGTACGCGACCGTGGTCGGTCTGGCCATCGTCGGGTTCGCGCTCAACCGGCTCTTCCTGCTGGTCGAGCGCCGGGCGCTGCCGTGGAACGTCCACACCCGGCGCTCTGAGGTGACCTGAGGGCGGCTGTCAGGTCGAACCAACGCTCCGGTCCTACGCGCGCTGAAGGGCAGATGGTATGCACGACTACGAGGTCTTCGAGGCCGAGCAGTTCGTCCTGGAAGGGGGCGCGACTCTGCCCACCGCACGGCTGGCCTACAAGACCCACGGCACCCTGAACGCCGCCCGCGACAACGTCGTGGTCTACCCGACCTGGTTCCCGGCACAGCACGCCGACAACGAATGGCTCATCGGGCCCGGCAAGGCCCTGGACCCCGGGCGCTGGTTCATCGTGGTCCCGAACACGATGGGCAACGGGCTCTCCTCTTCACCCAGCAACACGGCTCAACCGTACGACAGGGCGCGGTTCCCGCATGTCACGGTGCGCGACAATGTGCACCTGCAGCACCGGATGCTTCGAGAGCGCTACGGCGTCGAGGGCATCGCCCTGGTCACCGGCTGGTCGATGGCGGGCCAGCAGGCGTTCCAGTGGGCCGTCAGCTACCCCGAGCTCGTGCAACGGATCGCGCCGTTCTGCTCCAGCGCCCGTACCTCACCGCACAACTTCGTCTTCCTGGAAGGGCCTCAGGCTGCCCTGCGCGCCGACGCTGCATGGGCCGGCGGCTGGTACACCCAGCCGCCGGAGACCGGACTTCGGGCCTTCGCCCGCGTGTTCGCCGGCTGGGCGCTGTCGCAGACGTTCTACCGGGAGCACCTCTATCGCGAGCTGGGGTACTCCTCTCTCGAGGACTTCCTCGTCCGGCTCTGGGAGGGAGTCTTCCTGCGACGGGACGCCAACAACCTGCTCGTGCTCGCCTGGACGTGGCAGCACGCCGACATCTCGACCAGTCCAGGGTTCGGCGGGGACCTCGCCGCAGCACTGAAGTCGATCACTGCCCGCGCGGTTGTCATGCCGGGCAGCACCGACTTGTACTTCACGCCCGAGGACAGCCAGTACGAAGTCAGCCAGATGAGTCGTGCGACGTACCGCCCCATCGTCTCCGACTACGGGCACCAAGCCGGGCGCGGACTCATACCGGCCGACGTCAAGGCCATCGACGACGGTCTGCGGGAGCTGCTCGCCAGCTAGCCCCGCGCCGTTCGCCACTGCCCACACTGCACGCCAGGAGGATCTGAGATGCAGAACGGTGCTGCCGACCCGAGGCCCCCTCGGGACGCCTCGTCAGGAACCAGCGGTCTGGACGCGGCGACCACCCAGGGGGTGATTGCCGACGTCACTGCGGCCGTGCTCCAGTACGACGACGCCTTGGCCCGCAACGACCTCCAAGCGTTGCGGAACTGGTTCGATGACAGCCCCGGCACACTGCGAGCCGATGCGCACGGAGTCCTCGTCGGGCGTGACGCGATCGACCGGTTCCGGCGGGCCAGCGGGGGAGCCCGACCGCGAGAGGTGCAGCGCCTGCACATCGTCCCGCTGCACGAGGCTGCAGCGGTGGCCGTTGCCGAGACAGTGCGCGAGGACGGCGTACGTGGCCTGCAGACCCAGGCCTGGGTCAAGCGTCCCGAGGGCTGGCGGATCTCCGTCGCCCACGTCAGCACGAGCCCGGATGCGACGGCCGCGTCAGCGCAGGAACCGCTCGGCGAAGAGAAGGACAAGACGTTGTGGCGGGTCCGTGGGGCGCCGCTGGTCCGTGGTGCCGACGCCGGCAGGCTGCAGGGGCTCACAGTGGCGGTCAAGGACCTGTTCGCCGTGGCTGGTCACCGCGTCGGAGCGGGGAACCCGGCGTGGCTGGCCGAGTCGGCAATCCAGACCACCAGCGCGGCGGTGGTGCACTCGCTGCTCGCTGAAGGCGCCGAGGTCACCGGCATCGTGCAGACGGACGAGTTCGCCTACAGCCTCGGGGGGACCAACGTCCACTACGGCACTCCGCCCAATCCGGCCGCCCCCGGACGCGTCCCCGGGGGATCGTCGAGTGGACCGGCCAGCGCCGTGGCCCTGGGACTGGTCGACGTTGGCCTCGGGACCGACACCGCTGGGTCCATCCGCGTACCTGCCTCGTACTGTGGGCTCTTCGGGTTCCGCCCCAGCCACGGACTGCTGTCCAGCCAAGGGCTACTCCCTCTCGCACCGTCGTTCGACACGGTCGGGTGGCTGACCCGAGACGCCGGAACGCTGCAGCGCGTTGCAGACGTCCTGCTGCCACCGACCGACCTGCCCGGGGCGACTCGCCTGCTGTTGGCCGAAGACATCTTCGTCCTGGCTGAACCCGCTGTCGCGGAGGCTGTGCGGCGCCACGCCCACGACCTGTCAGCCCGCCTCGGACTACCGCTCGCAGAGGTGGCGAGCGTATGCGAGGGGCAACTCGACCGCTGGCTGGACTCCTTCCGCCTGGTGCAAGCCGCTGAGGCGTGGCTGACGCACGGTTCATGGCTAATGCTCCATCCCGGTGTCCTCGAGCCGGAGATCGCCTCCCGCTTCGCGCAGGGGAAGGCGGTCACTGCGACTGAACGCACAGCGGCCGAGCGGGTGCTGATCGAGGCCACTGGGCTGCTGCGGGACCGGCTGTCGCCCGGCACCGTCCTCGTCCAACCAGCCACGAGCACTCCTGCTCCATCCGCGACGCTCTCGGAAGCAGCCAAGGCACGCATGCGTGCCGGCACTCTGCGGCTCACCTGCCTCGCCAGTATCGCTGGGTTGCCTGCCCTCGCGGTGCCCGGTCCCTCGGTGGACTCGCTCCCCGTCGGCTTGTGCCTCGTGGGCTCTCGGGGCTCAGACGCAGCCCTCGCTGCCATGGCCAGCAGGACCACGCCGGCAGCCGCAGAGCAGATCCTGCCCGCGTAGCTTGAACCTGTTCTCGTTCTTGTCCCGCGCAGCTCTGGCGCTGGTCGGCGTGTCAACCCCATCTGGCCCACCGGCTTGGCTTGATCTAGCCCCACCTTCACCGGCAGCAGCCCTGCTGAAGATCCGGTGACGGCTTGATCTGACCCCACCCGTGAGTTGAGTCAGGAGGCGAGCTGGCGGACAAGGTGCTGGAAGCGGCTGTCGATCTGGTGGCGGATGCGCCGAACGACCTCGAGGAGTTGGCCGGCGGGGCCGTCGAGGGTCCCGTCGAGGTAGGTCGTGCCGGTGAAGAGGGGGCAGCTGTAGCCGCAGCCCATGGTGATGACGACGTCGCTGGCCTGGACGTGCCGACCTCGAGCTTCTTGGGTCGCTGGCTGGTGATGTCAGGCCGATCTCGGTGATCGCCTGGACGGCAAGGTTGAGGGTGTCGGCGGGTTTGCTGCCGGCGCTGCGGACTTGGACGCCGGCGGCGTGGTGGGTGAGCAGGGCGCCATCTGACCCAGATCCGCCAGTAGTGCGGTGATCTTCGTCTGAGCGAGCTGGGTGAGGGGCCTTGGCTGGTCGGGCTGGCGGTGGACGTGCGGAGGCTGCCGACCTGGTGTCGGTGTCTCCGGGTCCTTGATCGTTGGGATGGGACGCGATGGTCAGCCGGGTGCGGGTAGGGCCCGGAGCTGGGCCAGCGCGGCGGGCAGGGTCGTCTGGTCGGGTGGTAGTCGCAGGGTCCGGCCGCGGGCGTGCCGGATGAGCCGGCCGGGGAGGTTCAACAGCCGGTGGCGCAGGGTCGCGATCCGCATCTGGCCGGGGGCGTGGAGCTGCCGGTCGAGACCGGTGACGGACTGCAGCATGACGTTGAGGGCGCCGGCCAGCAGACCGGCCCAGACCCACACGGTGTTGACGGCTCAAGATAACGGAGGGCAGGTGGTTGAGGCCACCGCCGTGCTTGACCTCACGGAAGCGTTCCTCGATCGAGGTCCGGTGGCGGAACCACGCTTCCAGCCCGACGTAGTCACCGTGGTCGGCGGGGATGTTGGTGACGAGAAAGCTGACCGCCCAGACGTGGTCCGCGGCGCCGCCGAGCGCGAGAGCGAGCTGGTCCTTGGCGACGGTGCGGCGCCGTCGGGACCGCGGGTCGGCGCTGAGCTGCTCAACGGCAATCTTGACCCGGCGGATGATGGTGTAGGTGCCGTCGGGCCAGCCGGCCGGGGCGTAGTCGCAGGCCGCGACCTGCGCACCTTCCATGCCGCGCCCGTCGCGCCAGTCGTGGTCGGGAACGGCCGACAGGGCCCGGCAGGCCGCCGGGTTGCGCTTCGCGGCGATCGCGAAGTCACACCCCTGCCCGACCGCGGCGTGGGCCAGGGCCGCGTCGAAGTAGCCGGCATCGGCGCGGACCCGAGGCCGCCGCAGACCTAAGCCGGCAAGGACTTCAAGGCCCGGGTCAGCAACGCTCCGGCGTCGGGTCGGACGTCGTCGTTGCCGGCGAGCAGGTCCACGGCAAGGGGCAGCTCGGCCTGCGCCCAGCTGGCCAGGAGCACCCGGCCGCAGCGGACCCCGGCGTAGTTCCAGCCGACGCCCTGGTTGGCGTGTTCTTACACCTCGATGTCGGAGGCGTCCAGGTCGATCGTCGGGTCCCGCAGCACCAGCGGGGCGCGGACCTGCGCCGGGACCACAGCCAGCCAGCGGGTGTACAGCTCGGACAGGGCGGTCTCCAGCCCGGCGAGCTGCCCCGGCCCGAACCGGCCGGCCAGCCTGCCGGCGGTCCGGCTCGGCGCCACCGGCGCCCGGTGAGCAGCGCGCTGCCGGCATCGGCGCGGACCCGGTCCAACCCGGCCAGGCAGTCCTGCCCGACCAGCTGCCCGCTCGCCATCCCCAACAGCAGCTGACCGCCGGTCAGCCCGCGGTCCCGCGTCTTGATCGGCCCGATCCCGCGGTCCAGAACTTCCACGATCCCCAGCCGCCCGATCAGCTCCTCAACTGTAGCCAGCCCCGCCAACCCGGTCAGCGTCGCGTCGGGCCGCTCGATCCGGACACGTCCCGCGCCACGCTTTCCCACCCGCCGATTCCGTCGTAGGTTGCTCACCGAGCAGGTGCCCTTCAGGCAGGTCCGAATCAGGTCTTGGTAGCCCCGATTCTCTCTACCTGGCAGGGCATCTGCCGTTGCAACACGCCCAGGCCCCCAGCCCTACTGGCGCATCTCGGTCTGACTGCGCCCGGCGTTGTGGACGCAGACGAACAGGACTGCGGGCCGTCCGCGGCGCGCTGCGGCGCGGCGGGTGCGGGCGCGGTCGCAAGGGGGTGTCGGCGAGCTGCAGGCCGATGTCGTGCGGGGAAGCCGGTGGGCGGCGATGCCGGAGCCGACGACGACCGCGACGAGCAGCTCGGTGCCGAGTGCTTCTTCCAGGGCCGCCGGTCCAGCGGCTGAGGTCACACCGTTCAGCAGCAGGTGCTGGTGGCGACCGGAACGCCCGAGGGGTTCAGCACGACGTCCTGTCCGGCGTTGTCGGTGACGCAGCACTGTCCGTCGCCGCGCAGGCTGGTGAACTGCGGGGCGTCGGACAGCACCGTGTAGACCTCCCAGGGGGCCCCGTCGGGGTCGTGCACCCAGACCTTGTCCTGCACGGCGTAGCAGCAGGTGGTGGCGTGCTGGGTGAGCGGGCCCAAGCCCTGCCCGGCCAGCCGCTGGCTGGCCGCGGCGACCTCGGTCGGGTCGGCGACCTCGACGCCGAGGTGGTTCAGCGCCCCGGCGACACCGCTGTCGCGGCAGCCCGGGGACTCAATGAGCACCAGCTTGAGCGGCGGCGCGGCGATCGCGAAGTTGGCGTAGCCGGGGCGGCGCTTGGCCGGCTGGGTGCCGAACAGCTTGGCGTAGAAGTTCACCGCGGCGTCGATGTCGGAGACGTTCAGCGCCAGCTGCACCCGCCCGCCGGCGGGGGTGCTGTTGGCGTGGGCCGCGCTGGGCTGGTCGGCTGCGTCGACGTCTGGGCCGGCGCCCATCGTGATGTCGGTGGCAAGGCTGCTTGTGGACATGACTACTCCTCCTCGAGAGCGCCCTTGCCAGTTACCGGCGCGGGCATCGACATATGTCGATGTCGCGAGGGTGCAGCAGGACATGGACGCTTGTCAATACGTGCGGCAGACTGATCGCATGACGACGACCGAGACGCGCACGGAGCTGCCGGTGCTGGACAGTCCCGCGGGTCGGGCGGTGGCGTGCTGCGCGCCGCTGGTCTGCGAGCCGTTGACCGCCTCCGGCGCCGAGCAGCTCGCTGGGGTCCTGAAGGCGCTGGCGGACCCGGCGCGGCTGCGGCTGCTGTCGATGATCGCGGCGCATGAGGGCGGCGAGGCGTGCGTGTGCGATCTGACCGCGCCGCTCGCGCTTTCCCAGCCGACCGTCAGCCACCATCTGAAGGTGCTGCTCGATGCCGGGCTGGTCAGCCGCGACAAGCGCGGGGTGTGGGCGTACTACCGGCTCGTCGACGACGCGCTCACCGGGCTGGCCGAGCTGTTGACTGCTGGCACCGGCAGCTCTGCCGGCCGCGGCGACTTCGCGGCGGTGGCCCGGTGACCTCCACCCAGCCGGTGGCTGGGCGGACGCGTGCGGTGCTGCGGGCGATGCGGCCGCAGGCCGGTCCGCAGGTGCTCAAGACAGGGACGGGCCTGATGCAGCAGGCTCTGCAAGGTCGCTTCCACCAGACTTCGAGCCAGGTGATCTCCCGCCCGGTCGACAAATCGCTTACAGGGCAGCCCGTAGGCGCCGGCCGTTCTGAGGGTCAGACTGGGCGGGAGACCGCACCGATTCTCATCCCTGCCGTTTTGGACTTCCCAAGCGGTGCGGCACGGTTTCCGTCCGGAGCAAGCCCGGTCGTCACACGTCGGCTGACGGTTCGCAAGGCGAGTGTCTCCTGCTGACACTCGTTGGACGACGACGCATGGGGGAGCCCAGGTGAACGAGGAACCTGCACGACGTCCCCTGTCAAGTTTCGCCTAGGACACACCTGCGCCTGATTCGGGTGTCGCGACTGCAAGCCCGCCAGTTGCTGTCCGCCCTCCTCCTGCTGGTACGACGAAGGGCTCGGCAGTAGCCCGCGCTGTGCCGCTCGACGCGCCGCCACGTTCTCGGGACCGGGCATGCCCACCTGCTCCCGCCACGCCTGATCCGCGATGTGCGATCGAGGCGGCCGTGCGGCGCATCCCTGGGCTTCTGGACGGCTGCCGGCAGTGACGTGGTGACGTGGTGACGTGGTGGGCGTTGACAGACGCCCGGTGGTTATCCCCGTCGCGACGATGGTAAGCGCCGTCGTGGCCGCATGACCGTGCGGCCAGGCGTTCCATCGTGCGTCGCGCGCCGGTCAGCGCGTCCGCTCATAGCCGATGAGCGGATGGCAGCAGCTGATTGCGATGTGGCCCCAACTCCTACTACGGCCCGCCTTGCCGGCTAGAGCAGTCATAACTGATTCATGCACGAGACCTCTGTAGACTGCCTCCGACCTGACGGGAGTGTCATGGCTACAAGGGGCACCGCAATCCTCCCCACGTGACACGGGATCGTTCGCTGCGTCAAGCGGGAGGAGCAGTGAATGCTGCGCAAGTTGAGGCTCGTGAACTTCCGTAGTTTCGCCGACTTCACCGTAAACTTCGCACCTGGTGGTGCGTACCTGGTTGGACCGAACAACGCCGGTAAGTCCACAGTTCTCACGGCGCTGCGGACGGTCGACGTGCTAGTTCGCTACGCGCATCGAAGAAATCCGACGTTGTCGGCGCACCACAGGTCGAGAAGCCTGTTGGCCTATCCAATCTCCCTTACCGATTTTCCCGCCCTCCAGGACAGCCTTCGGCACGAGTTCGGCACGGATGAGGCACGCCTTGAGGTCACATGGACATCTGGCGCCACGTTGGTGGCCGTGTGGCCCGAGGACGGACCTGATGCAGAGGAGCCCTTCTTCTTCCTAGAATGGAAGCCGGGATTGCTGGTACGCACTACGGCTCAAGCGAGGAGCTCCTACCAGGCGCTCGGCGTGCTCCCGATCCTGACGCCCGTCGAACATTCGGAACCCCTGTTGAGCGCTGTCTACGTGCTCCGAAATGTCGCTGGTCGGCTGGCAAGCCGTCACTTCAGAAATCAACTGCGTCTATTGAGCGACACCAACCAGCTGGCAGCCTTCCTCGAGTGGGCGCAGCCTTGGCTGGGCGACATGGAAGTCCGAGAGTTTGGTCAGCATCACGACGGCAAGGAACTGATCCTCGAAACCTTCTACTACGAGGCTGGCAGCCGAATTCCCAAAGAGATCGTCTGGGCAGGCGACGGCATTCAGGTCTGGCTACAACTCCTATACCACGTGCACCGCGTCAAGGATTTCGAGACGATTGTGCTCGACGAGCCCGAGGTGTATCTGCACCCGGACCTGCAGCGTCGGCTGGTTAGGTTGCTCGAGGCAACAGGCAAGCAGGTGGTCCTGGCGACTCACTCCGCAGAGATGCTCGCTGAGGCCGATCCAAGGCTGGTGGCGCTCGTGGACAAGTCAAACCGCCACGCGCGCCGAACCCGGTCGGAAGCAGACCAGGAGATGTTGACAGCAACGCTTGGTACGGCCTTCAACTTACGCCTCGCGCGCGCGCTCCGCTCGAAGGTTGCTCTATTCGTCGAGGGTCAAGACATGGTCGTCCTACGGAGGTTCGCAAGGACTCTCAACCTGCAGTCCGTCGAGAGTGAAGCCGGGATCTCGGTAATCCAGCTGCACGGCTATTCAAATTGGGGCCAGGTCGAGCCCTTCAGATGGCTGACGCAGGAGCTTTTGCCGCAGGCTCTCAAGATCTTCGTTGTGCTAGACCGGGATTATCGTTCGGATACTGTCGTCGGAGACATTGAACAGCGGTTTGAAGCAGCTGGCATGTCGGCGCACGTCTGGCAGCGCAAGGAACTGGAGAGCTACCTCCTCACCCCTGCAGTCATCGCACGGCTGGCGAGTCTCGAGGAACAAGTCGTGTCTCAGATGCTAATTGAGGTGACTCTGACCCAGATCCGCGAGTAGTACCTGATCTTTGGGTGTGTCGGAAGCAGCAGATGCCCTGGCCAGGGGCAAGAATCGGGTTTCTGGGACGGGATGCATGCCGCACGGGAAGGGCACCTGCTGGG
>JAABUN010002857.1_pt1 | contig 28860 bp, 29 predicted proteins | sample 5559311 | NCBI WGS metagenome assembly JAABUN01 (sample SAMN10711877, study PRJNA513370) | rock metagenome | isolation source: Antarctica rocks | place: Antarctica: Victoria Land, Siegfried Peak sud | reverse complement strand
CCGCTCGCGCGGCTCGGCACGGGCGAACCGCGGTGCGATCCGGGCATGCACCTCCGCCAAGCCCGCCGCCCACGCCTCGACCTCCGCCACATCTACCTCATCAGTCACACAAGCAACATGCCGATGAGTTTCAGTCTCACATAGACGACAGGCAGACAGCGTCCAAAATAACTACGGCTGTAGTACTAGGTGGTGCGGCGCTCCTCCTCTAGCTCTAGCCGCATGGGCCTCGGCGACTTGCCCCCGAGGCAGGGTGAGGTCGAAGACCTGGCCGAGCTTGATCGCTCCCTCCGCCGCGCTCCCGGGGCGAATCCAAGGCTCCCCGACGGCTCGGATCAGCATTCAAATACCCACAGCAGATGCCATTCCGCAACGGCTGGTCGTCTAGAACCAGTTCACGGATAGCGTCGGAGCTGGTCACGCAGCCACTGACACTCCCGTCGCCCGCCGCCTCGATCTGGCCAGCTGAAGCTGCAGCACGCGCGGCTTGACCGCGGAGGCGGCCGCTGCACGCTCGTGTGCCGTGACGTGCGACGCACCCGACTCGTAGAGGCCGAGGACGTGCTCCGCGCCCGACTGCGCCAGAAAGCGCGCTGGTGGTCGGCATTCGTGAGCGTCCCACGCGCTGCCCCTGATCACGGCTTGACCTTGACGCGGGGTCATGGCCGCAGCCTGGTCTCATGACCACAAAACAAGCCATCGCGGTTAGCGGGCTCACCAAGTCCTACGGGGACCAGGCGGTGCTCAAGGGCGTCGACCTGAGCGTCTCTTCGGGGACGATCTTCGCCCTCCTCGGCTCCAACGGCGCCGGCAAGACCACGGCGGTGAAGATCCTGTCCACGCTGCTCAAGGCCGACGGCGGGACCGCCGCCGTCAACGGGTACGACGTCGCCGCGGAGCCCGCGAAGGTCCGCGAGTCGATCAGCCTGACTGGCCAGTTCGCCGCCGTCGACGAGATCCTCACCGGGCGGGAGAACCTCGTGCTCGTCACCCAGCTGCGGCGCCTCAAGGACCCAGGCCGGATCGCGGACGACATGCTCGCGCGGTTCTCGCTGACCGACGCGGCCGGGCAGAAAGCGGCGACCTACTCCGGCGGCATGCGCCGTCGCCTCGACATCGCCATGAGCCTGATCGGCAACCCGCCCGTGCTCTTCCTCGACGAGCCGACGACGGGGCTCGATCCACAGTCGCGGATCGAGGTCTGGAAGACCGTCCAAGAGCTCGCCGGCCAAGGCACCACGGTGCTGCTCACCACGCAGTACCTCGACGAGGCCGAGCACCTCGCGGACCGGATCGCGGTCCTCCACGAGGGCCGGATCATCGCCAACGGCACCCTCGCCGAGCTCCAGCAACTGCTCCCGCCCACCAAGGTCGAGTACGTCGAGAAGCAGCCGACCCTCGAAGACATCTTCCTCGCGATCGTCGGCCACGACGGCCCCCACACCTAAGGACGCTCCGATGACCACCTACTTCTTCCACGACACCACCGTCCTGCTCAAGCGGTCCCTGCGCCACATCCTGCGCAGCCCGGACACGATCATCACCACCGCCATCACGCCGGTCGCCATGCTGCTGCTGTTCGTCTACGTCTTCGGTGGCGCGATCAATGTCGGCGGCGGCACCTACGTCAACTACCTGCTGCCCGGCATACTGCTCATCACCGTCGCCTCCGGCATCGCCTACACCGCCTTCCGGCTCTTCACCGACGTCTCGAGCGGCATCTTCGAACGGTTCCAGTCGATGCCAGTCGCCCGCTCGGCCGTGTTGTGGAGCCACGTGCTGACGTCGGTCGTGGCGAACCTGACCTCGCTCGTGCTCGTCGTGCTCGTCGCGGTGGCGATGGGCTTCCGCTCCGGTGCCGGAGTGCTCGCCTGGCTCGCGGTCCTCGGGATCATGGTGCTGTTCACCCTGGCGCTGACCTGGCTGGCCGTGATCCCTGGGCTGACCGCGAAGTCGGTGGACGGGGTGAGCGGGTTCTCCTACCCGCTGGTCTTCCTGCCGTTCATCAGCTCGGCCTTCGTGCCCACCTCCGGTATGCCGGGCCCGGTGCGGTGGTTCGCCGAACACCAGCCAGTCACCTCGATCGTGAACACCATCCGCAAGCTCTACGCCGAGCAGCCGGTCGGCAACGACGGCTGGATCGCCCTCGACTGGTGCGCCGGCCTGCTGCTCGTCGCCTACGCGCTGGCGATGCGCACCTACCGCAGCAAGATCGCCTGACGACTCCACCCACGAACACCTCAGGAGAAAGAGAGAGCCATGAACAGCTTCTTGACCAAGATCCTCGGCGACAAGAAGGAATGGAAGGCCACGGTGATGAAGCTTGCAGAATAGGGCCATGCTGACGATCAGCCAGATCGCGTCGTATGCCGGCGTGACGGTGCGCGCGGTCCGCCACTACCACGCGAAGGGACTGCTGCCCGAACCCGAACGCGACCATTCCGGATACCGGCGCTATGACGCCACCGCGGTCGTAGAGCTGGTCAAGATTCGCACTCTGGCCGACGCCGGCGTACCGCTGTCGCGGGTGCGGGAACTGCTGGCGGCAGGTGACCAGGCGTTCGCGGCGGCAGTCGTGGACATCGACCGCCGCCTGCGCGCCGAGATCCGGGAACGCCAGCGTCACCGGGAGCGGATCGGCAAGCTCGCGGCCGGTGACAGCCTGGCGCTGCCGGCCGAGGTGGTCGCCTACCTCGGACGGATGCGCGAGCTCGGGTTCCGGCAGCGGCTGATCGAGGTCGAGCGCGACAGCTGGATCCTGCTGGCGGCCCAGATGCCGGACGAAGTGCCTGCCCTGATGGCGATCAAGCACGCGCAGATCGAGCACGACGCGCTGCGCCGGCTGTATCTGGACATCGGGGACCTGGCCGACTGTGCGCCAGACGACCCGCGGCTGCCCGAGCTCGCGGACAGGGTAGAAGCCTTCCTCGAGGCAGCTGCAGCCGAGGCCGTGGGAGTGGAGGAGGAACACCCACTCAGCGAGGAGCTGGTCGAGCTGCTGGACACGGCGTTCCTCGAGTCCTTCCCGTGCGCTGCGCCTCTGCTCGCGCTCCTCGAGGAGCGCGGCTGGATGGGCTGCACCAACATCAGGCGGATGGACCGCGCGGTGTGACCGTGCCGCACGGCCCCCCCGCGAAGCAACGTGCAAAGGTTGGCTCATGCGGCATACGAGATCGGTCGTGCCCGCTGGGGCGGTGGTGCTGGACCTGCCGTTCAGAGGTCGGTGGCTCGTCCAGAACAGCCCGGCCAATCGGGTCCCGAGCCACGGCACGGACGCCTTCGGCAGCTCACACGCCATCGACTTCGTCCCTGTCGACGACTCCGGAAGATCTGCGTCGCGAACCTGGCGCAGCCTGATCGCGAGCGAACCACCGGAGATCTTCGTGGGGTTCGGATGGCCCATCCTGTCGCCGATGGCAGGCGCCGTGATCGCCGTCCACGACAGCGAGCCCGATCACGAGGCACGACGATCACAGTTCACCCTCGTGCCCTACATGCTTGGTCAGGCATCGCGCGCACGAGGCGGTGTGAACGCGTTGGCCGGCAACCACATCGTCATCGCTGCCGACCCGGCTGGCCCCTTCGTGGTTCTGGCCCATCTCCGTCGGGGCAGCGTGCAGGTATGTCTCGGCGAAGAGGTGCAGCCGGGGCAGCCATTGGCGGCTTGTGGCAACTCAGGCAACAGCACAGAGCCGCATGTCCACGTCCAGGTCTCGGACTCGACCAGCTGGGACCGCGCCCGTGGCGTCGCCCTCGCGTTCCGTGACGCCCGGGGCTCAGCCTGGATCCCCCGCAACTCCGAGGTTGTCCTCGGGTGATGAACTCGTCCGGTCGATCGGGAGAGAGATCCGACCGCCAGGCTCATTCCCGATCCTGCGACGTCTCCGTCATGGAAGGTGACCACTGGACGCGCCCTCCCCTGTTACCTGAGGGACTGCGGCTTCAACGCCCGGGTCGCGAACCGCTGTAGCGCAAGTTGAATGCGCCACGGAACTTCTCGGCTCGCAGGCGCAGGTCGTCCAGCACGAACTGCTTGATGCTTGGGGCGAGTTGGTTGGTACGACCCACCTGCGGGCTCAGACCAGCCACACCAGCCCGACTCCGACTACGCCGGCCAGTACCCCGAAGGTGAGCAAGCCCACGCCGACGGCACCCGACCCGGCTAACCCGCCCGCTACCACGGCGTCGGACGGGTCGGCCGGGTTGACCAGCACCACCACCTCACGGCCGACGGGGTCGCTGGCCATCGTCGTGCTGTAGCGGTTCCAGAAGACGACGTCGCGGTCCGCGTGCCGGAAGGCCACCTGGCTGCGGATCTGCCCGTCGTCGAGCCGGCTGCCGACGACCCGGCCGGGCACCCGCTGCCACTGCTCCCGCTGTCGGCGCCCGACGATCATCGTGCGCGCGCCCAGGACAGCGAAGATCACCCCGAACGCCAGCAGGAGGAAGGGAAACCAGGAGAAGACCAAGTCGGGATCCACCGCATGAGGCTAGGCCAGGGCTGCGGTCCGAGTCACGCTCGGCCTCTGCTTGCTGCTGCTGGTCGGGCTCCGAGCGGCCCGTGCCGTCCGACAGCCATGCGCAGTCGACCTGACTCGATGGGCTGTCAGCATTGCCCCATGGTCGACGTGGTGCGAGCGGCAGAAAGGGCGTTGGGGCGTCGGGTGAGGACCACGGCTGAGTGTCCAGCCTCCCGGGCGCCGACCGCCGGCCAGGCACCAGGGGAATGCCGCCGGCAGCCTTGACCACGCGGTGCTCGCTCTTGTTCCACCTGCTGGTGCCGGGGGGTAGGTGCGCGACGGTGACCGTCCGGCCGAACAGATGCCGACGTGACGGCGCAGTGGCGGCCGGGTCTACCTCTAGGCTCCTTCGGGTGAGGGTGGCGTGGGACACGAGTCCGGGGCATCCGAGGCAGCCGAACCAGGACTTCGTCGGTGCCGTGCCCGGCGCCGTCGTGCTGCTCGATGGTGCCGGTATCCCGGGCACTGAGGATCTTTGTCACCATGGAGTCGCCTGGTACACCCGGAGTCTCGGTGGAGCGCTGCTGGCCCGGCTGGCCGCCACGTCCGGGCCGGATCTGGTTTCGACCCTGGCTGACTCCATCGAGGAGGTCACCAACCGTCACCGCCACACCTGCGATGTCGTCGACCCCAGCAGCCCTCAGGCGACCGTGCTTCTGCTGCGACGCAGCGATGAGGACGTCGACGTCCTGATGTTGGGCGACTCGTTCCTGCTCCTGGACCGGCAGGGAGCCGAGCCAGAAGTGATCACCGACGGGCGCGAGGTCGCCGTCCGGGCGCATGCGCGGCGCTCGGTGGACGGCCTGATCGAAGGCACGGCCGAGTTTGCCACGGCCTGGGAACGGGCTGTTGCGGTCATGCGGTCGCGTCGCAACCAGCCCGGTGGCTACTGGATCGCCAAGGACGATCCGCAAGCAGCCGCGCAGGCGGTGACCGACCGCCATCCCGTGAGTGGACTCGCCGGTGCCGCGCTGCTCACCAACGGGGCCAGCCGACTGGTCGATCCCTACGAGGTCTGCGACTGGCCTGACGTGCTGAACCTCCTGCGGATGCAGGGGCCGGTGCACGTCCTCGATCTCCTCCGGGCCACGGAGGCCCAGCAACGCCCGGACGGCGACTCTCGGAGGTGGCCGACACCGGACGATGCCACCGCCGCCTACTGGGACCTCGTCGGGCGGACATAGCCCAAGAACCCCGACGAGACCGCGCGCAGCCGATACAGCCTCAGGCATGGGACGCCACGCCCAGACCGTCGGGGTGGATCGCCGGATGTCGATCGGTTAGCGCGACGGCAGCACGCCGTGCCGAATCGTGAGTTCGTCGGGCCACGTGAGAATGAGGCGCCCCCCGTTAGCAGTGGCGTTCCACCGCGTCAGGAGCTCGTCTAGCCGTCCCTGGATCCGAGCTCGCAGTCGCTCGTCGATCTCGACGGCGGTGGCGATGCGGCCGTCATCACCGACCGGACCGGCCAGCCGTTCGGACTCGGCGACGTCCCGCCGGCCCGCACGACCCAGGCGTCGCGAGCGGCGTGCGTCGCGCACCGACTTGCGTGAGCCGATCCCCCTTCGGAAGAACCCGCCCACGTCCCCGCCGGCCGCCACTTGTCCGTAGATACCCAGCTGTAGCCCGGCCTGTTCCTCCACGATGAAGTGCACCAAGTCGTGCGGAACTGCGGCATGTCCCGGGGCAGCATGCATGACCACATCGGCGCCGACATCGTGACGACCGTTGCGGGCAGCTCCGATCCGGTAGCGGCGACGGTCGACCCTCTCGAAGATCACCTCCACAAACCCACGACCATAGATTCGAGTCGGGGCATGAAGCGAACGATTTCCGACACCAGCCACCGCCGCGGCAACTGTTGATGCCGGTCCGGAGAAGGGCCCGCTATTGTGACGTGGCTGCCCGCTGTCAGCATCTATCGCAGGTCTTGCCCGTGCCTGGGTGGGTAAGGCGCGACGGCGCATGGGCGCATGGGCGCATGGGCGCATGTAAAATGCATGCATGGTTGCACTGCAGATCCGCGACGTCCCAGATGACATCCGACGAACGCTGGCCGCCCGGGCGGCGGCCCGTGGACAATCGTTGCAGTCGTTCCTGTTGGCGCTGGTCACCGAGGAGGCACGCCGCTCGACCAACCTGGCCCTGCTGGAGCGTTTCGGCGGTCGCCAAGACGGCTCGCGGTTAACGAGCACGCAGGTGATCGAAGCGTTCGACTACGCCCGACGCGAGCGTGAGGCTCTTCTGACTGACGCGCCGAACGACCCTTCGTGATCATCGTCGACGCCTCGGTGCTCGCTAACGCCTTGACTGACGACGGGCCAGTTGGGGCGTCCGGGCGCTCGGAGCTCGCCCGCGATGCACACTGGGCCGGCCCCGAGCATCTCGTCGTAGAAGCGTTCTCCGCGATTCGTGGCCGGTGGCTCGGCGGCAGGATTAGCGAGCAACGGGCCCACGAGGCGCTCACTGCGCTGGCGGCCGCAGCCATAGACCTCATGACAGTGGCACCACTGTTGAACCGGATGTGGGAACTCCGGAGCAACGTCTCCGGCTATGACGCGGCCTACCTGGCCGTTGCCGAGACCCTCGACTGCACCTTCGTGACCGCCGATGCCCGACTCGGGCGAGTGCCCGACCTGCGCTGCGACATCCGGGTTGCCCTGCCAACTGCCTGAACCAACTTCGCCCGTTCGCGAATCCGCCTTTTCCGGATGAAGGACGCAAGCACCACGTGGGCCGCCCCGGGACACTTCCGACGGAGCGCGGCCGTCCAACCTCCCGGCACTGAAGCCGTGTCGGCGCGCTCGGTCAGCGTACAACCCCCCCGGGCATGAGCGCCTGATGCGAAGCCCCGACCGCGCGCCCACCCGGCGTTCGCCACTGACCCGTCTCGACCGCCATAGCCCCGAAGAGGATCGCGGACTCGGCGCCCCGGGCCGACAGTCGGGGCTGATGGACGGGGCCGACCGCCATCTGCGCAGGATCTGCTGACCGGCTCGTACATTTATGGCCGCTTCCTCGTGGTAACTCATCGCTGCATCTCGACACAGGAGGTGTCGAGATGCGCCGAAGGTCGAACAGCCCCTTGCGCGGGACTCTGCACAGATCGGGCCGGCCCTGGCCGGCGTGCAAGGTAGCGCCGCCCAGGGGAAGCGACCGCTCAGAGGCATGGTCGGCCGCCCGCAACGCTGCCGTCAGGCAAGGTCACGCAGGCGCAAACAGCGCCGGCTCCAGGCGAGCAGCGACATCCAGTTCGGCTCGCGGAGCCGGGACAGGTGCCTCGGCCACGATCGAGACCGGTGCAGGGCGAGGGCGGCGAGGCACGAGCGACCCATGGGAGCCGCCGCGGCCGGGGCAGATCCATAGGCCCGAGACTCGGTCAGGCGCAAGCGAATCCGTCTCCGGGACGGCATCAACAGTTGCCGCGGCCTCGGCGGCCGCCGCCCGACCCTCCCGGGCCGGAAATAACCCACCGATCAGTCAGGAGAGCCAAAGTAGTGCGGGATGGGTGGACGTGAGATCGGCGGACGTGTGAGGCGGGTCTTCTGCGCGGTCAGACAGTCCGCCCTGGTCCGGGCGTTGAAGGGCCGCGACCGGGAGGAGACCTGTCAGGGCCAGCCGGCCAGGTCCTGAACGACGGTGCGGACTGGACGTTGCTTCCCTGGTGTCGGCGGTGGTCAGGGCCTGCGGTGTGCGATCGCCGCGCGGATGCCGGCGACGTAGTCTGCGGGGCGTTCCCAGGCATCGAAGTGGCCACCACTGGAGGCCTGGACCCATGACCGGATGTCGAAGAAGCGGGCCGCGAACTCGGCTGGAGCGCTGACAATGTCAGCGGGGAACATGGTGAACGCCGTCGGCACGGTGATCGGCCCAGGCAGCGACTCGCGATGGGCGTAGGGCGCGAACGACGTCCCGATCGCCCCGGACACCCAATAGGCGGTCACCCAGTCGAGCACCTCCACCCGCGTGAACACCGTCTCCAGGTCACCACCGCAGTCCGACCACCGGTGCAGCTTCTCCACGATCCAGGCGGCCAAGCCTGCCGGCGAGTCGCCGAGCCCGACAGCAAGGGTGTTGGGCCTGGTCGACTGCTGATGGTTGTACCCGCCCTCCATGGCATGCCACTGGTGCACCCGATCGAGGTACGCCCGCTCGACCGCCGACAGATCGGCGGGCGGGTTGAATGCGTAGTGGTGGGACAGGTCCGTCAGATGCAGAGCCACCACACGATCAGGGTGGACAGCCGCCAGGGACTCGGCTACGTCGGTTCCGACATCACCGGCGGACACTACGAACTGCTCGTACCCCAGGTCGGCCATCACGGTCGCAACCGCGGTGGCCATCTCCGCCGCTGACATCGGTGGGCCTGTGGTCGGAAGAGCGAAGGGGTAGCCCGGGAGGGCAGGAATGACGACGTGCAGGTCGGTGAGCAGGGGCAGGACCTTCTCGAACCGCATCACAGAGTCGGGCCATCCGTGCAGCAAGACCATAGCCACGGCAGCGGGTTCCGCAGCGCGTTGATGTACCGCCCTCAGGGCCGTCTGCCCGTGCCCGGCCACCACCCACGGCAGCGACCGGACTCGGGCTTCGACATCGCGCCAGTCGTAGTCCTTCTCCCACGCAGCGAGCAGGCCCCTCAGGTAGTCCGCGTCCACACCCAGCGACCATCCGTCTGATGCCGACAGCAGGTCGACGAAGCCGGAGGCGCGAAGCCGCGAGCGGAGGTCGTCGAGCACCTGCGCCTCGACCACGGGTGGGGCTGAGCCGGCGGGAGACATGTGACCATCCTTCTAACAGCACGTCGGGGTAGATGAGGGTGTCCAGGACCGATCGTTCGGACGCTCGCTCGGACGACTTCTTCACGCCCGTCCCGTAATGTTCGCAAGCCTCGGGTGAAGGGCTGCTGCACGAGGAGCTACGGGTCGCCGGAGCCGACGGCTCGAAGCTGCGTCACCGTCGTGAGGAACTGTGCGTGCCGGTCGTCGTAGTAGGTGGCGCGGCCTGGGTCCGGGATAGCGGCGTGGGCCAGGGTTGGGGCGAGCTCGGCCAGCAGCTGGGGCTCGCTGAGCTGGCCCGCACCGAGGCCGCCGAGCATCGCGGCTCCCCGACCGGATGCAGCGGGTATGTCGACGGCTTGCAGGGTCACGTCGAGGACGTCCGCGAGCAGCTGCCGCCAAGCGGTGGCGGTGGTGCCACCACCGGCGAGCCGGAGCTGGCTGTCATGGTGTCCGCCGTCAGGAAACAGGGCCAGGTAGGCGTCTTTGATCGCGAACGCGACTCCCTCCAAGGCTGCTCGCAGCAGGTCGGCCCGGGTGTGCCGCGGTCCGAGGCCGACCCAGGCACCGCGCAGCGTGGCATCCAGATACGGGGTCCGCTCGCCGTTCAGGTGGGGCAGGAAAAGCGGGTCGTCGGCGCGGCCGGGCTGCGCCGCGGCGGCGTACAGCTCCGCCCATGAGACGCCGAGAATCTGGCGGGCCCAGTTCAGCGCCAGCCCGCCGTTGAGCACGGCGGCCATCCGGTACCAGCCGGCGGTGGTCGCCGCCCGGTACAGGTGAGTGATCGGCTCCGTCCAGCCGTTGGCGCCAGCGTCACGCCGCCCCTCGGGGGTCTTGTCGACGGGCGTGACGAGCTGTGCCCCGGTTCCGATGGTCAGCTGGACGCTGCCAGGAGTGAAGAGGCCGGACCCGAGTGCTGCGACGGCGGTATCACCGCCGCCGGCGGCGACCGGTATGCCGGGCACCAGACCCAGCTGCCTGGCCGCGGAGTCGGTGAGGTGTCCAGCCAGGGAACCGGCGGCGGGCAGAATTGGAGCCAGCACGGTGGCGTCCAGGCCGAGAGCTGCGGCGACGTCCAAATCCCAGCAGTCCTGATGCAGGTCGTAAAGCAGGGTGGCGGAGGCGTCGCTGGGTTCGGTGGCGACCGTGTCGGTCAGCTGGGCTCGGACCCAGTCCTTGGGCTGCAGCGCCCACCGCGTCTGATCGATGGTGCCCGGCTGGTGCTGAACCATCCAGCCGAGGATCGGTCCGGCCATGCCTGGGCCGAGTGGGTTCGCCAGCCGCTGCCGGACCGGTGCTGGCAGTGTCCGGTACGTCGTCAGCTGGTCGACGGCTCGGGCGTCCGCCCACAGGATGGCGTTGCTGACGGGGACGAAGCCGTCGTCGACTAGAAGAACGCCATGCATCTGCCCCGACAGTCCGATCCCCGCCACGACCGTGTCTGGAGCGTTCCTGAGGGCGTCACCGACCGCCGTGGTGATGGCCAGCCACCAGTCCCCGGGCCGGCTTTCGGCCTGGACCGGGTCGGGATAGAGCACCGGGTAGGTCGCCTCCGCCTGGCTGATCGGGGTGCCGCGTGCATCGGTGATCAGGATCTTGACGGAGCTCGTGCCCAGGTCGATGCCGAGCAGCGCTTGACGTTCGGGGTGGGTCATCGAGGGCACCTCACTTCGTTGTGTCGATCCCGGCGGGGCTGCGCGCGGTTGGGCGCAGCGTCTTCATGGGACGATGAGGACCTTGTGGGTGCTCTTGTCGGTCGCGAGCGCCTTCAGGGCCTTGTCGTAGTCGGCGAGGGCGAAGCGGTGGGTGATGATCCCGTCGGTCTTTGCGCGGCCGGCGCGCAGCGCGCGGATCGCGGCGGCGAACGAGGTCATTTCGGCGAAGGAGCCCTTGATGGTGATCTCGCGGCGGAAGACGTCGAACGGGTGGAACTGCACGACCTCGTCGGCGCGGGTTACCCCGTAGACCATGACGGTGCCGCCGTTGCGGGTGAGGGGCACGCAGATGCTGCCGATTCCGGTGGACCCGGACGCTTCGATGACGTAGTCGTAGCCGTCACCATCGGAGGCCTGACGCAGCTTCTCGAGGTTGGCGGCCATGTCGTTGCGGTCGATGCGCACGGTGTGGTCGATGCCCAGTCGAGCGGCGGTCTCGAGCTTGAACTGGGTGGGGGCGGCGACGGTCACGTTGGCGGCTCCGCCGCTCTTGATCAGCTGGGCGAGCAGAAGACCGGTGGGGCCGGCGCCGAAGACTAGTGCGGTGGATCCGGGGCGCGGCGCCAGCGTTTCCAGCCCGTGCATGGCGCAGGCAGCGGGTTCGGTGAATACAGCCGTGTCCGGGTGCAGGCCCTCGACGGAGAACACCAGGCTTTCTTGGACGGTGACGTACTCGGCGAAGAACCCGGGGTAGTTGCTGCCCAAGCCCTTGGCGTTGCTGCACAAGTTGAGCCGCCCGGCCAGGCAGTAGTCGCACCTGCCGCAGGAGATGTTCGGGTTGACGGTGACCTGCTCACCGAGCTCGAACCTTGTCGCCCCCTCGCCGAGGGCGTCCACAGTGCCGACGAGTTCATGGCCAGGGATCAGCGGAAAGACCGCGTTGAAGTCTCCGTGGTGAATGTGCAGGTCGGTGCCGCAAAGCCCGACCTGGTGCACCTTGATGCGCACTTCCCCCATGCCGGCGTCCGGAGTCGGCACCTCCTTGACCTCAAAGCTGCGGGGTCCGTCATAGACAACGGCCTTCATGGTGTGCTCCTTCATGAGCTGGGTGACGCGGATCTCCGGCAGAACAGCAGTCACCACGTCGTACGGAGGAACGTCATACACACAGCGCACCGCAGTGTCTGGGTGCTTTTCTGGTGGGACCGCGGTTACGGCTGATTGAGCCGGCGCCTGTATAGGGGCGGGTCTTCCCGGCGATGTAGATCGGCGGTGGATGGGCCCATCGACGATGCCGGATGACCCGACCGTAGCGCATCAGACCCCCATATGTCATCGGTGACAGAGTAGATCTTTACAACGACCTGTCATCGGTGTCAGACTGACCGTACCCGGAGCGGATCCACTCGGTCATTCGTACCGTGGGTCCGACCGGTCTCGGTCCACGGTGACCCGGTAGATCTGCGACGGGACCACGCGGCGGACAGTGCCGCATACCCCAAGCCCAAGGAGCCCCCCATGTCCACAGCCGCGACGAGCCAGCACATGCGGCGCGTCATCGTCTCCACCGACCATGTCGCTTCCGTCACCTCAGCCGTGACGCCCGCGCCGCACGCGGGGGAGGTTCTCGTCCAGTCGATGCTGGTCGGCGTGTGCGGCTCCGACACCCACGCGCAGCACGGGCGGCACCCCTTCATCTCGCTGCCGTATGCCCCCGGGCACGAGGTGGTGGGCCGCGTCGTCGAGTCACCCGACGGCGGCTCGGAGCTGCAGCCCGGTCAGCGTGTCGTCGTCGAGCCGACCCTGCCCTGCTGGGGCTGCAAGCAGTGCCTCGCCGGCAGGCAGAACCTGTGCGAGAACCTGCGCTTCTTTGGCTGCGTACATGACCAAGGTGGCATGGCAGACTTCTTCACCGTCCCCGCCGACCGGCTACACCCCGTTCCGGACGACTTCACCGACGACCAGGCCGTGCTCATCGAGCCACTGTCAACCCCGGTCCACGCCGTACGTCTCGCCGGCCCCGTCGCCGGCAGAGCAGTCGTCGTCCTCGGCGGCGGCACGATCGGGCTGATGACGCTGACCGCTGCCCTGCATCAGGGCGCCGCGAAGGTCGTCGTGACTGACGTCCTAGACAGCAAGAGGCAGCGAGCCTTGGACCTGGGAGCCCATGCCGTAGTCGACGCGTCTCGCAGGGATGTTGTCGGTGCAGTTCGGGAGGCGCTGGGTGAAAGCGCCGACGTGGTCTTCGACTGCGTGGCCATCCAGTCCACGCTCACTGCCGCGGTGGACATGGTGCTAAAGGGCGGCACTGTCGTCGTCGTCGGGGTCCCGACCACAGATGTTTCGCTGCCCATGGCGATCATCCAGGACCAGCAAGTGCGCGTCCAGGGCAGCGCGACATACTTACCGGAGGACTACGAGGAGTCGATCGCCATCATCCGGGCCGGCGGGGTGCGACCCGAAGACTTCATCACCGCCCGGTATGCCGTCGAAGACGTCGCGGACGCCTTCGACGCGTCATCCAGCGGTCATCACCTCAAGGTCCTCGTGACCGTCAACGAGTGAGGGCGCCTTCATCAGGAGTCTGACCAGTAGCTTGAGCCAGCGACACGTTCCGGAGTTGGCACCGCTGACATACTTCCCAAGCAACGCTCCTGACCCTGGTAGGAAACGGCCATGACCACCATGAAGGACGTCGCGGAACGCGCCCGCGTCAGCTCCAAGACCGTGTCGCGAGTCCTTCGGAACGACCGATATGTCACCGACGGCGTCCGTGAACGTGTCATGGAAGCGGTCCGCGAGCTGAACTATCTCCCCAACATGCTCGCGGTGACCTTCCGATCCGGGCGCGAGGGCGCGATCGGCGTCGCGGTTCCCGACATCGCGGACCCGTTCTTCGCCAGCATCATCAAGGCCGTCGAGATCGAGGCGCGCCTCCACCAGACGGCGGTCATCGTCACCAGCCTCGGCTACGAGCCCGATCACGAGCAGGACGCCGTAGAGACGCTGCTGCGTCGCCAGATCACCGGGCTGATCAGCTGTCCGGTCAGCGCCGACCAGTCATACCTTCGACCGTGGCAAGACCGCACCGCCATGGTGTTTATTGACCGGTCACCGAAGCGACTCACCGCGGACTCCGTCGTCGAGGACGACCTTGGTGGCGCCCGGGCAGCCGTCGAGCATCTCCTCGGCCACGGCCATTCCCGCATTGCCTTCGTCGGCGACACCGAGAGACTGTCCACCACGCTACTTCGGCTCCAGGGCTACCGCGCCGCGCTCGAGGACGCAGGCCAGGAACCCGACGAGAGCCTCATCTACCTCGGACCCACCGCGACCGCTTCCGTCGACACCGCCTTGGGTGCCCTCGCGGACCTCGACCCTCCACCTACAGCTGTGTTCTCGTCCAACGCGCGGTGCACGCTCGACCTGATCCCCGCCATGCAGCGTATGGCGCTGACTGACACGTCGATAGTCAGCTTCGGGGACTTCCCGATGGCGCAGTCCTTGCGGCCGGCGATTACCGTCATCGACCAGAGCCCGAACGAAGTCGGACGTCTCGCCGCGGAGAGGCTATTCCTGCGTGTCGCGCAGCCGAACCGGCGGCTTCGTCGCCGCACCTTGCTTCCCGTTTCCCTTGTGGAGCGCGACTCCTGCCAGCTCTTCACCGACGGAACCCTTGGAGCACGCCCCGGACTGGCCACGACGCTTCGTCGTGCCCGGCATCGCTCCGCCTGACCGACCAAGGCTCCCAGATTGTGCGAGGTAGCGCGGTCTGGGCCGCACCTCGCCGAGCAGGACCTCGAGCACGGTCTGGTCGTCGAGGCTGACCCGGCCGGACAGGCCGGCGCGCATCTGCCGCAGCGACAACCGCGCGTAGCAGCCCGCGGCAGCGGCGCCGTCAGCCCCACGGTGGACACCATGTCGGCCTCGGCGGTGAGGCCCGGCGCGGGAGCCGCGTGGCCACTCCGAGCCCTGGTGCGGCGCCCGCTCGGCCCGAGCCTTGGCGAGCGCGGCGTGGCAGCGAACCTCCATCCCGGCTGACCGAGCCAGACGTCGTCCGACAGGCGACTGCATCATGGTGCCGGAAACCGTTCTGCCATCGGCACTCTCGTGGAACGACGACCCCGCTTCCTGAGGCTGATCCACATCCCGACCAACCGGCCGACAGCTCAGTCCATCCGCGACGGTGTCTGTGCCGCCCTGCACTCAGGCTCCGACGCGCTTAACTTCCCGGCCGGTCGGTGGATCCCTGGGCTTGCGGAAGATCAGGTTCTATGCGTAAATACCATTTACCTGTAATCAGCAGATTGGAGGATGCATGAGACTGTCAGAGCTCCACGAACGGCCCAAACGGCTAGTTGATGTTGTCCACGGCGAGATCGAAGCCGCCATCATGGGCGGACGGCTGGCGGCAGGTGAGCAGCTCTCGGTGCCGGAGCTGTCGCGCCAGCTCGACGTCTCGCGTGGTTCCGTCCGCGAGGCGGTGTTGCAGCTCGTCGCCGATGGCCTTGCCGAGGAGCGGCCGCGGCGCGGTGTCGTCGTCGTCACGATCGGCTGGGACGAGATCCGGCAGATTCATGAGATTCGTGAGGTTCTCGAGGGCCAGGCGGCTCGACTGTGCGCCGGGCTCCGTTCAGCCCAGTTCTGTGACCAGCTCGATGACGCGCTGGGACGCCAGAGGAGTGCCATCGATTCGGCGGATGCAGCCGGCTACGCGGATACTGACTCGCGCTTCCATGCGCTCCTGGCTGGCGCATGCGGCAACCCGATGCTCGGATCGATGATCGAGCGCTTGCACACCCAGATGCAGATCGCCCTGGACCGGGTGGCCGAAGCAGCAGACCACCGATGCCTGGGCCACGCCGAGCTCCGAGCTGTGGCCGACGCGGTGCGCATCGGCGACGGGGATGCGGCAGAGAAAGCCATGCGCGCCCACATCGGTCGTACGCGGCATGAGCTCGCGAGCACATCCGGAGAGACCGGATGACCCACGACGCCCGACCAGTAATCTCCCCGGACGACGTCGCGGCGGCAGCGGCCCGCCTCGATGGGGTCGCTCATCGCACGCCGGTCGCGACCTCCCGCACGCTAGACGAGCTGGTCGGGGCGACCGTGCTAATGAAGACCGAGAACCTCCAACGGGGGGGTGCCTTCAAGTTCCGCGGGGCATACAACAAGCTCTCGAGGCTGACCGCCGCGGAGCTGTCGCGCGGCGTATGCGCCTGGTCCTCGGGCAATCACGCCCAGGCTGTCGCACTCTCCGCGGCCCTGCTAGGAACTCACGCAACCATACTGATGCCGGAGGATGCGCCCTCTGCCAAGCGCGCCGCGACGGAGGGTTACGGCGCCGACGTCCTGACCTACGACCGCTATACGGAGGACCGAGAGGCGATCGCGCGCGAGCTCGCCGAGGTCCGCGGCCTCGTCCCCGTCCCGGCATACGACGATCCGCTGGTCATGGCGGGGCAGGGCACCGCAGCTCTCGAACTCATCGAGGACGGCGGCCCCCTTGACGCGCTGGTCGTGCCGATGAGCGGCGGGGGACTCATGGCCGGCTGCGGTACGGCGGCACGGGGTTTGCTCCCCGGCGTCGAGCTGTTCGGTGCCGAGCCGACCGCTGGGGACGACACGTTGCGCTCCTTGCGCGCCGGTGAACGGGTCCGGATCCCCGTCCCCCGCACGATCGCGGACGGCCAACAGGTCGAGATCCCGGGTGTGCTGACTTTCGATATCAACCGCCGGCAGCTGACCGATGTGCTCCTGGTTGATGACAGCGAGCTCGTCGCCACCATGACGCTGCTCTTCGAGCGGCTGAAGACCGTCGTCGAACCGTCCGGGGCGAGCGCCTTGGCCGCCGTGCTGGGCAACGCCGACCTTTTCCGCGGTAAGCGCGTGGGCGTGATCCTTTCTGGCGGCAACGTCGGGCTCGAGCGGTTCGTCTCCCTCCTCCATGCGCACCTAGCCCGAAACGAGAAGTGAATGTCTGATGCGGCTGTGGCCTCAACGGCCTCCCTGCGGTTCGACGCGGTCCTCTTCGACCTGCTCACCGCCCTGCTGGACTCCTGGACGGCCTGGGCGGACGTCGCCGGCGACCCAGACACCGGTCGCCGCTGGCGGGATGAGTACCTCCGGATCACCTACGGCGAGGGAAGCTATCGACCCTACGAGTCCCTGGTGGCCGAAGCCGCGCAGGCGCAACAGCTCGACCCTCGCCTCGCCGGTCAGCTCGCCGCCCGATGGAGCGACATCCGGCCATGGGACGAAGCGCCCACCGTTCTTCGTGCACTGTCCTCTGCCGGCCTGAAGCTCGGCGTCGTGACCAACTGCTCGGAACGACTCGGCCACATTGCCGCCGACCAGGTAGGCGTCCCCCTCGACGTGGTAGTCACCGCGGAGGCCGCGGGGGCGTACAAGCCGCGACCCGAGCCGTACGCCCTGGCCATCCAGCGCCTCGGGGTACCCGCCGAGCGGGTGCTGTTCGTGGCGGGGTCCCGCTATGACATCCCCGGGGCAGGCGGCCTCGGTATGCCGGTGTGGTGGCACAACCGCGTGCACATGGACCGAGGCGATCTGCCGGCGCCGATCGCTGAGCACGACCGCCTTACGCCGCTCGTCGGTGACGTCCTCACCGGCTCGCTCATCCCATCCGCTGAACCTCGACACGACCAGGAGCTCTCCCATGACCACCGATGACCTGACGTACGCCACCGCGCCCCATCCCTACACCCCAGCCGTGGCAACCAACGACCTCGTGTTCGTCTCCGGCCGACTCGGGGTGCACGACGGAGAGTTCGTTGGCGGCGGCGCCGCCGCCGAGGCAACGCAGGCTTTGGAGAACGCCAAGCGCGAGCTCGCCGCCTTCGGTCTCGACTTCACCCACGTCGTGAAGGCGACCATCTTCCTGGCTGACATCGCCGACCTCCAACCCGTCAACCACGCGTACATCAAGGCCATCCCTGAGCCGCGCCCGGCCCGCTCGTGCGTCGCCGTCCGAGATCTTCCCTTCGGAGGTCTCGTTGAGATTGAGCTCATCGCTTCGCGCACCAAGCAGGGCTGACATCTGGGCGGCCGCGATTCGAAGAGCCCGAGCCAACAACGCAATACGTCGTTCCACCGCTGCCGAAACGCTTGTCGAGTTTGGCCTACCACTTATCGCTGCCCGGAAGCATCAAGGAGCCCACCATGAACAGTGACGTTCAAGCCCGCCCCCAGTCAGGCCAACCGCCGCCAAGAAGCGTTCGCCGAGCCGGCCTCATCACGAAGCTTTGGTTCTGGATCATCGTCGCGATCGCCGCCGGCATCATCCTCGGTTTCGCGGCTCCAGACGTGGCCGTGCAGATGAAGTGGCTGGCGGACGCCTTCATCCAGCTGATCCGCATGGTCGCTGCCCCGGTGATCTTCTGCTCGATCATCGTTGGCATCGCCTCCCTCGGGGACCTGCGCAGGGTCGGCAGGCTGGGGGGAATCGCGCTGGGTTACTTCTTTGTGATGACGACGCTCTGCCTGGCGCTCGGCATGATCGTGGCCAACATCGTCAAACCCGGCGCCGGTTTCAAGGGCACCCCGGGCGCCGCCAGCCTGGCCAAGGTCAAGACCGACCTGGCAGCGGGCAGCAACACCGAGGGGATCGTCGGCTTCATCCTGCGTGACATCCTGCCCAGCAGCTTCCTCAAGCCGTTCGTAGACAACACCATTCTCCAGGTCGTCGTGCTCGCCATCGTCGTTGCCTGCGCCACCTCAGCCTTGGCACCGCACATTCGCGAACGAGTGGTCAGTGGCGTCGAGGTCATCACCAAGGTCGTCTTCGGCGTCATCCGCATCGTCATGTTCACGGCACCCTTGGGGGCGTTCGGCGGAATGGCTTTCACCGTCGGCCAGTTCGGCGGGAAGTCCCTCGGCAGCCTCGGCCTCCTGGCCGTGACCTTCTGGTTCACCTGCCTGTGCTTCGTGTTCGTGATCCTCGGGGCGGTCGCCGCGTGGAGCGGCTTCAGCATCTTCAAGTTCGTCCGCATGATCAAGGACGAGCTGCTATCGTGCTCGGCACCTCGTCGTCCGAGACGGTGATGCCTCGGTTCCTGGCAAAGCTCGAGGCGGCGGGCGCATCCCGGCGGGTGGTCTCCCTCACCGTCCCCACCGGCTACTCCTTCAACCTCGACGGCACGGCCATCTACATGGCGATGGCCGCGCTCTTCATCGCCCAGGCGGGTGGCATCGACCTCCCCTTCGGGGCACAGCTCGGACTGCTCGCACTGATGCTCATCACCAGCAAGGGCGCCGCAGGGGTCAGCGGCGCGAGCGTCGTCACCCTCTCCGCGTCGCTGCAGGCCTTCGGACCGGAGTTCTTCCCGCCGGCGATCCTCGCCGTAGGGATCGCCCTCGTCGTCGGCATCGACCGAGTGATGAGCGAGGGGAAGGCATTGACGAGCATCATCGGCGTCTCGGCAGGCACGATGATCATCGCCAAGCTCGCCGGCGAGCGCGATGACATAAAGTTCGCCGCGGCGCTCAACAACCCGAACCTGGTACGGGACGCGATCGAGCAAGAGACCATGACTGCCAAGGTCGCTGATCACCAGTTCGAGCTGACGTCGAAGCAATGAGCTCCAGGCGCGTCGACGGGTCGTTGCGACCGGTAGGGACGCTCCAGGCGCCAGCGTTCAGCCCAATGCACTGACCGCGACGCCTCGTCTCCCGACAAGATGGCTCCGGTGAGCCTTGGCCTCCGCCCCGGGGGGACGAATGACGCCTCCCGGGCGGCCGTGCCAACAACGGGTGCAGCGCGGTCTGCGGCGAGGCTGCACTTGTGATGGGATCAGGCCCCATGGCCGATGAGCATGCCCCGGCGTTGGAGATGCTCTGGGAAGCGCATGATCCCAATGAGGCGCTCCGGACACGGTTCGGCTTCCGCGACCCTGCTCTAGCGAGTCACTGGGTGGCCACAACGCTCGACGAGCAATGGGGCGTTCGGGTCGATTCGTGCGAGCGAATCGTGATGAGCGGCCACAACGCGTTGGCCTGGGTTGCCACTCCATCTGGCCGGATGCTCGCGAAGTGGTCGGTCGTGCCAGAGCGTTTCCCGCTGCTAGCGGCGCTCACGCATCTAACGGACTGGCTCGACGGCAGGAGACTGCCTGTCTCGGCGCCGGTCGCCGCGCTGGACGGCCGGCTCCAGGTTGAGCTCGACGGTGCTTCGCTGGGCCTTCAGCATGGGGTTGACGGCGACCTGCTGGACACCACAGATCACACCCAGGTCCGAGCGGCCGGGGCGGTCCTGGCTCGGTTGCACGACGCATTGGCGGAATACCCCGATGCCGAACAGGTTCCCGGTCTCGTCAGTCCGCCCACACCACTGGCGGCCCGAGTCACGGGTTGGCTCGACTCGGACCCTGAGCACGTGCCTGCGTCGGCGCGCGACGTCTTGCGTCGGCTGGTCGCCGACGCAGCCCCCGGTCCGCTCCCGACGCAGATCGTCCACGGCGACTTCCGGTCTGCCAATGTCTTGTGCGCCGGGTCCGAGGTCGCCGCCGTCATCGACTTCGAGGAGGCAAGACTCGATCATCGGATCGATGAGCTGGCACGGTCAGCGGTCTTGCTCGGAACGCGTTTTCGGAACTGGGGGCCGGTCTCGTCCGGGGTCCGCAGGAGCTTTCTCGCCGGATACCAGTCAGAACGCCGGCTGACCCCGACCGAGACGAGCTGGTGGGACCCCCTCGTGCTGTGGTACTCGCTGGTGATGAGGCCGGCCGGCGACGACCCGGCTGGGTGGGGATCAGCGGCGCTGAGCCACTTGAGAGAACTTGACCAGGACGCGTGAAGTAGGTGAAGGCAGGGCAGTCAAACTCGGCCGAGCGCACAGGGGGCACGTGGATCTAGAGCGTGGCCCAGTCGCCGTGCTCACCGCGCTCGCAGCCCGGACAGGTCTCCGGCTCTGGCTCGCCTCACCACTGCCTGCTCCTCGCAGGTGAGCGGGTTGGCGACGATAGCGGCGCGGCTGTAACTGCGGCTGCACGCCATCCGCGAGGCAGTGACCGAGCGTGCCGCTAGTGAGCGGCGCATCGTCGAAGCCGTGGCCTCAGCTCGCGAAGCCGGCGTGTCCTGGTCCGCGATCGGCAGCATGCTCGGCACCTCTGGCGAGGCCAACCGAAAGCGGGACGCGGGACGCCATACCACCCTGGCGGACTGGCCAACGATGACGGCAACAGCGACAGCGACAGCGACAGCGACAGCGACAGCGACAGCGCGGCCTACCACGAGTCCGTCTTCTCCGCCGCGATGCTGTCGTTCGAGGACGTCCTCCAAGTGCGTGCCGGACGGCAGACGATGGTGCGGGACTTCCTCGCTGGCGTCACCGCGCAGGAGCTCACGGCACCGCGGAGGAACCCCCGCTCGCCTGCCATGAGGAGACGGTCCTCTCCTGCGTGCGGACAATTCTCGAGGAGGAGTGGGAGCACCACCGGTATGCCGTGCGCGACCTCAGCGCGCTCGCCCAGGACGGCTAGCCGGCGGCTTGGTATGGCAGCCGGGGCACTCAGTAAGGCACCACGGGCCCGTTCTTCCTAGCCATCTTCCTTTCTGCCTAGTATGGTTCTCTCATGGCCCTCAACATCAAGGACGCGGACACGGACCGATTGGCCCGTGAACTAGCGGCCGCAACCGGCGAAAGCATCACGGTGGCGACAAGGCACGCCATCGAGGAACGCCTGAACCGAGTGCGCATGCGTCACTCCGTGGGCGCCGACCCCAACCCCATGCTTGCCATCGTGGCCCGCGGCCGGGCTCGTCCGATGCTCGACCACCGGACGCCCGACGAGATCTTGGGGTACGACCAGACCGGGCTCCCCGCGTGAGCATCGTCGTGGACACGTCGGTGCTCGCAGCCGTCGTCTTCGGAGAGCCCGATGCCGAAGTGCTGACCGGCGTGCTGGCGCGGACGGCGGGAGACCTGACCGTGAGCGCGGCGACGATGGTCGAGGCGGGCATCGTCGTCGAAGCGAAGCAGGGGCCTGCGGCAGCTGACGACCTCCGCGCCCTCCTGACCCATCTCGGTGTGGAGACCGTCCCCGTCGACGAGAGCCAGGCCGTCGCCGCGGTCACAGCGTGGCGCCGCTTCGGCAAGGGACGTCACCCGGCCGGGCTCAACCTGGGCGACTGCTTCTCCTACGCGCTGGCCCGGACAACCGGCTCGAGCTTGCTGTACAAGGGCGGCGACTTCGGGCAGACGGACGTCCCCAGCGCCCTGTAAACCCTGATCTGCGGGTGGTCCCCACTCGAATTCGGGCCCCGTGCGCTGGCTCCCTCGAATGACCTTCTCGACTTCCGGATCACGTGGCGGCACTCCCATCTGAGGCTCATCGAGCCCCGTGAACATCACCGGCGACCCTCTCAACGGGGCCAGCCAGGCTGTCTCGGCCACGGCGCGGACATCACCGCCTCAGGAGGCGGACAAGGCACAGCGGACGGCTAGAACTGCTGTGCTGAGCCTGCCACTGGTTTATCGATGTCGTGATAGCACAGTCATGGGGACTCCGAGTAGCACTTCCGTCTACCAGGTGCCGCGCTGATCGCGCAGCCACTGCACCACCTCATGGAGATGCAGCGGTGCGGTGACCCCGTGGCTGGACATGTACGTGACGACGAGAACACCCGAGATGATCAGAAGAGCCACTGCCGCGAGGTTGAGCATGGCGAGCCCGGAGACGCGTCTGAGTTCGGCCGCGATCGGGCGACGTTGTTCTTCCGCGAAGGCCCCGGCCCCACGTGCAAGTCGCGGCGGTTGGACGTCTGCCCGCCCAAGAGAGGCGTGCCAAGGCCGCGCAGACTGGACGTCAGGCACGACCCCGGGCTCTCTCTGTTGCATGGCCAACACGCTAGGTGTGCCCACTGACAGCGAGACGGCTCTTGGGACAGCCCCACAAGCAATTCATCGGAGGTACTAAAGTCTCACCGGCCGGTCCCCCATCAGGAGGTCCTCTCCTTGTTCCCCCTCGAGTGCCCAACTCAGGCCTACGAATGGGGCTCGACCGACGCGATCCCGGGCTTCCAGCGCCGCACGCCGGAGGGCGGCCCGGTGGCGGAGGTGTGGCTGGGGACCCACCCGATGGGTACCGCCCAGATCGTCGACGGCCACGGCCACGCGCGACCGCTCACCGAGGTGGCCGGCGAGCTCAGCTTCATGCTGAAGGTGCTCGCCGCTGAGCGTCCGCTCTCGATCCAGGTGCACCCGAACTCGGCTCGGGCTCGGGCGGGGTATGCCGCCGAGGAGGCGCGTGGCGTCTTTGCTGACCGCACCGGGGCGGGTGTTTAAGGACCCGCGACCCAAGCCCGAGATGGTTGTCGCGCTGTCCACCTTCGACACCCTGGCCGGATTCCGGCCGACCGCCGAGATCCTGCGCGTGCTCATGCCGCTGCCGCACCCCGTCGTGGGAAACCTCACCAAGCGGCTGCGCAGCAACCCCGGCTTCGCGGGCATCGTCCACCTCGTCGAGGACCTGCTCCTCGAGCCTCCCAGCCCCGAGGACATCGCCGCCATCATGGACCAGTGCCGCGATGCGCTCGCCGACGGCATTGATATCAAGCGGGCCTCCACGACGGCCATCGAGATCGAGAAGTTCTACCCCGGCGACGTCGGTGTGCTCGTCTCGCTGCTACTCAACCGGCTCACGCTCCAGCCCGGGGAGGCGGCTTACCTCGATACGGGGATCATCCACGCCCACCTCAACGGCATGTGCCTGGAGGTCATGGTCTCCTCCGACAACGTGCTGCGCGCCGGCCTCACCACCAAGCACATCGACCCCGCCGGCCACGTCCTTTGCCTGGAGGAGGGCATGTCCCGGGTTGCCCGAGTCACGCCCCAGCTCTTCGGTACGTCGACCGACGTGTTCAGCCCCACCCGCGAGTTCGCGCTCTCGATCACGCAGAGCTCGCAGGCTGATCCGGCCGGAGTAATCCTGCCCGCGTCCGGCCCGCGCCTGCTGGTGTGCACCGGCGGCGAGGTCACCCTCCTCAACGAGCGCGACGAGATGCTGCATCTGCGCCGCGGCGACGCGGCGTACGCCGGCGAGGGCGATGGCGAGCTGCGGATTGTGGGCACCGGCGAGGTCGCCCAGGCTTACGCGCCCGAGGGCGCCGCCGGACGCCTCGATGACTTGCTCTGATCTGAATCGAGAACTGCACCGCCACCCGTGGGGGCCCTCGAGCGTCGTGGGTGACGCCGGCGAGTTGTTGGGTCAGACGGCCTGGAACGGGCTCGGTTGGAGGCGGGCAGGGATGTTGAGCTGGAGGTGCTGAACGGGCAGAGGCGCTGCAGCCGCAGCGGATGTCGGCGCGGGTCGCGGCCGACGTGGCATCAACGATCCTTGGGATCCGCCGCGGCCGGGGTAGATCAACAGTCCTGAGACGCGGTCGGGCGCGGCGTCTAGGGCGGCGCGGACGACTGGCAGTGCCCGGAACCGTAGCCAGTGATCCTCGTCGACGAAGCCGAGCTCGAGAGCGACGCCCCATGGGTGCGAAGTCCACTGCCAGTCCAGGACGAGGTTGGTGTGGGCCGCCTCGACCAGCGCGTCGCCATAGGCGTCGCGCCAGCGCAGAGCGGAGAGCTCTCCATCCAGCACCTCGATCGTCCAGTAGTCCACGTCATCAGGGTGCGCCGGACTCATGTCGCGGGTCAATGAGACTGGGCCGCACGAGGGCCGTTTTTACAAGATTGAGCGCATCTCGACAACAACAACGGAGGCTCAGAAGTTGGTGGCCATGTTGGTGAAGCGACTGTAGTGACCCTGGAACGCCAGCACGATCGTGTCCGTGGGCCCGTTGCGGTGCTTGGCGACGATGATGTCGGCTTCGCCGGCTCGCTGTGACTCCTTCTCGTACGCCTCCTCCCGGTGCAGCAGGATCACCATGTCCGCGTCCTGCTCGATCGAGCCACTCTCGCGAAGGTCGGCCATCTGCGGCCGCTTGTCGGTGCGTTGTTCGGCGCCCCGGTTGAGCTGCGAGATGGCGATGACCGGCACCTCGAGCTCCTTGGCGAGCAGCTTCAGTGCACGCGAGAACTCCGAGACCTCCTGCTGGCGCGACTCGACCCGCTTGCCCGAGGACATCAGCTGCAGGTAGTCGATGACGACGAGCTTGAGGTTGTGCCGCTGTTTCAGCCGCCGGCACTTGGCGCGGATCTCCATCAGCGACATGTTCGGCGAGTCGTCGATGAACAGCGGGGCATCCGAGACCCGGCCCATCGTCGACGCGAGCCGGGTCCAGTCCTCCTCGCGCATGGTGCCCTTGCGCATGTGCTGGAGCTGGATGCTTGCCTCCGCGGAGAGCAGGCGCATGGTGATCTCGGTGCGGCTCATCTCGAGCGAGAAGATCACGGATGCCAGGTTGTGCTTGATGGCGGCCGACCGGATGACGTCCAGCCCGATCGTCGACTTGCCGATCGCCGGCCGGGCGGCGATGACGATCATCTGCCCGGGGTGCAACCCGTTCGTCAGGGAGTCCAGGTCGGTAAAACCTGTCGGGACGCCGGTCATCTCCCCGGACTTGCCGGACGCCACCTCGATCTCGTCGACCGTGGCCTCGAGGATGTCCCCGAGGACGTGGTAGTCGTCGCCTCCGCGCTTGTCGGCCACGGCATACACCTCGGCCTGAGCCGCGTTGACGATGTCCTCGACATCCCCGCCGCCCTGAGCGTAGCCGAGCTGGACGATCTTCGTCCCCGCCTCGACGAGCCGGCGCAGCACCGCCCGCTCGGCGACGATCTGCGCGTAGTAACCGGCGTTCGCCGCCGTCGGGACTGCGGAGATGAGCTGGTGGAGGTAGGCCTGGCCGCCGACCCGCGTCAGGTCGCCGCGCTTGGTCAGCTCGTCGGAGACCGTGATCGCGTCGGCCGGCTCGCCGCGGCCGTAAAGGTCGAGGATCGCGTCGTAGATCGCCTCGTGCGCCGGCCGGTAGAAGTCGAAGCCCTTGAGCGTCTCCACGCAGTCGGCGATCGCGTCCTTCGACAGGAGCATGCCGCCGAGCACCGACTGCTCGGCATGGACGTCCTGCGGTGGAAGCCGATCCTCCGGCGCCTCTCTGGTGCCCGGAAAGAGCTCCTGGATCGACACGTGGTGTTTCGCCGTCCCCTCAGTTGGTCGAACAGGTGTTTCACTCAGCACAGCATCGAGCACCGACATCGCGGGCGGCAGCTCCCCCGGTGTGCCGGGAGCCGGGTGTGCGGACGTCACGCTATGGCCGGGGGCCGGGGCGCTCAACCGCAGCCTGTGGACGACCTGGGGATATCGCTGTGCACCACGCCGGATGTCCTGTGGCTTGTCTGGGGACAACGTGTGGATGACTGGGTCGGCCATTCCCCCGGTTGTGCGTGGCCACGCGCTCGTACGGCTGTCCACCCCTTGTGGACAAAAGAAAACCAGGCTCCAATCGCCGAACGGTGTTGTCCACAGGCTCGCCCACGGCCGGCCGCCGACCTAGAGTCGGAGCATGTGCCGCAACATCCGCCAGCTCCACAACTTCGACCCGCCCGCGTCGACCGACGAGGTCCGCGCCGCCGCTCTGCAGTACGTGCGCAAGGTCGCCGGTGCCAGCAGGCCCTCGCAGGCGAACCAGGAGGCGTTCGACGAGGCCGTCGCCGACATCGCCCACGCCACGCAGCACCTCCTCGAGCACCTGACGACGAACGCCGCCCCCAAGAACCGTGAGGAAGAAGCCGCCAAGGCCCGGGCCAGGACCGCGGCCCGCTACGGGACCCCCGCCTGACGGGCCGCTCATGGACCCCTGACGGACTCCTCCCGGGGGTCGCGGTTCGATGTCGTCCCCACGACCTAAGGTCGAGCCGTGCCCGCCCATCACGACCTCCTCGACGACCTGCGGCGGGCGCTCGGCACGGCAGGCGACGCCGTGCGGGCCGACGGCCAGCAGCGCTACATGAAGTCGGCGATGCCCTACTGGGGGCTCACCAGCCCCGTCCTGCGGGCGACGGTGCGACCGATCCTCGACGAGCCGGCATACCGGATCGAGACTCGCCAGGAGTGGGAGGGGACCATCCGCGCCCTCTGGGACGAGGCCACCCACCGCGAGGAGTGGTATGCCGCGCTGGCCGTCGCGCGGCACCGGCACTACCGCAGATGGCGCGACAGCGACACCATGCCGCTCTACCGACATCTCATCGAGACGGGCGCCTGGTGGGATGTCGTCGACGACATCGCGACGCATCTGGTCCGCGAGGTCGTGCTGGGCAACCCCGAGGTGGAGGGGCTGCGGATGCGCGAGTGGGCCGACGACGAGCACCTGTGGATCCGGCGCTCGGCCGTCATCTGCCAGGTCGGAGCGAAGGAGCGGACCGATCCGGTCCTGCTCGCCGACGTGATCGAGCCCAACCTCTCCGACCGGGACTTCTTCGTCCGCAAGGCGATCGGGTGGGCGCTGCGCGACTACGCACGGACCCGGCCGGAGTGGGTCAAGACCTTTGTCAGCAGCCACGAGAGCCTGTCCGGGCTGTCCAGGCGCGAGGCGCTCAAGCACCTGGGCTGATCATCCGTCGGCCCGCGCGCGGTTTACGCTGGCCGACGTGATCCCGCCGCCGCTCGACGACAGCGGCCCGAGCAGCCGTCACGGGCAGACCTGCCCCGGCGATCCGCACCTGCGGTGAGACGCGAGATCCTGCGGCTCGCCCTCCCGGCGTTCCTCGCCCTGGTGGCCGAGCCGCTCTTCCTGCTCGCCGACTCCGCCATCGTCGGGCACCTCGGCACCGTCCCCCTCGCCGGGCTCGGCGTGGCCTCGTCCGTCCTGCTGACGGCCGCAGGCGTCTTCGTCTTCCTCGCCTACGGCACGACCAGCGTGGTCGCTCGCCAGCTGGGAGCCGGTTCCACCCGTGGCGCGATCGGCGCCGGGATCGACGGCCTGTGGCTGTCGATCATCGTCGGCGCGATCACCGCCGTCATCGTCGCCCTCACCGCTCCCGCTCTCTGTGCCGCCTTTGGCGCGTCGGCGGAGGTGCAGGAGCAGGCGACGACCTACCTGCGGATCTCTGCGGCCGGCATACCGGGCATGCTCGTCGTCCTTGCCGTGACGGGGGTCCTGCGCGGACTCCAGGACACGCGGACACCACTCGTCGCGTCGGTGACCGGCTTCGGCGCCAACATCGGCCTGAACCTGCTCTTCGTCTACGGGTTCCACTGGGGCATCGCCGGATCGGCGTGGGGGACGGTCATCGCCCAGACCGGGATGGCCGCGGGGCTGACCGCCGCCGTTCTCCGCAGAGCCGTCGCAGCTGCGGCCCGGCTCAGGCTGCACGCCGCCGGGGTCCTGCGGACGGCACGCGGTGGGGTCCCGCTCCTCGTGCGGACACTGGCCCTGCGGGCGGTGCTCCTCGTGACGACCGGCGTTGCCGCGAAGTATGGCGACGAGACCCTTGCGGGCCACCAGATCGCGCTGACCGTATGGAGCTTCCTGGCGTTCTCGCTCGATGCACTGGCGATCGCGGCGCAGGCGATCACCGGCCGGGCGCTCGGGGCCGGGAACTCGAGCTCGGCACGTCACGCAGCGCGCACGATGGCCCGGTGGGGCATTGGCGCCGGACTCGTCACGGGGGTCCTCGTCCTGGCGTCGAGCCGCGTCGTCTCGCGCGGTTTCACCAGCGACGAACGCGTCATCGGGGCAGCAACCGGAGCGTTCGTCGTCATCGCGCTGGTCCAGTGGCTGGCGGGTTACGTCTTCGTCATCGACGGCGTCCTGATGGGCGCAGGGGACAACGCGTGGCTCGCCGTCGCGATGGTCCTCGCCGTGCTTGTCTGGGTGCCCGCGGTCCTGCTGGCGGCCCGCGGAGGACAGCCCTTGCCGGGCGGCGCGGGCCACGAGCTGGCCGGGCTGTGGGTGTGGTTCGGCGCCGGGTTCATGGCGCTGCGCGGTATCGGGCTG